>Ga0302320_10020267_pt1 | contig 13281 bp, 10 predicted proteins | sample Bog_T0_3_FD_202130 | JGI IMG/M metagenome (GOLD analysis project Ga0302320, IMG submission 202130) | Peat permafrost microbial communities from Stordalen Mire near Abisko, Sweden - Bog_T0_3 | ecosystem: Environmental > Terrestrial > Soil > Wetlands > Peat | place: Sweden: Abisko, Stordalen Mire...
TGGGTGCGATAAGCTTGAGCGGAGGTGTTTTCCATGCGCATTCCTATCCTGCGCCCCCTCCTGAGCTTCCGCCTGGTTGCGTCGCTGATTCTGGCGATCGGGCTTGGCTTGAGCGGGCTGTGTCAGTCTGCCCCCGGTCTGGCTACACCCAACCCACCGCTCCCCGTAATTCACGTTGACAACGGGCCCAATTCCGCCGCTGCGGAGGCGCAGCATTATGTCGTCCTGGTCTCGCTCGACGGCTTCCGCTGGGACTATGCCAAACGCGACGGCGCGACGCACTTGCTGGCATTGGGTAAACATGGTGTATGGGCGCCGGAAGGCATGGTTCCGAGCTTCCCCTCGCTGACCTTCCCCAACCACTACACCATCGTCACCGGCCTCTATCCGGAGCATCACGGACTTGTGGCGAACAGCTTCTACGACGAGGCAAAACAGGCCCGCTACGCCATTGCCGACGCCAAGGCAGTGACCGATGGCTCCTGGTACAGCGGTACGCCACTGTGGAGCCTGGCCGAAAGCCAGGGGATGCGCAGCGCCTGCCTGTTCTGGCCTGGCTCGGAGGCCAAAATCGCCGGCTTTCAGCCCAGCTACTACCTCAAATTCGACGACAAGATCGACGATGCTGCCCGTATTCAGCAAGTGCTGGCCTGGCTCAACCTGCCCGCTGCTGACCGTCCGCATTTCATCACGCTTTACTATTCCGAGCCCGACCACGAAGGCCACGAGTTCGGACCCGACGCGCCGCAGACCAAGGCAGCCGTGCTGAAGGTCGACGGCTTGATCGGTAAGCTTAAAGCCGGTCTCGATAAAACCGGATTGCCCATTGACCTGGTGGTGGTCAGCGACCATGGCATGGCCCGCGTGCAGGGGGATTGGATCACCCTCGACCAGTTTGCCGATCTCACCGGATTTGAGACTTCCGGGATTTTGCTTTACGGCAAGACCGAAGAGGACCGGACGCGCGTCTACAACAAGCTTAAGCAGGCCTCGTCGCAGTTTGTGGCCTATCGCCGCAAGGACGTGCCGGCGATTTTGAACTACAACCAGAATCCGCGCGAGGGCGATCCGGTGGTGATTGCCACCGGTCCTTACGCCCTCCGTGCCCACGGGCCGCCTGTCGGGACAACTGACAAGCCGCCCACTGTCGGCATGCACGGCTACGACCCGCACAAGCTGCCGGAGATGAAAGCCAGCTTCTTCGCTGCCGGTCCGGATATTGTGGTCGGCAAGACGGTCGCGCCCTTCGAAAACGTGAATCTCTATCCGTGGCTGGCGCATATGCTTGGGCTCACTGCGCCCAAGACAGATGGCAGCCTGAATGTGCTCTCAGAAACCCTGCGCGACGGCGGCGCAGAGAAAGCGGCCGACGCGAAATGACACAAGGATAATCAGAGCCATGCCACGCCGGTCTTCGCGTTTGTGAACCGGAGCGCCAATTAGGGCACCTACGCTGCCGAATCCTGCAGCAATCGGCGCGGCGCGTGCGCAGCTTTCTCTGAGTCAAGGTCGGCTCTCACCCCCGGTCGTTCGTTTGAGGTCCTTTCTGTACAATGTTCGGCCGTCTTCAATCGATTCCAATTGTTCTTTAAAGCCCATATTTGTGAACATTTTCACGGGATTATGAAGATCGCTGGCAAATATCTGAACGCCGATCGATGTGCAACCGTTTTGTTTCGCAACCTCGATTGCTTTGTCGACGATCCGCCTGCCAATTCCCCGCTCTCGATCGCGGCGATTTACCCACAGATATCGGAGTTCGCACTCATCCCCAGGGGTTAGGTTCTGGAGGATGGTTCCACCAAGGTACCCAGCGCTTTCGGGCCCACGGCTCTTGATGCGCAACTTGGCAACCAGCATTTTCGCTGGCAGCCGAATTGAGGTTTGGCCTTGGGCAGGTTGAGGCCTGGGGTTTCTAATGTCATCGTCGAGATAGTCGATCCAGGTTGACAGCTTCCGCACAGCATCCGGGGCATTCAAGTTAGCCACAGAAAGTTCGTCGTAGGTGTTTTGCAGAAGGCGCATGAATCCGCGCATCGCCCGTTTTGCTTGAATTGCCTCCTGGTCTTTCGAATTGATGTCGTGAGCTTCAAATTCGAGCTCGATAGGAGCGTCGGGCTTGAGCTTTCTCATGAGTAAGGGCAACAAGTAAGATTTCGGGATTGTGATGTCTTCGGGATTGACAGGAATGTCCAGCGCCCGACAGAACATCAGGAGAAGTTCTCTGCTTCTCGGCGCGCGAGTGGATGCCTTTTTCGGGTCGAAAAGGTTTGTTCCTTCGCATAGGGCATTTACCCACTTTTCGAGGTAGCCGCTTGTGACGAAGTAACTGTGGATTATCTCGCGGGTACGCGACAATATAGGCTTCCAAGGCAGATCTCCCGGATTCGAAAAGGTTTCGATCGATCCCATATCCAGACAGAGCGTGTAAAAGACCCATTCCCACGCCAGAAGGGTGGCACTGTTTTCTGCGGTTTCAGCACTTTTCTTGGCTTCCGCACCCTCCGTGTCTTCTCCACTATTGTTGGAAATACGCAGACTTTCAGCCACCGTCAGCGCGAGAGATTTCGCGAGGATGACCAGGTCCTTAGCTGTGGATTCAACTTCAGTGGATAAGACCTGCCAGAGTATCGCATCCAGAAATTCGCGAAATTTGACGTCACTTCTATTGGCGGCGATGCTGCAGAAATACTGGGGAAGCGCCCTCCTCAGGTCCTCGCTTCCGGTTCGTCGATTGTTCAACGGAAACACGAGGCGAGTTCTGGCTGGCTTGAGCCGGTTATGCAACTCAATAGAGGTAAATTCATCCGTGCAAACAAAGGCCGGCTTAACGTCTCCTTTTCTTTGTTCCATCTGAGCGACGAGGGAATCGAGACTCATACTTTTGAGTTCATCCAGTTCGCCGTCGGAATACTTCAGGACCTGCCTGCAATAGATCGCGCCGATATCATTCTTAACCACGATCGGGCGAATATCCCCGCGTATCCCTTGAATCGAGTCCAAGCCTGACAAGATGCGGCCAGTGATGATCTGCGTCTCGAAGTCATCGGCCCAGCAAAGTGCCCCAAGGCTCATCTTGATCGGTAGTCTCCAAAATTGCAGATCGCAACTGAGGATCCGATCCGGGGCATTGAATATGCCGTAATGCAGGTCAGCGACGCGATTGTAATCAAGGGGCGTCAGGTCTCTCCGCTGGCCCACATCTTCAATGGGAATCTGCGCCAGGCTCAATACCCGGCCAACCACACTCTCGAAAAACGATTCCTCCCCTTTATCGTTCCTGGGCCCTGCAATCGGCTGATAGTCGACGCTCATCACGCGCAGCTTCTCCCCATTGCGGATGCCGTCCAACACTCCGCCGTACCCCACCTGCAAAGCAGGACTGAAATTGGTGTGTCTGCCGGCAAACTGGTTGGGGTTCTCAAGAGTAAGCCGAATTTCGCTTTCCAGCTTACCCTTGCGGTCGGGCTCCCCTGGGTAGTTTGTGTCTGCAAAGAACTCTATGAAGTCGCTGGTTGGCTTTCTATAGCCTTTTAGGTAGTTGAAGACCGTGCTTCTGCTTATTTTAGATTTCTTGTCGAGCTTGTCCTTCGCATGAAGCCAATTGGTGTACCTGGTCGCAATCTGCTGCATCGACTTTGCGTTTCCCGAAGTACTCCCGTTGATTTCTCTCGTAAAGACCTTTTCGGTGTCAGGGAAGTAGACCCCTGACTTTTGCTGGCGCTGTAGGACGCTTTCCATGGATGCCTCTTTCCGGGCCTTGGGGAGAAACCCCGCTAAGCCCTAACCGAACTGTTCTCACGTCGTTCTCTCAAAATAAGGTACGCTCACTGAGGCGAAAATGCAACAGTTGCTACACGTGAAACAGAAAACATATGGTGACGTTCTTACGTAGCAAATGTTGACATGTTCTCTTTCTGCGAGTACATTAGGCCGTAGATGTTGACCTGAGTTCGGGAGCGGGCATTAAACATCGGCTGAAGCGGAGGTGCACAGTGCAAACATGCAAGTGCAATGCGCTCGATGGGGTGATGGACCTCGACATGCTTTCCTCAATCAACGGCGTCAGCTGTGGCATTGTCGGCGACTTCATGCAATTCACCATTCTCTGCCGGGCATGCAAGCAGAATCACAGCTTGCGAGTGCCCATCGCAGAGCTCGCCGGCGAGTCCGGGCCAGCGCTGGTGCTGTATTGGAAGTGGTGGGCGGGGCCAGCCAGAGGTCCGCATCATCCGCCACCGAAAGCGCCCGCAATGTGTCGTGTTATCCCAATCAATGATCCGCGTGCGAAAACAATGAAAACAGCTGCATGAATTTGTGGACACTTGGGCTGCGCCAACAGCTCGGCTGTGTCTTTTTAACAGAAAATCGGACCGGGGACCGAGTCTCTAGGAGGAGAATTGACCATGAAATGCACAGAATGCTTCGACCAACACCTTTCCCTGCGCCTCCTCGCGGAGGCTTGCGAAATCAGTAACGTGAACGTAGACATGCGCCCTCCACGCTGCATTGTGACGCTCCGGTGCATCCATGGGGCGACTCACACCCACACCTGCTACCCCGGGTCAATGGACTGGTGGGTTGCTGCAAGCCTTCAACGCAGGCGGGCAAGTTAGACAAAAAATGGCCGTTGCCGAACGGGACGGGTTTGACCGAACCGCCTGGAGGCCGCCCAACTGGTAACCGATGGGTAGGCACAACTTCGGTCGTGCGACGCCTCGCACCGGCCCCTGATAGGCTTCGGGAGAAGGAGTTCGTTCGAAATGAAAGCTGTCTTAGGGATTGATGGCGGAGGGACGCGGACTCGCGCCTCAATTATTTCCGGGGACGCGGTTCTTGCGCACGCGGTCAGCGGTTCAATCAAGCGCTTGCGCGTCGGTGAGCAAGCTGCGGCGGCCAACCTGCGCGCACTGCTCACGGACATCTACGCGCAGGCTGGAGTCACAAGCGTCGCGGCAGCCAGTTGCGGCGTGGCATCGGCCAGCTTGCCGGGCACAGTCGAGTGGATCACCGCGGTTCTCAAAAAATTCAGCGCCGAGCACACGGAAGTCGTTGGCGACGAGGTGATCGCACTCGACGCAGCGTTCCAGGGCGGCCCGGGAATTCTGCAGATTGCCGGAACCGGCTCCAACACCATCGGCCGTGCCCCCGACGGTAGCCGCGAATGTGCCGGCGGCTACAGCTCGCGGCTGGGCGACGAGGGCTCAGGCTACTGGATTGGGCTGCACAGCATACGCCGGGCCCTCAACGCCTTTGACCGGGAAGAACCGACGCAAGTGCTTGAGAAGGTCGGCCAGATCTGGGGAACCTCAAACCTTGAGGAGCTTGTCAGCAAGGGCGACAGCACCCCAGGGCCGGACTTTGCCGCGCTTGCCCCGGCCATCAATGAGCTTGCCGAGGCCGGCGATCCGGTGGCGCTTGGGGTTCTCAACCAGGCCGCGGCAGATCTGGTAGCCTTCGTGCTGCTGGTCCGATCCAAGCTGCGCCGCAAGCACTCGATTGCGGGCGAAGTTCCCGTTGCATGGACTGGAGGGGTCGTGGAACAAATGCGCATCGTGCGCGAAGGATTTTTTGCCGGCCTGCATACTGCCGCGCCGGAGATGCCGGTTGCCAAAGAAGGCGCAATTGCCCTGGAAGGAGCTTTGTGGCGTGCAAAACGGCTAGCGGAATCGGAGCCTTAGCCGGCCGGCTGTCCGTTTACAAACGATGCCAGCAGCTTTCCGGAGTCATCGACTACCACCAGGTTTCCCGGCTTGCCCACTTCCAGGGAACCCGCCCGGTCGCCGAGCCCGGTCATAGCTGCTGGATTCGCTGTGAGCAGGCCAAGGCCGTCGGTCACCGAGCCGCCTGTGAACGCGACGAAGTTCTCCAGCGCCCGGTCCAGCGTCAGCACGCTGCCTGCCAGCACGTCGCCCATGGAAGCCCGCCCGTTGGCCACCTGAACGGTGAATCCGCCAAGCTGGTAGTCGCCGTCGGGCATTCCGGTTGCGCTCATGCCGTCGGTGATCAGAATGCCGCGCTGCGCTCCCTTGCAGCGCCACCAGATCTTCACCATCTCTGGGGTGTTATGGACGCCGTCGCAGATAATCTCCGCAAACAGCGAGTCGGCGGTGAGAACCACGCCGAGAATGCCCGGCTCGCGGTGATCCAGCGGGCGCATGGCGTTGAATGTATGCGTCGCGCTCACCGCTCCAGCAGCGATGACGGTGCGGGCTTGGGCTGCTGTGGCGTTTGAGTGGCCAATCGATACTCGCACACCGCTCGCCGTTGCATGTGCCGCAAGTTCAACCGCGCCGGGCAGCTCGGGAGCCAGCGTCATCAACCTCAAGTGTCCCTCGGCGGCTTCATAAAATCGGTCAAACAGCGCGATGTCCGGCTCAAGCAGCAGGCCGGGCGGATGCACTCCGCGCTTTTCGTGCGAAAGGAACGGCCCCTCAAGGTGGATGCCGATCGGCCAGGTTATCGCCTCATCCGGCGGATGCGTCAGCAATTTAGCTAAACCGGACAACGACCGCAGCGTTGCATCCACGGGAGCAGTCACGGTGGTGGCCAGATAGCTTCCCGTTCCATGCGCGGCCAGCAGACGTCCCACGCCAGTGAGCGCTTCTGGGGTGGCTTCCATCACGTCGTGCCCGGCTGCGCCATGAATGTGTACGTCAAAGAACGCCGGCGCCAGGGTAGCGCCCGGAAAATCCAGAACTCGATCGGCGGTCAAAGGCGAATGGTTGGAAGCCCGTTTGCTAATCCGTTCAATCCGCCCATCTTCCAGGCAGACGATGGGGTTTTCGATGAGGCTCGTTCCCGTGGAGAGCCAGCTTGCTGTCAGCACCGTTCGCATCAGAAAAGATTACCGTATGGGTATCGTTGTTGGCCCACCCAGCCCTGATCCGCTGGCGTCGAGCGAGTTCTAGTGGACCATCACAGCGCGACCCTGCGTCCGAAGGCCGGCTGCAGTCTGCACAGCCAGCAAAGCTGCCTGGGTTGCGGCAAGTTCAGCCTGGCACGCGGTAAGCTGCGCCGCCAGCAGCGCGAACTGCGACTCAAGATGGGTGCGCAAATCCTCGATTGCTGCCTCGAGCCGGTCGTTGGCGGCAATTTGCTCTGCCTGGCTTCTTTGCACAGCCTGGAGGTTGGGTACTACAACGTCAGCAAGGACCTGGGAAAGAGCGGCAAAGGGATCGTTCATGAGGGAATTCTAAGCAAAAACTCATGGTTCCGCATGATTACGGGGGCGCGAGCATTGGTAATGGCGGCCTGGGTAACCCTGTGTTGAAGCAGAATAGCTCTGCGTTTGTTAAGGTTGTGCCATGAAAACTTGGGGCTTGTTGTCCATTGCCGGCTTGATTCTTGGATTTGCGGGCGGTTCCGCGCCCGGTCAGACGGGGCAGATAATTGATCTGCCCACCAGCAAGCAGTTGATCGGTGAAATCCCGGGTCATCCGCAGCGCCTCAACAGCCTGCCCATGTCCATCGCCGTCGCACCCGGCGGCCGCTTTGTGGTCACCGTCAATGCCGGCTACGGAACGGTTGAGTCGAAGTACGAGCAGTCGCTGGCCGTGCTGGACACGCAGACTGGCGCGGTGGAGGACTTTCCCGACGACCGTACCCTGGTCGGCACCAGCCAGACGCTCTACTCTGGCCTCGCCTTCAGCAGCGACGGCTCGCACCTCTACGCCAGCATGGGTTCGGAGACGGTTCCGGAAGGCGACGGCAAGCAGGCCACGGGCAACGGCGTGGCTGTGTACAGCTTCAAGGACGGCAAAATCACGCAGGAGCGCTTCATTCCGATTCCCCTGCAGCAGCTTGCCCCCGGCCGCAAGACCAGGCTGGTTGGCGACGTGGAAGGCGACAAAGGCATTCCGTTTCCAGCGGCTATCGCCATAGTCGACCCCTACTACAAGTTGGTGAAGACAGAAAAACTGCTGGTGGCCGACAACTTGTCTGACGACGTCCTGATGATTGACGCCGCGACGGGCAAGATCGAGAAGCGATTCGACCTTTCCGAGAGCAGCACCGTTCCCTCCGCTTATCCCATCGCGATAGCCGTGCCGCGCTACGGCGGTCGAGCTTTTGTGGCGCTGTGGAACTCGTCGGAGATTGTCGAACTCGACCTGGTCAATGGGACAATCGGCCGTCGCCTGCCGTTGCTCAAGCCCTCGAATTCTGTCGCACCTGGCACGCACCCATGCGCCTTCGAGTTTTCGCCCGACTACAAGACGCTTTACGTCGCGTTGGCCAATCGTGATACCGTTGCCGCCGTCGATATAGGCCCCGGCGAGATACACGGGCAGTTCAAGGTCAAAGGCTACTTCGATACGCGGCTCCCGGGGCAAAGCTACTTTGGCGCGGAACCCGAAGCGCTGGCATTGAACGGCGATGGAAGCCGCCTCTACGTGGCCAATGCAATCTCCGACGCTTTCGCGGTAATCGATACGAAGAAGCTTACGCGCGATGCTGCGAAGCAGGGCATGGTCGAGCCGATCGGCTTCATCCCCACGGAATGGATGCCGATGGACCTCGCGTTTATCCCTTCCACTGCGGGTGGCAAGCTGTATATCGCCACGGCCAAGGGGAGCGGAACCGGCCCCAACGGCGCTCCGTTGCAGCCGACAGACGCATCGAAAGGGAAACGATTCCTTCGCAAGTACACCTACATCGCCACGCTGCTCCATGGCTCGCTGGCTACTCTCGATGCGGCCGACATTGAGAAGAACCTGCCGCAATGGACAGACGTGGTGCTGGAGTCGAACCGCATGAAGGCGGCTCAGGAGAAGATCGCGTTCGCCGGTGGCGGAGACAGCCGCATCAAGCACGTCATCTACATCATCAAGGAGAATCGCACCTACGATCAGATCCTCGGCGACCTTACGAAGGATGGAAAGCCGGTGGCAAACGGCGACGCCAGCCTGACCATGTACGGCAAGAGCATCACGCCCAACGAACACAAGCTGGCACTTCAGTTCGGTGTGCTCGACAACTTCTTCGACTCCGGTGAAGTCTCCGGCGATGGGCATGTGTGGTCAAACGCGGCAATCGGGACGGACTATCTGGAGAAGACCTGGCAGCAGTCGTATCGCAGCAGCCAGCGCACCTACGACTACGAAGGCGTTGTCGCGGAAGGCCTGCCGTTGCAGCAGAACATTCCGGATGTGAATGAGCCGGCCAGCGGCTACCTGTGGGGCAACCTGGCCGCGCATGGCAAAACCTACTACCACTTCGGCGAGTACATTGCGACTACGTTCTGCAATGAGGTGAAGTCGACCAACCCAACGCAAGGCCCGGTGCTGCCGGGCGCAGAGTGCGCGCGCAAGGCCATTGAGCCGGGGGAGGCAATCCCCGAGAACTGGGGCGGCGGCGTGAATAGGTGGCCGTGGGCCATTCCGCTCATCGCCACCAACATCGCCACCAAGCCGGAGCTTGAAAATCACTTCGCGCAGGAGGCGCCAGACTTTGAACTCGCCGTCCCGGATCAGATCCGCGTGGACATCTTTCTCCGCCATCTGAAGGGTTGGATTGCCGACAAACAGAAGGGCAACGACACCATGCCCAACTTCGTGCTGATGCGCCTGGGCAACGACCATACCGCGGGCACGCGCCCCGGCGGACCCACTCCCAAATCCTCCGTCGCCGACAATGACCTTGCCGTTGGCCGAGCCGTCGAGGCCATCTCCCACTCGCCCTTCTGGGAAGACACCGCGTTTTTCATCCTGGAAGACGACGCGCAGGATGGCGGGGACCATGTGGACGCGCATCGCAGCGTGGCGCTGGTGATCAGCAAATACGCGCCGCATGCGCCATCCGGTGGGACGTTTGTGGACAGCCATTTCTATTCGACTGTCAGCGTGGTTCGCACCATGGAAAGCCTGCTTGGCCTGCCGCCCATGAACAACAACGACGCGCTGTGCTCGACGCTGGGGAGTTTGTTTACGGGGCCGGGGGACCACGCGGCTTTCGACGCCGATTATGTCAATCGCGACAATGGCCTGATCTACATGGCCAACGCGAAGACGGCGCCCGGCGCGAAGGAGAGCATGAAGATGGATTTCCGCCACGCCGACCACGCGGATGCGCAGAAGCTGAATGTGATCTTGTGGAAGGACGCGATGGGAGACAAGCGGGTGCCGGGGATGCTGATGGGGAAGGGGAGGAAGGAAGTAAAAGAGGACGACTAGCAACGACCGCTTTCTCGGGCGGGAGATTGAGCTCTTGACTTAAGTGCGGCATTGCCGCACAATGAGTTGTGCGCGAACGGATGCTCACGGTCGTTGAAACAAGCGTCTTTTCGCGGCGCGCGGAGAAGCTGCTCAATGCGGAGGAATACGCTGAGTTGATTCTCTACCTCGCTTCGCACCCAGAGGAGGGGGACGAGATACCCGGGACCGGGGGCATACGGAAACTGCGTTTTGCAGCGTTTGGACGAGGCAAGTCGGGTGGGGTACGGGTCATTTATTACTTCTTCGATGCGGAGAATCCCCTGTATGCGATGCTGCTTTATGGCAAGAATGAGCAGGCAAACCTGACGTCGGAGCAAAAACATGGATTGACGGCTATAGGGGCGGAGGTCAAGGCGATAGCCAAGGCAAGGAGGGTCACTTGAAACGGAAGAATGTTGCGGACGAATTGATGGAGTCGATGCGCGAGGTCTTAGCGATTACCAAGGGTGAGCGAGAGCCTGCCGCAGTACATCACTTTGTCCTTCATCCACTTGATGTAGATGTGCGGGCGGTGAGGGCAGCAACAGGATTAGGCAGGGCTGAGTTTGCGCGGAAGTACGCCTTGGACCTTCGTGCTTTGCAGGATTGGGAGCAGGGCCGCCGGCGGCCAGACCGCGCGGCCCGCGCGTATCTTACTGTGATTGCACGCCGACCGGATGCGGTGGAAGAAGCTCTGGCAAGCTAGCTTCGCAATCGCTGCCCCGCCCCAGTTAAACTATCCAAATGACCAAGCGAATCGGGGTACATCTGGGCACGGCAGGCGGGGCTTCGAACGCCGTAGAGCGTGCCCGCGAGATCGGCGCAAACACCTTCCAGTTCTTTTCCTCCAGCCCGCGCATGTGGCGCGCTCCCAAAGTCGACCCGGCGCAGGCCGAGCGCATGCACGCCCTCCGTGCCGCCCACAAGGTCCACCCGCTGGTCATCCATACCAGCTACCTGGTCAACGTGTGCAGCCAAACCGCCGATGTGCGCGAAAAGAGCATCGAAGCCTTCCGCGGCGAGATTGAGCGCGCCCTCCACTGGGGCGCGGAATACCTGGTGCTCCATCCCGGCTCGTGGAAGGGACTCACCCGCGACGAGGGCCTCAAGCTGGCCGCTGAATCCATTACCCGCGCCATTGACGGCCTGCCCTGGCAGGGAACGCCGTTTCACATCCTGATTGAGAACACAGCCGGCGCGGAGTTCTCGCTGGGCGGCAGCTTTGAGCAGGTGGCCGAGCTGGTCACGCGGCTGCGCGCCACCGCGCCCGTCGCCGTCTGCCTGGACACATGCCACACCCACGTCGCTGGCTACGACCTGGTGAGCGAGGAAGGCTACGCGGCAACCATGCATCAGATCGCCGCAACCGTTGGCTTTGAGTCCGTGCGCGTGTGGCACTGCAACGACGCCAAGGCCGAGCGCGGCTCCAAGCTCGACCGGCACGAGCACATCGGCCAGGGCACCATGGGCGTCGAGCCCTTCCGCCGTCTTCTCAACGACCATCGCTTTGCCCAGGCCGCCTTCATTGCCGAGACTCCGGTCGACGAGCCCGGCGACGAAGAGCGCAACGTCCGCGTGTTGAAGAGCCTGCTGGCGGCAGCGGAATCATCTCCGGCAAAACAGAAAAAATAGCTCGAACACAAAGAAAATTAACTAGCCCCGCGCGCCCGGGAACGTCTATTGTTTGAGTGCATCCACTCCCGGTAGCCCACTCCCCATTCCCAGGAGACGCCCCATGAAGAATTCCCTCAGAGTTTCTGCCCTCGCCCTTGCGTCCGTGATCGCCACTTCTGCAGCCTGCGCACAGACCGCTCCCCAGGCAGCGCCAAAACCCGCCGATGGCCCGTCCAAAGTGCTTCTCGATAACTGGAACGACAATGGCCGCAAGCTCATCGCCATGGCCGAGGACTTTCCCGAAGACAAATACGACTTCAAGCCAAATCCGGCGCAGCGCTCGTTTGCCGAGCAGCTCTTGCATGCGGCCGGCGGCAATTACTACTTCATCAATCCGGCCAAGGGCCTGGCTGCGCCAAAGGGCGACCCAAAGCGCGCCGACTATGCCACCAAGGCAGCCGTGGTTGCCTACGTCAAACAGTCGTTTGCCGATGGCGCGGATCTGATCAAGAGCAAAGGGGACAGCGGCATGAACGATTTGTACGTTGATCCCTTCGGTCATCAGCAGACCCGCATTTCTGACGGGGCCTGGGAATTCGTTGAGCACACGGGCGAACACTACGGGCAATTGGTGGTCTATTACCGCGTGGCTGGAATGGTGCCGCCGGAGTCGCGTCCGAAAAAATAGGCCGCAAAAAATCACAAGAATTCTGCTTGCTTTTGCCTGCAAATCCGCGTCAGACTGTCAGTGTTCCCAGGGTGACGCGAAGGAGGTTCGTTCATGCGCAAATTCGTTACAGGAATGTTGACGCTGGCAGCAGTTGCAGGTTGGGCGCTGCCTTCGATGGGGCAGACAGCAGCCGGCGCAGTCAGGAGCCCCGTGCGGCTACCTTACACAGCCGAGTTCAAGACGACGCGCGTGCAAACGCTGCAGGATGGGAGCACGGTTACCCATGAAACCACCGAAGTCATGGCGCGGGACTCGCAGGGCCGCACGCTGAATTCCTGGACCAATTCCATCCAGGGAGATGTCCCGGCGGAATTCACCAACGTGGCTGTCCACGACCCGGTGGCCAAGACGCACACCAGTTGGTTTGTGCCCGGGCAGCGCGTCACGGTTTCCAGTTTTGCGGAAGCGGAGCAGGGGTTGCCCTCCTGTGCGGCAGGTAACCAGGCCCAGATCCAGGCCCAGGTGGCCCAGCGTTCGAACGATCAGCGCGAGAGACCCAAACCGGAAGACCTGGGGAAGCAAACGTTTCAAGGGCTTGAGGCGCGCGGAAACAGAACTGTCCAAACCTACGCGGCAGGCGAAATCGGAAACAGCGCCCCTTTGACGCATGTCACCGAGGTCTGGTTTTCGACCACCCCCGGCCTTGAGGGAATCAACGTTCACCAGGTGAACGATGACCCCCGCAACGGCAAAGAGACCCGGGACCTGGTGAAGTTTGTGCCCGGCGAGCCGGATGCGGCCCTA
>Ga0302320_10020270_pt1 | contig 13279 bp, 12 predicted proteins | sample Bog_T0_3_FD_202130 | JGI IMG/M metagenome (GOLD analysis project Ga0302320, IMG submission 202130) | Peat permafrost microbial communities from Stordalen Mire near Abisko, Sweden - Bog_T0_3 | ecosystem: Environmental > Terrestrial > Soil > Wetlands > Peat | place: Sweden: Abisko, Stordalen Mire...
GGCAAGATTGGTTGATATTATGTGTCCCGGAGTTCCGTCGAAGTGACCCGCGTCACCGGGCAATGTTTGCCCTTTCCCCGGCGAGATGTTTCTTCCGGAGAAAACCCTACAGCGGTTCCACAATTGCTGTACCTAGAAGCCACGGCCCTCAAGTGCCTTTTTCATCAAGAAAAAGGCACCTTTCGCAGCCCCACAAAGGGCATGGGAATTGTGGAATCGCTCTAGAGGGACGTTGACTGGTTGGGGTTGCGGCGCAGATGCCAGCAGGGGCTTTGGCCGGCCTGCGGGAAGAGCGACATCGAGCAGGGCACATCGGTTGAGCCGAGATAGTCGTACTCCAGCTTGTTGCCCTTGAGGGGGACAGTGAGGAAGCGGCTGACGGTGACCTTGCCGGTGGGCGAGCCGCGCAAACGGAAGACCGCCCAATCGCCCGCGTAGGCCAGCACCAAGGCTGCCACCATCACCACGGCCCCGCGTTGCACCCAGCGTTTCATGCGGACCTAACCTTCCTCAAGCAGATTGGATTCTTCCTTCAAGGCTACGCCAGTAAGTTGGCGGCGGCGGGCCTCGGTGAGGTAAAAGGCAAGCTGAGCCGCGGCCTGGGCGTAGCTCAGCCCTTCGGCGCGAATGTTGGAGATGCAATTGCGCTCGGCGTCGGTGCGGCCGGTGCGCGGAGCCCAGGTGATGTAAGCGCCGAGCGAGTCGTGCGAACTGAGGCCGGGACGCTCGCCGATGAGCACCACGGAGATGCTTGCGCCCAAGGCTTCGCCGATGGGGTCGCCGATGGCCACGCGCCCCTGCTCGACCACCAGGATGGGCGCGAGACGAAAGCCTTCCAGGCGGGGCAGCAGTTCCCGGAGCAGCGGGGCTGCATGGCGCTCGACGGCCAAAGCGGAGAGTCCGTCGGCGACAATCAGGGCAAGATCGCAGGGAGCGGATTCGACGCCGGCGAGAGCTTCCCGGCAGGCCTCATCGAGGGTGCGGCCCAGGTCCGGGCGCTGCAAGTAGGTGGCGCGGTCTGGCGCAGCCGAATGGAGCCGCAGGACGGGCGTGCCGGTGAGGACGCCCAGCGTGGCGGCCAGTGCGGCAGCCTGAAAGCGTGCATGGACGGCGTCGCGGGCCTGGGCGTGTGCGCGCTGAAAATCGAGCAGGTCGCGGGTCTCAAGGCTGACGCCGGTGCGGGCCAGCCCAACCCGGGCCGGGGTGAGCGCGCGGAGCCGGGCGGCGAGTGTGACCACGGGCTTGAGCGAGTCGGTCCGGGCAGAGTTGGTCATGCCGGCAGCAGCCTTTCAGGGTGGTTGGCTTCGAGCGCCAGACGGCTGAATTCGTCGCCCTGGAGCCAGGCCTCGAATTCCGGCGCGGGCCGGAGCCCGAGCACGCGGCGCAGGTACAGTGCGTCGTGGAAGCTGGTGCTCTGGTAGTTGAGCATCACGTCGTCCGCGCCCGGCACACCCATGATGTAGTTGACCCCGGCCACACCCAGCAGGCTGAGCAGGGAGTCCATGTCGTCCTGGTCGGCCTCGGCGTGGTTGGTGTAGCAGACGTCGCAGCCCATGGGCAGGCCCAGCAGCTTGCCACAAAAGTGGTCTTCGAGGCCGGCGCGGGCAATCTGCTTGCCGTCGTAGAGGTATTCCGGCCCGATGAAGCCCACCACAGTATTGACGAGCATGGGCCGGAAGCGGCGGGCGACGGCGTAGGCGCGGGCTTCGAGCGTCTGCTGGTCCACGCCGTGATGGGCGTTGGCCGAGAGCGCCGAGCCCTGGCCGGTTTCAAAGTACAGGATGTTGTCGCCGGTGCGGCCGTCGGCCGTGAGCCCGCCGCGGCGGAGCGACTGGCCGGCCTGGTGAGCCTCGTCGAGCAGCGACAGGGTGACGCCGAAGCTGCGGTTGGCAGCCTCGGTTCCGGCGATCGACTGAAACAGCAGATCGACCGGCGCGCCGGCCTCAAGGGCCCCCATTTGCGTGGTGATGTGGGCCAGCACGCAGCTTTGCACGGGAATCCGGAAGCGCTGGCGCAGGGCATCGACGAGGCGCAGCAGGCGCGAGGTGACGGCCACGTTGTCGCCCGCCGGATTGATGCCGATGACGGCGTCGCCGGAGCCGAGCAGCAAGCCGTCGAGGAGGACGGCGGCGATGCCCGCAGGGTCGTCGGTGGGGTGGTTGGGCTGGAGCCGTGCGCTGAGCCGGCCGGGAAGGCCGACGGTCGACCGAAAGCGTGTGACCACGCGGATTTTTCGCGCCACCGCGATCAAATCCTGGACTCGCATGAGCTTGCTGACGGCCGCGGCCATCTCCGGCGTGAGCCCTGCGGCGAGAGCGGCCAGGCGGTCCTGTGTGGCGTCGTCTGAGAGCAGCCAATTGCGCAACTCGCCCACGGTGAGCGAGCGCAGCGGCTGAAAAGCCTGGGCATCGTGGGTATCGACAATCAGGCGGGTGACCTCGTCTGTCTCGTAAGGGACCACCTGTTCGTCGAGAAAGTGAGCCAACGGCAGGTCGGCCAGGGCAAACTGCGCCGCCACGCGCTCCTCGGCAGACCGGGCGGCGAGGCCGGCCAGCACATCTCCGCTGCGCAGGGGCGTGGCCCTGGCCAGCAGCGTACGCAGATCGTCAAACTCGTAGCGGATGTTGCCGATGGCGTGGGCGAAGGTCATGCGGTTGGAACTAGCGTATCCGAAATCTGCCGGAACCGGGGAGAGGAGAAGTTAAAAGCCCGGAAGCGGGGCGATCGGCGCGGGCCGCGGGGCGCCTTCGGGAACAATCAGCTTTTGCGGAGCGCAGCAGGCGCGATCGAGCTTCGTGGTGTCCGCCTGCATCTGTTTGTCGCTGCGGAGAGAAGCGAGCACGGCGGAGAGGATGGCGGCTGAGGCCGTCTCGGCGGGCGGGCAAATGCTGTAGTGCATCCACTTCCCCTCCCGGCGTGCGGCGACGACGCCGGCGTTGCGCAGGTAGGCCAGATGACGGGAGATCTTCGGCTGGCTCTGGCCGAGAATCTCAACAAAGTAACAAACACAGACCTCCCGGCCTGCCATGAGGTTGAGCAGGCGGAGGCGGGTGGTGTCGGCCAGTGCCGCGAAGAGGGCGGCGAGACTGGGAGATGTAGCGAGACGAGCCATGTCTGGATTATATACGGATTGACAAATATGAGGTGGGCGCATACATTTGCTTAAGCGAATGTGAGGCGCAGACAATGGATACGAAGACGATGGTGCAGGAGAAATATGCCGCTGCGGCACGGCAGGTGAAGGAGAGCGGCGCGACTGCCTGCTGCGACCCCGGACTGCGCTGTTGCGATCCGATCACAACCAACCTCTATGACGAAGCCGAGAAGAGCGGGTTGCCGCCGAGCGCCGTGCTGGCGTCCCTGGGCTGTGGCAACCCGACGGCACTGATCGAACTGAAGGCGGGCGAGACGGTTCTGGATCTTGGCTCCGGCGGCGGCATTGACGTGCTGCTTTCGGCCAAGCGCGTGGGGCCGACGGGCAAGGCGTACGGACTGGACATGACCGACGACATGCTGGCCCTGGCCCGCGAGAACCAGCGGCAGGCGGGCGTCGAAAACGTCGCGTTCCTGAAGGGCGAAATCGAGAGCATCCCCTTGCTTGATGACTCGGTGGATGTGGTGATTTCAAACTGCGTCATCAATCTCTCCGCGGACAAGGATCGCGTGCTGCGCGAGGCCTTCCGGGTGCTGAAGCCGGGCGGGCGGTTCGCCGTCTCCGACGTTGTGGTGCGGGGTGAGGTTCCCGAGGAAGTGCGCAAGAGCATGTTGTTGTGGGTGGGCTGCGTCGCCGGTGCGCTGGAGGAGAAAGAGTATGTGGCAAAGCTCGCTGGAGCGGGGTTTACTGCCATCTCGATTGAGCCGACACGCGAGTATTCGGTGGACGATGCGCGGCATTTCCTGGTAGAGGCGGGCATTGATGTGGATCGGCTGGCCTCGCAGATCGACGGCAAGTTCATGAGCGGCTTTATCCGGGCCACAAAGCCGGGAGCGGCGAAACCGGCGGGCGGGTGCTGCGCGCCCGGCTGCTGCAAGTAAAACCGGCGAAGAAGGTGGCGATCATGCAAAGGCCCTATAACATTCTGGTGTTATGCACCGGTAACTCGGCGCGCAGCATCATGGGGGAAGCGTTGTTCAACACCCTGGGCGGGGGGCGCTTCAATGCCTTCAGCGCAGGGAGCCACCCCAGCGGCAAAGTGAATCCCTTCGCCATCGAGCAGGTGCAGGCGCTGGGCTACCCGGTGGAGGGCCTGCGCAGCAAGAGCTGGGACGAGTTTGCCGCGCCGGGTGCGCCGCAGATGGACTTCATTGTGACGGTGTGCGACAACGCGGCCGGTGAGGTGTGCCCCTTGTGGCCGGGCCAACCGGTGACGGCGCACTGGGGGTTCCCGGACCCGGCGGCCGTGACAGGCACGGACGAGAACAAGCGCGAGGCTTTTGCGGCGACCCTTCGACAGATGCGGACCCGCGTGCAACTGTTCCTGAATCTGCCCCTGGAGACGCTGGACCGGATGGCGATTGAGAACCGGATGAAAGCCATCGGGCGCGAGCCGCTCTATTGATCCGGCCCTTCAAGAGTGTTGCGCCTTCCCACCCATTTCGCGATAAAACCCGCGAAATGGATGGGGGCACGGTCCTTCTATTTGGGGACCGGATCAATAGAGACAACAGGCAATTGGCGAAGGGTTGATGTGGTCCCCGGTCTCAAGATCGAGACCGGGGGCACCCGCTCCCGGCGCCCGAGGATCAACGAGATGCAGACAGACCCGCAGATTTGTTGCCCGGTCCCAGTGCCGGGCGGAGCTTCAAGGCTATCGTTCATTGACCGCTTCTTGACGCTGTGGATTTTTCTGGCCATGGCGGCAGGCGTAGCCCTGGGACGCTTTGTGCCGGCCGTGCCTTCGATGTTGCAGAGATTTCGGGCAGGCACAACCAACATCCCCATCGCCGTGGGGCTGATTCTGATGATGTATGCGCCGCTGGCCAAGGTGCAGTATGACCGGCTGGGCGAGGTCTTTCGCAATCGCAAGGTGCTGGGCCTGTCGCTGGTGCAGAACTGGGTGATCGGGCCGGTGCTGATGTTTGCGCTCGCGGTCATCTTCCTGCGCGGATACCCGGAGTATCGAACCGGCTTGATTCTCATTGGGCTGGCGCGCTGCATCGCCATGGTGATTGTGTGGAACGATCTGGCGCACGGAGACACCGATTACGCCGCCGGGCTGGTGGCCTTCAACAGCGTTTTCCAGGTGCTCTTCTACAGCGTCTATGCATGGTTCTTTCTGGCCGTGCTGCCGCCGCTGGTTGGATTGAAGAGCGTGGTGGTCGACATCCGCATGAGCCAGATTGCGCAGAGCGTCTTCATTTACCTGGGGATTCCGTTCCTGGCCGGGATGCTGACGCGCTTTGTGCTGGTGAGGGCCAGGGGACGCGCGTGGTATCAGGCCCGCTTTGTACCCGCCATCAGCCCGCTGACGCTGGTCGCGCTGCTTTTCACCATCGTGGTGATGTTCAGCCTCAAGGGCAACCTGATCGTCCAGCTTCCGCTCGACGTTCTGCGCATTGCCGTGCCGCTGCTCATCTATTTTGTGGTCATGTTCTTTGTGAGTTTCTGGATGGGGCGCGTGGTGGGCGCCGATTACTCGAAGACCGCCACGCTTTCTTTCACCGCGGCAAGCAATAACTTCGAGTTGGCCATCGCGGTGGCCGTAGCCGTCTTCGGATTGAACTCCGGTGCGGCCTTTGCGGCGGTCATCGGCCCGCTGGTCGAGGTGCCGGCGCTGATTCTGCTGGTGCAGGTTTCGCTCTGGCTGCAAAGGACGTGGTTCGGCGCGAACGGCGGCTCGCAAACGGATGCGGCAGGCGGGTGATTGAAATGTATTCTGAGCGGGGACGGGCTCCGCTATGACGCGCACCGCATTGGGTATCGAGTTTCTGCTGCTGTTTGTCGGTCTGCCGCTGGCTTACCGGTTTTCGCCGCTGCGGGTGCCGGCGCTGCCCCTGTTGTGGGCGGTGGCGTGCTACGCGGGTTGGCAGTTGCTGCGCGACCCGCGGTTTGACCGCACGCGGCTGTGGAGCGCGGGCCGGCTGCCCGGCCAACTGATTGCAATTCTGGCCGTGTTCGCCGTCGCTGCCCTGGCGATCTGGCTGGGAGTGCGACGTTACGCGCCCCAACTGGAATGGAGCCTGGTGCGCCAGCATCCGTGGTTCTGGGCGGCAGTGATGGTGGCTTACCCGGTGCTGTCGGTCTATCCGCAAGGATTGCTCTACCGGGCGTTTTTCTTCGAGCGCTATGCGGGCCTGTTTCCGGGCAAATGGGCGATGGTGGTAGCCAGCGCGGCAGCGTTCGCATTTCTGCACATCGTGTTCCGCAACTCGCTGGCCGTGTGGCTCACCTTTGCGGGTGGACTGCTGTTCGCCGCGCGGTATGCAGAGACGGGATCGCTGGCAACCTCCAGCTTTGAGCACGCGCTCTATGGGTGCTTTCTGTTCACGGTGGGATTGGGGCAGTATTTTTATGCCGGAACCATTGCGGCGGTGGGCGCGGTGGTGCGGCGGTGAGGTTTTTGGATTCGCGCCTCACAGGCCCGCCGATGGCAGACCTGTTACCCTGTCAGCACCAGTCAATAGAGTGCGGGGTTCTTGCTAGTTGAGGTCCGGAGTCTCCCCGGTCCCCAAGAGCGAGGGACCGGGGGCACCCTTGGCCTGGTTTTTGGGGCGTCGAGACCGAGGCCACCCGCCAATATCCACGACCCAAAAACATGGACTTTACCGTTTAATTTGGAGCAATCCCCAGTTTGCATATTTCTTCTGTTCTCGCACCTCGACCGGCTCTCCGTCTCCGGCTGGGCCGTTGCATTTATTAGGTCCATCGTCGCTTTCAAACCTTCCAACCACAACGGCAATGTTCTCACGTCCTGAATCGAGATTTTTGCTTGTATGTGTTGATCGCTGGTCCAGCAGCACTTTCTAGGCCTTCGAAACTGTAAGGCGTTTACCGCATCCGACAAGGCATACACACAGAAGTAGTGTCGTTACGAAGATGGTTTTACTTATTGGCATGACACATCGTATCAACGGAAGGCCCTCGGTTCCGTCCCTTGTTCCACCTTTCGTCTTGTACGAGACAGCGTGGAGTTCTTCGTCCGCCGCACCATTCAACAATAAGCACTATACATATCAGGGAGTTATAATGGCGGGTGGCCCCGATCCTGGGATATTTCCAAACCACAGATGAGGGTGCCCCCGGTCCCTCGCTCGCATTCGGGGACCAGGGATGCCACAGGCCCAAACCCGGAATCCGTTCTCGTTCTAGATTTTGACGGAGGCGGCGCGGGGGGAGATGCCGCTGAGTTCGGCGGCGCGGGCTTCGGCGTAGGCGGCTGCGCCGAGTAGCGCGGCGCGGCTTTCGAGGATGATGCGCACCGGCATGTTCACCAGCAACTGGCTGAGGCGGCCCTTGTCGGTGAAGGACTTCATGAAGGCGCCGTCCTTCAGCTTTTCAAGGATGCGCGGGGCGATGCCGCCGCCGACGTAGACGCCGCCCACCGACAGCACCTTGAGGGCCAGATTGCCGGCCTCGGCGCCGTAGGCGGAGACGAACATCTCCAGCGCTTTTTCGCAAATCTCGCTCTTGGCCGCGAGAGCGAGCTCGGTGACTACGGCGTTGGGGTCCTCGGCGGCGATGCGCTCGGCCAGCCAGGCCGGCTCGTCGAGGCCGCGGACTTCGCGCAGGAACTCGTAGATGTTGGTCAGGCCCATGCCGCTGATGACGCGCTCGTAGCTGATGCGGCCGTTGTACTTCTGCTTGAGGAAGCGCAGCAGGTCGATCTCGTCCTCGTTGCGGGGAGCGTAGTCCACATGTCCGCCTTCGGATGGGTAGGGGGTGTGGCTGTGGCCGTTCCATATCAGCAGGCCCTCGCCCAGGCCGGTACCGGCGGCGATCAGGGCGCGGTTGCCGATCTGGCTGGCGTCGCCCTCTGAAAGGGTGTAGATCTGGTCGGCTGAGAGCTCGGCCACGCCATAGCCGTTGGCCTCAAGATCGTTGATCAGGAAGACGTGCTCGATTCCCAGGTTGACGGCCAATTCGTGGCTGTCCAGTGTCCAGGGCAGGTTGGTGAGCCGCAGACGCCCGTTGCGCACCGGGCCGGGCACGCCGAAGCAGGCCGCGTGGACCTTGGTTGCGCCTAAAAACTCCTTTACGACCTCTTCCAGGCCGGAATAGTCCTTGGCCGGGTACCGCTCGTCGCGGGTGTATTCAAGTTTTCCATCGATAAAGTCATACAGTGCCAAGTGGACTTTGGTTCCACCTACATCGCCCGCCAGAATCATCTTTCCCTCTCCAAAACCCCACAACCTTCCGCGTCGGTCGCGGGTAATAACGCGGCTGCGGCCTTATCCAGAATAAAGGTCAGTATACCGCTTGAGGGCCATATCAGTTGGCTGGGCAGCCGCTCGGGGTCGCGTGGGGCGGTTAAAACTTCGTGCAGAATGGCGGCCTTTTCAGCCCCGGCGATCAGAAAGAATACCGAACTGGCGTGGTTGATGACCGGCCAGGTGAGCGTGATGCGCCAGGTGTCTTTCTGCGGGACATAGTTGGCGGCGGCCAGGTGGCCGAGCGCATGGATGGCCTCGGTGTGGGGAAAGATCGAGGCGGTATGGCCATCGTTACCCAGCCCCAGGGCCACCAAGTCGAAGCGGGGGCTCTCGGCGCCCTCCAGGCGGAAGCTGTTGCGCAGATCCGACTCGTAGCGGGCCGCAGCGACCTCGGGCTCCAGTTCACCCTCGATGCGATGAATCTGGTCCGGATGCAGCGGCACATGGTCCAGCAGCGCCTCGCGAGTCATGCGGTAGTTGCTTTCCGCGTCGCTGGGCGGCACCGCGCGCTCATCCACCCAATAAAGGTCCAGATGGTTCCATGGCATGCGGTTGCGCCAGGGCTGGCCAGGGTCGGCGAGCGCCAGAAAGGCGGCTTTCGGGGTGGAACCGCCGCTGATGGCGATCCGGGCACGACCTCGCCCAGCCACCGCTTCCCCGGCCATTTCGACAAAATACCGGGCGGCCCGACTCGCCAATGCTGCTGCGTCGGGCTCCACGTAGTACTTAATCTTCAATACCTTGCCCGCTCGCATGGTGCTCCTCTAGTTTCTACGTTACTCGAAAAGTCGTCCCAACGCCGTGATCGTGGACTTACTCGATGGGCCTGGAATCCTTTTTGAGCCAGTTGGCCGATTGGCGGAACCAGGTCTTCAGGTTGGTGGCGAGGTGCGCGGCCCAGGCTGGGGAGTCTTCGCCGCGGTCCTTGGCGAAGCGGGCCAGCGCATAGGCATAGACCGGCTCGGAGAGGTAGCCAAGCCGCTCCATCGACCAGCCTTGCCGGTTGTCTTCCTGGTACTGCTGGAAGCGGCGGGCGGCATTGGCGGTGAAGACGCCCAGCCCCAGGTAAACCGTGACCAGATCGGTCATGGGCTCCATGTCCGGGGCATCGCGGCGCAGGTGCTCGCCGTCGAGCAGGATCACGTGGCCCAGTTCGTGCGCCAGTGTCGCCACCACGGTCAACGGGTCCCGAAGCAGCGACTGACGCACGGCGATGAGGGGCCGGTCCTCTTCGCCGCCCGGGCCGAAGTGCAGGCCGGCAGGCTCGTCCGAGAGCTGGTTGTAGAAGGGCAGCATTTCCAGCAGTTCGCTGGAATCGGGCGCGACGGCCAGCTCGACCTGGGCCGGGCTCACCCGCATATAGGCGCAGACGCGCCGGAAGAGGACCTGGAGGCCGGCTTCGTTGGGGGTGTAGGGGTCGGGGAAAAACTCGTCGGTGGGCAGGATGACGGTGGCGTTGCGCATCCGGCTCCAGCCCACCATGCGCCCCAGGCGGCGGAAACCTTCGTCCACCCAAAGGCGCTCTTCTTCGGTAACCGGCGGGTTGGTGGCGAGGCCAAACATGGAGTTAGTGTAGCCGCTTTGAGGCCCGGCGCCGCTTCTCTGCTTACCGGCCCAGATAGACCCGGTACTGGGTTTCCAGAATGCCTGAGGCGCGGGCCAGCAGGAGCTTGGAGACGTTGTATTGGTAGAGGCTCTCGACCAGGTTGCTCTGCGCCGCGGCGAGAGTCGCCTGCGCCGTGACCAGGGGCAGGTTGTCGTCCACCCCGGCATTGACGCGGTCGGTCTCGTCGGCCAGGGCGCGCGCGGCCAGATCGACGCTGGAGCGGGCGACCTCGACGACCTTGGCGTTCGCGTCCACGTCAAGCAGGGCCGAGCGCACCTGGCGGTCGATGTTTCCGCGCAGGTCTTCGAGCTGGGCGTTGACGCCGTCCAGGTTAGCCTGTGCCGCTTCGATGTCGCCTCGCAACCGGGCCTCGCGGAACAGCGGAACGCTCAGCGTGCCCTGGGCGAGGAAGTTGCCGTGCGAGCCGTCCCCGCCCACCTGGCTGACGGCGTAATAGCCGCCAAAACTGAGGCTGGGCAAGCGCTGGCTCTTGTAGGCCGAGTGGATGGCCTTGACCTCAATCGCCTGATTCTGCAGGTTCTGATAGTCCTGACGGTTCTTGTAAGCAACGGCACGCACCTCTTCCGGGGTCTGCGCGGCCAGTTCGCTGTAGGGGGCGGGGTCAGTGAGGGCGATTTGCTGGCCGGGGTCGATGCCGATTTCTCGCTTGAGCAGAATCAGGTCCTTTTCCAGGGTGTTCCGGGCGGCGATGAGGGCCTGCTCCTGGGCCTGAAGCTGGACGCGGGCGCGCAACTCGTCCAGGTTGGCGGCGGTTCCGGCCAGGTGGGCGTCGTGAGCGTGGTTCAGCTGCAACTGATCGGCCGCTTCCAGAGCCTTGGCGTTATCCACTTCACTGGCTGCGGCGATGGCGTGCAGATAAGCCGTGGCCACCTGCTGCACCACCTCGCCGCGGGCCGACATCTTGGCGAAATAGGCGGCTTTCTGGGCCGCTCCAGCCGCTTTCCATGCGGCGATCACCGGGCCGGAGAAGAGCGTCTGGTCGAAGTGAATCACCCCTTCGGTGAGGTCGTCCTTGGTGATTTCAGACAGGCCGGCGGGCACCACGCCGCCGGGAAAAAACGAGCTGAACAGTTTGATGGTGCTCGGACCAAAACCCAGGGCGGCCAGATTCTGCTGATGAATGCCGAGGTCGCCGGTCAGCGTGACGGTGGGCAGGAATTCCTGCAGCGCCTGATTCTTCTGGCCCTGAAGCGTCTTTTCGTCATTCTCGGCCTCCTTGAGGCCAAGGTTGTTCTTGAGGCCCAGGGTGACTGCATCGTCCAGCGAGAGCTTGAGAACCTCATCGGTGGCCGGGTGCAGGGTGACGCTGCCGAAGAAGGGGTTGGCGGCGGAAGAAGGGTTGGCGGCCTGGGCGTAGAGGAGCGGCCCGGCTGCGGCCACGGCCAGGGTTGCCCAAGTCAGGGCCGCCCAGGGCAGGCTCGAAAACAGCGCCGGCATTCCCTCGCGCCGGAGGGCGGGTTGTTGCGTACGATTCACTTCCACATTCTCTCAGATGTGCCAGACGGCGGGAGGATTCCAGGAGTGGGCGGAAACCCTGGGATTCCGGCTGGATGGCGGGGAATCGGCCTGCCCGCCGGTTTGTTCACGGGCTCGTGTTCAGGATGTTGCTGTTCCAATCTGCTCAGGTGCGAACATCGATTCGCGTTACTATCTCTGGCGTCGATTTCGGCATCGTATCAGCGTGCGCGTGTGCCCAGATCAGAAGGACGCACAGAAGACCGGCAAAGGAGAATCATGGCAACCACCCCGAAGAAATGCGCGAATGCCGCCTGTACCTGCCCCGCCCCGGAAAAGAAGAAATATTGCAGCGATCACTGCGAAGGCATCGGCAACAAGATGGAGATCGTGTGCCTATGCAAGCACCCGGATTGTGGCGGCAACGCCTCTTGATTTGACCCTCGGACGCGGATCTGACTGCCGGCCGAGATAGAGGCCGGAGACGCCCGGCAGGATTTCGGCAAGCTCAGGGCTGGCCCGGGCGCGGAGAGGATGGGTGTGCCACGAGCGGCAAGGCTCAAGAGAAGCAGCGCTCGAATTTCGGGATTTTAGCACGATAAGGACCCGAAATCGCCGGACAGAGGGGCAACAAGCAGGGCAGTCGCATGAAGATAAGGCGAATGTCGGTTAGGCAGGAATAGGAGGAGGTAATCCCCGTCGTATTGGGGGACTGTTTTCCTGTCTTTATGGGGGGCTGCACGGCGACGGGAAATATGTTGCGGCTGGCAGATGTGCTTGTTTCGATCCACGATCTCCGGCAGAAGGGCAAACGCTACATGATAGGGGTATCCCTCAATTTGCTGGTGTAACCCGGATTGCCCTGAGAGCGGATTGACTCAGACGACTGAACTTATAACTCAAATGCCATGCTGACGTTCTTGGGCAGATCCTGCCATCGGCGGGTGCGTTAGGAATTGCGTGCTCATTGACCCACTGTGAAAGATCGCGGGGCTGAATCCCGTTTTGCATGAAGCTCGTTTGCCGCGCAGATCATCTTGATGAGGGAATTGGCCTCATTTCCCATTTCAATAGGACTGCGCGCACTCCGATGTTGACAGCCCGTGATTCGGATCACTCCATCGCTACAACTTAAGATTGAGTTCAGGGTACATCCATTTGTCGATGTGGGGTTATTCGGAGCACCGTATTCTTTCTTTGAACATTCCCCTGCAGTTTTGTCCGGCGTGTTCTTCATGCTGTGTGAGGCGGCTCCGAATTCGGAGCGTACCGGGGAAGTGTGCGTGAGAGGGTTTGCTGGTCACCAACGAATGAAGGATCAAATGCAGAGGCATGGTAGTTCTCACTTTGCAGATTGCTCCGCAGCCTGCTGCCATGCTCCCGCACATAGCCCATCAAAGCTTTGGTCTCAAGACCGAATCGCTCTACCGAATCGCACTGCCGGGTCAGCGAGCAGGCCCTTATCGTTGTCAGCAAAAGACGGGGTCGAACAGGCTTGGAAACATTTTCGGCGACGACGGAATCCAAAACTGACAGCACTTATCGATTGCGGGATCTCATCGCGGGATTTGTGCAGCTAATTCATGATCCATTTCAATTTGTCTTTATGAGGCCATTCAATGAAGCGCATTGTTCTGTTTGTTTGCATCGCACTGACTCTCACGGTGCTGTCCAACGCAGCATTGGGTCAAAGCGCAACAGCCTCTTTGAGAGGCGTCGTCACGGATACAACCAAGGCTGTAGTGCCGGGCGCTGAAGTGGTGATCACGTCGCTCGGAACAGCCCAGCAGCACGTTGAGCGAACCGATAGCCGTGGTGAGTTCTCCT
>Ga0302320_10020273_pt1 | contig 13278 bp, 11 predicted proteins | sample Bog_T0_3_FD_202130 | JGI IMG/M metagenome (GOLD analysis project Ga0302320, IMG submission 202130) | Peat permafrost microbial communities from Stordalen Mire near Abisko, Sweden - Bog_T0_3 | ecosystem: Environmental > Terrestrial > Soil > Wetlands > Peat | place: Sweden: Abisko, Stordalen Mire...
CATCGCGCGTAATCCCCGGAGATCCTCAACGGCAGCCGGGATATTTTTGCGATCCTGATACACTACCATCGAAGTGTTATGAGGGAGATCAACGCGGCCACTACTGCTTTTGGTTGACATAACGACAACCTGTTGCGGCACCACATTGCCGCCAATGTGCAAATCGAGGGATGATGGCGCAGACAGGCAATAGTCCGTGCCGAAGCGGGATTCCAGATACACCGCGAGAAAATCCCAAAACGCGGCGTACCACGCCGTGCTTTCCCCGGCGCGCTCGACCGGTCTGGTGAGCAGATACCAGCCCTTAATGATCTCCTGCAGATAACCGCGGGGGAGCAAATAACTTCGGTTCCCTCGCGATAAATCGGACGAGCGCAGGATGTGGCGGGGCGAAACCTTGCTCGCCTGCTCCAAGGCATTGGCCAGTTTTGAATGGACCGACTTCGGCATAAACTATACTTTCCAGCATACACGAACTATATTTTTATGTCAATTTTGACTATTATTTAGTGCAAATACAAACTATAATATTTAACATATTGCTTTTGTAAGTATTTGTTACTTAACATTCTATGGAATTATGAAATGGCGACATTTTTGGCAGTTCTAACCGATTCAAAAACTTTAGTAATCCGCGCTTCTTTGCGTCAAACTGAATGAGGAAAAGGAGGCAGCAAAGGGAAAAGTGTAAAAAGTGAGGACTGACACCGGCACGCCGCCGTTTCGTTGAAATCTCCCACCGCAACCGTTACTGGAAAGGAAGACCCCGCAATTATCGAAGCCTTAACTAAGGGCCATTCAGGACTGACACCTGCACGGGGGAAATCTTCGGAAAGGAGAGAACGTTTTTGATGTCGCTTACCTTGAATAGGCTTGGTCACCATGTCAACAAATCCACTCATGTCAAACGTCGGATTTATGGCAGATTGATAGATAGGTCTGAAAAAGGGGAAACACGGTTACAAATGTTGATGGTCAAGGACTTAGCCGGTAACACAAAAGGAAACAGACCCGTAACATGTAACTGGATTCGCCCCGGTTTGGCCATCCGAGTCGGGTTGTGGGTCTGGATTCTTTGACTCTGCCTGAGTTGACCCCTGCCGCAGAGAAAACGCCTCGTCAATGCAATGTGCGTTTATGCGGGCTTGGCTTTACACATAATGAAAATCAAACGAACGAAGAAACATGGACCAAGCTATGGTGCGACCCCTTTGAAGTTGCACATGGGCTGCCGGAAAAGTGTTGGTCCCAAGCTTCACGCTTGGAAAAGGGCACATGAATGAAATCTGATGGACAAAGCTATGGTACGACCCCTTTTCCGCACCAGATGCCGCGCCACTTCCAGTTGCAGATTGGCCTCCAACAGGTGGCCACGCTTGTCCCGGCTGTAATAGGCCCGCAGACAAAACTCCTGCACATCCAGCAGCTTGGTCTCAATCCGGTCGCCCAGCACGAACTTCTGGTCACGCGGAAACTTGTTCAGTTGCGGGATCAAATAAACCAGCAGGTCTTGCAGCTTCGTCAGAATGTTGTCGCTTTCTGCCATCTCAATTTTCTCAAAAAATATTCACCGCTGCGCGGGCTTGCAAAAGGATTAAAGAGTAAAAGGGCAAAAACTAAAGCCCCCTCACACAACGGAACCCGAAATAGCTGCTGTCGCTGCTCGGGTAGTTGACGTAGCGATAGGCGCACCGCGCGTAGCTGGCGAAGCCGATCCAGACGCCGCCGCGCAAAACACGGGAGCCATATGGGGAAGATGCTGGTCCGCGTGGATCAGTGCCTCCCGCATAGGGCGTCCCATACCAGTCCCAACACCACTCAAATACATTCCCAGCCATGTCGTAAAGGCCATATCCGTTCGCCGCAAAATACCCCACCGGACTCGTGTAGGGAAACCCCCCGGTATCGGAAAGGGCGTTGTAGCCATTCGGCCCCAAATCGTAGCTGTAGCAGGAGGTGCAACCATAGTAGTTGGCCTGGCTCTCGGATATCGTGTCGCCCCACGGAAAGCGCAGGCCACTCAATCCACCCCGCGCCGCCTTCTCCCACTCCGCTTCCGTCGGCAACCGATAGCCGCTCGCACCCCAATTCACATGGGGCGCTACTTCCCCAGCCTTATAAACCTGCGTCAAACCCGCATCCGTGTAATACACCGGAGTCAAACCAGCCTGCTGCGACCGCGCATTGCTCCACTTCACCACGTCATACCAATCCACCGTCTGCACCGGATGATTCGCCGCCTTGCCCGAACCGGCATAGTCAAAGCCATAGCCGTGGCTCGTGGCGTAGGAATAGACCGACTGCCATAAACTGTAGCTCACCAGGTTCACGTCCATGTAAAACGCCGATACAATCACGCTGATGGGGATGGCATCGTTCTCGCCATCCAGTGTGTCCCCCATCGTGAAAGCACCCGCCGGAATAAGCGCCATGCCGCTAGGGATCGGAGTTTGGCTTAACTGGTAAAACTGCTGTGTGCCGGAGATGGGATTGGTCACTGTGTACTGCCCGCTTATGACAAAAGGCGCGGCAGAAACGTTGCTCCATGCCGCCGGGGAAAGGTTCGTGGTGCTTTGCAAAAAACAGTTCGTAGCCGCAGCCGGCCAGGAGATGACGACTTGATTGCCCTCCAGCGCAATACTCAAAGTGGTTGTCGCCAAAACGGGATGAACGCCGGCCATCAATGCCAGAGCGATGAACAAAGAGTATAATTTGGTTTTCACAATTATCCGCGTTTTTCCAATGAAGTGGCAATAATGATGACGGATTGGATGCGGGGATACAAGCAAAAAATAGTTCCGTTTTTGGCTGGACTCTGCGCGGCGGCGGGTGCAAGGTCGGTGCGTGGACAACATTCTTGTCATGCAAGGCCGGCAAATTGGCCCAGCCGAGTTGGAGCAGGTGCGAGCTTTGCTGGCGGATCATCCTGATTGGAGCCGGTATCGCCTCTCGCGCGAACTGTGCCAGGTCTGGGACTGGCGCAACCACGCCGGCCAAATCAAAGACATGGCCGCCCGCTCTCTGCTGCTCAAGTTGGAGCAGCGGGGGTGGGTGGCGCTGCCCGCGCGCCGGTGCCCTTCGCCCAACCGCATGCGTCATAAACAAATCCGGCCCCTCCCGCACCCGACTTATCCGATCGGTGGCTCTTTGAGCGAACTCCAGCCGCTACAAATCCAGGAGTTGGGTCAGCAGCCCGAAGCGTGGCCCGTCTTTGACTCGTTGCTGCATCAGTATCATTACTTGGGCTACACCAGCGCCGTCGGGCAAAACGTCAAATATCTGGTGCGGGACCGGCAGGGGCGGGATTTGGCCTGTTTGTTGTTTGGCGCGGCCGCTTGGAAGACGCAGGGACGGGATGCCTTCATTGGCTGGACGGCGGGCCAGCGCCAGGCTCAACTGCATCAGGTGGCCAACAACAGCCGGTTTTTGATTTTGCCCTGGGTGCGGGTTCCTGAACTGGCCAGCCACATTTTGGGCCGGGTGGCCCGGCGCATCGCGGCGGACTGGCAGGAGCGCTATGGCCATCGGGTGGCCCTGTTGGAGACGTTTGTGGAACAGGGCCGGTTCCGGGGCAGTTGTTATCGGGCGGCCAACTGGATTTGCGCGGGTCAGACCCGGGGGCGCACCCGGCAGGATTGCCGGCACGTTCTGCAAGCGCCGGTGAAGGATGTTTGGGTCTATCCCCTGCAAGCCGACTTTCGAAAGGTCTTGTGTCAATGAAGCTGTTCACGCGTGAAGAACTGTTGCCCCTTGCCCGCAGGCATCCTGAAGTGTTGGTGGACATCATCCTGGCCTTGCAGGAACGTCTGGTGCAACTGGAACAGCGGGTCAAGGACTTGGAAGCCCAACTGGCCCGCAATAGTTCCAACAGCGGCAAGCCGCCCTCCAGCGACGGTCTGAGCAAAGCCAGCCCCAAGAGTTTGCGCGCGCCCAGCGGTCGCAAACCCGGCGGCCAGCCCGGTCATCCTGGCCAGACCTTGCAGCGGATCAAAAATCCCGATCACATTGAGGTTCACCGGCTGGAAGCCTGTCCACAATGCGGCGGGCGCGGTTTGGGCCGGGAGCCAGTGCTGGACTATGCCAGCCGCCAAGTGTTCGACTTGCCAGTTGGATGCCTTCGCGCAGGCACTGGCGTGCCAGGTGCCGCTGGCCGAGGTCGTTCACTTGGATGAGAGCGGGCTGCGTGTGGCCGGGGCGCTGCACTGGCTGCATGTGGCCTCGACGGCCACGCTGACCTGCTACGGCGCGCATCCCAAGCGCGGCGTCGAGGCGATGGGCGCCTTGGGCATCGTGGGCGCTTGCCGCCAGTGGGTCGTGCATGATCACTGGAAACCCTATTTTTCCTTTCAGCAATGCCAGCACGCTCTCTGCAACGAGCATCTGTTGCGGGAACTCAAGTTCCTGTGGGAAGAAGAAGGCCAGGAGTGGGCGCGGCAACTGAGCGATTTGCTCTTGTCCTTCCATCGGCGGCGGCAGAAGCATGGGGAGTTCAATGAGTGCCAATTTAAGCGGGCGTTAAAGGACTATCGTGCGGTGGCGCGGTGCGGACGTTACCGGCACCCGCGCCTGGCCTCCGGCCAAGGACGATCCGCGCAAAGCAAGGCGGCCAATTTGTTGGATCGGCTGGAGGATTTCGACTGGAATATCCTGGCCTTCCTGTGGGATGGACGGGTGCCCTTTACCAACAACCAGGCCGAGCAGGACATTCGCATGATCAAAGTGCGCCAAAAAATCTCCGGCTGCTTTCGCACGCTCAGAGGCGCACAGGTGTTTTGTCGCATCCGCAGTTACCTCAGCACCTGCCGCAAACAAGGCCGCAACCTCTGGCAGGCGCTCCAGAGCGCCGTCAACGGCGCGCCCTTCATCCCCTCAGCGCTTCACGCTGGCCCCTGAGACCTGAATAGTTACGATATTTTAGAAGGGAACATCGTCGTCCCCTACCGCCGCAGAGAGGGCGTTGGTTGGGGCAGGTGGAGGGGGATTCAGAATAAGCTGTCGGCGAATACAGTATAGAATCAACGCCCCCGATAAATGCAGGCAGAGTTCAGCAAGTTCGCGCGAGACTATAACCACCTTTTGCCCCTGACCGTGACCGGCAAGAGTGTTCCTCAAAAACGGAACGGTTTCCTGAATTGATTTTTCACGCCCGGCAACGTCCAAGTCCTTCTGTGCCAATCGCCTCTCAAAATCAAGGCGGGTGGATTCAATGAGGGGAGCCGCCAACGATTCAGTCAGCTTGATCTCGTTTTTGCACTTCGGGCAAATAATGGTCGGTTCTGCCATACGGTTATTTCCAGAAATCTATTCTGTGCCTCAATTTGCGATTACTCAATCCTCCAATGGACTAAGAGCGTGTCTGAAAATTCGCCCGGTCAGGGGACCGGGCCTACAAAAAGTTGGAATTCCGGCCGTTTCCTGCAGGCCGCGTCCCCTGACGCGGCGTTGGGTGTGAATTATCAGACACGCTCTAAATAATTGCTCTTTGGCAAGCCCCGGCGCAAGTCATTCGTATCGAACCTGCAACGACGCCCAAAATCGCCGAAATCAAATCTGGCAATCGGCTTTTTTGGACAGGAAGGCGCAAGGCAATGCACAATGGACAATGGATAATTGACAATTCCGAAATCCTGAAGAACGCCAGAGTCAGATTTGGAAGTCAGCCTTTTTGGACATAAAAGTATGAATGCCGCACTCGACTTTTTTGAAGCCGGTCCAGCGGCCGGCGCGTTCGCCTTCGCCGTTGGCGGCTTTGCGGGTGCAGGTCATGCAGCCTATGGAATGGTAGCCCTGGTCGTGCAACGGATTGTACGGAATTTTGTTCTGCAGGATGTATTCCCAAATGGCTTCGCGCGTCCACTCAGCCATCGGATTCAGTTTCACGATTTCAGCGCCGGAGTTTTGGTCGAGGGTGTAGAGTTCGATTATTCCGATGCTGGCGCGAGTTTCGGATTGGTTGCGGCGCAGGCCGGTGATCCAGCAGTCCAGGTCGTGCAGCTTGTTTTGGAGCGGCAGGACTTTGCGCATGGTGCAGCAGAGGTCCGGATCGCGGTTCCACAGTTCCGGTCCCTGGGCGTCTTCTTGTTGTTCCACGGTCAGGTCGGGGTGGATTGATTCTATTTTCCAGCCGTAGAAGTCTTCCAATCGCTTTTGCAGTTCCATTGTTTCAGGGAAGAGCAAACCGGTGTCGAGCGTGAAGACGGGGAAGGAGAAGCCGGCTTGTTTGGCCAGATGCATCATGACCAAGCCCGCCCCTTGGAAGCTGGTGCCGATGCTGGCGCGCTGTCCAAAACGCCGCGCCGCCCAGGCCAGAATTTCTACCGAGGGTTTTCCGGCAAATTGCGCGTTTAATTCGGCCGCTTCACGGACTGTTATGACGGAGGCAGACATGGAAGGACCTGGGTTGCGTTTAGAGGGAACGAACCCCTCTCCCTGCCCTCTCCCCGCTTTGCGGGGCGAGGATGGGATGGGGGGAATGCACCGGGCCACCAGCTTCCGGGGGCGAAAGTGGCATGGGAGGAATGGGATGCATGGGAGTTATGCGGCGGCTGGCAACAGGACGCGGTGGCAGAAGTCGCCGAAGCGCTCCGCGCCGAGACGCTCGTTCGCAAACCGCGTGAACAAGGGACGCAGTTCCGCCGCCAGGTCTTCATTCTTGACGCTTTCCTTGTAGAGCCTGGCGAGGCGGGTGCTGGCTGCGTTGCCGCCCAGGTAAAGCTGGTATTTGCCCGGGGCGCGGCCCACCAGCGCCAGTTCGGCGGTGTAGGGACGGGCGCAGCCGTTGGGGCAGCCGGTCATGCGGATGATGATTTCCTCCTTGCCCAGTCCAATCTCCGCCAGCAATTGCTCAATGCGCGTGATGACGTCGGGCATGACACGCTCGGATTCGGCCAGGGCCAGGCCGCAGGTCGGGAGGGCGGGGCAGGCCATGGACGCGAGGCGCACCACGCCGGCCTGATTGTCCACTTTCACGCCGTGTTCGGCCAGCAAGCTGGTGATGGCGTCCTTGTCCTTGGCATCGACATTGACCAGCAGGATGTTTTGCGAAGGGGTCAGCCGGAGTTGGGGCTGGAATTGTTCGGCCACGCGCCGCAATCCGGTTTTCAGCCGGTAATCACCCGCGTCCTTGATCCGGCCATTCTCGACGAACAGGCCCAGGAACCACTTGCCGTCGAATTGCTGATGCCAGCCGTAAAGGTCGCCTTGCCGGGTGAATTGGAAGGGCCGGGCTGTTTCGAGGTTGAAGCCGAGGCGCTTTTCCAGTTCCGCGCGGAACCATGCCACGCCGCGCTCCTGAATGACGTATTTGAGGCGCGCGTGCTTGCGATTGGTCCGGTCTCCAAAATCGCGGTGGATGGTCACGGTGGCCCTGGCCGTGTCAATCACCTGTTCCGGCTTGATGAAACCGATGACATCGGCCAGGCGCGGATAGGTCTGGGCGTTGCCGTGGCTCATGCCCATGCCGCCGCCGGCGGCGAGGTTGTAGCCGGCCAGCCTGCCGTTTTCGACTATGGCGATAAACCCGCAATCATTGGTAAAAACATCAATGTCATTCAGCGGCGGAATGGCGAAGGCGACCTTGAATTTTCTCGGCAAATAAGTTTTGCCGTAAAGCGGGTCTGCGAACTGCGCGTCCGCATCAGTCAACTGCAATTCAACGCCTTCCACCCAGATTTGATGATAGGCGCGGGTTTTGGGCAGGAGCGCTTCGGAAACAGCCGCCGCCTGGCGCTGGATCTCATCCACCACGGGGCTGGTGGCCGGGGTGGGCGCGGCCGTGACGTTGCGGGTGACGTCGCCGCAAGCGGCCAGGGTTGTGGCCGCGGCGTCGTTGATGCCCTTCATGAATTTACCCAGGTTGCCCTTGGTGATGCCATGAAACTGGAAGCCCTGGCGCGTGGTGATGCGCAATGTGTTGTACCCGTACTGGCTGGAAAGCTGGTCGAAGGCCACATAGACGGAGGGGCTCACCACGCCGCCCGGCAAACGACCGCGCACCATGTAGATGTATTGTTTGCCGGTCTTGCGCTTGTCCCGATCATCCTGCTGGTAAATGCCGTGGAACTTCAGGAACTCGTAGTCGTCCTCTGAAAACCGGTCTTTCGAGGCATCGGCCAGCGTTTGGCTGATCGTGCCCGACAAGATCGGATTATTCGCTTTAAGCCCTTCGTTGCGCGAAAGGGGCGTTGCTGATTCTGTGGCAATCATAAGTGACTTACTAAGGATACTAACCTATGCTTATTTAAGCCCGGTTTCTTCGGAATGTCAACTGGTTTTGCACGCATGAACGCAGAACGGTTTCAGGCACTTTGGCCCAACTGGACTGGGCCGCAAGTGTTTATTAATCTGTGAGCCAATCATTCTCTTTGGATTTTTGAAACCAAGATGCAGTACTTGAAATCCGAAGCGTGACGCAGGGCTTCAGCACCCCAATAATAAACCGGTCGCGTGGCGGAGGGGCCAATGGCCGCCACTCCAACCAGTTTGTAGCGATCCTTCATGTAGCGGACCATGACATCCACCAATGTGCGGTCCGAAGACGGGGAAGGGACCATCCAGGAGAGGGGATTAACGACCAGGACAATGTATTCGGGATTGGCCGCTTTGATCTCGCGAATCATCTCTTCCTGCATGTTGTGGGAATAAGGGCGGCCTTCCATCAAGATGTAGGTGGATACGTGTCCGGTGGCGGAGTGGCGATGGGCATGGAAATAAATCTCCGGTTCGGAACCGAGAACGGCAATCCGGCTCTCTGGAGAAGAGTTCTCCTTGATATAGCGGGCCACTTCCACCGCCTCACGGCACGGGTTGTTGCCATAAATCGACACAGCAACATCATCGAGATTGGCGCTGAAAAGGCAGCCGCGTTCGGCGAAAATGGCGTAAGCGCAGACGCCACAAAAGAGAGTCACGGGCAAAAAAGAGGCGAAGGCGGGGGACTTCGAGCTTTTTAAGAGCCGGCGGGCTTCCACCACACCCAGGCCGATGGCCATGCCAACGGCGGGCAAGGAGAGCACGAAGTAATGCTGGATGAAACGCAGGCCCACGCAGACGGCTAAAAATGAAACGGCGCAAAAGGCCAGGAAAGACGGGTGGAGCGGCCTGGCAGCGCGCCTCCAGCAAATAAGAGGCATCGCCAACCCGGCCAAAGACCAGAAGGGCCATTGATGATTCAGCCACAGTATGTGAACGTACCGGACCAAATTGACCCATCCCTCCCGCCACGGCACCCAACCACCACCCGCCACGGTAAAAGACCAATACCAAAATCTGCCGAAAATCCCTGCGTGCCAGAGGATCAGGCAAAGAACCGCAAACGGCAGGATGATGCCAAGGCAAAAGACGGCGGTTTTCTTGAAGCACTGCATCCATCTGACGGGATGTGACTTGAGTTCGCCAGCCAGAATGCAAAATCCGCCAAATGCGCCAAAGAGAATTCCGGGCTGCTTGAGAAGAAAGGCGAGGCCAAAGAGGATGCCGCTCCAGAACAGGGCGGCCACGCGTCCGGATTCAAGACCGCGGAGCAACAGCAGAATTCCACCGAGGGCGGCGAGCATGACGAATTGCGTGGCGTGGGCGGCGCTGCCATCGGTTGCGGCATAGAGCGACATCAAGCCGTAAGTGGCGGAAGCCACTAATCCGACTCCGGCGCTGCACCACCGTTTCGCGAGCAAAAACAATAGAATAATGGCCGCAACATTAGCCAGGAGAAGGCCCAAATGAATGCCGGCGGCGGATTGCCCGAAGAGCCACATGCTCAGGGCATAGACGGCCGCAGTGCCAGGGAGCTTGATCACGTACGCCATTTTGTACGGCGCGATGCCCTCGAGCATGAGTTGGCCTGTATAGGCGAACTCCCCTTCATCCCGCTGCAGAGGCATGTCCAACAAACGAATCCGCACTCCGACGACAAATAGAACGACCAGGAGAAGAATCAGCCAAGGCCAGTCAATGCGCGGCGATGCGGCTTGTCCTTTGATCTTCAAGCCGTTTTTCTACCTCGTTCGGGCGGGAAAGTATAGCTGAACCAGCCATGCCTCATTTGGTTCGGCAGTAGGATACGATTTCTTGTCACCTCCCTGGCTGCTGGCGGGACATCTTCAGCAATATGATGTACGATACAACCATGACAGCGACGGAAAGGAGCGATGCGGAACTGGTTTCACGCACCCTGGCGGGTGACAGGGACGCCTTCAACCGGATCGTGTCGCGCTATCAGATACTGGTGTGTTCGCTGGCCTACAGCCGCATCGGCCGTCTGGGCCAGAGTGAAGACGTGGCCCAGGAGACATTCATCACGGCGTGGAAAAACCTTCGATTCTTGCGCGAACCGGAGAAGCTCAGGGCCTGGTTGTGCGGCATTGTGCGCCACCTTGTCCAGAAAAGCCTGGAGCGCGAGGGGCGCGAACCGGCGCATGACGCCGCGCTCCTGGAAGCCATGCACGATGCGCCGTCGCAAGAGGCGCTGCCATCGGAGCAAGCCATCAGCCGCGAGGAGGAGGCGATTCTGTGGCGGTCATTGGAAAAGATTCCCGAACTCTACCGGGAACCGCTCATCCTTTTCTATCGCGAACACCAATCCATCGAGTCCGTGGCGGCGGAATTGGGGGTGTCCGAGGACGCCGTCAAGCAGCAGCTTTCGCGGGGCCGCAAACTATTGCAGGAGGAGGTGCATGCATTCGTGGAAAGCACGTTGCGCCGGAGTGCGCCGGGCCACGCTTTTTCAGGCGCGGTGCTTGCCGCATTGCCGGCCGGCTCCGCCGCAACGGTGGGGGCCGGGATGGCGGGGAAGGGGACGGCGGCGGCCAAATCGGGTTTACTGGCGGGCTGGCTGACGACCCTGGCGCCGTTTTTCGGGATGGCTTGCGGCATCCTGGCGCATTGGTTGATTGTGCGGGCCGCGCCAACTGATCGCGAACGCCGGGTCAAAAAAATCACTTTCATCAGCTTCTGGATTTTCGTGCTGGCCTGGTGCCTGCCCGGGCAGTTTGCGGTGAAAGCTTTGAGGAGTCATTTCCAGTGGAGTGATCACACGTTCTATGCCGCGATGGCGGGCTTTTGGTGGTTCTACATCATAATCATCGTCACGATGATCACGGTGATGTTTCGGCGAATCCAAGCCATCCGCCGGCAAAAGGAGGAAGAAACCGGGATGGCCCAGGCAAGTAGAACGCCGCTAACGTTTGGGACACGCGTTGCCGTGGTTGCCAGCCTGTATTTATCGTGTTTTTCGTGGCTGATTTACGTGGCGTGGAAGGCACATGATTTGATGTCGGTCGGAATCCTTTCTGGAATGATGGTGGTGCTGGGCGTTTGGCATTTCTTTCAAATTGGAGGCCGGGCCGGCTCAGCAACAATGAGGGCGGGCATCCGTCGCGTGCTTTTGATGTTCGGCGCGATAGTGGTGATGTTCAACTGGCGCTGGGACCTGTGGCTGGCGGCCGTGCGCGGAACCGATCTGGCCGAGATACACAGCCTGCTGCCTGCCTGGGTCGTTCCCTTGCTGACGTTGGGTGTGGTAATCTGGATTGGAGTGGTGTCAATCATAACCAAACCAAAAGCCGCTTAGTGTTCCAAATCAATGCGGCACAGGCTGGCCGTTAAATGTCCAGTTGATGTCAGGACGCCCGGGGTCGGTGGGCCTGGTCCCGGTATTTGCGCAGATGTAGGAATACTTGAAATAGGCGGTGTGGCCATCATCGAAGGTCAGGTTGGCGCCCGCACTGTGGCGCGAGCTTTCCATGGCGTAGCAACAATGTGAGGTGCCCAGTTCATTTGTGGGGTTGGCGCCGTAGAACGGAACTTCAGCCGCGTGCGTGCGCGGTTCCGAAAGGAAAACGAAGGCGGAAGGATGCAACACCATGGTCGCCTTGAAAGGAATGTCAGTTTCCATGCCGGTGTTGCCTTTGTAGTTCTCTCCGTAATTGAAAACAATCCGCTGCATCAGATTGAAATCGGGGGCCGGCGCGTCGGAGGTCGGGCAGGTGAAGACGGTCTTGCCGTTGACGAAGTTGGCCGGGTTGGGGGCGTATTGCCAGAGCGGACTTTTCCCGATGTAGGGCGGAAGGACATTATACCAAACGGCCATGCCCTGGCCGGCGGCCTCGAAAGCGGTCAGATCCGCCCACATGGGATCGTCTTCGTTATAGCCGGATGGCGCGCCGGGAGTTCCATTGGTGATCTTGGCATCTGGAAGGATTTGGCGGCTGTCGTCCAAATACATGATCAGGGCCAGGCCCCATTGATGGAGGTTGCTGGCGCAATTGCCGCGGCGGGCCTCCTCTTTTGCCTTGCCCAAAACAGGCAGGAGAATGGCGGCCAGGATGGCGATGACGGCAATGACGACGAGCAATTCAATGAGAGTGAATCCCCTTTGTTTCTTCATGCCGGTTAAGCTGGCATAACCCGGCCCGGCCCGCTTCCGGTGGCTTGCGATTCTTTAGCGGTCGATTGCGCCCGCGGCTCCTCACGGTTTCTTCGCGCCCGGCATCAACGGATAAAGACCGGGACAGCAACCGATGACATCATGGAAGGCGGTGCTGAAATGGCTCAGACTGGAATAGCCCACCTCCAGGGCGGCCTGGGTGACGTTCAGGCGGCCCTCGCGCAACAGGCTCGCGGCGCGTTCCATGCGCAAGTCGCGCAGAGCCACGGAGATGGTCTTGCCGATTTCCTGCGTAAAAATCCGGCTGAGATAAAAACGGCTGCATCCCACCCGCCTTCCCAATTCCTCCAAACCGGGCGGTTCGGCCAGATTTTCCTTGAGAATGGCCAGAACTTTTTGCGCCCGTTCCCGGTTCAAGTGATGCTGCCGCTGGCAGAATAACTCCTCGCCCGCCGACGGCTGATAGAGAAAAGCCGACACGACTTCCAAAATTTTCGCCTGATACCACAGCCGTTGCGCGGCCAGGAAGACGGGCGGAGACTGGAAACTCAGCGCCAATTGCTGCTGGTCATTGCTCAACCGGACGGGTTCGGAAACGATGCCCGGGGCGCGGTTCCGGCGGGCCAGGAACCCGCTCACGCGCGGCTGCAGACCTCCTTCCGTCGCGACCAGGTGGTGTGCCAGAAACGGCAGCGAAAGCTCGATGGTGATGAATTGATGGCGCTCGCCGCCGCGCCGCGAAGCCGTCAACGAGGGATCCTTTTGCGCGTAGAACCCGGCCGTGAGCGGGGCAAGCTGGAGCGTTTCGCCCGCCGCCCGCACATCGGCATTCCCGGACAGATTCAGGCATATCTCCAGGCTGGCCGGATGGAATGTTGGGGACCAATCCAACGGGG
>Ga0302320_10020277_pt1 | contig 13276 bp, 6 predicted proteins | sample Bog_T0_3_FD_202130 | JGI IMG/M metagenome (GOLD analysis project Ga0302320, IMG submission 202130) | Peat permafrost microbial communities from Stordalen Mire near Abisko, Sweden - Bog_T0_3 | ecosystem: Environmental > Terrestrial > Soil > Wetlands > Peat | place: Sweden: Abisko, Stordalen Mire...
GTGGAGCTGCGCTCCGATCTGCGAGAGTCAGAGAACGCCATAGTAGCCGTCTTGGCGCACGAGATTGCACATATATTCCTATATCGAGAAGGCATCCGTTTGATACCGACGTTTCACAATGAAGTGTTGACCGACACCACAGCAGCATTTCTGGGTTGCGGGCTTACTATTCTCAACGGATGGACCGTGAGAAAATCCATTTTAGGGAATTCAATCGAAACCCAGTGGAACCATTTTGGGTATCTGTCATTGGATGAATTTGGGTACGTGCAGGCCAAGAGAGACGCCTTCTTTGATTCTAGCCCAGTGCACCGATTCCAGTATGCACTGCCGCAGTCTGGATTCCGGGAGGGACAGCGGCGGCTCAAAATGGAGTTGCGCAAGCGACCATTTGTGCGCCCGTTCATTTTTAAGCGGGTAGGAATGGCTCTTGCGGTTTTCATCCGAAAGGGACGGAGGCTCGAAGAACCCAAGAGCCTTACCTTTCCCTGCGCCATTTGCTCCCAATCCTTACGAATTCCGCTTCTAGGATCAAGAATGTCGGTTCATTGTCCGACCTGCGGAACGACCCTCTTGTGCTACTCGTAAACCGCCTATTGCGGAGTTGCCTCATCGGCGTCTACACGTTCATAGTGTGCGATTCTGCGTGGCCGATAATTCGCGTATGAAGGGGAGCTGCGCAAAGAAAGCATGAAAACCGCTCTTGTGCTCGTTTGTTTGTTTTTGGGCGGCGCTGCAATGGCAGCGATCGACACGCCGATGAAACCCATCAGGGTCCAGGAGGTGAGCCTACGGAACGTGCCGCTAAACGAGGGAGAGCGTATTGCGGCGGTGGAAGTTGAGGTGTCTGGTGCCAGTTTCAGCGCCGTGCGAGTCCCTATCGATTGGGGGTTCGACGTTGGCGCGCCGGTGTCCGGCATCGCGGTACTCAAAGGCGAAGCCGCACATGGAGTAGGTATGCCGTTCACGACTATGGAATTTCAGCGATTCCTCACGCTCGCACTTTACGACTATGGCCAGTTCAGTGCCCCGTTTACGATCAAAGCGAAGTTGACGCTTTATCGCTATGACAAGAAAGCGGGAGAGTCAGAGAGGACCATCGAGGTTCCGACCGATAGCATCGTGCTGGAAGAACCCCGCCCACCCAATCCGACAGCTGCTGCAATTGGCGTCGCGTTTCGGGTTCACGGGCGGTTATGGATTCAACCCAATGGAACTCCGAACTGGCGGATATGGGTTGTGGGGAGCAAGCGGATTCTGGGCGTCCCAGAAAATGCGCATATTCCAATCGGTCTCCGGCAGTCGCTCCCGCTGGATCATTTTCTTTTCGCTGATTTTGTTGTGAAACCTCTGACGATCGACGAGCCGGGAGTGATGCGGATGGTAGAGATCGAAAGCGCGGAGAATAGTGTAATTACGGACATGGATTTGAACTATGTTGGCCGCATCAATCAGAAGCTCGAAGATGCGTCCAATCCCTGAGAGAAGAACGCGTACGGGTCCATCGGAGGTTTCAGGGCGTTTCAAATTCTTGCGATCCAAACGCGATCCAAAAAAAATCCCCCTATGACGGGATAAACCCCAGTAGGGTCCAGGGTTTCGGCGGTTGGCGATCCCGTGGGGTTACGTTGGATAGGGTCAAGCGGTTGAATCCGGACGCCCGGGCCGGGCGTCCCTACCTCCAAGCGCGGACGGGGCAGAGGTTCCTATCTCCACCGATGGATCCAGCCGATCCTGGAGGACGCGGGCGATGGGAAACCCGAAAAAATGGCTGTCCCACTCCAGGAACTTGCATGGCTCGACGGAATTCAATTGTACGGCCAAAGCTTTCAAATTCCTTCGCGGGAGGCCAGAGCGCATTTGACAGCCTGACCCCTTACCGGGCTGGACAGCCGGTGGAAAGCGTTCCAGCCTCCTTTCCGACCGCCGTGGCGGGATCTGGTCGCTCAATCCCATAGAACCGACGTCAGGCACCTTGGAAACCTCGATGAAAGACCGCGGCGATAGCCTTGGGCCCAATCGGTTCGAGGGAGCTGCGTGGGGCGCCAAATGGGTGCTTCTGGCGGTGTTCGTGGCCCTGGCCGCAGGTCGGTGCCTTGCCGTGCCGGTCAGCCAGGACCGGGCGTTCCAGGCGGCCGGCAGATGGCTCGAGTTGTCCCCGAGCCCGATGGGAACCCACGCGGGAAGCGCGGGAAGGATCAGCGCCTATTCCAACCCTGCGGGAGCAACCCGGTTCTACGTGGTGGACCTGGCTCCCTCGGGATATGTCGTCGTCTCCGCCGACGACGAGGTTGAACCAATCCTCGCTTTTTCGGGCAGGGAGAGCTTTGACGCACGTCCGGGCAGCCCCCTGTACGATCTCCTTCAGAGGGACATGGACGTCAGGGCGCAACGCCTGCAGGCGCCCGCCACGGGCCGCCAGGCGGCGATCTCGGCCGGGCCGGGTGGGAACGCAAAGTGGCAGTTGCTCGACGCTTCGTCGACGCTCCAGCCCGCCATCCAGCCGGTGGCCGACCCGAGCGATGTGCGGGTTGCCCCGTTGATCCAGAGCGAATGGAACCAGTCCACCGTCTGGAACGGGAGCGCCTACGTTGCGGTCTACAATTACTACACCCCGGCGGGCGCGACTGGAAATTCGAACAACGATGTCTGCGGATGCGTTGCCACGGCGTGGGCGCAGATCATGCGGTATTTCAAGATGCCGGCAACGGCCGTCGGAACCGCCTCTTTTTCCATCTGGGTGAATGGAATGACAGAATCGGCCACGCTTCGCGGGGGCAACGGCTCGGGCGGGCCGTACGACTGGACAGACATGGTGCTAAACCCGGGTTCGAATGTAACCACGACCCAGTGCATGGCGATCGGGGCACTCGTCTACGATGCCGGCGTGGCGAACAACATGTCCTACGCAGCCGGGGGTTCGAGCGCGGAACTCGACTCCACCGCGATCAAGGGCACGTTTCACTATGCCAATGCCGCGGACTCCGTGGGGGGAGCCGGCGACATCGCGCTGGCGATCCGGACGAACCTCGACGCAGGGCTGCCCGTCCCCGTGTCGATCTTTCCAACGCCCCAGACCGAAGGCCACGTGGTCGATTGCGATGGCTATGGCTACAACCTCGGCACCCTGTACAACCACCTGAATTTTGGATGGGGCGGACAGGACGACGTTTGGTACAACCTTCCCGACGCCGCGGCGGGGGGGACGAATTTCGACACCATCGACGGGATCACCTACAACATCGATCCGGCGGTCGCCGGCGAGATCGCGAGCGGCCGGCTCACCAATCTCTACGGGAAGCCGGTGTCCGGGATCTCGATCACGGCCAAGGCGGGTGCCTCGACCCACACGACGACCTCCAACCTGCAGGGGATCTTCTCGTTCAAGGGGCTTGCCTCCAACACCACGTGGACCGTCACGCGCGGCGGGGGCTCGTCCGTGTTTGGCCCCACCCATGTCAGCGTGACCACCGGCGCCTCCGGCGAGTACACCCCCGTGGGAGACCGGGTGGTCGATGACTTCCAGGTGGACGCGCTTGCGATCACCGCGGAACCCGACGCCGAGGACGTGACCGCCGGCAACACCGCCACGTTTACGGCCACTGCCGACGGCGACCCCGAGCCGACGCTTCGCTGGCAGGTGAGCACGAACAGCGGGGGCACCTGGGCCAACGTGAGCAACACCGGGCCCTACACCGGCGCGACGACGGCCACGCTGACCCTAACGGGCGTCACCTCCGGCATGACCGGCTACCAGTACCGGTGCGTGGCCACGAACACCGCCCAGGGCAGCGCAACCAGCAACGTCGGTGTGCTCACCCTGCTCACGCCGGGAAGCCTTTGGGCCATGGGCGACAACTCGGCCGGCCAGCTTGGCGACGGGACGACGACCCAGCAGATCCTGCCTGAACTCCTCCTCTCCGGCGGCGTGCAGACGGCAGCAGCGGGTGGAGACCATGGCCTGTTCGTGAAGACAGATGGCAGCCTTTGGGCCATGGGCGACAACTCCGAGGGTCAGCTTGGCGATGGGACTACGACCCAACGCAACACACCGGTGAAGGTCGAATCCAGCGGGGTGCAGTCGGCGGCGGCGGGCGGCTTCCACAGCCTGTTTGTGAAGACGGACGGCAGCCTGTGGGCCATGGGGGAGAACTCCTACGGCCAGCTGGGCGACGGCGGCGGGCAGGAGCAAAATGCCCCGGAAAGGATCCTTTCCGGCGGCGTCCAGTCGGCCGCGGCCGGCCAATACCACAGCCTGTATGTAGGGACGGACGGCAGCCTGTGGGGGATGGGCTACAACGGGAACGGCCAACTCGGGGCCGGCTCGCAGTGGGAGTATACCCCGATCGAGATCCTTACGGGCGGCGTGCAATCGGCCGCCGCGGGCTACTACTACAGCCTCTTTGTGAAGACGGACGGCAGCCTGTGGGCGATGGGCGACAACACCTACGGCCAGCTTGGGGACGGGACGACAATCCAGCGGAACACCCCCGTAAAGATCCTCTCGAGCGGGGTGAAGGCGGTGGCAGCCGGCTGGTACCACAGCCTGGTCCTGATGACCGATGGAAGCCTGTGGGCCATGGGCGGAAACTGGTACGGCGAGCTCGGAGACGGGACGTCGACCCAGAGCGACAACCCGGTGAAAGTCATCTCCAGCGGAGTCCGGTCGATTTCGGCGGGCGACTACCACAGCCTGGTCGAAAAGAACGACGGCAGCCTGTGGGCGATGGGAGAGGGGAGTTACGGCGAGCTTGGCGACGGAACGACGAACGGAAGCCTGGTCCCGGAATTCATCGCCTCGAACGTCAGGACAGCCGCCGCGGGAACTGAGTTTTCGCTGGTTCTGGCCGCCGGAAGCACCTCCACCGTGCCCGGTATCACCGCCCAACCGTCCAGCAAATCGGCGGCCGTGGGCGGCTCCGCGACTTTCACGGTGGCAGCGACCGGCCTGCCACCGCCGACCTTCCAGTGGGAGGTTTCGACCGACGGCGGAGCGAGCTGGGGAAACATCATCGCCGAAGGCAACAGCTCGGGACAGGCAACGTACTCCGGGGAAACGAGCGCCACGCTTACGGTCACAGGCCTGGCCACCTCGATGAGCGGCACGGCCTACCGTTGCATCGTCACCGGCCCTCTTGCAACGATCACGAGCAACGCCGCAACCCTGACGGTCACGAAGCATGCGCAGACGATCAGCTTTTCTGCGCCGGCCAACAAGGTCTATGGCGTGCAGCCGTTTTTGGTCCAGGCCACGGCCACCAGCGGCCTGCCGGTGGCCCTCACGCTGGTCAGCGGCCCGGCGACCTTTTACTATAGTTACCTTTACATCAACGGGGCGGGCACGGTGACAATCGCCGCCAACCAGGCCGGGAATGCAAGTTATGCGGCCGCGCCGCAGGTGGAGCGCAGCTTCACGGTCGCCAGGGAGGCCCAGACGATCACATTTCCGGCGCTGGGCAACACGACCTACGGGGCGCCGCCCATCAGCCTGTTCGCCTATGCCTCCAGCGGGCTTGCCGTTACCTTCAAGGTGACCGGCGGGCCGGCGAAGATTTCCGGGAGCACCCTGACGCTGACCAACTCGGGCACGGTCACGGTCCGGGCCAGCCAGCTGGGAAATGCCAATTTCATCCCGGCTGCGCCGGTCAGCAGGTCGTTCTCGGTCGCGATGTAAAGGGGCAACAAGGACTACTTTAGCCTATTGCGACTTGTAATGGGTCGCTGCCTGGATATCTGAGGTGCAATGCAGGCATGCGCCGCCCGGCACTTTTTTCCGCCTAGGAGCAAAAGGACCCTTCCGGTCCTTTTTGCGCTGGTTCTCGCCGGTTTGCCCTGTTTTTCAGCCCCGGTTGGCCAGGACCGCGCCGTCCACGCGGCCAGCCGTTGGCTGGAATACTCTCCTAGCCCCATGGGAGGGCAGCTGGGGAGCCTGGGAGCAGCCGTTGCCTGCGCGAACTCATCCGGCGAAGTCAGGTTCTACGCAATCAATTTGTCTCCAGTGGGTTACATTGTAGTTTCCGCCGATGACGAGTTGGAGCCGATCCTGGCGTTTTCATCCACTGGGCGCTTCACGGCCGAGGCGGGCAACCCCCTTTATGACGTCCTCCTGAAGGACACCGAGGGTCGCGAACAGCATCTGCGCGCGGCCTCCGCGGGCCGCCAGGCGGCGATCTCCACCAACGCGGGCGGCAATGCGAAGTGGCGGTTGCTCGACACATCGCCCACGCTGCGGGACGCGGTTCTCCCCGTCGCGGCTCCGAGCGACGTCCGGGTGGCCCCGCTGGTCCAGAGCGTATGGGACCAGGACACGGTTTGGAACGGTTCGGCCTATGTTGCGGTTTTCAATTATTACACGCCGCCGGGCGCGCCCGGGGATCCAAACAACGATGTGTCCGGGTGCGTCGCTACGGCATGGGCGCAGATTATGCGGTACCACCAGTGGCCGATCGCTGGTGTTGGCATGGGAACCTATCCCATCTGGGTCGACGGTGTCCCGACCTCGGCGAAGCTTCGCGGAGGCGATGGGTCCGGAGGTCCCTACGATTGGGCGGACATGGTCCTGACCCCTGGGACCGGTGTGACGCCGGTTCAAAGCCAGGCGATCGGTGCCCTGGTCTATGACGCCGGAATCGCCAGCAACATGTCCTACACGCTGGGCGACTCGAGCGCTGACCTCGATTCCACCGCCATCAGGAAAACGTTCCACTACGCGAATGCGGCGGACTCGGCGGGCAGCCTTGCGGATGTCACCTTGGCTATTCGGGCGAACCTGGATGCGGGGCTGCCTGTTGTCCTTTCCATTTTTCCAACGCCGGCGACCGAGGGGCATGTGGTCGTCTGCGACGGCTACGGTTACGATATCGGCACCCTGTATGACCACCTGAACTTCGGGTGGGGAGGCCTGGCCAATACCTGGTACAATCTCCCCGATGCAAAGGCAGGCGGTGCCGATTATGACACGGTCACCGGCCTGACCTACAACATCGATCCGACAGTGGCGGGCGAGATCGTCAGCGGGCGCATCACCGATTCGCTCGGGAGTCCGGCCGCCGGGGTGGCGGTGACCGCCAAATCCGGCCCGGCGACCCATTCGACGACCACCAACCAGCAGGGGATTTTCTTTTTCAAGGGGCTCGCGTCAGGCACGACCTGGAGTATTTCGCGCGGCGGAGGGACCGCGGTTGCCGGTCCGTCCTCGGTCAACGTCACCACCGGGACCTCCGGGGAATACACGCCGGTCGGAGACAGGGTCGTCGACAACTTTCAAGTCGATGCGCTCGCGATCGCGGCGGAAGGCGGGAATTCCGCAGTCACGGCCGGAGGCACCGTGGTCTTCACGGCAGCCGCGCAGGGGGCGCCGGTGCCGGCCCTGCTCTGGCAGGTGAGTGTGGACGGGGGGAATACGTGGACGAACTTGAGCGACACCGGGCCCTATGCAGGAACGGCGACGGGCACATTGACAATCTCCGGGGTCACGGCGGCCATGACCGGTACCGAGTACCGCTGCGTGGCCTCGAACTCCGCCCAGGGCAGCGCGACCAGCAACGTCGAGCTGCTGACCGTCATCACGCCCGGGAGCGTGTGGGCGATGGGGGACAACACCTACGGGCAGCTTGGCGACGGGTCCACGACCCAGCAGGCGGCTCCGGAGTTGATCCTACCTGGCGGAGCGCGGACGGTTGCTGCGGGGGAACACCACAGCCTGATCGTGATGACGGATGGAAGCCTGTGGGCCATGGGGAAGAACGACAAAGGGGAGCTTGGCGATGGAACGACGACCGGGCGCGACGCTCCCGTGCAGGTCCTGTCCGGCGGGGTGCAGGCGGTGGCTGCGGGATGGTATCACAGCCTGATCCTGAAGACGGACGGAAGCCTGTGGGCCGTGGGTGACAACAGCTATGGCGAGCTCGGCGACGGCACCTACACGCAGCGCAGTGTTCCGGTCGAGATTCTGCCCAGTGGAGTCCGTTCCATTGCGGCAGGCGCGTACCACAGCCTGTTTGTGATGACGGATGGAAGCCTGTGGGGCATGGGCTATGGTGGAAGCGGCCAGATCGGCCCCCTTGGAGGAAGCAGCACGCTTTACCCCTTTTCCCCGGTAAAAATCCTTTCGAGCGGGGTTCAGGCCGTCGCAGCGGGCTATGAGCACAGCCTGATCGTGATGACGGATGGAAGCCTGTGGGCCATGGGTGACAATGCATATGGCGATCTCGGCGACGGGACGACGACCCAGCGCAATACTCCGGTGAAGGTCCTTGCCAACGGGGTGCAGTCGGTGGCCGCGGGTTGGTACCACAGCCTGTTTGTGATGACGAATGGAAGCCTGTGGGGAGTGGGCTACAACAGCTTTGGCGAACTCGGCGACGGGACGACGACCCAGAGGAGCCTCCCGGTGGAGGTTCTTTCCGGCGGAGTCCAGTCGGCGGCCGCGGGCGATTACCACAGCCTGATTGTCAAGACGGACGGCAGCCTGTGGGGCATGGGCTACAATGAAACCGGCCAGCTTGGCGACGGAACGGCGTCGGAAAGCTTCGAGCCGGAGCTGATTGCCGCAAACGGGCAAGCCACAGCTCCCGGCAGCGGCTACTCCTTGTTCGTGGCGGGAGGAGACATCTCTTCCTATCCCAAGGTCACCGTCCAGCCCGCAGGCAAGACGACCTCGGTCGGCAGCGCGGTCAGCTTTTCGGTGACCGTCACGGGGGTTCCTGTTCCGGCATGCCAGTGGGAGATGTCGACCGACAGTGGAGCCAGCTGGGCCGATGTGCCCCCGGGAGGCGCCTATTCGGGAGGGACGACCTCGACGTTGACGGTCTCCGGGCCGACGGCGTCGATGAGCGGCTATCAATACCGCTGTGTCATCACCTCCAGGGTTGCCAGCGTCACAAGCGGGGCCGCCACGCTCACCGTCAAAAAGTTGGCGCAGACGATCAGTTTCCCGGCCATCGGCAACGAGGTCTATGGTGCGGCGCTCATCAACCTGGGGGTGACCGACACGAGTGGGTTGCCCGTTGGACTCTCCATCGTCAGCGGCCCGGCGACATTTGTTGGGTCGTCGCTGATGCTGACCGGGACGGGCACGGTGATCTTGTCGGCCAACCAGCCGGGCAACACGACGTACGCCGCGGCCGCTCAGGTGGTCCGAAGCTTCGTGGTCAGCAAGGCGGCGCAGACCATCAATTTTTCGGGGCCCGCAGGCATTTTCTACGGCGCTTCGCCCGTCAATCTGGCTGCCACTGCCTCGAGCGGGCTGCCCGTCACGCTCACAGTGCTCGGCGGCCCGGCGAGATTTTTCGGGAACGCATTGACGCCGACCGGCGGAGGCATTGTCACCGTCCGGGCGACCCAGGCAGGCGACTCCAATTACAAGCCGGCGGTCCCGGTCACCCGATACGTCACTTTCGTTGAGAACCAGACCATCACCTTTGCCGCGCCCCCGAACAAGACCTTTGGCGCGGCCGCCTTCTCCCTAAGTGCCACGGCGACGAGCGGGCTGACCGTGACCTTCTCGGTGGTCAGCGGCCCCGCGAAAGTCCTTGGGAAAACCGTGACCCTGACCGGCGCGGGTGCCGTGACGATCCGCGCAAGCCAGGCGGGCGATGCCTATTACCTTGCGGCACCTGCCGTGGATCGCACGTTCACGGTCGCCAAGGCGGCGCAGACGATCACCTTTCCTGCGCTCGGCAACAAGGCTCACGGTGCCGCGGCATTTGCCATCAGCGCAACTGCTTCGAGCGGGCTGGCGGTGACCTTCAAGATCAGCATCGGGCCGGCGACGATTTCCGGGAGCAAGGTCACGCTGACCGGCTCGGGCACGGTGACGATCCAGGCAAGCCAGGCCGGCAACGCGAACTACCTCCCGGCTGCGCCGGTGAGCCGGTCGTTCACGGTCGGCAATTAGGGTAAGGGAACCCCCTTCTTGGTAGTGGATCAGGCTGGGGCGATTGGAGAACCGAACGGATCGCAGTGTGTCTGCGCTTGCGAGGTAGGGACGGGCGGCCCGCCCGTCCGTGCAAGCCCCAGGGCCAGTCGAAGGCCCGGACGCCCGGGCCGGGCGTCCCTACCTCCAAGCGCGGACAGGGCCGCGCGTCCCCACCCGGTTTCCAGTACTGCCGACCTGCCTGGTTTCAGGTCATACCGATCTACTGCCCCTTTCCTGCTCCGCTTGCAAAACGGGGCTCCGGTGGTGTAGGTTGGCTCACCATGCGCCTCCCCCAACTCATCGCTTCCCTCGCTTTCGCCGCGGTCCTCGCGGTCCCCTGCATCGTGTCCGCCGCCGGTACGCACACCAAGGGCCCGGAGCCCGTCCAGGTGCTGGGCGGGCAGGAGATCCAGCTGGCGGACTACCTCGTGCCCGGAAAGACGACGATTTTCGATTTTCACAGCGAATACTGCCCGCCGTGCCGTGAGATCGCACCGAAGATGCAGAAGCTCCATGAGGCCCATCCGGAGATCGCGGTTGTGGACATCGACATCAACCGGCCCGACGTGAAGGGGATCGACTGGAAGTCGCCGGTCGCGCAGCAGTACGGGCTCGAGTCGATCCCGCACTTCAAGATTTTCGGGCCGGACGGAAAGCTCCAATCCGAGGGCGACGACGCCTACAACACCGTCCTCGGACTGGTTCAATAACCGGCCGGGAGGCCAACAGGCTGCTGAAAAGCAGCCTGCCATGGCCTACCAGCGCTTGGCCCAACCGCACGATCCGATCTCGGAGAGGGCGGTCTGCTCGTCCACCATCTTGGGGTCCAGGTAGAGGCCGAACGGATCCGCCGTGAACTTCATGCGGATGTATCCGACCTGTGCCGCGTCCAGATGGATATGGGTCTTTTCCTCGGCGTGCCAGCCGGTCGAGACGTCGTAGTCGCCGGGAGGCAGGTCGACGAAGAAGAAGCCGTGGGGAACGGACTTTCCGGCTTCGCCGTCGTTGATCGTCACCCCGGGAGCGTACATGGAACCGATGTGGTCCGGGCGGTAGATGAAGAGCCGGGCCGAGCCCGCCTTCAGGGGGGAAAAGGTGTCCTTCACCATGCTGTAGTCGGCGCCCGATGGGGCGATGCAGCCGGCGAGGGCAAGGGCGAGCGATGCGAGGGCAAGAAGGGGCGGAAGTTTCTTCATGGGTTCGAGTTTTGGGGAGCTTCGTTACGCTGGGGAAGTCTTAAAACGGAAACTGCATAGGGATGCAATTCGGCTGTCATGATTCCGGCAACCAAGGCCGGGTCGGATTCCATGAAGGAACGCGCGGAAGCGTCCTCGGAGGCCTCGAAAACAACAATTCCAAAGGTCCTGTCCTTGGGTTCATCTGTTCGTCCCGCAAGGATCACCTGTCCGCGATCGGCCGCAGCCGTCAAATGCATGAAGTGGCGGGAGACCGCGTCCGCGTCGGCGGGCGTCCAGGCCCGGTCATCGAAAAGGCGGGGCACCAGGCGGAGGATGTAGATAAACTGCCGAGGCTTGCCATCCTTTGGGATGGGCTTTGGGTCAGGCATCGCGATGGGAGACGCTGCCCGTCCGGACGCGAGGGGGCAAGTCCGCAGGTTTTGGATTGGCGACGACAAAACGCGGACACGGACGGGCGGGCCGCCCGTCCCTACCCGCCGTCCGTCTTCGCCAAGGACCGCGCGTCGCTACGTTGGGCCGCCCGTCCCGGCCTCGGGCGGGATGAAGCCGCGGCGCAGGACGTTTTCCGCGGTCACCCTTGGGAAAAGGAAGTTCTCAAGGTAGCCCCGACCGCCGGCCTTCGTGCCTCCACCGCTATGCTTGTATCCCCCGAAGGGATGCCGCTCGACGATGGCTCCCGTGATCCCCCGGTTCAGGTAGATGTTTCCGGCCTGCAGTTCGCGCTCGGCGCGAGCGAGGGCGCTTGGGCTGCGCGAGAACAGGCCCGCGGTGAGCGCATACTCGGTGCCGTTCGCGATGGCGAATGCATGGTCGAGGTCCCTGGCCCTGAGGATGGCGACCACCGGTCCGAAGATCTCCTCGCGGGCGATCCGGGCGTCCGGACGGACGTCCTTGAACACGGTCGGGGGGACGTAGGTTCCCCCGGTCGACGTCAACGCGGAGGGCAGGCTCGCCTGGAACGCCAGGGTCGCCTCCTCCTTCCCCGTCTCGATGAGGCCGAGGATCTTCCGCCGTGCCTCGGAATCGATCACCGGGCCGACGACCGTTCCGGGCTCCGAGGGATCCCCGACCGGCACGTTCGCGCAGGCGGCGGAAAATCGCTCGACGAACCGGTCATGGATCCCGTCCAGCACGATGAGCCGGGAGAGAGCGGAGCATTTCTGGCCGGAAAAACCGAAGGCGCTGGCGAGCGCGGCGGGGATTGCCTCGTCGAGGTCGGCATCGTCGTCGAGGATGAGCGCATTCTTGCCGCCCATTTCGCAGACAACCTTCTTCAGGTTCGCCTGGCCTGGAAAACCGCGGGCCGCCGACTCCCAGATTGACTGGCCGACGGCGCGCGATCCGGTGAAGGCGACGATGTCCACCCCGGGATGCGCCACGAGGCGGGCCCCGACCTCCTCTCCCATCCCCGGCAGGTAATTGACCACGCCGGCGGGCAGGCCGGCCTCGGAGAGGATTTCCATGAACACGGCCGCGATCACGGAGGTCTGCTCCGCCGGCTTCATGACCACCGCATTCCCGGCGACCGCTGCCGCAACCGTCATGCCGCAAAGGATCGCCAGCGGAAAGTTCCACGGGGCGATCACGGCGGCAACTCCCCGGGGAACCCACGCCTGGACACACCGCTCGCCGGGCACGGCCTGCGTCACGGCGCCGGGACCGAGCCGGATCATCTCGGCCGCGTAGAACCGGCAGAAATCGATGGCCTCGCTGACGTCGCCGTCGGCCTCGGCCCAGGGCTTCGCGGCCTCGAGCACTTCCAGGGCGTTCAGCTCGAAGCGCCGGGACTCCAGGATCTCCGCGACCCGAAGGAACACCCCGGCGCGGTCCCCTGGCGGAGTGGCGCTCCAGGCGGGGAAGGCCGCCCGTGCGGCGGCCACGGCATCCTCCGCGTCCTTTGCCGTCGCCCGCGCCCAGGAGCCGACAACCTGCGAGGGGCGGGCCGGGTTCACGGAAGGAACATAGTCGCGGCTGGAGATCCTTCGTCCACCGATCACAAGCGGCCATCGCCTGCCGAGCCCTGCTTCAGCTGCCTTGAGCGCAGCGCGCATTTTCTCCCGGGAGGCCGCGCGCGTGAAGTCGGTGTTGGGCGCGTTGACGAAGGAGCCCGGGCCGCCGGGCGGGACGCCCAGTGGCGCCGGTGGGGGGCCCGCGAGGT
>Ga0302320_10020279_pt1 | contig 13276 bp, 15 predicted proteins | sample Bog_T0_3_FD_202130 | JGI IMG/M metagenome (GOLD analysis project Ga0302320, IMG submission 202130) | Peat permafrost microbial communities from Stordalen Mire near Abisko, Sweden - Bog_T0_3 | ecosystem: Environmental > Terrestrial > Soil > Wetlands > Peat | place: Sweden: Abisko, Stordalen Mire...
GCTTCAAGGCTCGCCATACATTTCCGAAATCAAGCGGCGCAATTCCCGGGAGTCCTGGGCTGAGAGATGGCCCAGCTTGGATTTCAACCGCGACTTGCTGATCGTGCGGATTTGGTCGACGGCGATTTCGGCACTTTTGCCCTGACATTTGGTTTGCAACCGCGAGCGCCAGCGAGGATGGAGCTTGGTCGTCAGCGGACAAACCACCACCGTCTCCAGGGTCTCGTTCAAGACGTCGAGGCTCACAATCACGACAGGGCGAACTTTATTGATTTCGCTGCCTCGAGTCGGATTGAGGTCCGCCCGGAAAATATCATAACGTTCAAAGGTGATCGAGGCCATCGTCCAGCGTGGTTTCAAAATCCTTCCAGGATTCGACCGCCCCGGCCATTTCTTCAGCCGTTTTTTTCCAGGAAAGTTTTTTGGTCTGCTTGGGACGAAGGGTGATGGAGTCGGCCCCTTCTTCGATTAAAACGGCATCCTCAATCTGGTAGCGCCGGAGGAGAGAAGCCGGCAGGCGAATTCCCCGGGAGTTTCCAATCCGCGATACTTTGATCTCGGTCATGATGTAATTACTGTAATAACATACCGGAATCGTGTCAAAGGCCTTTTCCTGACCGCATTCAGCATATTCTCATAATTTTGCCTTGCGCTCTTTGGCGACTCTGCTTAAATCGACCCTCACCTTATGGAAGCAGCGCTGAAAACGGAATACACCAAAGAGTTCAAATTGCATGAGAAGGATACCGGCTCGGCCGATGTCCAGATCGCGCTCCTGACCCATCGCATCAACGACCTGACCAAGCACTTGCAAAAGTTCAAGAAGGACCATAGCTCGCGCCGGGGTCTTTTGATGATGGTTGCGCAGCGGAAAAAGCTGCAGGATTACCTGAAGAAGTCCGATTCCAGCCGCTACGATAAGGTTATTCAGAAACTAAACCTGCGTAAGTAGACCCCCGCACCGCGAAAGGCCCTTCCGCCTGGCGGAACCGGGTCATCCGGAAAACTTCAGAGTACAATCAACTTCATTGCCCCGTTGGCCGTATTTTATTCTTCAAAATACCGCCCTGCGCCGCAGTTGAGTTCATTGTCCTCTGCGTTTTCTTTTCCGGTTGGGCGCCTGTTTGCGCTCTAACTCGAAAGAACATCATGTCCACCATTCATACGGTGTCGGCAGCCTTTGGCGCCCACCCCATCATCATCGAAACCGGCAAGCTGGCCAACCTGGCCGACGGCGCGGTCACTGTCCGCTACGGAGATACGCTTGTCATCGTCACCGCCGTTTCAGCGACCAAAATCAAGGAAGGGCAGGACTTTTTCCCCCTCACCGTTGAATACCGCGAACGCGCGGCGGCGGTCGGCAAGATTCCCGGCGGCTATTTCAAGCGCGAAGGGCGTCCCTCGGAAAAGGAAATCCTGACCTGTCGCATGACGGACCGCCCGTTGCGCCCGCTCTTTCCGAAGGGCTACCTCTACGACACGCAGATCATCACGACGCTGCTTTCCGCGGACGGTGAGAACGATCCCGATATCCTGAGCATCAACGGCGCATCGGCCGCGCTGATGGTTTCCGACATTCCGTTCGGCGGGCCGATCGGCGCGTTGCGCGTGGGACGCGTTGACGGCAAGTTCGTCACCAACCCGACGCATGCCCAGATGGAGTTGAGCGACCTGGACCTCGTTTACGTCGCGACGGAAACGGAGATTCTCATGATTGAAGGCTCCGCACTGGAATTGCCGGAAGCCGATTTCAAGGCGGCCCTCGCCTACGCGCAGGAAGAAGCGCAGATCGTGATCCGCCTGCAAAAGGACCTCGCGGCCAAGGTGAACAAGGCCAAGCGGAAGCTGCCGCTTTATGAAGTGAAGCCCGAGCTGGTGCAAATGGCCTATGACCTGGTTTCGAGCCGGATCGAAGGCGCGATTTACCGCCCGAGCAAAGTGGAGCGCTACACCGCGGTCGGCGCGCTGAAGGACGAGGTCGCCGTGGCGATCAAGGCGAAGTATCCCGAGGCCACCAGCTTCGACATCAGCTCCGCGTTCGACCAGGTGCAGATCAAGGCGTTCCGCACGGCCATTCTCGACAAGAAGCAGCGGAGCGACGGACGCGGCGTGACGGAAATACGCCCGCTGGCCGGCGAAGTCGGCCTGCTGCCGCGCTCGCACGGTTCGTCCCTCTTTTCGCGCGGCGAAACGCAGGCGCTCTGCCTGGCGACGCTGGCCCCGAGCGACGAAGCGCAGGAACTCGACGGTTACACCGGCGGGGAAATCTCGAAGCGGTTCATCCTCCACTACAATTTCCCGCCCTTTTCGGTCGGTGAGACCGGTCGCGTGGGCGGCCTGAACCGCCGCGAAATCGGCCATGGCGCGCTGGCGGAGCGTTCCCTCCTGGCGGTCATCCCGAGCGAGAACGACTTCCCCTACGCTATCCGCATCTCGTCGGAGATCATGGCATCGAACGGATCGACGTCGATGGCCTCGGTCTGCGGCGGCTGTCTGGCGCTGATGGACGCGGGCGTGCCGATCAAGACTCCGGTCGCGGGCATCTCGGTCGGTCTCGTGACTGAGCATGACGAGCAGGACAATCTCAAGCGCTACCTTCTCCTGGCCGACATTCTCGGTTCGGAAGATCACTACGGCGACATGGACTTCAAATTGTGCGGCACGAAGGATGGCGTCACCGGATTCCAGCTCGACCTGAAGCTGGGCGGCATTCCGCTTTCGCTGATGAACGAAGCGATCGACCAGGCCAAGATGACGCGCACGCAAATCCTCGGTTTCATGGAGACGGTGATCAACGCGCCGCGCACGGAGATGTCGCAGTTCGCCCCGCGCATCGAGACGATCCAGATCAATCCGGAGAAGATCGGCCTCGTCATCGGACCCGGCGGCAAGAACATCAAGAGCATTGTGGCCGAGACGGGCGCGGAAATTAACATCGAGGACGATGGCCGCGTGAAAATTTACTCGACCAACGGCGACGCGATGGAACGGGCGAAGGAAATCATCCTCGGCATGGTGGGCGACATCGAAGTCGGCAAGATTTATCGCGGACGGGTCGTTACGCTGAAGGACTTCGGCGCATTTGTGGAAGTGTTGCCGGGCAAGGACGGTCTGGTGCATATCTCCGAGTGGAGCGACCAGCGCGTGAACCGGATGGACGATGTGGCGAAGGTCGGCGACGAAGTCTGGGTCAAGTGCATCGGCCAGGACGACAAGGGCCGCTCGAAGCTGAGCCGCAAGGCCGCGATGAAGGAGCGCTCTGCCGCCGGTCTCGAAGCTCCCGCAGCGAAGGCCTAAGCTTCTCTTCAAGGAAAATTGAAAAGCCGTTCTGCGTAAGCGGAACGGCTTTTTTTTACTCCAAGTGAAACGGGGTTTGGAAGGCCTCGGAGAGGCCGCTGGTAAGACCACGATACTTCCGTGCGCAGCACTAGTCGCCACCATCGGTAGGCGATTCTCAGCGACCGACCGCGGCAGGGGGAGCACCGAGGTGAAACCCCTCCGGGGTATTTTTCTTGGCGGTGTTTTTCCGGTGGTATCGTCCGGCCAGGCCGGGACTCAACCACCGGCTACGATTGTGGCAAGCCTCCGGCTTGACTGAAGGCTACCCTTGCATCGGAACATTCAGAATTCTATTTCGACGTGATTTTGCAGTGGCTTGGTGAGCTCAACCACCGGCTAGGATTGTCGCAAGCCTCCGGCTTGACTGCAGGAAAGCGGACTTTAGAGAGGCCTCCCCATGGGACGCAGACGATCCTGTGCCCTAACCCGGCAATTCATTGCCGGGTTTATTGCGCGGAGCGCGCGCGTCCCGTCGGGACGCTTGAAACAAATCGAATGCCTTCATGCGTCCCTATGGGACGCGACGTCTGCGTGCGCTATTCCCGGCAATAAATTGCCGGGCTACTCTCAATTGTCCCTCCGGGACGACCAATATCGGTAACGACATCCAGTGACTCACGCCACCTACCAATATCCACCGGCTCTGCCGGGCCGGGTCGGAAAGACAGCAATGCTCCCCGATCTATTCAAATTGCAATCCCGATAATTCTCTCTTCCCGTTGACACATCCGTCCCCGACTTCTACCTTCGTCCTTCAAACTTCCACCTTACCAAAATCATGCCCCTACCCATTGGAACCAGCGCCCCCGATTTCACGCTCAAGAGCAAGTCCACGAACGGCCTTGAGGACGTCAAACTCAGCGACAATTTCGGCAAGCGCAACACCGTGCTGCTCTTTTTTCCGCTCGCGTTCACCGGGGTCTGCACCCAGGAAATGTGCGACGTGACGGGAGGGGTTTCGTCGTATGAGAGCCTGAATGCCGCCGTCTATGGGATCAGCATCGACAGCCCCTTTGCGCAGGAAGCATGGGCGCAGAAGGAGAAGATTGCGGTGAAGCTTTTGAGCGACCTGAACAAGACGGTGATCAAGGCCTACGACGTGGTTTTTCCCCTGCTGGCAGGAGTCGGCGACACCGCCGCGCGGGCCGCATTCGTCATTGATAAGAAGGGCGCCATCGTTTACGCGGAACAGACCGCGACGCCGAAGGATTTGCCGAATTTTGAGGCGGTCAAAGCGGCGCTGGGCAAGCTGAAGTAAGGGATGGTTTCGCAGGGAGGAGAAAAGTCAGACAATCGTCACTTTCGCAGTCCGCGGTTTGTGCTTATAATAGAGAATTATGACGACCAGTACCGATCCAAGTCATCCCACCGACGCCTTGAAGGCCCAGGCATCGGAAGCTGTCCGCAAGGTCAGCGAGACGATTAATGAGCAAGCCAACGTTCTGCGCGATACAGCGGCGGGCGTCCGGTATAATACGCAGGACTTCATCGAGAACAATCCGTGGCAGTCGGTCGCGATTGCCGCAGGGGTGGGGTTGCTCGTGGGTATTATCATCGCGAGGCGGTAGGGCAGCGGTGGTGTCGCGCTGTAATCCCTGCGGGATACCGACTAGCCGCTATCCTCAAGCGGCTATGATTTAATTAAAATGCCTTAATACCGTCCTGCCGCGGCCATGTACGCCCGGAATGGCCGCACGTCGATGTAATCCATCCCGGCGGCTTTCGCGGCGAGGAAGCCGGGCTCGGCGTCCTCGAAGACGAGGCACCTTTTCGGCGCCACGCCGAGCAATTCCGCGGCGTGCAGAAAAAGTTCGGGGTGCGGTTTGCCGTGCGTGACCTGATCCGATCCGACGAGAAACTTGATCTTTTCCTTCGATCCGACGCCCAGACCCAAGAAGCGGAGGGTTTCCCGCACGATTTCGGTCAGGCCTCCCGAGGCGACCGCGACCTTCGCATTGGGTTCCAGGCGGTTGAGCACATCGACCACCTCCTGCACCGGGCCGATGCCGGGGAGCAGTTCGACAAAGCGCATTTCCTTTTCATGGGCCGTCTGATCGACCGGAAGGCCGTAGCCGAACTCGCGGTTGAGCCGCTCAATGATCTGCCGGGCGGGCATACCGCCGAAATGGTAGAACATCGACTCGGTGAAGTCGGAGGGCCGTCCCAGTTTCAGGGCCAGGGTTTCGTTCCAGGCCTGGTAATGGAGCGGCATGGTATCGGCGAGCGTGCCGTCGCAATCGAAAATGTAGGCGTTGTATTTGGCGGGATCAAAAGTAATCATTTTGAATCTAATTTTGGTAAAAAACGGATTGAACAGGAAAACATGAAATCATGAAATACATGAAACTGACAAAGGCAGGAAACACTTGAAATTGGTTAAGGCATTTTTGCCATTTCCGGATTTTTCTTCATATTCATCCCCCATCCCCCCTTCTTCATGCATTCGATGATTTCATGTTTTCCTGTTGAAAAGTTCGTGATCCTCCCAAACGTATGTGAGACAAGCCCGGCCTGACTGGGCTTTTTTTTCCCTCATGGGCGGTAAATCTGCGGCCCGAGCATAACCAGAATGAAGTGGCCCAGCACATCAATTTCCAGGATTCCCGCGCGCCGGGCCTCGTTGGTCATGCGGGAGAGGTCGGCCTCCATGTCCTGCTCGGTGACTCCGAGTTCCGCCGCGATCAGCATCCGGCGGTCGTTGAGCATGGCGACGAATTCGTCGCGTTCCGCAGTGGTGATCTCGACTCTCCAGGGTTCGCGCTCCTCCGAGAGTTCATATTCGCGCAGCCAGTTTTCCACGAGCGCGAGACGCTCGCCGCGCAATTCCGCCCGCGCCTCGGCGAGGACTTCCTGCGATTCGGTCAGATCGGTTTTGCCCGTGCCCCCTCCCCGGCTGATGGCGCCCTCCCAGTAGGCGCGGAGGGCGGGCGGCATCCGGGAGACATCCTCCTGATAATGGCGGCCAAGCCGCGCCAGGACGTTGATGAGGAATTCGGCCTCGGGCTGGTTAAAGCTCAAGCGCCATTGGCCGGGATCGATTTGTTCGCAGATCATGCCTGCTCCATGGTCGCGTTCAATCCGAAGCTGCGCAAGCGGTGAACGATCAATTCCGATTTTTCCCGCGTCTCGCGCCCGACGACGCTTTTGCCCTTTTGATGCACCTCCCACATGTGGCGCGAGGCGTCCTGCTCGTTCATTTTCAGGACGGTCTTGAAGACAAAAACAACATAATCCATCAGGTTGACCGGATCGTTCCAGACGATGATCGACCAGCCGCGCGCGAAGGCCTCCTTCAGCTTTTCCTCGACGTCGACGTCGGGGCTGGTCTCGGTGCCGGGTTTGGCGGCGGACGAATGCCCCGACGCGTCGCCGTTTAAAATTCCGTCATCCTGAGCGCAGCGAGGCGAAAGATTTTCTTTTCCCGTAGCAACCGGGCCCGAGCGCAGTCGAAGGACCTTGTTACGATTGCCGTGAATATCCCTAACGGATTCGACTTGGTCCATGCGCGGCCAGCCAGCCGGTCTTTCGCAAAAAGGACTCAGTTTAGGGCACGTCGCCTGTTGTCTGGTTGGGCTGGGTCCTTCGACTCCGGCTCGATCGAGCGCATTGGTGAAACATCCGTTCCGCTCGCCTTCGCTCCGGATGACGGAGCTAGAGGAAATGACGGACGCGAAGGGACTCGCGTCCCTACCCTCAATATCTCGGCGTTGCGGGGTCAATATCTTCGCTCCAAGCATCGATTCCACCTGCGACATTTTTGATCTTCCTGAATCCGGCATCGTAGAGCAATTTCCAGGCCTTGGAACTGCGGGCGCCATCCTTACAATAGAGCCAGATTTCCCGCGCGCTATCGAGTTCATGCATCCGCTTGCTGAATTCGGCCAGGGAAATGAGCCGGGAATGGGGAATCAGGGCGATCTGCGCCTCGAACGGTTCGCGGATGTCGAGCAGGTCGATTTCCGCCGGGATTTTGCCCGCCTTGATGGCCTCGTCGACGTCCTCGATGTCGACCTCGTCCACATGCACCGATTTCTGCTGCTGCGCCGGGGTGGTTCCGCAGAAGAACTCGTAATCGATCAGTTCGGTGATCGTCTTGTTCGGGCCGCAGAGGGGGCATTTTGGATCCTTGCGCAGCTTGAGCTCCTTGAACTTCATCTTCAGCGCGTCGAAGAGGAGCAGCCGCCCGATCAGCGGATCGCCCTGGCCGATGATCAGCTTTACCGCCTCGGTCGCCTGGATCGTTCCCACCACGCCGGGGAGCACGCCCAGCACGCCGCCCTCGGCGCAGCTCGGCACGGTGCCCGGCTCCGGCGGTTCGGGATAAAGGCAGCGGTAGCAGGGCCCCTGCGAGGCCCAAAAGACGGTCGCCTGGCCTTCGAAACGGAAGATCGAGCCGTAGACGTTCGGCTTGTCGAGCAGGGCGCAGGCGTCGTTGACCAGGTAACGGGTGGGAAAGTTATCCGTGCCGTCGATCACGATGTCGTAGTCCTTGAGCAGGTCGAGCGCGTTGTCCGACCGCAGGGAGGTCTCGTAAGTCTTGATGTCGATGCCCGGATTGATGTCCTTCATCATCTCGACGGCGGAAAGGGTCTTGGCTTTGCCCACGTTGCCCGTCTTGTGGATGATCTGCCGGTGCAGGTTCGAGAGATCGACCGTGTCGAAATCGACCACCCCGATGTGCCCGACGCCCGCCGCCGCGAGATAGGCCAGGATCGGCGCGCCGAGGCCTCCGGTGCCGATGACGATGACCCGCGCGGCTTTGAGCTTTTGCTGCCCCTCCAGGGTCACCTCCGGCATGATGAGATGGCGTCCGTAACGGCGAATCTCTTCATGGGTGAAGGCCACGTCCTTGTAGACCTTGTTGATGCGGGGGATGAAACTCATGGGCCTTCTATTATGGAGCGAAAAAGGTGGTTCGCAAGTCTGGTTCCCTTTGGAGGGTCAGACTCTGTCCTGACCCCTTCCGGTTCTGAATTTCGCACAGAGGACGGAAGAGGAGACCGAGGAGGACTGCCAGAGAAAAGCAGCGGCTAATTTTTGAATCTTCAGGAGCGCTTCTGAAGCTGCCCCTGTCCTCATAATTCCACTGGCACCCTCCCGCAGAAAGCCGCATTCTCTGAAGAGAAAGTACATGAATATCATGAAATGGCTTTTAAGTTTCTTTTTTCTGACTGCTCTATACCAAATAGCTTGTTTGGCCGCTGATAGACCGCTGACCATGAAAATAGTGGATTTTAAATCGAGATATTCGCTGCGAGATTCCGTGACTGTAGAGGTAACAAATCACACCTCAGAAGTCGTTACTTTTAACATAGGGATTGTAACCCGGATGGATAGCGGGCAATGGACAGAATTCCTTACGAACATTAACGATCACCAACTGACAAAGCCAGATTTCATGCTTCGTAAACTTCCTCCAAATAAGTCCCAAATACTCACTTGGAATCCCAAGGATGTAACTGAACATAACCCTTATGACGAACGCGTTTTCCGCTTTTATCTCGCTTACGCAGATAATGCAGGCCGATTTGAATCGGAAATTTCCCATAATATTGGTTCCGGGGTCGGCAAACAAAATCAACAACTCGTATTCTCAGATATTTTTGAAGTGCACCCATAAGCACGCCAGGAAAGTCCCTTACTAAATTCCACTGGCACCCTCCCGCAGAAAGCCGCATGATTGGGTCTCCTATGTCGCAACGCAAGGTCGAGTTTCTCTGGGTCAATACGCCGCAGGCGCTGGACATTTTCATCAACAACCTGCGCGGGTATTTTCCCATCGCCCTGGATACCGAGGCCGACAGCCTGCATCACTATCGCGAGAGCGTCTGCCTGATCCAGGTCACGCACGATAGCCGCCACTTTCTCATCGATCCGCTCGATACGTTTCCGCTCGAAGAACTGTGGCCGCCGACCAGCCGCCATACGTGGATTTTGCACGGCGCCGACTTCGATCTGCGGATGCTGCGCCGCGCGGGCGCGCCCGAGCCGCAGGCGGTCTTCGACACCATGCTGGCCGCGCAGTTGCTTGGCCTCAAGGCGTTCGGTTACGGCGCGCTGGTCGAGCAGTTTTGCGGCATCACGCTCAACAAAGGGAGCCAGAAGGCCGACTGGTCGCGTCGCCCGCTTTCGCCCGCGATGATCGAATACGCCGTGCAGGACACGGAATATCTGGAGCCGATTGCCGAAGCCTTGGGCGCGCAACTGGATGACAAAGGGCGCCGTGCCTGGCACGAGCAATCGTGCGCCCGCGTGGTGGAGGCGAGCAAGGCGGTGCGCGAGGACGATCCCGAAAACGAGTGGCGCATCAGCGGTTCCGCGCTGCTTTCGCCGCAGGCGCTCGCCATTGTCAAGGAGCTGTGGCATTGGCGCGAAAAGGAGGCCGAGGCGGCCGACCTGCCCGTCTTCAAGGTGCTGCACAGCGAATTGCTGCTCGATCTCGCGACCTGGTGCGCGACCAATCCGCGCGTGTCGCCGATGGGCGCGCCGCGCTGGCCGCAACGGAGTTCCCCTGCCCGCGCCGAGCGGCTGATCGACGCCATTGAACGTGGCCGCCAGGCGCCGCCCATTCCGCGCCCGCCCCGGGGCGAGAGGCCCCCGCGCGACAAGGAGGCGGAGGTGCGGATGGAAAAGCTTCGCGTGCATCGCGATGCCGTCGCCGCTGAGATCTCCATCGACCCGACCGTCATCGCGCCGAAGTCGATTCTCCAGGACATCGCGCGCAATCCCGACACCGCCGCGGCGCGCCTCATCGCCGAGCACCGCTGGTGCCCCTGGCAGTGGGAGTTGCTGAAGCCTGCGTTGGAGCTTCCGCTTAATTCTTGACCGGGATGCGATTTGGAGGAATTTAACGGAGATGACTTTAGCGGCCCTCAAAAAAGAAGTGCTCCGGCTCCCCTTGGCGCAACGAGTCAGGCTCGCCAATGCCGTTTTTGAAAGTCTCCCTTCGCCTCGAAAGGCCTTGAGTTTTGAAGAAATGGAGAAACGTGCGGAAGAAGCGTTATCCGGCTCCGTGAAGATGATCAGCGCGGATGAATTTCATGAAGGCGCGCGCAAGCTAATCAATAAACTTGCCCGCCAACGCGCTAAACATTAGATGCGTTCCATCCAACGCGGTTGACGACCGGGGCCAGCATAATCGATGATGCGGATCAACCCGCTTTCCAAGACGGTATAAAAGATCAAATACCGAAAAGTTTTTGTCGGACCGAATTTGCGCACGCATTGGCTTGGTCGTGCCAGCGGCCAAGTAAAGGGATTTTGCTCAATGGCATCACTGCCTGCTTCCATCTCATCAAGAAATTTATGCAGTGTCTCAACTGTGCAATATTGACCGGAAAGGTATTCGATTTGCGCATAGAAATCGATTTTGGCTTCCGCGTGAATTTCGATTTTATATTTCTTCATTCAGGATGGGCGTGGTTTCAAACTTGGACAGAATATTGCCACGAGTCCAGAGGGTCTTCGAGTCATCCACTCAATGACTCCGAAGAACTTGGACGAGAGTTTTCAACGGCAGGGCCGATCTGTTTTTCTTCCACTATTTGACCTTTTTCTTTGCGCTGCTCGAAGTCAGCGATAGGCTCGCACCAGCCGCGCCGTATCGGTTTGCACTATCAGTCTTATTCGCGCATGAAATTATTATTGAATTGGAGGGGCAGCCTCCGGCTTGACCCATTATTCTACTGCCCCGCTTTTTACCTCGGAAGCATCCTGGCGCTCTCCGCCCAGAATGCCGCACCGGTCCCCCTCGAACCTGTTCCCATTGCGCCCGATCAACCGGCCGCGCAAACCGATCCCTTCAACGACCCGCTGATCAAGCAAGTGCAGGCCCGGCACGAGAAGGCCGTCCATGGCGACACGAAGGAGACCAAGGCGCTGACGACGGATTTGGAAAAATGGACCCAGGAGCAGCCGAATAATCATCTCCTGCAAGCCTACCTGGGCAGCGTCTACACGCTCGACAGCCGCGATGCGTGGCCGGGCCCCGGCAAGTTAACCTACCTCCGAAATGGAGGGAAATGTCTCGATTGCGCGGTTGCCTCGGCGCCGGATAATCCCGCCGTTCGCTTCGTGCGCGCGATCGATTATTACGAGCTGCCCTTCTTTTTTGGAAAGGGGAAGACGGCGCGCGACGATTTCCAAATCCTGCTCAAGCAGATCGATGGCGAGATCAAGACACCCTATGTGCTCGATACCGAAACGCAGCAGGCGATCTATCTTTATGCGGGACTAAGTTTCAAGCAGCTCTCGCAATTGCCGGAGGCGAAAGCGGCCTGGGAACGGGGGCTGAAGCTCGATGCCCAATCCGACCTCGGCAAGAAAATCGGCGATGAGCTGATGAAAGTGAAATGAAGATTCATAGGTTCCTGCTCTGCTGTTTAACCGTGCCGCTTATTGCTCGGATGGCGGTTGCAGTCGATTCAGGGAACAATTTTCATCCGCCACCAACCACTGTGCATGAGGTTGTCCGAGCCTTGAAGGAGCAAATGCCACAAGGCTGGTCGGCAAACTATGATCAGGAAAACGCCGTGATCGAAATTGGCCGCGACGGTGAAATCTGGGCCGAGAGCACGCTGCCAAACCAGGGCCCGAACCAGAAAGACGAAAGGGTGAAATTCTCCTTTGCATTGCGCCTCGTTCCGTTTGTGTCCAAGGAGGCTTGGCGGAAATTGACGGACGAAAATCAGCAAACTCAAAAGAAGGTAGATGCGCTGTTCGCTGAGTTGTCGCACCATCTGCCGCACATGGGTGACGCCTTCGTGGGAACCGATGACGAGTCCAAAAAGAAAATTGCCGAGTACGAACATCTCAAGGGCGAGTTGCATGATTTGCCCAGATTCTATTTTCGCGATGTCGGTCTTGAGTGGATCCCGCTGGATCCGGATCTTTGGGGCTTTTACCCTTATGCGCCGGTCGATGAAGGTGTTTTCCGCGAGGGCAAGGACGTTATTAAAAAGATCGAAGGCGTGCTCTCCAGTTACTAAAATACGCCATTCATGAACTACCAGGGCAAACGCTGGCGCACGATTTGGCGCAACGACGATGACGCCGCCGGTTCCATCGGCGTGATCGACCAGCGTCTTTTGCCGCATGAATTCAAGACGCTCACCTTGCGCAGGATGGAGGAATGTGCCGAGGCGATCCGCAACATGACTGTTCGCGGCGCGCCGCTGATCGGGGCCACGGCGGCCTATGGCATCTGCCTTGCGCTGCGCGCTGACCCGTCCGATGTGGCGCTGACTGCAGCTTACGCGACGCTCCACCAAACGCGTCCCACGGCGATCAATCTCAAGTGGGCGCTCGACCAGATGCGGGGCGCCGTCGCGCAACTGCCACCCGCGAAGCGACTCGAATCCGCCTATGCGCGCGCCGCCGAACTGTGCGACGAAGATGTCGCCGTGAACGAAGCGATTGGCCGCCATGGTCTCGAAATTTTCCGCGAAATTCTCGCGAAGAAACCAGCCGGTTCCAAACTTAACGTTCTCACTCACTGCAACGCGGGCTGGCTCGCGTGTGTCGATTGGGGCACGGCGCTGGCGCCGATTTTCATGGCGCACGATGCCGGACTGCCCGTCCATGTCTGGGTGGATGAGACGCGGCCCCGCAACCAGGGAGCATCGCTCACAGCGTGGGAGCTGAACCAGCACGGCGTGCCGCACACCGTGGTGGTCGACAACGCGGGCGGGCATCTCATGCAGCACGGGCTGGTCGATCTCGTCATCGTCGGCACGGACCGCACGACGGCCCGGGGCGATGTCTGCAACAAGATCGGCACGTACCTTAAGGCGCTCGCCGCGCGCGACAACAGCGTCCCGTTTTACGTCGCGCTGCCGGGTTCGACCATCGACTGGACGATCCACGACGGCCTGAAGGAAATCCCCATCGAGGAGCGGAGCGCCACTGAAGTGACGCATCTGCGCGGCAAAATGGCGGA
>Ga0302320_10020283_pt1 | contig 13274 bp, 13 predicted proteins | sample Bog_T0_3_FD_202130 | JGI IMG/M metagenome (GOLD analysis project Ga0302320, IMG submission 202130) | Peat permafrost microbial communities from Stordalen Mire near Abisko, Sweden - Bog_T0_3 | ecosystem: Environmental > Terrestrial > Soil > Wetlands > Peat | place: Sweden: Abisko, Stordalen Mire...
GCCCCAGAACGCGGGGATCTCCCAGCCATCCGTGCGCGAGCGGTCTTCGTTGGCCACATCGTTACCCTGGTTGTCCTCGGTCTTCGTCCGGACCGCGATCCCGTACACCTTCTGATCCGGCTCGCCGGGTTTGCGAATCACGGTCACGGGAACTTCGAGGTACTCGACCTTGCCGGTTTCCACGTTGACGCGCCCGATCGTGTGTGACGGACCTGCGCGCCCCGCCGGAGGATGGTTGTTGCGGTTGTGCGCGGTGGATGTCAGGAAGTAATGGTAGCCGCTCACCACGATGTTGCAGTGCCATGCCGGCATGACTCGGATCACCTGGTTGTCCTTGAGGATATTGCGCGGCGCGAGCTCGCGAATGTCGCGCAGATTGACGTCCTTATGCACGATGTACTTGTTCGCAGCCGGATCCCACTGCCGGTAATCGACGTGCTTGATGAGCGACTGCTCGCGCAGCAGTTTGCCGGTCTGGCTATCGAAGACCAGGTGCGATTCTTCCGGATTCAGGCGGAACCAGTAGGCGTACTTCGCATCCCAGTGCAGCACGTAGAGCGCCTGCCAGGTCGGTGCGGCTAAAGAGCCGGGCACGGCGAGCGGCTTGCCATCGGCATCGGTATCGGCGACGTAGCGCCAGATGGTCTTGCCTTCATGGCCGGGGCGAAGATCGACCAGGCCGAGACCGACGGGGCGCTCAGGCACGTCATGCCAGCCGCCGCGACCGGTGAGTACTGCCGGTGTGCCGTCTTTCGTCCTGCCGAAGACGGAGGTCGCATAGGTGGTGGTGCCATCTTCGGCGATCCAGCGGGTCTTGCCGGTGAGCTTGTCGATTCCGCGCAGGTAGTTCCAGCCGGGCTTTTGGTCGGGGCCGGGGTCGGAGGGTTCCACGTTGATGATGGTGTCGCCGTAGAGGATGGGCTCATGCTGTTTATTGAAGGGGTAGGGTTCGCCCCAGGGCTTGTATTGTCGACGCCAGACCTCTTTGCCGTTGAAGTCCCAGCAGCCCATTTCGCCGCTCGCATTGAAGAACCAGACATGTTCGCCGTCGGTGATGGGCGAGGGCGAAGTGGAATCGCTGTACGCGTACATCATGGGGCTGGGGACGGAGCCTTCGAGGCGCACGGACCAGAGGATTTTGCCGGTCTGCGCGTCGATGGCGTGACCGAGGATGACGCTGCTGGTTTTGGGCGCGCCGGGCTTATAGGGCTCGAAGGTGGTGAGGAACAGGCGGTTGCCCCAGACGGCGATGCCGCTTTGGCCGCCGTTGGGGAGGGGGGCGCGCCAGAGGATGTTCTGGTTGCGCGCGACGCTCCAACTGGTGGGAGCTTTGGCGTCGGGGACGCTCCATGTACCGTTGGGGCCTGCGGCCTGCGGCCAGTTGGCGAGCGCGGTGGCAGTGAGGATCGCGGAGACGATTAGTAAGGGACGCACAGGTTATTAATGTATCAATTGGGTGTCAGGGGAGTATGTCGCGAATCTCAAGCTGGACGGTGGCGCGGGCACGGGCGAGGTCCAGCAGTTCCAGAAGAATCCCCACAAACATCAGCGCCACGCCGGCGATCAGCAGCCAGAGCGACGCGCCGGACAACGCCTCAATCGACGGCGACACCGCGATCACGATGACCATCGCGATAAAGCAGGCTGTCGCGGCGTAGAGGATGATGTGGGACCAGGTGATCCAGTTCAGGCGCTGGTCGAAGAGGCTCAACTGATCGGCAATAGTCTCGCGTCGCGCTGCCGGCGTTGCGGCGTTGCGCCACTCGGCGGTGAGGGCGCGCATGCGGTCCGACATCGATTGGTGCTTGGCACTGATCGCACTGATCAGGATGGCATTGGCCGAGATCATCACCACGGGGGTGACTGCGGCGGAGATGGCGGCCTGCGTGTCGGGAAATCCCATGGGAGGTCATTTCATTTTGCCACGAACGCAATTCCCCGTTTCGTCGGGTATGATATTCGGATGCATGATGAAGACTTCTCTGTTCCTTACCGTTGCGCTTGTCTTCGCGAGCGTGCCTGCGCGCTCGCAGGGCCTGGTCCCCGCACGAGCGGCGCGCATCGATCAGTTGCTGCAGCGGTACGTCGATGAGGGCCGGATCGCAGGCGCGGTGGCTCTGGTGCTGCGCGACGGCCAGCCGGTTTACGAGAAGTCGGTAGGCTGGGCCGATAAGGAAGCGGGTCGGCGCATGACGCCGTCAACGATCTTCCGGATCGCGTCGCAGACGAAGGCGTTGACGAGCACGGCGGTGCTGGCGCTGGTGGAAGAAGGCAAGATCGGAATCACGGAACCCGTGGGCCATTTCATCCCGACTTTCGCGAAGACCACGGTGGCGGTGAAGGGCGATTCCGGCACCACTACCGTGCCAGCGCGGCGCGCGATTACGATTCAGGATCTGCTGACGCATACGGCCGGGATTTCCTACGGCACGGAGAGCCAGGTGGCGGCGCTGTACGCGGCGAAAGGCCTGGGTCCTGCCGCCGGCAACGGCTGGTATACGGCGGACAAAGACGAGCCGATTTGCGAAACGATGGAGCGGCTGGGCACTCTGCCGTTTGTTTCGCAGCCGGGGGAAGCTTTCGTCTATGGCTACAACACGGACATTCTGGGTTGCGTGGTGGAGAAGGCATCGGGCATGCCGCTCGATGAGTTTATCCGCACGCGGATCACGGGGCCGCTCGGGCTGAAGGACACCCGATTCTTCATTCCCGCGGCTGAGCGCGACCGGCTGGCAGCAGTCTACGGGAGTGGTGCGGACGGCAAGTACGCGCGCGCGCCGGAGGGCTCGAAAGGGCAGGGGTCTTATGTGGACGGGCCGCGCAAGAGTTTCGCAGGCGGGGCGGGATTGACCTCAACGGCGCACGACTACGCGCGGTTTCTGGAGATGATTCGGCGGGGCGGCGCGCTGGATGGTGTGCGGATTCTATCGCCGCGGTCGGTGGCGCTGATGACTACGAATCAATCGGGGACGCTGCACTCGACGACGGGCCTTGGGTTTGGGTTCGGCTTTGAGACGGTGGATCGGTATGGTGCGAGCGGTATGGCTGAGGTGGGAGCTTTCGGCTGGGGCGGGGCGTATGGGACAGAGTATCAGGTGGATGTGAAGAGCCATTCGGTGCTGGTGCTGATGATTCAGCTGATGCCCAATACTACGGATATTCAGCCGAAGTTCTATGCGATGGTTTATCAGGCGCTGGGGAATTAGGGGCGTTAGGGCAGCCATTGGACGCGGTTTTGCAGATCAAGCGGGGTCCAGTTCAGCCATACAAACAACAGGCCCTCGATGGAGGCTCCAATCGACCTGGAGGACGCGATCAACAAGACGCCTGGCGATTCACGCGTCGCAGTGAAGTTGCGAAAGTGGACGCTCATGGTACGCAGGTCGCACGTAACGAGAACTCGGCCGTGCTCGGCCGCGAGCCGTAATACTTCCTGGTCCGGCGTCCTGTCCGGATAGACATCTCCGGCTGGCTCAAAATCGATAGAGGGTCCTCGGCGGAGCAATCCCCTGCGGATGGCGGGATCGATGTCCGCGTCAGCCTGAAAACGAATTTTCAAGAAACGGGAGAGGCTGGTTCCTTTCGCGCCATTTCAAAACGCCGGGTCATATCCCGAGACATTGGGTACTCGGCCTTGATCTGTTCGAGCAGGCGATTCTGATCCGACAGATAAGCTTCGATCTCGGCAGGTTGTTCCAGGACAAAAGCGATCGCACCGTAAACCTTGGCCAGAGACCCGATGGACGGATAGGCGGACAAGATTTCTTCAGATGCGCGCCCCCGCCGAAAATCGTGAATCAAGACGTCGAGGCCAATGCGCGTGCCAGCGACGTAGTAGCCGCCGTTGCGGATCTCGACATAAGCGTTGGTCGGCATCATCAAACCTGTTTTCAGTTTACTCCCAAACGGCTTCCCGTTCTTCGGCTCAGCGGGAACAATGATCGGTACGAGCGCGGCGGTCCGATCAAAAAGGCAGCGCCTTCATGCTTTGAATTGGGCACCGGTCCAAGGCCTGGTCCACATCGGCCCGGATCGCTCATGTATATTTCTATCTAAGTGGATAATCCGCAAGACGACCTTTCCGACGCAACCCGGACTATGCCCGTTGCGCCGCGCGGAAACCCCACCCAACCGTCGGTTTCGTCATCGACTTTCGCCGACGAAGGCCGCTTTATTCCCGGCACCCTGCTCGCCGGGCGGTATCGCATCGTCGGACTGCTGGGCAAGGGCGGGATGGGCGAGGTTTATCGCGCGACCGATCTGACGCTCGGCCAGTCCGTCGCGCTGAAATTCCTGCCTCCTTCGGCGACCGAAGACCGCTTTCTGCTCGAGCGCTTTCATGGCGAAGTGCGCATCGCGCGCCAGATCTCGCATCCCAACGTTTGCCGCGTGTATGACATCGGCGAGACCGAGGGGATGCCGTACATCTCGATGGAATATGTGGATGGCGAGGACCTGGCGTCGCTGCTGCCGCGTATCGGGCGGCTGCCGGGCGACCGGGCCGTGGCCGCCGCGCGCAAGATCTGCGCCGGGCTCGCCGCCGCTCACGCGAAGGGCGTGATCCATCGCGATCTGAAGCCGCACAACGTGATGATGGACAAGCGCGGCGAGATCGTCATCATGGATTTCGGCCTCGCGGCGATTGCCGATCAGCTTTCGGGGCCGGAAGCGCGCAACGGCACGCCGGCGTACATGTCGCCGGAGCAGTTGAAGGGCACCGAGGTGACAGCGCGCAGCGATATCTATGCGCTGGGGCTGGTGTTGTATGAGCTTTTCACCGGGCGCAGGCCTTTCGAGGCGAAGAGCGTCAAGGAGCTGGTTTCGCAGCAGGAATCCGGGCAGTTGACTTCGATGTCGTCGATTGCGGCGGATGTGGATCCGGCGGTGGAGAAAGTCATCCGGCGTTGTCTCGACGCAGATCCTTCGAAGCGTCCGGAGAACGCGCTGGCCGTTGCGGCCGCGCTGCCAGGGGGCGATCCGTTGGCTGCGGCGCTGGCGGCAGGGGAGACTCCGTCTCCCGAAATGGTGGCGGCGTCGGGCAAGACGGAAGGGATGGATCGCCGGTACGCGTGGCTGTGCGTGGCGGCAGTCGTTGCCTCCACGGTGGCGCTTCCGTTTCTGAAGCAGGAGAAGGAGGCGTTCCTGCGGACGCAGCTGGATTTCACGGTGGACGTGCTCAAACAGAAGGCGCGCGATAAGGCCGTTGAGTTCGGGTATTCGAAGCGGCCGGTGGATTCGGCGATTATGCTGGATTCCCGGCTCCCGCTGATCACGTGGCTGGACCTGCAACCCGCGCCGCGACATTTCGACGCGTGGCTGGCGGCCGAAGCTCCTGCGGCGGCCACCTACCGGGAAGCGCAGGAGGCGCTTGTGGCCGAGCCGATGGGACACGTCTCCGGCGTAAACCCACCGTTCACTTCTCCGGGTTCTGTGCTGGTGACGCTGGATTTCGCGGGCAGACTGCGCGAGTTTTCCGGTATCCCTTACAGCGGTGTGGGGGAAGCGGCGGCTGTGCCGGTTACGGCAGAGACCGTTTTTCACGAGTGTGGGCTCGACCTCACGAAATTCACGGAGGCGGCGCCCACGACGCTGCCTACGGTGCCGGTGGATACGTTCCGGGCATGGAAAGGCTCGCACCCCGGCATTTCGCGCATGAACCTTCAGGTGGAGGCGGGATGGTGGAAGGGGCAGTTGACGTATCTGAAATTCGTATGGCCGTGGATGAAGGCCGCGGGCGCGGCTTCGGGCGCCAATCCCTGGATCGAGAGGGTGCAGTCGCTCCTGAGTCCGGTATCGTTTGGGATCGGACTGTTCTTTGCCGCTCTCGGAGCGCGGAGAAACTGGATCAAAGAGAGGGCGGATCGCCACGGAGCGTTTGTGATCGGATTCTTTACGTTCGCGCTCCAGATGGTGCAGTGGGCCTGCACGGTCCACATTGCGCCTTCGGGCGACATGGGCGGCATTGCGGGCACCGCCCTGCTTTTGACGACCGCGGGCGGCGCGGTTTTTCTGGTGATGTATCTCGCGCTGGAACCGGCGGTTCGGGTACGATGGCCGCATGCTTTGATTACCTGGAATCGCGTGCTGGCGGGGCGCTGGCGGGACGCGCAGGTGGCGTCGCACGTTTTGGTGGGTCTGGCTCTTGGATCGATTCTGTATCTTTTTGTGCAATTGCGGGATACGCTGACCGCCGGCAGCGAAGGCCTGGATACGTTCAGCGGGATTTACTACCTTCACGGCACGCGATATTGGTTTGCGGGTCTGCTGGCGCATACCAGCGAGGCGGTTACCGCGGGCATCATCATCTTCTTTCTGCTGTTCGGACTGCGGCTGTTGTTGCGCAGGGATTGGGTTGCCGCCGTGGTGGGCGGGCTTGTTTTCACCGCGCTTCAGAGCGGCCTGGCGAACTCCCTGAACTGGCAGGCGCAGTACGCTGTGCTGGCTGTGGCTATTACGGCGCTGCTCTTTATGTTGCTGCGTTTCGGGCTGTTGGCGACCGTGGTGGCGGTGTTCGCCATCAATACCTTCGGCAATCTGGGATTGGGAACGGATTGGGGCGCGTGGTACGCTCCAGCCGGGTTTGCGACCGCCGCTATGTTGCTGGGCTTGCTGGCGGTTGCGTTCCGTTATGCGATGGGGGAACGGGAGTTGGTGTAAGACTACTCGGCGCGGCCCACGAGTCCGGCTGCGAAGAGGCGGTCATCTACACGGGCCAGCCGGCGTGGTGTGGTGAGCAACGGCGTGTGGGAGATGCTCACCAGATGGTCGCTGATGGGCCACAATTCTTCTTCCGAAGTCATCCAGTCGATGCGGTCGAAACGGATCAGTTTTACCGGGCGTGAATAGTTGCGCAGGCTCTTCTCACGCTTCAGGTTAAAGTAATGCTCGAAGTAGGAGAGGGCGAGTTCGCGTAAGGTACGGTATACAGGTTCGCGGTAGCGCAGGCCGGAATAGTTGGATTTCGCGATAGCGCCCCAGCAGTTGTGCTGGCGGAAGATCGCGAGGACGTGATCGTCATCGCGCACGGCTTCGAGGTCCAGCAGCAGGGGAGGGAAGCCCTGGACGCGCAGGGCTGCTGCGGCGAAGAGCGCGCCTTCGAGGCAGTGGGCCACGCGGTCGCGCAGGACGCGGCGCGGGGAGCGGATGGTTTCGCCGTCGGGCTCTTTGTTATAGCCGATTTCGGTATCGAGGAAATGCTGGATGCGGTCGGGCGATTTCAGTTGCCGAAGCGCGCGCAATTCGGTGGCAGTGAAGGGACTGGTGGCCATAATGCGCGGGAAGGATGGTGGGCGCGACAGGGCTCGAACCTGTAACCCTCAGCTTCGAAGGCTGATGCTCTATCCAATTGAGCTACGCACCCGTACACACATTATTGCAGTAGCGATGTGAGGGTCGCGGCGGCGGGTTGCGATTTATACAATAGGCGAGTGCCGTTACGACGGAGTGCCGGTATGAAAGTTCCGCAGCGCGGCGCGCTTTACGGCGTGCCCCTTGCGATAGCGCTGCCGCTTGCCCTTGCGGCCTGGGCCAGGATGACAGCGGAGGTGGTGCAAGTTCCCGCAGTGGATTCACCTGCGCTTGGCCTGGCGATTGCGCTGATTGGCACCGCGCTCGTATGGCGGTATGTGCCTTATCCGGTGCTGACAGGGCTTGCGCTGGGCTGCATCGGGGCGTCGATTGCGACAGGCTCGGCGAGCGGGCTTTGGCTGGTGTCGCCGGTTGTGATTCTCTGCTGCGCCGCGTATGTGGTGGGTCGCGCGGGACGGCGGCACGTCAGGCGTTTCGACTGGGGTGCGCCGACGGGATCTCCGGAGGCAGGCGTGCCCTGTTTCCGGGAGCGCGCGTTGCTGTATCTCTTCGTGCTTGCCCCCTGGCTGGCCCTTTACGAAGGGGTGCTGGCGATCGGGATTCCTCCGGATGCGATTGCCGGGGTGCTGCCTTTTGAACGGCATATGCAGGTGCTGGAGTGGACTCAGGTCTTCTACGGCAGCACCTATCTCATCGCACTTGCCGCGCCCCTGATAGCGAACACGCGCGCCGATCTGCGGCAGTATGCAATGCGCGGGCTGTGGACGATGGCGATCGCTTATCCGTTGTTTGTGCTGGTGCCGTTGATTTCGCCCAAGCGCGCGTTCGTGCCGCACACGGTACCGGGCCGACTGCTGGCGTGGGAGCAGTCGCTCGACAGCTCCGTGGCCGCTTTCCCTTCGTTTCACGTCATCTGGTCGATGCTGGCGGCGGAAGTCTTCGCCCGGCGGTGGCCGAGGTTGCGGTGGTGTTTCTATGGCTGGGCGGCGCTGGTGGCTGTGAGTTGCGTAACCACAGGGCAGCACTCCATTCTGGATGTTGTGGGCGGAGTTGCGACGGTCGTGCTGGTCCTCCACGGTCGGAACGTATGGCTCGGCGCAATCGGATTCGCGGAGCGAATATCCGCTTCACTGAGTGCCACGCGGAGCGCAATGCGGCTTGGGCCTGAGCGGTTTGCCAGCGCCGGGTTTTACCTGGCTGCGGGAATTGTGCTGGCGTTGTGTGTGGCGGGAACGTTGCCGGGGGCGTCGCTGCGGCCAGGCGTTCCCGGCGTGAATCCGTGGCTGATGCCGGGAGCGCTGGCTGCATCGATGCCGTGGGTCCTTGCCGCGGGCAGTCTGCGTCGTCTGGCGGGGCGGCCTGTTGAGTTCCCGTTGTATTCCTTCACATACCGGGTGGCGGCGGCGGTTGTGATCTTGCGGTTGTGGGTTGTGGCCTCGCCGCTTCATTTGATCGTCGGGGTTGGTTTGATCCTGGCGGGAATCGGCTCATTTGTGGAAGCCGCATGGTATCCCAATCCGCGCTCCCGGTTTCGGCGATGGTTGGCTGTCGCGTGCGGCGTTGGCGGTGCGCTGGTCACCGCAATGGGCCACAGCGCCACGGCACCGTCGCTGGTGTTTGCGCCGAAGGCGCTGCTGCCGGGCCTGGCAGCCAGCGTGGTAGTTGCCGTTGCGACCGGAGGGCGGCGGGGGGCCGCGCTATCCTGAACCCGTGGCCACACAGATCGAAGTCGAAGTGAAAATCGCGGCGACCAGTGCGGCGCGTATCCGCAAATTATTGCGGGGTGCGAAGTTCGTTGCGACGAGTCCGCGCGCCTTCGAGCAAAATCTTGTGTTGGACGACGAGCGCGGATCGCTGAAAGCGAGAGGCTTGCTGTTGCGCGTGCGGACGACGGGGAAGCGCGATGCGGGCCAGGCGCCGCTTTGTACGTTTAAGGGCCCGGCAACCGAGACGCGGACGCATCATAAACAACGCGTGGAACGGGAGTTTTCGGCAAGCAGCGCCGTCGAGTGCCTGGCGGTGTTTGAAGGAATTGGTTATCGGCCCGCTTTTCGTTACGAGAAATTCCGCACTGTTTACGCGCGGCGGGCGAGGAAGGGCGAGAAGAGTAACGGTCTGGCGGTGCTGGATGAAACGCCGATCGGCGTGTTCATGGAACTGGAAGGTCCCGCGATGTGGATCGACCGCACGGCGCGCGAACTGGGGTTTTCCCGGATCGATTACATCACGAAGAGTTATTCGCGGTTGTGGGAACAGTGGTGCGTGGAGCACGAGTTGCCGCCGGGAGATATGGTGTTTCCGCGGGCGTGAGGTTTCGTTTTGCGGAAGACGACGCGCGGCTATCGCCGCGTGCGAGGGCGGGAGCCAGTGCCGGGGGGCTGGGGCCCGGGTGTTCGCGCGGGAGAGGGAGGAAAGCGCCGAGATGAGTTGCGACGCCACACTTTGTGAATCGGGTGTTAGCGGATCTGCAACTGCACGAGTTTGCTTTCGCCATCGTGCGGGGCATCCGGCGGCGCGGGAATCGTTTGCGGGGCGCGCCAGAAATCCATGTAGGACGTGTAGTGAACGCAGGCCACGGTACAGCGCGGCGCGCAGCCTTTTTCCGTGATGAATTCACGGCGGATATCGTCCTTCGTGTATTCCGCCAGCGGTTTGCCGGGATAGCCGCGCTGCTGCGAACAATAGTGCACAAGGCCGTCTTCGCAGACATAGAGATAGCGCGCGCCGGCGCGGCACTTCCACTTATTCTCAATGCCGTGGGCGATGTTGTCCTGGAAGTAATTCATGCGCGCATAGCTCTTCTTGCCCATGTCGCGGACGTGAAGGTAAATGCTTTGCTCTTCTTCCGAGAGCGGCTGTAACTGGCCGCTGGAATCGTGAATGATGCCGACGGTTGTCGTGAAGCCAAGTTCCACGGCGCGGTTCGCAACGGCAATGGCGTCCTGGGGTTTATGGATGCCACCGCCGACCACCGAATTGATGTTGACATGGAAATCGGCGTGTTCGGAAAGCCATTGCAGGCGCAGATCGAGCGTTTTCAGACTCTTCTTCGATACGTCGTCCGGTTCCACGTTGTCGATGGAAATCTGCATGTGCTCAAGGCCCGCATCGTTGAGTTTGTGGATGCGATCGGCATTGAGCAGGAAACCATTGGTGATCATGCCGGCCATGGCGCCAGTGCCGCGGATGCGGCGGATGAGATCGTCCAGTTGCGGATGCAGCAGTGGTTCGCCGCCGCTGAAGGAAATGACCGAAGTGCCCAGTTCACCCAGGCGATCGATGCGCCTGTACATCTCGTCCAGCGGCACGGGTTTCGAAAAATCGTCGAATTCGTTGCAGTAGGTGCAGGAAAGATTACAGCGCCGGATCGGGATGATGTGGGCGAGAACCGGGTGGTCCGTGTCGAGCACGCCGCTGGCGAGCATGCGCCACTCGCGGCTCACGCGATGCGCGGCAACCAGACGTCGGTTCAAACGGGTGCTGAGTGTCGGCATAGGGGAAACATCTATTACAACATACGTCGGGAACGTTTTTGGGGTTCCCCGGAGGGGAACGAACAACTCGACTTATTCGGCGTCCCGATGGACTGTATCCATCGAAAACGCGGGGAGACAGATGGCGATGTATTCGGCGCCCTCCGGTTCCGGCGTGCTGTAGCGAATCCACTCGCCGCGACGGGTAACGATGGCCTGTCCGGGGCGGACCTCCATTACGCTGTCTTTCGATTCCACGCGCAACAGGCCGTGCAGGACCACGGTGTACTCGTCGAAATCGGGCGTTTGACCGGGTTCCACCCAACCGCCCGGGCTGCGCATGTGAGCGACGCTCAGGGCTTCGGTGGCCGAATTCACGCGGCCCACGAATTCGTCGATGAGCTTGGGCTTATTGCCGGCGGAAGCGATTCGGGTGGGTTGAGATATAAGTTGGGGCATGGGGTGTTTGGTATGACGCGTTACTAAAGAGAATACTTGATCCCAGGGGGCGGACAGGGCTACAATGGCGTTTTAGCCGACACGGTCCACATGACGACAAGAGAAGATTTCGATCCGCTTGCGCCGCACCGGGAAGCAGCATTTTTCTACGGCCTGTTCCTGCGTGGACACTCGCTGAGCGCACTGCGCGAAGACATTGACGTGCCACGGGGCGTGGTGGACAAATGGCTGAGGGCGAAGGATTTCGAAGGCGCCTTCAAGTCCGATCTCGACCGTGTGTATCAATATCGTAAGCGGGTCCTCGCGATTTTCGAGAACCTGGTTTCCACCGAACACTCACGCGTTGCGGTGCAGTAGCTTTCATACTTTCACGCACACGCCTGCACCGCACGGACTTCAATTAAGATGCTGTTACAGCTTTCCCATCGGGGATAGCCACCGCTTCGGTATCCAGTACCACGGCCGCCCCATGAATCACGCTGGCGATTCTGATGGCCGCGAGGATGGTTTCCTCGGTCACACCTTTACCGCGCAGCACATTTTCGTGCGACGTGACGCACGCGCCGCAACCGTTGAGGGCTGAGACCGCCGTACACCAGAGTTCGAAATCGACCGGGTCCGAGCCATGCGAGCGAATCGCCTGCATACGGAGCCGCGCCGGAATCTCCGCATACCGCTTGTTTTCGCTCAGATGCTGAAAACGGTAATAGATATTATTCATGCCCATGATGGCCGCGGCCGATTTAGCCGCGCCCATGGCTTCGGGAGACAGGTGCCGGCCCGCCTGGGCCAGCACCGCTCCGATCAGTTGCGGATTCCGCGACGCCACCGCCGAAGCGACGGCCGTGCCCCACGTCTGCTGCTCCGTGAGTTCGTCCTGCTTCAGCACGTTCTGAAGGTTGATTTTCAGATCGCGGGCGTAATCGGGAAAAAGCTCATACAGTTTTTCCATTGCTTCAAACCTTGAGAACGGCGTCGCCCTTCTGCCAGTTGCAGGGGCAGAGTTCATCGGTCTGGAGGGCGTCGATCACGCGCAGCACTTCCTGCGGGTTACGGCCTACCGAGAGATCGTTGACGGAGACGAAGCGGATGATGCCTTCCGGATCCACCACGAACGTGGCGCGCTGCGCGACGCCCGCGTTGCGGTCCAGAATGCCCAGGTCCGTGCAGAGTTCGCGCTTGATATCGGCAAGCATAGGGAAGGGAAGGTCCTTGAGGTCGGCATGGTGAGTGCGCCATGCGAGGTGGACGAATTCGGAATCGGTGCTGCCGCCGAGAACCTGGGTGTCGCGGTCGGCGAAGTCGCCGTTGAGCTTGCCGAATGCGGCGATCTCAGTGGGGCAGACAAAGGTGAAATCCTTTGGCCAGAAGAAGTAGAGCTTCCACTTGCCTTTGTAGTCGTGATCGGTGATGGTCTTGAACGCGGTCTTTGGATCGGTTGAAACCGTTGCGTCCAGACTGAATGTGGGGAACTTATCTCCAACGCCAAGCATGATTGTTTTATTCTCCTTGATTTGGTGAAGCGTGATTTGGTGAAGCGTGATTTGATAGAGCGGACTGCTGAAATAGACGTTCGATCTTCGCGGCCAGCACGAAATCGCTTTCGGTCAGGCTGTCGATCTTGTGGGTGAAAATGGTGACTTCGACCTTGCCCCAGGCAAGCAGAAGGTCGGGATGATGGCCCTGTTCCTCCGCTACCGCTCCGACGCGATTGACGAAATTGAGAGCCGTCCGAAAGTCGGGAAAACGATATGCGCGGAAGAGGTGGTGGTGATGGAAGACTTCCCAATCCGGCAGCTCCGCGCTCAGTGATTTGATTACTTCGGCTCCGAGCGGCGGTACGCCGCCCCGGCAGGGAATGCAGGTTTGGTCGGCTAACGGCATTTCACGCACTCTCCCCGGACGACGACTTCATAAGATCTGATGCGCCGCGCGCCGGATTGGCTTCGGGCCAGCGTGGGAATGGCGAACCAGTCGAGATCTTCCACCGTTCCGCAGTTGTCACACACGAAGTGATGGTGAGGATGCAGGAAA
>Ga0302320_10020287_pt1 | contig 13272 bp, 15 predicted proteins | sample Bog_T0_3_FD_202130 | JGI IMG/M metagenome (GOLD analysis project Ga0302320, IMG submission 202130) | Peat permafrost microbial communities from Stordalen Mire near Abisko, Sweden - Bog_T0_3 | ecosystem: Environmental > Terrestrial > Soil > Wetlands > Peat | place: Sweden: Abisko, Stordalen Mire...
TTCTCGGCAAAGGTCACCGCATCTTCGTGATACTCGATGATATCGATCTTTTCGCCGTGCAGTTCTCGAATGATCGACTGCACCCGCATGCCCTTCATCCCGACGCAGGCGCCGACCGCGTCCACGTCTTTGTCTTTTGACATTACGGCAATCTTGGTGCGCTCGCCAGCTTCGCGCGCAATCGCGCGGATCACCACTGTGCCGTCGTAAATTTCCGGCACTTCCGTCTGGAACAAGTGCTGCACCAGATCGGGCACGGCGCGCGATACCACGACTCCCGGGCCCTTCGCCGCTTTCTCCACACGCGCGATCACCACGCGCACCCGCTCGCCGATCGCAAAGGATTCCAGACGCGATTGCTCCTTACGCGGCATCCGAGCTTCGGCTTTGCCGATGTCGAAGATTACATCCGGACCTTCTACGCGCTTCACCGTCGCGTTGACCACTTCGCCCACGCGTCCGATATATTCGTTGTAAACCGTATCCCGCTCGGCCTCGCGCACCTTCTGAAAAATTACCTGCTTCGCCAGTTGCGCGGCGATGCGTCCCAGGATCCCTTCTGTCACTTTCGGAATCCGCAACTCACCACCCACTTCGAGGTTGGGATCGGCCTTGCGCGCATCTTCCAGCGTGATCTGCAATTGCGGATCTTCGACTTGCTCCGGAGTCTCGACGACGGTCTTCACCGCGTAGGCGTTGATCTTGCCGGTATCTTTGTCCAGTTCTGCGCGCAAGTTTTCCTGCGTCTTGTAGTACTTGCGCGTGGCCATGACAATGGCATCCTCCACCGCTGTAACCACAATTCGCGGATCAATGCCTTTCTCCCGGCTTAACGCGTCGATCGTGTTATAAAGCTCGCTTGCCATAAATAAACCAATTTAGTAATTGAGTAATTTAGTAATTTCGTAATTGAAAGCTCAGAATCAGCCTTTGATTTCAAATTACTCAATTACAAACTTACTCAATCGCTCAATCTTTGTTAGATTTCCGGGACCAAATTCGCTTTCTCGATGTTGGCGAATTCGATCTCCATCTTTTGTCCCTGCTCCAGCGCGGAGCCCATCTTCTTTCGCGACTTCTTGCTGGCCACGCTCAAATCCAGAGTCAGTCGTCCGTTCTGAAAACTTTCCAACCGCCCTTCAAAGTGGCGATTGTTGTTGAGTGGCTGCCGGGTCGTCAGTTTGACTCGGCTGCCAACGAAGCGCTCAAACTCGGCTGCTTTCGTCAGCTTCCGGTCCAACCCCGGCGACGAAACTTCCAGCGTATAGCTACCCGGCACCGCATCCTCTACATCTAGGATCGTGCCAAATTCGCGGCTGAAGTTTACGCAGTCACCATGCGTCACTCCTGCCAATGGATCGCCTGCAGCGGCCCCAGGCTTATCCAGAAAAACCCGCAGCATCCGCGCGTTCCCACTGCCGCGAAACTCAACTTCCACCACTTCCAGTCCGCTGGAAGCGGCTACCCGCTCCGCGATTTCCCGTACCCGATCCAGCTCAAGTGCCATGCATCCAATAACTTGCGGCTTTAGCCAGCCAGGCGATGTTCCCCGCAACGAAAAAGTGGGCTTGCGCCCACTGGTGTGCTTCGCCAAAAGCCCGTTCTACACAACAGCTCTCAGTTTTCTAATATACGCCCGCAGGGGCTAAAAGACAAACCGCGGAAACAGGGGGTGATGTCAAGCCGCTTGTGTAAAAAGCGAGAGGGTGTAAGTTGGCTTTGGCCTGACGAGCTAAAGCCTTTCCGAAAAGGAGACCTACACCCGATGGCGAACATAATCCCAATCACCGAGCATTACCAACATTTTCTGGCGGAGATGAAGGAAAGTTTCTGTCGTTTCATCGTGCGTCGGTTCGGCGTTTAAAGTTTATTTGCCGAAACCACCCTTCCCCGGCCCCAGAATCGCTCGTCCAGGAAACACGTTTTCGACAATCTTGCCTTCATCAACTATCACCGTTCCTCCCACCACCAAATAATGCACTCCCACACTCGGCTCCATAGGCTTCTCAAAAGTAGACCGATCGCTGATCGTGGCGGCGTCGAACACCACAATGTCCGCGTCGCAACCCTCCTGCAATCTGCCTTTGTGCCGCGCCGCAGGCGTCGAACGCTCCAGCATCTCCGCCGGCATGAAACTCATCTTTCGAATCGCATCCATCAGCGTGACCGTTCTCTTCTCGCGCACATACTGAGCCAGCACCCGCGAGTAAGTCCCGGCATTGCGCGGATGCCCTTTGTCGCCGTCGCTGGCAATCATCACCAGCGGATGCGGAATCACGTCATCCACAATCTCCTGCGTATTGCCGAAAACCAGCACGTCCTGCACGGTGTCGGATTTATGCAGCTCCTCAAAACGCTCCTTGTTAAGGTGCTCGCCAGTATCCGGTAGCACCAGATCTCCATAGTCGATTCCAAGTTTCTCCCGCCAGCCCGGATTAAACAACGCCGAGTTCACCTCCGTCATGCCCGCGATGTAGGGATACGCCTCGGTGGTCACATCCAACCCGCGGGCGCGTGCGCCTTCTATCATCGAAAGACACTCCAGCGAATCGCGCAGGCAAGTGCTGTTGATGTGCACAATGTGCAACGCAGCTCCGCTAATTGCCGCCGCTCCAATCACCTCGCTGACCGCCTCAATCGAGGATCCCGGCTCGACCCGACCCGCGCTACGCATGTGGGTATAAACCGGCAGCCCGCGCTCCGCAGCCAGACGAAACATGTCAATCACTTCCAGCCGCGTCGCTCCTGGCGTGTACTGAATACCCATCCCAACCGCCAGTCCGCCAGCGTCCAACTCCGCACGAAGGCGCAGTCTCATCGCTTCAATCTGTTCCGGAGTTGCCGGCAGATTGGTCGCCGGTCCACTCTTGGGCAAAATCTGAGGAGTTCCATCCTGGCTTCCGATGACTTCCGCCGGCAGCGGAGCCCCGAACACCGCAGCCCGCGCTGCCGCATGGCTGGCCGAGGTGCCGTAATGAATCAGCGAATGGCCTGCTTTAGATTTCAGGAACTGTGCCACATCGGGCGCACCAATCTCCAGTTCCAGCGCCGTCGTCACCCCGTCCAGCGCCTTAACCCGCTGGCTCGCCATGTCCTGTCCATGCTGGTGCAGGTCAATGAATCCAGGGGCGACTACCAGCCCGCCAGCATGAACCACACGCCGCCCACTCAGCACCTCAGCCGACACGCGGACAATCTTTCCATCTCGAATTCCGACATTTCGCACGCCATCAAGGCCAGTTTCGGGATCAACAACCCGCCCGCCTTCGAGCACAAGATCGTATTGCTGTGCGGTTACGAGCGTCGTCGACAATGCCAGCAAACAGAAACAGACGATGAGCCTTCGCATGATTTCTCCTCCGAGACTAGCGATGATATCAGCCCTCCAGATTCTCTCCATTTGCCTCAAGACCGCGCTCTCTCTAGAATGAAGATTCAGCCCCCCAGGGAGCATCTCCAAACCTTATGATTCATTTTCCCGTACCCGAAGCCCTCACCTTCGACGACGTTCTCCTTTTACCCGCGCGCTCCGACGTGATTCCGGCGACCGCCAGCACCCAGACCCAGCTCACTCGCACCATCAGCTTGAACATTCCCATCGTCAGCGCGGCCATGGACACGGTGACCGAGTCCCACATGGCCATCGCGCTGGCCCAGCAGGGCGGGCTCGGCATTATTCACCGCAATCTCTCGATCGAGCAGCAAGCCAATGAAGTGGACAAAGTGAAGCGCTCGGAAAGCGGCATGATCGTCGATCCGGTCACGATGTCGCCGACCGATCGAGTGAGTGACGCGCTCGAAGTGATGCGCAAGTATAAAATTTCCGGAGTGCCCATCACTGAGAATGGCCGCCTGGTGGGCATTCTCACCAACCGCGATCTGCGCTTCGAGACTCGTTTCGATATTCCCATCGATCGAGTGATGACCAAGAAAAATCTCATCACCGTACCCGTGGGCACCACGCTCGAAGATGCCGAAGAAATTCTGCACGAGCATCGGGTGGAAAAACTTCTTGTCGTCGATGACAAGTACAACCTGAAGGGACTTATTACCGTAAAAGATATTCAGAAGAAATTGAAGTATCCGAACGCCGCGAAAGATTCTCAGGGACGCTTGCGTGTAGGCGCAGCCATCGGCGCCACTGGAGATTTTCTGGAACGCGCCCAGGAATTAGCCAGAGCGAAGGTCGACGTACTCGCCATTGACAGCGCTCACGGCCATTCCACCAAGGTGCTCGATGCCGTTAAGTTAATCAAGTCGAAATTGCCGGAAATGGATTTGCTCGCGGGCAATGTCGCTACCTTCGACGGCGCTTGCGAACTGGCGCGCGCCGGAGCCGACGGCATCAAAGTGGGCATTGGCCCCGGTTCCATCTGCACCACTCGCGTCGTCACGGGCGCGGGTGTGCCGCAGATCACGGCCATCGCGGAAGCATACCGCGCGACCAAAGATGCAGGCGTCCCCATCATTGCAGATGGTGGCATCAAATATTCCGGCGACGTGACCAAGGCGTTAGCGGCGGGCGCGAGCGCGGTGATGATCGGCTCGCTCTTCGCCGGAACCGATGAGAGCCCCGGCGAGTTGATTCTTTATCAAGGGCGCTCGTTTAAATCGTATCGCGGCATGGGATCCATCGGCGCGATGGCGCAGGGCTCCAGCGAACGCTACTTTCAAAGCACGGAAGGCGATTCATCCGCCGCAGTCTCTTCCAATGATGGCGATTCCAATCGCCTTGCCAAACTTGTCCCCGAAGGCATTGAGGGACGCGTGCCCTATCGCGGTTCGGTTGCCATGATCGTTCATCAGATGGTGGGAGGACTGAAGTCAGGCATGGGCTACTGCGGCTGCTCGACCATCGCCGAACTCCTGCAGAAGACGCGCTTCGTGCGCATCAGCGGCGCTGGCCTGCGCGAGAGTCACGTCCACGACGTCATGATCACCCGTGAGGCTCCGAACTATGCGATTGAATAGCGCATGTCCGAACCACCACGCAGGTTTGTCGAACCCGGCACGTCCGGGCACTGGCTCTCCCGCTTGAACTCCGACCGCGACAATCTTATCAAAGCGTGGATCGCCGCGATTCTGTGGCTGATCGTCATCGCCATCGAATCGACCGCTCTTCTCTCTTCGCACAACACCAGCCGGATTCTCTTTCCGCTCTTGCATTATCTCTTCGGCATGGATTGGGTGCGTTTCGAATACTGGCATTTTTACATTCGCAAGGGCGGCCACGTTGTTGGCTATGGAATCTTGAGCGTTCTTCTTTTCCGCGCGTGGCGCGCGACTCTGCCTTCCATGTTGGATGTGAAGTGGACCATGCGCTGGGCGAGCATCGCGATTCTCGGGACCGCATTCGTCGCGAGCCTCGATGAATGGCACCAGAGTTTCATCCCCTCGCGCACCGGCCGCTGGCAGGATGTCGTGCTGGATACGACTGCAGGGATTGCAGCTCAGATCCTGATTTTTCTATGGTGCAGAAGGCTCGGGAAGGGCGCGGCCCACAGCCGTGCCGTTCGATCCTAGGAAATGTCGTAGGCTTAGCCTCTGAGGAAACTCTCGCGGCTGCGCGTCGTGCCCAGCAATAATCCCGCCGCGATCAGCGCCGCGGCCGCAGAAACATAAAAGGGAACTTCGGCTCCGTAAAACTTCCATAACTGTCCTGTAATCAAACTTGCCGCAAGAGTCGCTATGCTGGTCACGAAAAAATAAATTCCCAACACGCGCCCGCGCGCATCCTCACCCACGCTATTCACCACCAACGCTTTCAGTACAGGCTGAGTCAGCGCATAGTAAAAACCATACAGCGCCATCGCCGCCCAGATTGCCGGCTTGGAGGGCGCTCGTCCGAACACAAAATAGACAGCGGCGAAGATCACATAGCCTGCGGATGCCACGCCCCTGCGCGAAATTCGATCGCTGAGCCATCCCGCCGGCCACGACGCCAGCGTATACGTGATGTTGAAGACCAATCCGAGTAGCGGAGCGAGCGCTACTCTAATTCCTGCGTTCTGCGCGCGCAGAACCAGAAACATATCGCTCGAATTGCCGAGGGAGAAAATTGTCACCGCGACGAGAACAAAATAAAAGCCGGCGGGAAGATGGAGTTTTGCACCGCGCTTGAGGATGTCGGATGGGGAGGGCTTGTTCGCGGTTTCGGGCTCCGAGCCGCGCTGTTGGGGCTCACGAATTCCCAACCACGCCACCAGAGTACACAGTGCTCCCGGAACCGCCGCCGCAAAAAAGACGGTGCGAACATGGAAGCGGGAAAGCAGCGCCAGCGCAGCGAGAGGTCCGACGATCGCTCCGGCGGAGTCCAGCGATTGGATCAGGCCGTAGGCGGATCCCAGTCGATTTTTCGGTACCGACTCGGCGACCATCACGTCGCGCGGCGCGCCCCGGATGCCTTTCGATAAGCGATCGGTAAAGCGAATCGCTAAAATTTGCGGCCAGGCCGTAACCAGCGCCAGCAGCGGCTTTACGGCGTTAGCCAAGAAGTATCCGCCGACCACGACGGGCTTGCGGCGCTGGATGTGGTCGGCGAGATACCCAGAGAAGAGTTGCGCGAACGAGGCCACGCTTTCGGCGATGCCCTCGATGATGCCAAGCTGCGCTGGGCCTGCCCCGAGAGTTGCGAGAAACGCAGGCAGAACCCAGTACGCCATTTCCGACGCGGTGTCGTTTAGGAGCGAGGTGATGCCGAAGGCGTAAATGTTGCGGGAAGCCGCAGGGTCAACCTCGGGGGAACGTGCGGACATTGATCATTTCTACCACGCAGACCAGGAATTGGAGTAGGTAAGAGCCTTTGATCGCGAAGGACGCGAAGAAAATCCGCAAAGGGCGCAAGGAAAGACGTTGAACTGATCGAGGCCAACGACCAATGGCTCTTTCAGTACATCGCGTCGTACTTCGTCACCACCCATTGCCCATCTTTATTTTCGGTGGTGACGGTGAACAGCTCCGTGTAGGTCCCGGGTTGTCCTGCAGCCGTCAGGCGTTTGCCGCGGTAGTGAAGGATGGTGAGCGGCGGCGCGCTCTCCCACTCGGCCAGTTCCCAGGAGATCAGCGGGTGCTGCGCCTCGGAGTCGCAGATGAAGTGCGCGTACTTCTTGCGATAGTCGTGCTCCCACTCCGCGAGAAGCTGGTCACAGTGGCCGTCTCGCAATTCGTGCAGAAATTTGTTCGCGCTGTGCTCGATGGTGCGATCCCGCAGAGGATTCATCCGGATGCTGACCGGCAGCCCGCTCAACGGATCATGCTCTTCGGAGCGCGCCAGCACCGGCCCCTGATCGCTCAGCCACCAGATGTAGCCGAGAAAGCCGAAGACCATCAGCGAAGCTACGCCGACAGCAATGCCGATCTGCACCTTGGTAAAGCCTGTGCGGGTAAAATCCATCGTGAGAGAGATTCTACCGGCATGGCAACTTCCCGCAAGATTACCGGCGGAAGGCGCGAGAGGACATGTACCTCGGAATGCATACACTCGTACAAAAGGCACGGCTTGCGCCGTGCCTGAATGTTGCGTGAGTAGTGGCATTAATTCAGCGCTGGAAGCGCTGCGCCACCCAAAATCTATTTCTTCTCTTCGGACTCTTCCTTAATCGCTTCAACACCACCATCGTGCTGAGCCTGCGCTTCGGCGTCTTCCATGGCCTTCCGGGCCTCGGCGTTTTTCTTAGCGCGAGCTTCAGCGCGTTTCTCGCGCTTTTCGTCGAGCACTTTTTCGCTGCCCAGCACTTCGAGAAAAGCCTTGTCGGCGCCATCGCCTTTATTCCATCCTGTGCGGATGATGCGAGTGTACCCGCCATTGCGATCGCCGAAGCGGGGGCCGATAGTGTCAAACAGCTTGACCACGGCTTCATCCGTCATGAGATACGACACCGCAAGACGGCGCGCCGCGAGATCGCCACGTTTGCCCAGCGTGATCATCTTCTCGACGATGGGCTTCGCTGCCTTCGCCTTGGGAACAGTGGTTTCGACGCGCTCTTCCACGATCACCGAGGTGACCAGGTTGCGCAGCAGCGAGCGCCGGTGCGCTGTGTTCCGTCCGAGTTTGTAACCTGCAACTTTATGACGCATGGTTGAAAACCTCAGTGGCCAGTGGTCAGTGGCCAGTTCGTAATTTTATGGTCAGTGGCTAAGGGATGGTCTTCGCTGTTTCTGACCACTGACCACTAGCCACTGACCACTGAGTTTTTACAGCTGATCATCCGGTCCGTAGGCCGAAGCCGGAAGGACCATGTTTGAAGTTGGACCGGGCACGGCGTTGCCATGCTCGTCAATCTTCATGCCCAGGCTGAGGCCCATCGTGGAGAGAATCTCCTTGATTTCGTTCAGCGACTTGCGTCCGAAATTCTTGGTCTTGAGCATTTCAGATTCAGTTTTTTGCACCAGCTCGCCGATGGTCTGGATGTTCGCATTCTTCAGGCAGTTGTAACTGCGCACGGAAAGCTCCAACTCCTCGACCGAGCGGTTCAGATTTTCGTTGTGAATCTCCGGCTTGCGATCGTCCGAGGACGAGGTGCCGGTTTCGATCTCCTCCTCAAAGTTGATGAAGATGTTCATGTGGTCCTTCATCAATTTCGCGGAGAGGCCGATAGCATCCGCCGGAGTAATCGACCCGTTGGTCCAGACTTCGAGCGTGAGCTTGTCGTAATCGGTGATCTGGCCAAGACGCGCGGCTTCAACCGTATAGTTGCACTTACGAACCGGCGAGTGAACGGAGTCGATGGGAATGAATCCGATGCCAAGGTCCTCGTCGAAATTCTTGTCGGCGGAGGTGTAGCCACGGCCGCGCTTGAGGCGCATTTCCATATCGAGCTTGCCGCCCTCGCTGACGGTAGCGATGTAAACATCTTTGTCGAGCACTTCCACGTCGCCATCGGCTTCGATCATGCCGCTGGTGACCACTCCGGGCTGATCGGCGCGCAGGTAGATGGCCTTCGGCGCATCGCCGGCGAGCTTAAACGGAATCTGTTTCAGGTTCAGAATAATGTCAGTGGCGTCTTCCACCACTCCTGGGATCGATTGGAACTCGTGCAGCACGCCTTCCATCTTCACTGCTGTAACCGCCGCGCCCTCAATCGAACTCAACAACACGCGCCGCAGGGCATTTCCCACGGTGGTGCCGAAGCCGCGCTCGAAAGGCTGTGCCCAGAAAATTCCGTACTTATCGGTGAGGGTGGAAGTATCAACTGCAAGTCGTTTTGGTTTTTGAAAACCTCTCCAAAGCATTGTGTTTCTCTCCTTCGGCCATTTGGCTCAATCCTGGCTCCCTGAAGAGGTCCAGCTTCAGGTCAAGCGCCAGGAAAGGCTGATCTGGCTCGAAAATGTAGGACCGGAAACAATTTGGTAATTGGGAAATTTAGTAATTGAGTAATTTGACAACTGCTGACCTGGCTCGATCTTAAATTACTCAATTACCAAATTTCCCAATTACTCAATCTTTGTTACTTACTATAAAGTTCCACGATCAACTGCTCGTTGACCGGCAGCTGAATATCTTCGCGTTTAGGTAACGACAGCACGCGCGCGGTGTAATTGTCGCGATTCACTTCCAGCCAGTTGGGCAGCGTGCCGTGACTGGCGAATTCCTTCGCCAACTCGAGAACGGTGAGCTTCTTGCTCTTCTCGCGGATGGCGATCTCCTCGCCGGCGCTGACCTGATACGACGGGATGTTCACCCTGCGATTGCCCACCGAGACGTGGCCGTGACGTACCAGCTGCCGCGCCTGACGCCGCGACTGCGCGAAGCCGAGGCGGAAGACGACGTTATCGAGGCGGCGTTCGAGCTGCTGCAACAGCAGTTCGCCGGTTACTCCCTGCGAGCGCGCAGCCTTCTCGAAGTAGTTGCGGAACTGGCCTTCGAGCGTAAAGTAAATGCGCTTGGCCTTCTGCTTCTCGCGCAACTGGAGGCCGTAGCCAACAATCTTGGCTTTACGGTCTTTCCCGTGTTGTCCGGGAGCGAAGTTACGCTTCTCGATGGGACACTTATCGCTAAAGCACTTTGCGCCTTTGAGGAACAACTTCATGCCCTCGCGGCGGCATAGACGGCAGACTGCATCGGTATAACGCGCCAAATTATTCTCCTTTTAGATGACCGGTTTACGGGTTTGGCTTCACCCTTCGTCCCGGACGGTAAAACAAGTTCTCAGTTCTCGGTTGTCAGTTCTCAGTAAACCCTGGTCTGTCCGTTCTCGCGCTTGCTGAGAACCGAGAACTGGGAACTGAGAACTTGCCGTCGCGTCTCAGACGCGGCGGCGCTTCGGCGGACGGCATCCGTTATGCGGGATTGGCGTCACGTCGCGGATGGAACGCACTTCGATGCCCGACGACGCCAGAGCTCGCACCGCCGATTCGCGGCCGGAGCCGGGACCAGCCACGCGCACATCCACGCTGCGCACCCCGTGATCGCGCGCCATGCTGGCCGCGTTCGAAGCCGCCTGCTGCGCGGCAAACGGAGTGCCTTTGCGCGAGCCGCGAAATCCCAGCGAGCCCGAACTCTTCCACGACAGCACGTTCCCGTTCATGTCGGTAATGGTCACGATGGTGTTATTGAAGGACGCCTGCACGTAGCACAGCCCATGCGGAACGTGCTTGCGCTCCTTCTTCTTGAAAGTCTTCTTCTTGCCTTTTTTGTCCGGTGCGGCTGCGCCGCCCGCTGCTGCTGGTTTTGCCATAATTAGCCTTTAGCACTTAGCCATTAGCTTGAATCGCCGCGCTTTCGCTAACGGCTAAAAGCTAAGAGCTAATAGCTGGTTCTTAAGTTTTCGACGTCGCCTTCTTCTTGGTCGATACCGTTCCCTTGCGCGGACCTTTGCGGGTGCGTGCGTTGGTGTGGGTGCGCTGCCCGCGAACCGGCAGGTTGCGGCGATGACGGAATCCGCGATAGGAGCCGATTTCGATGAGCCGCTTGATGTTCATCGAAACTTCTTTGCGCAGGTCGCCCTCCACCATCCCCTGCGCCTCAATCACGGTGCGGATGCGGTTGACTTCCTCTTCGCTGAGATCCTGCACTTTCTTCATGGGGTCCACTTTGGCCTCATCCAGAATGGTGCCGGCGCGCGGATGCCCGATGCCGTAGATATAAGTCAGCGCGATGTTGATGTGCTTCTGGCGCGGTAAGTCCACGCCTGCGATACGTGCCATGTCTCTCTTACCTCAGCGGCGAAAGCCGCAAATTTCAGCTCTTAATCTCTTAGCCTTTAGCTCTCAGCTAAAAGCCAAGAGCTAAAAGCTAACGGCTGTTTTACCCCTGGCGCTGTTTGTGTTTCGCGACAACGCAGATCACCCGCACCACACCCTTGCGATGGATGACCTTACACTTGTCACAGATTTTCTTAACCGATGCTCGTACTTTCATATAGTTCCCAGTTCTCAGTTCTCAGTTCTCAGTTCTCAGTCGAAAACCTCGACTGAAAGCCGGTTGAGAACTCGAAATCCTCACTCTCATTTATAGCGATACACAATCCGGCCGCGATTCAAGTCATACGGCGAAAGCTCCACCGCGACCTTGTCCCCCGGCAGTATCCGAATAAAGTTCTTGCGCATCTTTCCCGAAACATGCGCCAGCACTTGATGCTTGTTCTCCAGTTCCACCTTGAACATGGCGTTGGGCAGCGGTTCCAGAACCACGGCCATCACTTCAATAGCGTCTTCTTTACTCATTCGCTCCTGGCTTTTAGCTCCTAGCTTCTAGCCAACCTGGTCGCCCTAGCTAGAAGCTAGTAGCTAGAGGCTAGAAGCTACTTCGTTAAAATCATCGGACCATTCTTCGTAACCGCGACACAGTGCTCGAAGTGCGCACTGAAACTGCCGTCGGCAGTAACAGCGGTCCACTTATCACCCAACACCCGCGTCTCCGGCTTGCCAAAATTCACCATCGGCTCAATCGCGATAACCATGCCCTCGCGCAGCTTGGCGCCGTGTCCCCGCGCTCCGTAGTTCGGAACCTGCGGCTCTTCATGTAAATGCGTCCCGATGCCATGTCCCACAAATTCCCGCACCACGCTAAACCCGGCAGCCTCCACATGCTCTTGCACCGCCGCTCCCACATCGCCCACCGAATTTCCGATGACCGCCTGGTCGATTCCGCGGTAGAGCGACTCCTCGGTCACGGCCAGCAACTTGCGCACTTCCGGCTTTACCGTATCGCTCACCGGAACCGTGATCGCGGCATCGCCGTAATACCCATCCAGCACCACTCCGCAATCGATCGAAACAATATCGCCCTCCCGCAGCGTCCGCTTCTCCGAAGGAATGCCGTGCACGATTTCTTCGTTCACCGACGTGCACAACACGCAGGGATAATCGTAGTATCCCTTGAACGCCGGCTTGGCGCCGAGTTCGGCGATCTTTTTCTCGGCGACGCGCTCCAGATCCATCGTGGTCACACCCGGCGCCACCATGGTGCGCACGTGATCCAGCACCTGGCGCACGATGTGGCCACTCTGCCGCATCCGCTCAATCTCCGCCGTCGATTTGCAAACAATCGCCATGCTTACGCGCGCTGGTCCTCTATGACGCTATTCTCCGTGCGATGACCCTCGAGTATCCGAAAAATTTCTTCGGTTACAACGTCCATCGGCTGATCTCCGTTGATCGCGATCAGCCTTCCGCTGCGCTGGTAATAATCCGCCACGGGCCCAGTCTGTTCCTGATATGCCGTGATACGGGGCTGAATTACTTCCAACCGGTCGTCATTACGGGTTACCAGCTTCGACCCGTCGACGTCGCAAACTTCATCGAATGCGGGCGGCTGGAAGTGGACGTTATAGATCCGCCCACAGGTGGGACAAGAACGGCGTCCAGTAATCCGGAGCAACAGTTGATTATAATCCACGTCCAGCCGGATCACAATTGGCCATGCCCGGGTAACACGCGGATGACTCTTGCTCGAGGGATTCTCCTTCGAGCTAAACCGGTGCGACTGTTCCGGATGCGAGTTTTCCGGATGCGAGTTTTCAAAGACCGTGTTCTCCAGGAAAGCATCCAGCCATTCGGCCTGAGCCTCAGTCCGGGGAAATCCATCCAATACGTAACCCTGCTCGCAGTCCGGCTGCCTCAGTCGCTGCCGAACCATCTCACACACCAGGTCGTCGGAAGCCAGCTCTCCGCGCGCCATTACCGCTTTCACCGCGCAACCAACTTCCGTTCCTTGCGCTATATTCTGCCGAAGCAAATCTCCCGTCGAAACTTGCGGTACCTGGTACCGATCCATGATGCGCTTGGCCTGGGTACCTTTGCCGGCGCCCGGCGGACCAAGCAATACCACCG
>Ga0302320_10020289_pt1 | contig 13270 bp, 9 predicted proteins | sample Bog_T0_3_FD_202130 | JGI IMG/M metagenome (GOLD analysis project Ga0302320, IMG submission 202130) | Peat permafrost microbial communities from Stordalen Mire near Abisko, Sweden - Bog_T0_3 | ecosystem: Environmental > Terrestrial > Soil > Wetlands > Peat | place: Sweden: Abisko, Stordalen Mire...
GTACGAGCACCGGCTTCCCGAGGTCGACGAGGATTTTGCCTGCCACGTTATCGTGGAAGAAGAACGACTCGCGCGGCGCGTCGGCATGCGACTGGCCGCGGCCGTCCAGCAGCACGCCGACCGGTCCGCTGTCCGGCTCCAACTCGCCTTCCACGACGCGGATCTTCGCATGATGTTGTGACGCATCGGCGTAATCGTTGTCCGAGGGCGGCTCGATCGTGGGGAAATGGAAGGCCGACGTGCCGTCGCCGCTTTCGATGATCGCCAGGACGCCCGAGTCGCCGGGCTCGATCTGAGCGGTCTGACCGGCCCCGAGGCGATGTGCGGCAGAGCCGGCGCCACCGGCGCGGACCTCGACGGCGCCGACCGTCACGTAGACTTGGCTGTGACCGTCGGCCGCGGCCTGAACATCAAACTCCGTCCCCAGATCGATCATGGTAGCCGTGCGCGTATGAATCGCGAAGCCGTGGGCCGCCTCGGTATCCGCCCGGACCCTGACTCGCCCCTGCAGCAACCGAGCGCTGCCGGCCGATCCGACCTCCAGCGTGGCGGGGCCTTGCAACAAGGCCCTGGCGCCGCTGGTGAACATCAACTCTGCCAGGCCCGAGCGGAGCACGAGCTTGCGGCCGGGCGCCAGATCGTCGCCCACTTCCGGAGCGTCCGATTCTTCGGCCCAGCGGCAGTCGGCCGCGTGGATCAGGCGAGCGACGGGGGAGGAAGCCCTCACCCCCTGCCCCTCTCCCATCCTGCCGGGTACGGCAGGCGGGAGAGGGGAGTTGTTGCTCCCCGCTCCCTGCACCGTGCTCCCCGCTCCCTGCTCCGTACTCCGTGCGACTTCCGGCTGATCGACATGCACGTGGATGCCGCGGATCGCTATCACGCAGGCCAATGTCAACGTGCAGATGAGTATGGCCGCGATCGTCCAGAGGGCCGGCGTGAAGCCGGGTATCTGCGACAGATTGCCGAGGAAGCCGAGCACGGGGGAAGCCGCCTTGCCCTCACCCCCGGCCCCTCTCCTGCGACCAACCTCCGCTCGGTGCGCGGAGGGAAGACAGTTGGCTGCATCAATTGCGGCCTCACCGCGCGGCGCGAGCAAGGCGGCCAGCGACCGCTCGGTTGCCGCCTGAACGTGCAGGCAGAGGACATAACGCCGCCGCAATTCCGCGTCCTGCAAGAGCATCGTCTGCAACCTGGCGGCCTGCTCGGCGCTCAGGGTGTCGTCGCAGTGGGCGCCAACCAACCCATAGAACTCGCCCATATCGGTAGGCGTGGTCATAGTCTTTCCTCCCTGCGTAGCCCACGTTCGACACATTCGGTCAATTGCTGGCGAATCCGGTTCAAGGCGCTGTAGATCGTCTTGACCGGCCGGCCGAGCCGCTCAGCTAGCGTTGCGGGACTGGCCTCTTCTTGATACCGCGCGGCACAAAGCCGCCGGTCTTCGGCCCTGAGCTTCGTCAGGCATTCCGCCAGCACATCTTCCAAGACGGCCAATCTGGCCGACTGCGCCTGGGTTTCGGCCGCCAGGGCCTCGACGAGGTCCTCGCTGAACCGCAGTACGTCACGTTTCGACTTCTTGCAGAAGCACATCACTTGGTAACGGGCGACGCTCAAGGACCAGGCCAGGAAGTTCGAGCCGGGCTGGAATTCGGAAAACTTCTGCCAGAGTACCGAGGCGGTCTCCTGGAGCACGTCTTCCGCGTCCGCCCGATTTGCGAGCAGCGAACGAATGTAGCCGTAGATTCGCTGCTGGTGCTGGATCAGCAGTTTTCCGAAATCGTGGCCTTCCGGCTGAAGAGACATCGCAGCTTTCTAACGTGAAACTGACATCGCTATTTAGCATATAGCCGGAAGGCGGCCGAATTCCCAAGGAAAATTGCCGGAATTGCCAGAACCGATCTTTTTGCGCGGGCTGGTCAAGCGTTGCGGCGAGCATCTACCGCCCTCCGAGTAACCGTTCGTAGGCCGGAAGCAGTAGAAGCGGCATCTTGCCGCTTCCTGACGCCGTGCAAGGCCACGACGTCCGCTACAACGCGGCAGGATGCCGCGTCTACGTGGGCCGTGAACGGTTACTCCCCCGACGAGTTGACGGCAGGATGCCCCCCGTTGGGGATTTTCTAACGGAAATCGCCGGATTTCACATGCGAAAACGGCGATGAAAACTTTTTGGTTTCCGGTTTCTCTTTCTCTCCAGGTAGCGTGTTTTTCCGGCGATCCCCAACTCCTTTGCCGGCAAGCACTTGCGGCGACGCTGTCATGGCCGTCCGCAGCCTGGCGGCCAGGCACGGCAACCATGTACGCCTTCGCAACTCCTTACGCGGCAAGCACTTGGAACGAACGGACATTGCTATTTAGCAACACTTATTGACAACTGCCGAAAAGCTGCTATAATGGCCGGAGGAGAGTTGCGAGCTTGTCGCGCTCGTAGTGCCGGCTTTAGCCGGAAATCGTGCGGACTGCCGGCTAAAGCCGGTACTACGAGCGCATTAGCCGCGATTTCTTCGCAAGTTCTGAGTACCGAGTACTGAACACTGAAAACTGAACACTGAACACTGAAACCTATGGCCGCAAGAGAACGCAGAGAACGCAAAGAAAGGAAGGACATGCTGCAACCGTTCGCGGCCCACGTAGACGCGGCATCCTGCCGCGTTCTTGGAAGCGTCGTGGCATTGCCCAGCGTCGGGAAGCGGCAAGATGCCGCTTCTACTGCCCTGCTCTTTGCGATCTTTGTGTGGCCCCAAACTACCGGAGAAAATCGCGGAAAAAGCAAAAACCGTAACAAAGCGACACAAAGCGACACATTTCGCCGTTTCGCGGCCGAAAACGAGGGTCCGAGAAATGAGGATTTGTCCCAAATATGGCCGGAACCGGCCCAAACACCGCAAGAACCGACGTAAAAGCAGCCCAAAAGAAGAAGCCACGAATGACGCGGCGGAAAGGGGCTAGGGGCCGGGGACTAGGGATTTGAGGGATGAGGGGAAGGAAATGCAAAATGGAGAATGGAGAATGCAAAGTGAATTATGCAATTTGCATTTTGCATTTGCCTTTCCACGTTCCACGCCCCACGGCGGACGGCACACGGAGTGTGCCTGCTACTTTGACGGACGGCACGGCGGAGCGTGGGGCGCTACATTGCCCGACATCCGTTCCATGTTTACCTAAATTAACAGATGCCAACTAACCGATGGCTATGACGCAAGTCTTTGCAAAACAAGAGGTTACGACGCCAGACCGGATCTGCACCACCGCGCGCGAAATGCAAAGGCGGTGCACATCCGATGCTTTTCGCCCGCATGCGAAAGGCAGAACCCGCCCTCACCCCCGGGTCGGGCACCGTGCGCAGCGTGGTCGTGGGTGCCTCTCCCATCCTGCCGAATACGGCAGGCGGGAGAGGGGAGACTTGCATGCCACGGCGCGGCGCCTGTCAGGCGCTCTTCTTCACCGCGCCGTTGAACAGCGGCTGCCGCCCGGTGACCACGTCCTCGGTGACGATGAACTTGCTGGCCGGCGGCTGCTCGGGCAACTCGTAAAGAATGTCGAGCATCACGTCCTCGATGATCGCCCGCAGGCCGCGGGCGCCGACGTCCTTCTCGTGGGCCTTGTGGGCAATCATCTTCAACGCGCCTTCGGTGAAGTTCACCTCCGCGTTCTCCATCGAGAACAGGGCCTGATACTGCTTGATCAGCGCGTTCTTAGGCTCGGTCAAAATGCGGATCAACGCGCCCTCGTCCAGCGGACGCAAAGGAGTGACCACGGGCAGCCGGCCGATCAACTCGGGGATCATGCCGAACTGCAGGATGTCGTCGCTGGTGACGCGGGCCAGCAAGTCGCCCGTCTCCAGTTCGCTGTGCGCGGAAGGCTCCTGGCCGAAGCCGATGGAGCGTTTGCCCAGCCGCTTGCCGATGATGTCCTCCAGGCCGACGAAGGTGCCGCCGCAGATGAAGAGGATGTTCGAGGTGTCCATCTGGATGTATTGCTGCTCGGGATGTTTGCGCCCGCCCTGGGGCGGCACGTTGGCCACGGTGCCTTCGAGCATCTTGAGCAGGGCCTGTTGCACGCCTTCGCCGGAAACGTCGCGGGTGATGGAGACGTTCTGGCTGGTCTTGCCGATCTTGTCGATCTCGTCGATGTAGAGGATGCCGCGCTGGGCAGATTCCACGTCGAAGTCGGCCGCATGGAGCAGCTTCAGCAGGAGGTTCTCCACGTCCTCGCCCACATAGCCCGCCTCGGTGAGCGTCGTGGCGTCGCCGATGGCGAAGGGGACGTCGAGAATGCGGGCCAGCGTCTGGGCCAGCAGGGTCTTGCCCGAACCGGTCGGCCCGATCATGAGGATGTTCGACTTGTCGATTTCGATTTCGCCCGGCTCGGCGGAGTGCATCAGCCGCTTGTAGTGGTTATGCACGGCCACGGCGAGGACCTTCTTGGCGCGATCCTGGCCGATGACGTACTGATCGAGATGCTCGACCAGTTCCCGCGGCGAGGGGATCTTGCTGAACAGCGGTTTGCTGGTGCCGCGGCGGCGGCGTTCCTGTTCGAGGATCGACTGGCAGAGGTCGATGCACTCGCCGCAGATGTAAACGTCGCCCGGCCCTTCCACCAGGGGTCCGACGTCGCGATAGCTCTTACGGCAGAAGGAGCAGAATGCGTTCTTCTTCGTGGTGCCGCTTCCCCGCCGGCCTGCCCCAAATTCACGTCCCGACTGCATATCGTCAGTTCCTTTCGCCACGGTTGCCTTCTCTGTTTGGTTGTTGTGCGGTATGCCAGGTCCACCATGAGCAGATGTCGCTCGTGTCTGACGCACCGTTGTCAGTGTACTACGGTACACGGGTGGGAAGTGTTCCCAACCTTTTCCGCAACCGATCCGAAAAATCCGTCAAAGTCGCCTGATCGGTCCTTAACCCGCGCCGTCGTGGTCCTTCAACTCTTTTTGCAGTCGCTCCGTCAACGTAGTTTTAATTGTTCGGAATTCTTCGTCGCTGAGCACACCCCTGGAATGCATTTCCCGGAATTTTGTCAGCAGTTCACTGGCCGGCGGTTCCTTTTGTACCGCCTCGCTGCGGAGTTTGCCGGCCAGGTAAATTCCGACTGCCGCGAGAACCGCCAGAATGGCGGCTGCGATCACCAGTTGCCGCAGATTTATCCAATCCACGGTGGCCGTGAGCGTAGGCCAGACGCTGCCCGATGCGTTCATCGAACCTACCGGCGAAAAGGTCATTCATACCGTGCCCAAAAGTACGAGCAAGCTCGACTCAGCAAACCAGCTTGCGGCCTGCGCGGCGCCTCTTGCCCGGATGCCGCGAAGCCCTCGTATCTATCCATTATGCTCGCACTCTACGGGGGTGTCCAGTTGAAATCATTCCATGCCCAAGAAAATAATCATTACCGGGTACGCAATGTAAGTCGATTCGGTCGTTTATTTTATTTTACCGGTCAAAACGATCTTGAATGGATTCACCGGCAGAATCGCGAAACTTCGACTGACGCTCCGTTTCGTTTCAAGTCGGATGATCGTCACGACCGATACAAACCATGCGCGACATTGGCCGCGGGCGTTGTGGCTGCGCGGACGGGAGCGCATTACGTTTCAGCAACGGATGTCACGCCCCAAGCAGCGGTGCGATCATGTGGATAGCGTCCATACTCCAGGTGCTGGTTCTTGGCGCGGGCGAGCTGGCGGCGCCGGCGGCCGACGCATCGCCACCTCCGCCGATCTTCTGGCGGCAACCATTGTTCTCGATTCCGTTCCATGTCCAGCAGGCCGAAATGCCTGGTCAGGAACCGGTCGAGGTGCAGTTGTTCGTTTCGCCTGACCGGGGCCTTCGCTGGGACAACTGGCGGCAAGCATCTCCGCAAAAAGGCTACTTTCTCTTTCGCGCCGGCGCCGACGGCGAGTACTGGTTCGACGTGCGCACCGTGGACCGCTCCGGACAGGTTCGCCCGCAAGGTCCGCATAGCGCCAAGTTGATCGTCGTTGTCGATACGGTTCCACCCAAGGTGCAACTAAGCGCTCAGCGCGGCGACGCCGGCCAGATCACCGCCAGCTTCCGCATTGACGAACCTTATCTGAAATCGGATAGTTTGGCGCTGGAGTATCGGTCGGGTGCTTCCGACTCGTCGCCCGCGTCATGGCAAGCCATGTCGTTGGGACCGGCTGCTATTCACAGCAGCAACGGTGTTCATACGGGCGAGATCACCTGGCAAACGCCCGGCGCGAGCGGCCCCAACAACGCGATTCCGACGGAAGTTCGTCTCCGCGTAACCGACTTGGCCGGCAATATGGCCGAAGGCCACGCGCAAGTCATCACTGCGGCAACCGGCGCAACGGCCGTCAACCCGGCAAGGCCCGAGGGCGTGAACATCACATCGACAATGCCGGGCGGACCACAGTCAACGACTCCGACTCGAATGCCTTGGCCGGCCGAGAACGCCCCGACCGCGCCCGGCCCTGTCGGGTCGCCGAACATCGGCAGCGGCGGCGGCGGCGGCGTGGTGGACCTCCGCGTCAACCCTACGGCCACGAATCAGCTTGTCGCCGTGGGAAACCCGGCTACGCCCGCACCTTCCACGTCAGCCTTCGCGCTGGTCAAACCTTCGGCCGCATCGACGCCTGCCGGTCCATCCAATGCTTTCGACGGCTTCACCGCAAACAGGCCCTCCGGAGCGCCGACCGCGGCGGCCCCCGCCGGAACTTTCGGCCCACCGCCGGGCATGAAACTCCGCTGGATCAATTCCCGCGTTTTCCAGTTGACCCCTGACACGCGGGCCTTGGGCACCACGGGCAACGTGCCCGTCCAACTCTGGGGCACGCACGACGGCGGGCAGACCTGGCAAAGCTTCGGTACGGACGCCAAAGGCCAGGACCCGATGTTGGTGACCGTGCCCGAGGAAGGAGTCTACGGCTTCCGGATGCTGCTGCAAAGCGGCCCGACCTCCGGCCGGCCGCCGCTGCCGGGCGAGGCGCCGCAGACCTGGATCGGCATCGACGTGACCAAGCCGGTGGGCCGCATCACGCAGGCCCAGCAGGGCATCGGCCGCGACGCCGACAAACTCTTCATCTCGTGGCAGGCCAGCGACGATCGCGCCTTGGCCGACAAGCCCATTTCACTCTCCTATAGCGACCGCGCCGGCGGCCCCTGGACCACGATCGCCGGCGATCAAGAGAACACCGAGCGCTATGCATGGCAACTCAGCGGCAGTCTGCCCCAGCGCGTATTCTTGCGGCTGGAAGTCCGCGATGTCGCGGGCAACCTGGGCGTTTTTGAAATGCCCGAGCCGGTTACGCTCGACCTTTCCGCGCCCACCGCGCCGCTCCGCGATCTGCGTCCCCTGGGCTGGATCGAATCCCGGTCCGGCGAGCCGACGTATTTGAGATAGCTGATGGCAATCCGTGATGCTTGCATCCCGCTGAACGATGGCAGCTTCTTCCCCCCCGCCCTCCATCCCGCTATACTCTTGGCATGGCCAAGCTGCATGCGATCGATTACCTGGCACAGCCCGACAAGTACCCGCCCAAGCCGGTGTGCCTGGCGTATGGCGACGATCTGTTTCTCCGCCGCCAGGTGCTCTTGCAACTTCGCCATGCGGTGCTGGGCGACGACGAAGGCGACTTCTCGCTTTCGACCTTCGAAGGCGCCGCGGCCGAGTTCCGCGAAGTGGCCGAGGAGCTTACGACCATGGCCATGTTCGGCTCGCGGCGGTTGGTCGTGGTGGACGAGGCCGACGACTTCGTAAGCCGCTATCGCGACGCCCTGGAAGGCTACGTCGCCCGGCCCGGCCATAGTGGCATCCTGCTGCTGGATGTGAAGAGTTGTCCGAGCAACACGCGGCTCTACAAGGCGATCGACGCGCAGGGCCTGGCGGTCGATTGCAGCGCCCCGCCCGCCGCACGGCTCACCCGCTGGCTCAGCGATTGGGCCAAACAGACCCACAAGGTCCAGCTTTCGCTCAACGCCGCCGAGATGCTCGTCGAACTGGTCGAACCGGAGTTGGGATTGCTCGACCAGGAACTGGCCAAGCTGGCTCTGATGGCGGGTACGGACGACAAGGCCGCTAAGAAGATCACCCCCGAGTTGATCCAGAAATACGTGGGCGGATGGCGGGCGAAAACCACCTGGGAAATGCTCGACCTGGCCCTGGACGGCAACGCGCCCGAAGCCCTGCGGCAGGTCGATCGCTTGCTAGCCTCCGGCGAGGTCCCGATCGGGCTGCTGGGGCAGATATCAGCCTCGCTCCGCCGCCTGGCCGCGGCCACGCGATTGATCTTGCGGGCCGAGGCGTCGGGGCAACGGATCGCCCTGGGGCCGGCCTTGCAGCAAGCGGGCATCAAGTCGTTCGTGTTGCAAAAGGCCGAGCGGCAGCTTCGTCGCCTCGGTCGCCAGCGCGGCGCCCAGCTTTATCGCTGGCTGTTGGAAACCGATCTCGATCTCAAAGGCGAAAGCCAGATGCCCCCGCGGCTGATCCTCGAACGCCTGATTGTGCGTCTGGCCGCGCCGGCGTAATGTAACGCCATTTGGCGTAGCTTGGAGAATCGCAAAGGGCGCTCGTAGTACCGGCTTCAGCCGGAATTCCGAGGCCAATATCCAACGGAAGGCGGATAATAACGCTCTCTGCCGCTAATCATATTGCGCCCGTCGCTGGCCTGCTATCTCTTTCGTACCACTAGCCGGATGTCGTGCATCCAGTTGAAATCCCAGACGCGCAGCGCGGCACGGAGGGCGGCCAGCTTCAAGGGAAAGAGCGGCCCGGCGCGGCCGGCACGGCGGCGGGAGGCGGCATAGTGCTCCACCGAGGCAAAGCCGCGGTAACGCGACAAGACCTCCAGCGGCCCCAATCGCCGCAACATCCGCACCAGCGCAAAGTAAGAGAGATAGTAGTGCAGCCCCACCTGCTCGTAGCCGAACCCCGGCTCGCGCGTGGGCACGTCGCGGCCGAGCCAGCGGGCCAGCCGGGTCTTCCACGGCCGCGGCAGCCAGTGGACGAAATAGAGCCCCGTGTCGTGCTGGTCGCAGGGGGCAAGCTGGTTGGGCGTGTCAATCCAGAGCAGCCCGCCGGGGCGGCACAGCCGCCACATCTCGGCCAGCAGCGCCGGCTGGCGGCCGGGCGGCAGGTGCTCTAAGACCTGCGAGCAACTCACCAGGTCGAACTGTTCGGATGCCAGCGTGGTGGCGGCGGCATCCATCACGGTCGTGCGGATCGACGTGCCGTAGCGGGCGGCCAGTTCGGCCGAAAGCGCCAGCGCCTCCGCGTCCAGATCGATGGCCGTTACCTCCGCGCCGCAGAGGGCGTAGGCAATCGCCTCGGCCCCCAGCCAACTCCCCATCACCAGCACGCGGCGGCCCGAGGGTGGCATCCAGTGGCCGAGCTGCTCGACCAGTTGCAACTCCTGCTTGACCGCACGGCAGTGCTTGGCCCATTGCCGCTCGAAGTCGAAGGCCCAATACCGCGAAGCCGCCGCAAACTGGGCGCCGCGGGCGAAGTAGTCGCCGATCCGCCGTTTCCAGTCGGGCGTGTAGATGGCTTGGGCTTCAATGCTCATAAACCACCCCCACGCCCGTCATCTCGGGCGAGATCAGCGGCGTAACCATCAGCGGGCCCTTCTGGCTCTGGGTCTTGTTGACCGAATCGCAGGCCAGATAGGCCATCCACCAGCCGAGCCAGACCTGCGAGAGATAGTGGACGTTGTCGTTGATCCGCGAGATGCCGGTCCAGGGCGAGCAGGCGTAGAAGAAGCACTTGGCCAGCGGGTTGTCGGTCATACCGGCCAGGGTGAGAAAGGGCACGGCGCCCATGAAGGCATGCCCGCTGGCGCCGTGCGAGCCACGAAAGGGCCGCCAGTACGATTCGTCGGCGTAGTCCGAAGGTCGTCCGCCGCCGGTCACGTATTGCAAAGCGAGCAGCGGCGGCCCGCCCACCAGCAGCGCCCGCGTGGCGCGGTCGCCGAACTGGCCCAGCAGCGCCATGCCCGGCTGGTCGTCGAAGTATTCTCCCAGGAGCTTGAAGGAGACGTAGGCCGGTATCGTGTAATAGCCGTTGCCTAGCGGGCGGAAGACATCGGCCGCGCGGTTGGTGGCGCCGGAGCGGACATGCTCCTGGTACCAGTTGCCGACGTTCTGGTCGAGGTCGGTGTTGGCGAAGACCGCGGCCGGGGCGAGGACCGCCACGAACTCCACGCCGGTGGAACATGTGTAATAGTTGCCGTAGTCGTGCCACACGTCGTTACAGGTCGAGGCAAGCATGCCCTGGCACCACGAGCGGAAGCTGTCGTCGGCCGCCTCCTGGCTTTCCGACGGTTGGGCCGGCCCGCTACGAAGCTCGTCGAGGAACTTTGCCGCGTCGCCGGGACACGGCGCCACATCACCCTCGGCGGACGCAGAAAGAAACCGATCGGGATCGCGGGGCGACTGAATCTTCCAATCGGCCGGCGAGACCGCGTCGACGGTAGCCCGGTCGTCGCTCTCATCGTCCGCGGGGACGCGGTAGGCCGTCACGGTCCGAGCGGGCGAGGACGCCGACGCGGATGACGGAACCGCCGGACGGCCTGAAACCACCCCATACCCCACCAACGATGGGCTTTCGGGGGGCGTTTCCAGTTGCCGGCAACCGCATGCGCAGAACAAAATGGCCAACCCTAAAGCGGCGACGCTCGTACACGCGGATAGTTCGGTCCTGCCAGTTGCCTGCACGCGATTCCCCGAAAAATTTGCGCGACATGCCCTATGGCGGGATACTACGCAAACCGGGCAAACGACGCAAGATCAACCGGACGCTACTTGTCAGACACGTCCTTCTCGTCGTCCTTCTCCGGCGGTTTCTTGGGGGGCGATTCGTCGGGCTTTTTCGGTTCCGGCGTAACGTCCGGAGTTTTGGGCGCGGGCTCCGGCTTAACGTCCGGGGTCTTCGGTGCCGGTTCCGGCTTGGCATTGGGATCGTCCATGGCCGGATTCTCTTCTTTCTCCTTGGGCGGTCCGCCGGCAAAGGGATCGAAATCGGCACTCGGCTTTTCCGCGGGTTTCTCTTCGACCACGGGCTTATCTTCCTCCGCGACAGGCTTCTTTCCCGCGGGGGGCGATTCCGGTTTGGTCTTGCCGCCTGCGGGATGTGCCGCATCGCCTTTGGCCACTGCGGGCCGCGGCCGGTGGGCATGGTTGCCGGGCGGGGCCAGAGGATTGGCCAGCGTGATTGTCAGCTTGTTTGTCTGCTGACAGACGCCGGGGGTGATGTAATAGCCGGTGGCCGAAACCTTGTCGCCCGCCTTGACCACGGAGAGGTCGGAAACGTCCAGCGCGATCTCGGCGTCCGACGACAACTCGGCGGTGATTTTGGACTTGAAGAAACGGTTCGGCACATTGACGATCAGCCGCCGGCTATGGCAACTGACGACCTGCGCGCAGACTTCATAGGAAGCGACCTCGGGCACGGTCGCCGCGGGACCCTTGCCGTGCTTCGACTTGGAGCCGGCCGGCGGTTCGTCGCCGATGCCCGGATCGGCCAGCCCCGGCGCCTCACCGGCGCCCGCTGCCTGACCGGGCACGGGGCCTTGTCGCGGCAAGGGCGCCTGTCCGGGCACGGCTCCCTGTCCTGGCATGCCTCCCGGTCCGCGTCCCGGACCGCGCGGCATGCCTGGCGGCCCCATGGGCGGGCGGCCACCGGGTCCGGCCTCGTCGTCTTCCTCGGGCGCCGCGTCCTTGGCCAGTTCCACGCCCAGCGTGCGGCTGGCGACGCCTGGCATCGGCGTGAAGATCGTGACCTTGTCCACCTTGTCTTGGGCCTTGCACGTCTTCTTATCGATCGAGGCGATGAAACGCACGCAGACCCGCGGCGTGATCATCTCGGGCACGGCCGAGCCTTTGACCTTGATGATGGTATTGTTCCCCAGATTCAGCGCCCAGTCCTTGCCGTCGCCCGCTTTGACGACGATGGTGCGCTGGGTGACTTGCACCACGTCGCCCAGAATGTGGACGGGGTTCAGCGTGATGACCTGTTGCCCCGCGGCGGTCAGAACAAACCCGACGACAAGGGCCAGGAAGCAAGGCATTCGCAGAGCCATGATCGGATCTCCTTCGGAAGATTCTTACTGATAGTTCTCCACGTACACGACCGACGGTTGAATCTTTTTCACCGCCTCGGAAAGTCTCGCACCGGTCACGTCGGTCTGCCGGGGGATCTTAAGGAGCACGTCGTGCGGCAGTTTTGCTTTCAGGAACACCTTCAGCTTGGAGGCCGGAATCGCCAGTCCGTAGCTTTCGCTCAGTTGTCCGCCGGTGCCGGTCTTGGCGCTGACCATGCCCACGATCGAGCAACCCCCGACGCTGCACAGCGGTCCGCCGCTGTTGCCGTGCTCGATCTTGCAATTGGTAACCAGGTATCCGTGTGTCTCATCGACCGTGCTGATCAGCCCGTTGGTCAGCGTGGACTGCGGGTTTTCGCTGAGCATTCCCGGCCAGCCGAAGGCGCAGACATCCTCGCCGATGCCGATCTCGGTGGCGGCAAAGGGAACGGGCCTGAGGTTCTTGTCGGCGGGCAGATCGGCTTTCAGCACGGCCATGTCGCCCTCGGGGTTGTCGGCAATCACGTGGGCCGGGAATTTTTCCTCCTGCCCGTTGAGATGCACCATGATCTTCTTGGCGTCGGCGATGACGTGGTGGTTGGTCATGATGTAGTTCCCCTCGGCGATGCAGAAGCCGGTCCCGGAGCCGCGCGGCAGGGGCACGTGCTCGCCCGGCTTGCCGGTGCCGGCCAAAGCCTCCTGAATCATGCTGAGCATGCCGCGCACGCGGCCATCCTTGGGCTGGAAGGCGAGCCCCTCCTCGCACTTCTTCTTGGCCTCGTCCTTCTCGCCGATGTTGGCCAGGATCAGCGCCGCCAAGGCATGCAGCGCAGCGCCCATGTCGGCGTGCTTCTTGAAGCTGCGCTTGGCCTTCCACTGGTCGAACTCCGCGACTTCCTTCTTGACGGTGTCGGGGTTGGCCATGGCCTGGCGGAATTTCGCCCGCCACACATTGCCCTCCTGCTCCGTCACCTCGCGGACCCCGCCAGCGGGCAGTTTCTGCGTCAGTTGTTTCACCGTCCCCTTGTAGAAGCGGTCGAGCTTGTTCAACTCCAGGAAATCGAGCGTCTTGGCCGCGAGTTCGCTGTCGCTAGTGTCCTTGGACCTTTCCAACAGATCGAAGAGCGTCTTGCTGTCCTCCTCCCATTTGTCCATCAGCGGCAGGAAAGCGGTGACGCCATTGATCGTGTAGCCGTCCATGACGCCGAACGGCCGCCCCTTCGGATC
>Ga0302320_10020290_pt1 | contig 13270 bp, 13 predicted proteins | sample Bog_T0_3_FD_202130 | JGI IMG/M metagenome (GOLD analysis project Ga0302320, IMG submission 202130) | Peat permafrost microbial communities from Stordalen Mire near Abisko, Sweden - Bog_T0_3 | ecosystem: Environmental > Terrestrial > Soil > Wetlands > Peat | place: Sweden: Abisko, Stordalen Mire...
GTCGGCGATCAGATCTTCCAGTTGCAGCTCCTTCGCCTCGTCCTGGATGATCGTGCGCCGTGGGTCCTTCACCGGGCCGCCGTAATCCTTCAGAATCTCTTTCAACTCCTGCACAATCACCGAGCGCAGTTTCTTCTCCGATCCCAAAATCAACTCATACTCAATAATGCGGGTACGAACCTCGCCCAGCTCCTTCAGAATCTCGTCGAGAGAGAGCCCGGTAAGCCGGTGCAACTGCAATTCGAGAATAGCGTCGACTTGACGATAGCTAAGCACGAAGGGCTCGGTCGTAGCCGCGCCAAGCAGATACCTGACCGGCTCAAGATTGTATGGTGCGATCTGCCACGGGCCGAGGACGTCTCTACGACCCGCAAGCTCCGGGGGTGGCATTGTTGTGGAGACGTAACGGCCACTGAAATGTCCGAGGAGATTCTCGCGAGCATCAGCACGCGATCCCGATCCCCTGATAATCCGAATAATCGTGTCAATGTGATCGATGGCAACGCGATATCCAACGAGAATATGCTCCCGGTCCCTCGCCTTCTGCAGCAGGAACGCCGTCCGCCTCCGTATCACGTCCACCCGATGGTCGATGAAGTACTGCAGCGCCTGCACCAGTCCCATCTCGCGTGGCTGGGCGTTCACCACCGCCAGGAAGATCATGCTGAAGCTTTCCTGCATCGAGGTGTGCTTGTAGAGCTGGTTCAGCACAATCTCCGGCTGCGAGCCGCGCTTCAGTTCGATCACGATCCGCATCCCATCGCGGTCGCTTTCGTCGCGAATATCGCTGATCTCCTCAATCGTTTTTTCGTTCACCAGGTCGGCAATGCGTTCGATCAATCGCGCCTTGTTCACCTGGTATGGAATCTCGCTGACGATGATCGCGTCCTTCTCTTTCGTCAGATGCTCAATCGCAACCTTGGCCCGCATCAGGAAGCGGCCGCGTCCCGTGCGGTACGCCTCGTTCAGTCCCTTGCGTCCGTGGATGAACCCGGCCGTCGGGAAATCCGGTCCCTGCACGATGGTCAGAATCTCTTCCAGCGTCGTCTTCGGTTTTTCCACCAGCAGTATCGCCGCCGTAATGATCTCGGTCAGGTTGTGCGGAGGAATGTTGGTCGCCATGCCCACCGCAATCCCGTTCGAGCCGTTGATCAGCAGCGTCGGAATCCGCGACGGCAGCACCGTCGGCTCCGCCGTCGAATCGTCAAAGTTCGCGGCAAAATCCACCGTGTCCTTGTCGATGTCGGCCAGCATCTCCGACGCAATCGCCGTCAGCCGCGCTTCCGTGTACCGGTAGGCCGCCGGAGGATCGCCGTCCACCGACCCGAAGTTGCCCTGCCCATCCACCAGCGGGTAGCGCAGTGAAAAATTCTGCGCCATCCTCACCGTCGCGTCGTACACCGAGCTGTCGCCGTGCGGGTGATACTTGCCCAGCACCTCGCCCACGATCTTGGCGCACTTCACCGTCTTGCGGCTGTGCAGCAGCCCCATGTCATGCATCGCATACAGAATGCGCCGGTGTACAGGCTTCAATCCGTCGCGGATATCCGGCAGCGCGCGGCCAATGATCACCGACATCGAGTAGTCGAGATACGACCGCTTCATCTCTTCTTCGATGTTGATCGGCTGGATGTTCTGGGGTGGTCCGCCGCCGCCTTCCAGCGGGAGCTTCGGGTTATTCGTTTCGTCCGCCATGTATTCCTAATTACCTTCCAGCATCATGAATTTCTCGCCTGCCCACGGCTCTCTGCTGCGGGCGCGTTGCGGGTGCGCGGGTGCATCGCGGGTGCCCCATATCTGCCGTCGTTAGCAGATGTGGGGTTGTTGCCCCTTTTCCCGCGGGTGCCCCTCAAGCCCTCTTTTGGCTTGGGTGGGGTAGTTGACCCTGTTCTTGCTCTTGCCGTTGCTCTTTCTCGGCGCACCCGTCACGCGGGAATCGGCACACACCGCGCCGCGGCCCATCCCTGCACCGCTAACCCATTGCATTGTTGGAAATTAGTCCCTGAAGAGCACAGAAGATTATACCACGCGGAAGCCTCTTCCCGGACTCGCGCCACCACCTCTAACAGGCTATAAATCAATCAGTTACCAGTCACCAGCCGGGACCGCCTACGCCGCCATCCAGTCCATCGCCCGCGCAATGTATCCCTTCATATCCCGCCGGTGTACCACCGCGTCCAGGAATCCCTTCTCCACCAGGAACTCGCTCCTCTGAAAACCTTCCGGCAGCTTCTGCCGTATCGTCTGCTCGATCACCCTTGGCCCCGCAAATCCGATCAGCGCTCCCGGCTCGGCGATATTCAGATCGCCCAGCATGGCAAAGCTCGCCGTCACCCCGCCCGTCGTCGGATCGGTCAGCACCGAGATGTACGGTACCTTGGCGTCGTCCAGCCTCGCCAGCGCCGCCGATACCTTCGCCATCGTCATCAACGAGATCGTGCCTTCCATCATGCGCGCTCCGCCCGTGGACGAAATGATCACCAGCGGCACCCGTCCGGCCAGCGCTTTTTCCACCGCGCGCGTAATCGTCTCGCCCACCACGGCTCCCATGCTGCCGCCGATAAATCCGTACTCCATCGCCGACACGATCACCTCGCGCCCGTTGATCCGTCCGCGCGCGTTCACAATCGCGTCCTTGCGTCCGGTCGCCTTCTGCGCCGCCTTCACCCGTCCCTTGTACGGCTTCAGGTCGCTGAATTCCAGCGGATCGGTCGTCACCAGGTTGCCGTCTTCTTCCGTGTACGCGCCGTCGTCGAACAGGTATCCCAGCCGCGTCCGCGTATCGATCCGGAAGTGCTTGTCGCACTTCGGGCAAACCTGGAAATTTACTTCCAAATCTTTCTTCCAGATAATCTGCCGGCACTGGTCGCACTTCACCCAGAGCCCTTCGGACTTCATCTTCTTCTCGCCGCTCGTATCCAGTTCCTGCATTTCCCGCTTAAACCAGCTCATGCCACTTCTCTTTCAAACCACAAAACAATCTAGGTTGTCATTCTGAGTAGGTTGTCATTCTGAGCGCAGCGAAGAATCCCCGCACCGTTCCACTCTCCGATGCCGCTCCAGAGTCCCTTCGGCTTCGAACTACCTTCGACCGTTCCTCATCCCGCGCTCACTGGGTCACGCGATAGGACGAGAACGCATTCGACGCAAAAATCAGCAATAAATAGATCAAGCTGTGCAAAGAAAATCCGCCCCCTTTGGGAGGACCTGACCTCAGCGTGGTCCTGAGCCACACCAGAGAAAGAAAGAAAACCGCAGCATAAATCGCAAGATGGACAGGTCGGGAGGCGCCGTACTTCCAGAGAATAAAAATATCCATGAAAAGGCCACAGAAGCACCAGATCCCGTATATCGAAAGCGCTAATCCGCGCCCCACAGTCTTGTCCCCAGTTGGATCAAATAAGGCTCGCCCGCTCTCAAACATGATCCCTCACCTCGCCCTAGTACTCTATCCCCCGCTGCGCCTCGATCCCCTTCTGATACGCGTGCTTCACCTCGCGCATCTCCGTCACCGTGTCCGCCAGATCCACGATTGTCTTGTGCGCGTTCCGTCCCGTCAAGATCACGTGTACCATCTCCGGTTTGCGCCTCAGCACCTCGGCCACTTTTTCCGGGTCCAGCATCTTGTAGCCGATCGCGTAATTGATCTCGTCCAGTATCACCAAATCCCACTGCCCGGACAGGATTGCCTCTTCGGCTTCCGCCCAGCACTCCTCCACCATCTTGATGTCTTCCGGGTCCGTTTCCGCGCCGCCCACTTTCACAAAGCCGCGCCCCATCTGCTTCATCACGAAGTTATCGCCAAATGCTTGTACCGCATCCAGCTCGCCGTAGTGCCACGAGCCTTTCAGAAACTGCAACATCAGTACTTTCAGCCCGTTGCCAACTGCGCGCAGCGCCGTTCCCATGGCTGCCGTCGTCTTGCCTTTTCCCGGTCCCGTGTTCACCATGATCAATCCCTTACGGACATCGGCCATCATTTTCTGTTAATCTCCTAGTAAGAACTAAAGAAGTCTCCCGGGCCCGCCGGAACCCGCCGCGGAATCCTCCGCCGCCAACTCTCCGGTGCTTGCACGATTGTAAACGGTGGCACTGTTCGCTGCACCTTCAGGCCGCCCGCATTGGCCAAGTATCGCTCCCGCGCGAGACATCCTATAGAGGTCTGGTCCTGCATCTTATGCTCCGTTCTATCCAGTTCCGCGCGGCACTTCTGTTCGCCATTTTCGCCTCCACCCTTGCCTTCTGCGCCGACGGCAAGCTCCTGCTCGAGCAGAAACGCTTCCACCAGCTCCGCGCCGTCGCCCAGGAACGTCTCAACCATAATCCCAACGATGCCGAAGCCCTCTCCTGGATGTCGGCCATCTACGACGCCCGCGGAGACTTCGACCGCGCTGTCGATTTCGCCCGCCGCTCTACCGAGGCCGCTCCCAACAGCAGCGAATTCCACTGCCAGTTCGCCGACGTCCTCGGCGACAAGGCCCTCAAGCTCGGAGTCTTCGGCGGCGGCATCGCCCTCGCCCGCGAGATGCGCCGCGAACTCGACCTCTCGCTCCAGCTCGATCCCCGCAGCGTCCGCTGTCTCCAGGAGTCCATGGGACTCTACGAGCAGGAGCCCGCTATCATCGGCGGTTCCAAGACCAAGGCCCGCGAGACCCTTCAGCAGATCTATCAGATCAACTCCGCCGCCGGCGCCCTCGCCGAAGCCAACCTGCTGCAGATGCAGAAGCGTCCCCTGCCCGACATCGAGTTCCACCTCCGCCGCGCCGTCCAGCTCAATCCGCGCCTCTATCGCGCCGTCATCGACCTCACGTCCATCCTCGACAGCGACGGCTACCGTCATTACGCGGAGGCCGAACACTTCGCCCGCCTCGGCATCGCCGCCGATCCCAACCGCGCCGGATGCTACGCCTACCTGGCCAGCTCGCTCGCCCACCAGCAGCACTGGAGCGAGCTCGATACGGCACTCGCCGAGGCCCAGCGCCACGTGCCGGACAATCCCGAGCCCTACTACGCCGCCGCCATCGCTCTGCTTGAGACCAGCGCCGACCTGCCCCGCGCCGAACGCTATCTCCGTCAGTACCTCGCCCATGAGCCCGAAGCCGGCGCCCCGTCCCACTCCACCGCTCATTGGAAGCTCGCTCTGGTCCTCGAAAAGCAAGGCCGCATCGCCGATGCCGCCAACGAACTTCGCGCCGCCGCCGCCCAGAACTCCAGCGACCCAGCCTTCAAGAAGGACTTCAAGCGCATCGCCGGTTGATCATGCCAACTCCGTCGATCCGCCGCGCCCATGCCGAGGACGCCGCCGCGCTCTCCGCCTTCGCGGCATCGGTCTTCGCCTTGGGATGCCCGGAAACCGCGCCCGCCGATCTCGCCGCCTACATCGCCGCCGAGTTGCCGCCCGCCGCCTTCCGCGCCCTGCTCGCCGATCCCAACATCGTTGTCCTCCTCGCGGAAATCCCCGCGCCCCCCCACTCCGCACCCCCGTCCGCCGCACGCATCGTTGCCTACATGGTCGTCGCCCGCTCCAGTCCGCATCCCCATCTCCGGGCCGCCACCGCCCCGTGCGAATTCCGCAAGCTCTACGTCGCCCAAAGCCATCACGGCACCGGCCTCGCCGACACGCTCATGCAATCCGCCTTTGCCATCCTCGAGGACGCGAGCCCGTGTCCCATCTGGCTCAGCGTCTTCTCCGGCAACGCCCGCGCCATCGTGTTTTACAAAAGGTGGGGATTCCACATCGTGGGCCCGCTGGAATTCACCGTCGGCGAAGACCGCCAGCACGACTTCCTCATGCTCCGCGATCCCGACTCCGATTCCGCAACCGCCGGCTAGTCAGAGCGCTTCCTGCGTTGTTGTCCCCCTATGCTGCTGTTGCCCTGAGCTGTCATTCCGAACGCAGTGAGGAATCCCAGTGCTGCTCAAATATCCAGCGCCGCCCCAGAGGCAGCTCAGCCAGCCCCAATGCCTTGCAGACAGCCCAGGCGCCGCGCGCCGTTACATCATCCGTGGAACCGCTGGCGAACCTCTGACGCACCATCCCGCCCCTTGCCCCAATCCTTCATCCTTGTAACCTTTGAATCCTTGAAACTTTGAAACCCGCGCCCTTTCCCCTCTCCCCGCCCGCCATTTACTCTGTTCCTATGCCGCACCCATCCACCAGGCTGTCCACCCGTCTCGCCTCCTACCTGGTGCGCAATCCGCTCATCTATCTCTACACCGTCGTTCTCGGCACCCTCTCGCTCCTCAGCTCGCTGTTTGACCGCTCCGGACGCATCCAGCACGGCTTCGCCCGCCTCTGGTCCCGTCTCATCCTCGCCACCACCTCGTCGCCCCTCGCCGTCCACGGACTCGACCGCATCGACCTCACCCAGCCCGCCATCTACACCGCCAATCACTCCTCCGCGCTCGATATCCCCGTGCTCTACGTCGGACTCCCCTTCCAGTTCCGCATTCTGGCCAAGCTCGAGCTCTTCCACCTGCCCTTCGTCGGATGGCATCTCAAGCGCTCCGGCCAGATTCCCATCGACCGCGCCGATGCCCGTGCCTCCATGCGTTCGCTCTCCGCCGCCTCCCGCACCGTCCTCGCCGGCATGCCTCTCGTGGTCTTTCCAGAAGGCGGACGCAGCGCCGACGGTCACCTCCAGCCCTTCCTCGGAGGCACCTTTTACGTCGCCATCAAAGCGCAGCTCCCCATCGTCCCCATGGCCATCGTCGGAACCTACCAGGCGCTGCCCATGAACACCTTCGTCATCCATCCGCACCGCTTCCGCCTCATCGTCGGCGATCCCATCCCCACTGTCGGCCTCGTCTCGCGCGACATGGATGCCCTCTCCGCCCGCGTCCACCAGGCCATGAGCGACCTCTTCGACGCCCACTCCACTCTCGCTCCCGCGATCCCCTCATCCGAGCAGCCGCAAAGCACCACCCCCTAGCCTCCTGTGGATCGCGCAGCGCATGGCGCCACCGATGGCGTCGGCGCGCAGCGCCCCATTCAAGCCGCGCTTTTCGGCTTGAGGGGGGCTGTTGACTTTGCTCTTGCCTCTGCGGTTGTTCTTGCTCTTGTGCCCCGTCTGTGCCTGATGAAACGCTCCCGCCCCAGAACAAACCGACCCGCTCCCGATCTGGGATAAGCGCAAACTCGCGTAGTTCCGCCACGTATTTTGTGTCAAGCGTTAGCGATGCTGAACTAAGATGACGTTCAGCAATCCTCGAAATCACCATGTTGGACTTTCGATGCGGACGAAGTTTCCGGGAGTACGAGCTCATGCGCCGTGCTGCCTGCAGACGATGCTTCAGGATTCTCACGTTGCTGTCCTTTTTCGCGACGCTGGTGACACCCGCTTGGCCGCAGCTGATCACCGGAGAGGACCGCAACCTGTCGCAAACCATGTTGTCAACCGCGGCTGATGACGTGCGCCACTACTACTACGATCCCAAGTTCCATGGCGTCGACTGGAATGCAAAGGTCCGCGAGACGAAGGAGTCCATCTCCAAAGCGGCAACCTTCAGCGATGCCGTCAGCGCGATCGCCGCGCTTTTTGAAACTCTGAATGACTCGCACACCGGGTTTTACCCACCGGAACGCACCGTCAGGCTCGAGTATGGCTGGCGCGCCAGAATGATCGGAGCGCGGTGCCTGATCACATACGTCAAGCCGGCAAGCGATGCCGAGGCCAAGGGGCTGAGAGCTGGAGATCGCGTCGTCACCATCGAAGGCTTCGAAACCACGCGTGACAGCTTCGCGAGGATGCAGTATTCCCTCAACATTCTCGCTCCCCGGAGTGTCATCCAGCTAGGGGTCGTCAGCCATGAGACCAAGAAGTTCCGGAACGTAGACGTGAAGGCGGAGGTGTGGGATACGAAGAGCTCCCTGCCGTCGGGCGAGTTTACCGGGATCGTGCAGCGGTTTCGCCGCGATGACATGGAGAAGGCACTCCAGGCAGGGCGCGCCCAGAGTGCTGAACTCGGAGCAGAGTTGATGGTCATCAGGCTGCCGAAATTTGGCTCGCAGGCCACGGGAGATCTAATCAACAAGGCGCGGCGGCATCAGACACTGATATTCGACCTGCGCGGGAACGGCGGAGGACTTGAGGACTCTCTACAGGAGTGGCTGGGCGTGATGTTTCCCAACGAGGTGAAGATTGCCGACCGTGTCTCCCGCTCAAAGACCACCACTCTCACGACCAGGAAGAATAAGCACCAAGCTGACTACTCGGGAAAGCTGATCGTGCTCGTGGATAGCCGCTGCGGTTCGGCGGCGGAGTTGTTCGCGCGCGTAATCCAGCTTGAGAAGCGGGGTACGATTCTTGGTGATACGACGGCAGGCGGGACCATGGAGGCTGTCTTCTTCCGGCATCTGGTCGTCGGATTCAACGATTCCCACCGTTTTGCCGCTTCCGTAACGATAGCTGACCTCGTGATGGCGGACGGAAAGAGCATTGAGCACGTCGGAGTGCGCCCGGATGATGTCGTGCTCCCCTCACCCGACGACCTCGCCAGCGGCAGCGACCCCGTGCTGGTCCGGGCCGCTGCCCTCGCCGGTGTCAACCTTGATCCGGCAAGCGCCGGAAAGCTCTTCCCGCCGGATAACCGCTGAGGCGGGTGCCCCATGCAAGCCGCGCTTTTCGGCTTGAGTGGGGCTGTTGACTTTGCCGTTGACTTTGCTCCTGCCGTCGCTCCTAAGCCACCCACCCCGCCCTACTCGTCCCGGTGTACCGTCTCCAGGCTGAACGCCGGCAGACACACCGCAATGTACTCCGCGCCCTCCGGAGTCGAGTACTGCACCCACTCGCCGCCGTGTGTGATCACCGCCTGTCCGGCCTCCACGTCCAGCACGCCACCGTCGCTGGTCACCCGCAGCTTGCCCTTCAGCACCACGGTAAATTCGTCGAACTCGGGCTTTTGTCCCGGCTCCGCCCAACCCTCCGGACTGCGCATGTGCGCCACGCTCACTCCGCTGGTTGCGGAGTTGACCCGGCCAATGTATTCGTCAATCAGCTTCGGCTTGGTGCCGACGCAAGGAATTCGCTGCGGTTTTGCGATCAGTGTTGGCATGGCTGGAATTTTAGTACAGCTCCGGCGAAAAATCCCCTACATCCTCTCCGCCGTCGCCACCACCATCTCCGCTTCACAACGCACCCACTCGCCATCGAAGCGCGTCCCCAGCGCCCCGAGCACCGCCTGCTCCACTTCGCCGTCTCCCTCCACTTCATGCAACATCGGATGGAACGGAACCGTCACCCCGCGGAAGTAATCCCACATTTCCTCCGGCGTTCCGTGCCAGTCCCACGGAATCCGTTGCACCTGCTCGTCCACCGCGCCGAAGCCCGCCACGCCCAGCGCCGCCCCCAGCGTCCCCGGCACGCCAAACTGGAACATCGCGCGCGCCTCCGTTGGAATCCAAACCGTCGGCCGCACTCGCTGCACCGTCCCGATCGTCATGTCAAAGTACGGCTGCTCCATCCGTCCCCACGCCAGCAGCGCCACCCGTCCGCCCGGCTTCAGCACCCGCCGCATCTCGCCCAGAGCCTTCGGCAGGTCGCTGAAAAACATCACCCCCAGCCGGCTGGTTACCCGGTCGAAACTCGCATCGCCAAAGGGCAGCGCATGCACGTCGCCCCGCACGTACTCCACATTCTCCAGCCCGCGCTTCGCCGCCCGCGCCCGCGCCACCGCCAGCGGCGTCTCCGCCATGTCCAGCCCCACCACCTGCCCCGTCCCCTTCAGCAGCTCTGCCATCGAGATCGAGGGCTCGCCCGACCCGCACGCCACATCCAGCACGCTCATTCCTGGCCGCACCGCTGCCGCCTCCACCACTGCCTCCGTCACCGCCGCGCCCATCTCCGCCGACTGCGCCCTGAATCGCTCCCCCGCGTTCAGCCGCGCAAAGCTGTCCCAGATCTGCTCCGCCATATTTCCTCCCGTTCGCTCGCCACTGTCCGCTATGCTATTCCATCGTGCCGCCCGCACGCCCCTCCGCGATTCGCGCCGATCCCTTTGTCCGCCGCACCTTTCCGGCGTTACCATGGACCGCATGAAGCCGCGCATCGCCATCCCCGTGCCCAACTCCGATCCCGAATACTCCACGCGCGCTCTGCCCGACTACCTGAACTCGATTGCGGGCGCCGGCGGCGAGCCTGTCGTCATTGCGCTCAACCTCTCCAACATCGAGGCCGCGCAACTTGCCAAGTCCTGCGACGGCATCCTGCTCCCGGGCTCCCCCGCCGACGTCGATCCCCAGAAGTACGGCGAGACGCCGCACCCCCGCACCTCTCCGCCCGATGCGGCGCGCGACAACATCGACGAGCTTCTCCTGCAGGACGCGCACAACATGCGCAAGCCCATTCTCACCATCTGCTACGGCACCCAGTCGCTGAACGTCTGGCGCGGCGGCCGGCTGGTGCAGCACATCGAGTCCGCCGTCCAGCACGCGCGCACTTCCGGCGCGCCGCGCACCGAGGTGATCGAGCACACTGCCCAGGTCGAGCCCGGCTCCGGCCTCGCCGCGCTCACCGGAGCCGGGCCCATCTCCGTCAACTCCAGCCATCACCAGTCGGTGGCCACGCCGGGCGACGCCCTGCGCGTCGTCGCCCGCTCGCCGTCGGACGACATCATCGAAGCCGTCGAAGGCGGCGCCGAAGGCCACTGGGTTCTGGGCGTGCAGTGGCATCCCGAGCGAACCTTCGAAAAAAACGAAGCATCGCGTCGAATCTTCGAAAAACTCATCGCCGAGGCCGGTGCCTTTCATCGCCGTCTCGCCCACCGCTCCCCCGACTTCGAGAACGTAAGAATTGACTAATGGATAAATCGTTGAAGCTTGGAGGGTAACTCTTTCGGCAATCGTTTCGAACCTTACAAAACCATTTACCATCTTGTAACATTCGCTCCTCAAACGATTAACTGACTCGCCAATCGTCATCTCCCGGCGGAGCCCCGCCGGTCTAAGATGTGGCTTGCGGAAAAAGTACGAAAATCGGATGCCGAGAGCATCACGGAGAACCATTATGAGTCTCGCACTGGATCTCACCGGCAAGGTTGCACTCATCACCGGAGGCTCGCGCGGCATAGGCGCCGCCTGCGTCCGCCTCTTCACCCAGGCCGGCGCCAACGTTCTATTCAACTACCAGAAGTCCGCCGAGGCCGCGCAAAGAGTGGTGATTTCCTGCGGTCCCGACCGCTGCGCCGCCGTGCAGAGCGACCTCATCGGCGAGGGCGCCGAAGAGGGACTGGTCGAAGAAGCCGTCACGCGCTACGGCTATCTCGACATCCTCGTGGTCAACCACGGCATCTGGGCGCCGCACGATCAGCCCATCGATCAGATGGCGGATGAGCAGTGGCGCTCCACCATGGCGACCAACCTGGACAGCGCATTTTTACTGGTCAAAGCTGCCGTGCGCGCCATGAAGCACTCGCGCCGTGGCGGCCACATCGTAATGGTCAGCTCCACGGCGGCGCAGCGCGGCGAAGCCTTCCACTGCGATTACGCGGCCACCAAGGGCGCCATCATCAGCATGGTCAAGGGCCTCTCGACCGAGCTGGCTCCTGACCACATCTACGTAAATTGCGTGGCTCCCGGATGGGTCGCCACCGATATGTCGGCGCCGGTCATGGCCGAAGCCGGCATGCAGGAGAAGATCACCGGCCTGATTCCGCTGGGCCGCATCGGACGCCCCGAAGAAGTCGCCGCGCCCATCTTGTTCCTCTGCTCGCCCATGGCAAGCTTCATCACCGGCGAGGTTTTCAACGTCAACGGCGGCGCGGTGCTGGCAGGTTAGCGCCTCGCCATCGCAGCTTGCATCAGGACCAGCGAACGATGAAGAAATTGCTTTCCGTGTTGCTGCTGGCATCGGCCTCGGCCCTGGCGCAGAGCAGCTCCGCGCCCGCACTGGCAGCGGCTCCCGCGGCTGCCGACGCGCGGACACAGAAGGCGCGCCAGTTGCTCGACCAGATGGTTGCCGCGCTCGGCGGAGACGCCTGGCTCACCTACAAATCATGCTCGCAGCAGGGCCGCAGCTACAGCTTCTTCCACGGCAAGCCGACTTCTGCGGGCACGCTCTCCTGGCGCTTCTATGAGTATCCCGACAAGGAGCGCCGCGAAATGTCCAAGCAGCGCGACGTGGTGTACATCTACAACGGCGACAAGGGTTACGAGAAAACCTTCAAGGGTACCGCCGCCGAAGATGACAAGACGATGCAGGAGATTCTGCGCCGCCGCCGCCACTCGCTCGAGGTGGTGGTGCGCGAGTGGCTGAAAGACCCGAACACTGTTCTGTTTTACGAAGGCCAGTCCGTGGCCGCGCAGCAGATGGTCGATGTGGTGACGCTTCTGAACAAGGACAACGACCAACTCAGCATCGGCATTGATATCAACACCCGCCTGCCGGTCAACAAGCGTTACACCTGGCGCGACGCCGATAAATACAAGGTCACCGACGAAACCGTTTACGGAAACTATCGCAAGGTGCAGGGAATCGAAACCGCATACACCGTCACCAGCATGCGCGATGGCGAAATCATTGGGCAGAACTTCCTGACCAACGCCGAATACAATGCGACCTTTGCGCCCGGTTTCTTCGACGCCGCGGTGACCTACGACCCGCAGACTTATAACCCGAAGAAGACGCAAAAGTAAGCCGCGAGTATTCGCCGCACGACCGGGAGTTCAATTTGCAGCGTTGCCACTGAGGACCGCATGACCCTGCGCATCAACCGTGACACCCAGCTCTGCATGTCGCTGGCCGCCCGGCCCGGCAACTTCGGCACGCGCTTCCACAACTATCTATACGAAGAACTCGGACTGAATTTTATCTACAAGGCTTTCACCACGCGCGATCTGCCCTCGGCCATCGCCGGCATCCGCGCGCTGGGAATTCGCGGCTGCGCGCTGTCCATGCCATTCAAGGAAGACGCGATCGCACTGGTCGATGAGATGGATGGCTCGGCACAAGGAATTCAGTCGGTGAACACCATCGTCAATCGCGCGGGCAAACTGTGTGCCTATAACACCGACTACATCGCGGTCGCCGCGCTGCTCGCGCGCAACCGGATTTCTCCCGACTCGACGTTTGTATTGCGCGGCAGTGGAGGCATGGCCAAGGCGGTGGCATGCGCCTTGTGCGATGCGGGCTTCCGGCGCGGAACCATCGCCGCCCGGAACGAAGCCAGCGGCCGCGCCTTGGCCGAAAAGTTTCAATACGAATGGACGCCCGAGGCGGACACGATCGAAGCCGATCTGCTGGTCAATGCAACTCCCATCGGAATGGCCGGTAGC
>Ga0302320_10020291_pt1 | contig 13268 bp, 11 predicted proteins | sample Bog_T0_3_FD_202130 | JGI IMG/M metagenome (GOLD analysis project Ga0302320, IMG submission 202130) | Peat permafrost microbial communities from Stordalen Mire near Abisko, Sweden - Bog_T0_3 | ecosystem: Environmental > Terrestrial > Soil > Wetlands > Peat | place: Sweden: Abisko, Stordalen Mire...
GCGTGCTCGACCGCTACCACACAAGGTTCGTGCGGGCGGGTGCCGCGCTCGAAAAGCCGGCGCAAGATCGCCTCGCCGCCATTAACGAACGGCTGGCGAGCCTCGGCACCCAGTTCGGTCAGAATGTGCTCGCCGACGAGAAGGCCTACGCGCTGATCCTGGACGAGGTCGACCTCGACGGTCTGCCGGACTTTGCTCGCGCCGCGGCGGCCGCGGCGGCCCAGGAACGCGGCGAGAGCGGCAAATACGCCATCACGCTGGCGCGCTCGTCCTGCGAAGGCTTCCTCCAGTTCTCGGCGCGGCGCGACCTGCGCGAAAAAGTGTTCCAGGCCTGGATCAAACGCGGCGAGAACGGCGGCTCAACCGACAACCGGGCGCTCATCGCCGAAATGGTGGGGCTGCGGGCTGAGCGCGCCAAGCTTCTAGGCTTCGCAAGCTTTGCCGACTACCGGCTCGACGATCAGATGGCCAAAACCCCTCAGGCGGCGCGCAAGCTGCTCGACGATGTCTGGGGCCGCGCGCGCGCCAAAGCGGGAATCGAGCGCGATGCGCTGCAAGCCGTGATCGCCAACGAAGGCGGCAATTTCGCCTTGGCGCCGTGGGATTGGCGCTATTACGCCGAGAAGCTGCGCAAAAAGAAATTCGATCTCGACGAGGCCGAGATCAAGCCTTTTTTCCAGCTCGACCGCATGATCGAGGCCGCCTTCGAAACCGCGCACCGGCTGTTCGGCCTGAACTTCACGCCCGCCGACGTGCCGCTCTATCACGCCGACGCCCGCGCCTGGGACGTGACGGATGCCCAAGGCCGCCATGTCGGCCTGTTCATCGGCGATTATTTCGCGCGCGCTTCCAAGCACTCGGGCGCCTGGATGACCTCGCTGCGCAGTCAGGAAAAACTCGCCGGCGACATCCGTCCGGTCATCCTCAATGTCTGCAATTTCTCCAAGCCTTCGGCTGGCGAGTCGGCCTTGTTGTCATTCGACGATGCCCGCACACTGTTCCACGAATTCGGCCATGGTCTGCACGGCCTGATGTCGAACGTAACCTATCCGCTGCTGGCGGGCACCGCGGTGTCGAGCGATTTCGTCGAATTGCCGTCGCAGCTTTACGAGCACTGGCTGGAAGTACCGGCGATTTTGCAGAAATACGCGGTACACGCGCAAACCGGCAAGCCGATGCCGAAAGCACTTATTGACCGGCTGCTGGCCACCCGCACCTTCAACCAGGGCTTCCACACGGTGGAATACACCGCCTGCGCGCTGGTCGATCTCGACATTCATACGCTTCCTAATGCGAGCGGCCTCGACGTCAGCAAATTCGAACGCGACACGCTCGACGCGATGCAGATGCCGCCGGAAATCGTCATGCGCCACCGCCTGCCGCATTTTCAGCATCTGTTCGCCGGCGGCGGCTATGCGGCGGGCTATTACTCCTACATGTGGTCGGAGGTGCTCGACGCTGACGCCTTCGAGGCCTTCGAGGAAACCGGCGATCCGTTTGACGCCGCGACCGCAAAACGCCTGCGCGACTTCATCTATAGCGCCGGCAATCTGCGCGACCCGATCGAGGCCTATACGGCGTTTCGCGGCCGGCTGCCGGCGGTCGATGCGCTCCTGAAAAAGCGCGGGCTGAGCGACGCGGCCGCATGAACCTCCGCACCGCCGGTCACGCCAAAGGCGTCGTCTGCGCGCCGCATGCGGCCGCCGTCGAGGATGGCCGCGCCATTCTGGCCGAGGGCGGCAACGCCATCGAAGCCATGATCGCCATGGCAGCCTCTATCGCCGCGGTCTACCCGCACATGAACCATATCGGCGGCGATGCCTTCTGGCTGATTCGCGAGCCGTCCGGCCGTGTACGCGCCATCATGGGGGCTGGACGCGCCGGATCGAAAGCCACACGGCAATTTTATCGCGACGCGGGTCAACACGAAATTCCGTCGCGCGGGCCGCTCGCCGCGCTCACCGTGCCGGGCGCGGTAGCGAGTTGGAAGCTCGCGCTCGACGCGGCCAAGGCAAATCGCGGCCGGTTGCCGCTAGACGTTTTACTGGGGGCTGCAATCCAACGCGCGCGCGACGGTTATGTGGTCACACGCAGCCAGGCGCGCCTCACGGTCGAGAAATACGCCGAACTTGAAACCGCGCCCGGATTCCTTGGCGCCTTTCTGATCGACGGCAAACCGCCGGAGGCGGGCGCCCGCATCAAGCAGACGGCGTTTGCCGCTACGCTCGAACAATTGGTCAATGCCGGTCTCGATGATTTCTACCGCGGCGATGTCGGGCGCGAGATTGCCGCCGATATGGAGCGCATCGGCAGTCCGGTGACGCGCGCTGACCTTGAGAAATTCGAAGCCAGGATCGCCGAGCCGCTTAGCGTGAAAATTGGCGCCGGCACGCTCTACAATACGCCGCCGCCGACACAAGGTTTGGCCTCGCTGATGATCCTGGCGCTGTTCGACCGCTTGCGCGTTACAAAGGCGGAGAGCTTCGAGCACGTGCACGGGCTGGTCGAGGCCACCAAGCGCGCCTTTCTGGTACGCGATCGCGTGATTACCGATCCCGACAGAATCGACGGCAATCTTTCGCATTTCTTGTCGGCGGAATTTCTCGATTCCGAGGCCGGCAAAATCGACGCCCGCAAAGCAGCCCCGTGGCCCGACCCTCAAGCGCGCGGCGACACCATCTGGATGGGGGCTGCCGATGCCAGCGGCTTGGTCGTGTCCTTCATTCAGTCGCTCTATTGGGAATTTGGCTCAGGCTGCGTGCTGCCGGCGACCGGCGTGCTGATGCAAAACCGCGGCTCGAGCTTTTCGTTGGACCCCAAGGCGCTCAATGCGCTCGAACCCGGGCGGCGGCCGTTCCACACGCTTAATCCGGCGCTCGCTGTCCTCAAGGACGGCCGTGCCATGGCTTACGGGACGATGGGCGGCGATGGCCAGCCCCAGACTCAGGCCGCCGTGTTTACCCGCCACATTGCGTTTGGCCAGCCGCTGGAGCGCGCGCTCGACGCGCCGCGCTGGCTCTTGGGCCGCACCTGGGGCACGAGCAACACCAATTTGCGGCTGGAATCCCGATTCGACGAAGGCTTGGTCGATCGGCTGATGTCGGCCGGCCACGACGTTGAAATACTGGACGAAGCCTATTCCGACACGATGGGCCATGCCGGCGCTGCCATATTACATGCCAATGGCACGCTGGAAGGTGCCCATGACCCGCGTGCCGATGGCGGGGTGGCGGGCGTTTAATTGGTCATGGGTAACTGCAACATTGTTACACGCCTCGTTTACGCCGCACTCCGTGATATTGTGCCCGGCACATGACTGCTTCGATCCGCATCCTCCTGGCCACCCTGCTGACTTTGGTTTTCGCGCTGCCGGCGTGCGCGCACCCGCATGTCTGGGTGACCATGAAGTCCGAAGTGCTCTATTCGCCGGACGGCAAGGTCACCGGCGTTCGCCACGCCTGGTCCTTCGACGACATGTTCTCGGCCTTTGCCACCCAGGGGCTGGCGGCCAAGGAAAAGGGCAAATACACCCGCGAGGAACTGGCGCCGCTGGCGAAAGTGAATATCGAGTCGCTCAAGGAATATGACTATTTCACCTATGCCAGGGTCGATGGCGTGAAAGTGCCGATGGCCGACCCGACGAATGATTACTGGCTCGACTACAAAGACCAGATACTCACGCTGCACTTCACCGTGCCGTTCAAGACGCCGGTGAAAGCCAAAGAGCTCGCCATCGATATTTACGATCCGACCATTTTCGTCGATTTCGAATTCGCCAAAGATAATCCGGTCAAGCTGGTCGGCGCGCCGCAATGTAAGCTCGACGTGGCGCTGCCGCGCGAAATGACTTTCGCCGAGGGCAAAGCGCTCAGCAATATTCCAGCCGACCAGGTCAACACATCGATGGCCTGGGGCGCCCAATTCGCCAACAAGATTCTGGTTCACTGTCCGTGAGGTTGCCGTCATGGCCGGCGCAAGGCCGGCATGACGTATCGAGTGCGGGGCGGCGTGCGTGTACGAGGAATTCCTGAATGACGTCGCAGGCTTCGCGAAAAATCGCGCAAGGCGCGCTTTTCATCATATGCATGCTATTGGTGCTGGGTGCGATTGACGCGGCATTAGCGCAGCCCTTCGGCATGACGCGCGGCGCCGCGCAGCCTGAATTCGGCGGCTTCACCGGCTGGGTGCTGGCCAAGCAGGCCGAATTCTACCGCATGTTGTCGGGCACCATCCGCGCCGCCAAAGCCGACGGCAGCGCCGCCTATACGCTGATGGGCATCTCGTTTGCCTACGGCATTTTCCACGCCGCAGGGCCCGGCCACGGCAAGGCGGTGATCTCGTCTTATATGGTCGCCAATAACGAGACCTGGCGGCGCGGCGTCGTGTTGTCCTTTGCCTCGGCTATTTTGCAGGCGCTGACCGCGATCCTGATCGTGGGCATCGCCGCGGTACTCTTGGGCGCCACCGCCAAGGTGATGGGCGATACCGTGCGCATCATCGAGATCGTGAGCTATCTCCTGATCATCGCCATCGGCCTGCGGCTGTTATGGGTGAAGGGCCGCGCCTTCCTGCATTTGCTGCGGTCGCGGAAGCAGGCGCAAGATCATGGACGCGATCATGCGCATGATCATGGTCGCAGCCACGCGCATGATCATGGGCACGATCATAGCCATGATCACCATCACGATCATGGTCATAGCCACGATCATGGCCACGGCCATCATGGCCACGATCACGATCATGGCGAGGAAGCGTCGGCCTGGGGCCACGCGCATGCGTTGGAGCCGCAAGAATTGACCGGCAGCCATTGGCTCAAACGCGGGCTTTCCGCGATTTTCGCAGTCGGATTGCGGCCGTGCTCGGGCGCAATAATCGTGCTGGTGTTCTCGCTGGCGCAGGGACTGTTCTGGATCGGCGTCGGCGCCACCTTCATGATGGGGCTCGGCACCGCGATTACGGTCGCCGGCATCGCCACGCTGGCGGTTGGCGCGCGCGGGCTGGCGGGACGGCTGGCCAAAGCCAAGCCGGGCGCCGGCATTCTCGTCATCCGCGGGCTGGAAACGGGTGCCGCCGCCGTCATCATCCTGTTCGGCACGCTGCTGCTGACCGGCTACATGGTGAGCGAACGGCTGATGGTGTTTTAGGAAAAGTCGGCAGGCTGCAACACAATCGGCTGGCCGTGCGGAGTGCGGTCGCTTGCATGGTCCCACGCATCCCGGGTGCGGTAGAGTGTCTCCTGCGTCGTGACGCCTTTTTCCGCGACCAGTTTTTCGAGCGCCGCCAGCCAATGCAAATAATAAGTCTCGCCGGTGTCGGGATCGCCGGCGCGCTGCGCGCGCTTGATTTGCGCGGCCAGCGCTGCCGCCCATTCGCCCCACGTGAACAGGCCGCGCTCATGGAGCGCGAGCGTCATGGCAAAGGCCTGCGCCTGCCACGGCTCGCGGAACACCGGCCCGTCATGATCGCGCGGGATGCCCGGTACTTCCTGGGTGGCGCGGGTGGCGGCGGCTTGGTCGATCATGCGGGCTCCAGATATGGCTCCCACGCATCGATCGAAACCTTGACGCTGGGATCAGCATTAGCGCCCCACAATTCCGGCCCCTCGAAGCGCACAGTATAAAGCCATTGCGGATCTTCACCGGCGCCACTGGCATTGCTGTCAGGAAAAACATGGCAGCCGAGGACGCGCTCGATCGAGCCGACGTGTCCGCGCACATAGCGCGGCAATCTGGTGTGGGTGAGAGGATCGATCGTCTTGGCGCGCACTTTGTCGCCGGGCTTGAACGCCGCCCGCGTATCGGTTTCGCGCTCGGTCGGGCCGCCGCGATGCAATACTTTGAGCACGTCGCCGGGCGTTAAAACGCGCTTGCCCTCTATCGGCGGGTGAAGCGAGTGGCCGACCACGATCTCGTCGTCCGCCACCAGGTCGCGCTCCTTGAGCATGATCTCAAGCGCATAAAACCAAAGCTCGTAATAACTCATCGACAAATATTCGGCGGCCGGACGATTTTCGCGCGCAAAACGCGACATGTCGATATTCCATTGACCCGGCATCGCCATGGCCATCGTCAGCGCGAAAGCGCGCCTTTCCCATTCGGCGTGGAACACCGGCTCGTTCGGTTCGGGCCTGACCGGCCCGTGGCCTTGCGCGCCGCCCAGATCTTGCCCGCCGTTCATGCCGGCTCCTTGGGCAATCCGGTGCCGATCATGGAATCGCGGGTGACCAAATCGGCGAGCTTCTCTTCGCTCAAACCCGCGCTGCCTTCGGGGCGCATCGGGATGACAAGATAACGAATCTCGGCGGTGGAATCCCACACGCTGATTTCCACATCCTTGGCCAGCGTCACACCGAAATCCGCCAGCACGCCGCGCGGATCGCTAACCGCACGCGAGCGGTAGGGCGCCGATTTGTACCAGACCGGCGGCAGGCCGAGCACCGGCCACGGATAACAGGAGCACAGCGTGCACACGACCATGTTGTGCCGCGACGGTGTATTCTCCAGCGCGACGATGTGTTCGCCTTGCCGCCCGGCAAAACCAAGCTCCGCGATCGCCGGCGTAGCGTCGGCCAACAGCCGCGCGCGGTAGGCCGGATCGGACCAGGCTCTGGCCACGACGCGGGCGCCGTTGCGCGGGCCAACTTTCTTTTCATAGGTCTCGATCAACAGATCGAGCGCGGCCGGGTCGACATAGCCTTTTTCGGTCAGCACGGTTTCCAGCGCGCGTACGCGCAATTCGGTTTCCGACAATTCCGAATGGTCGTGGTCGTGATGGTGCAAGTGATCGTGATTGTGATCGTGATCTTGATCGTGTGCTGCCATGGCTCAGTCCCACACGCCCTTATGCTGCTCGGCCGCTTCGTCCTCCAGCAGGGGACCCACGACCTCGACCTTGCGCTGGCCGGCGGAAAAAATCGTGCGGCAGGGCAATTCCAGCGTTGGGTTTTCCGCGTGGCCGCCGGTGATCGTTTTGAGCCGCGCTTCCGACAGCCCATAGACCACACGGCCGATGCCGGCCCAATAGACCGCGCCCGCGCACATGGCGCAAGGCTCGGCCGAGGTAAACAAAGTGCAGGCGGTAAGCTCGTGCGGGCGGTATTGACGCGACGCCGCGGTCGCCAGCAGCCGCTCGGCATGGGCCGTCATGTCGCGGTCGGGCATATAGCCGTTTTCCGCTTCGAGCAACACCTTGCCGGCCGCATCCACCAGCACGCAGCCGAACGGGTGGTTGCCATGCGCATGCGCCTTGGCCGCCACCCCAAAGGCTAGCCGCAGGCCGGTTTCGTCGCTCGATTTTGCGTTCATGCGGGCAAGCTTACCGGAAGCCCTCACGGTGTGTCATCATCGTCCCATGCAATCTCTTGCCGACCGCATCGACCGTCTCACCACCGCGATTGGCCGCGCCGTCTCGTGGCTGGCGCTGGCGATTGTGCTCGGGCAATTCGCACTGGTCGTGGCGCGCTATGTGTTTGGGTTTGGCTCGATCTGGCTGACTGAGACGGTCATGTATGCCCATGCGGCGCTGTTCATGTTGGCGGCGGCCTGGACGCTGCGCTTAGGCGGCCATGTGCGGGTCGATGTGTTCTATGCCGAGGCCTCGCCGCGCACCCGGGCGAAAGTCGATCTGGCCGGCGCTTTGGTGTTGTTGCTGCCCTTTGCGCTGGTGCTGATAGGGCTGTCGGTGCCTTACGCGGCGCGCTCCTGGGCAGTTCTTGAGCGCTCACAGGAGGCCAGCGGGCTGCCACTGGTTTTCCTGCTCAAGACGATAATCCCGTTGTTCGCTTTGCTGATGGCGCTGCAAGGCGTGGCGCAGGCGATTCGGGCCGTGAGCGTGCTCACGGGGCCGCGCTGATGCCACCCGCCGAAATTCTCGCTCTATTGATGGTGGGCGCCGTTATCGCCGCGCTGATGGTGGGCTATCCGGTTGCGCTCACTCTGGCCGGGGTGTCGCTGATTTTCGCCGGCTTCGGACACGCGCTCGGCGCCATGAATTTCGCCATTTTGGGCGCGCTGCCGCAGCGCATTTTCGGCGTGATGACCAACGACGTGTTGCTGGCGATTCCGCTGTTCATCTTCATGGGCGTGATGCTCGAACAATCGCGCATTGCCGAGGATTTGTTGGAACGCATGGGCCGTTTGTTCGGCACATTGCGCGGCGGCTTGGGCTATTCGGTGGTTCTGGTCGGCGCGCTGCTGGCGGCTTCGACCGGCATTGTCGGCGCCACCGCGGTGACCATGGGGCTGATCATGCTGCCCACGATGATGCGCCACGGTTACGATCCGCGGCTGGCGGCGGGAACAGTGGCAGCCTCGGCAACGCTGGCGCAGATCATTCCGCCATCGACCGTGCTGGTGGTGCTCGGCGACGCGCTCAACAACGCCTATCAGTCGGCGCAACTCGCGCAAGGCCGCTTCGCGCCCAATGTGATTTCGGTGAGCGATCTTTTCGCCGGCGCGATCCTGCCAGGATTACTGCTGGTCGTTTTGTATCTGGCTTATCTCGTGACCATGGCTGTGCTGCGGCCCAACACCTGTCCCGCCGTTGCCGCGCCGGAAACGCCACCAGCCACCGGACTGTTGGAAGCTTTGCTGGCGCCGGCCGCGCTGATCCTGGCGGTGCTCGGTTCGATCCTCTACGGCATTGCGACGCCGACCGAAGCGGCTTCCGTCGGCGCGGTCGGCGCCATGCTGTTGGCCGCGCGCAAAAGCAGTCTCGCCCGATTGCTGATGCCTGTCGCCGAAAAGACAACGCAAATTACCAGCATGATTTTTCTCATTCTGATCGGCGCCACATTATTCAGCCTGGTGTTTCGCGCGCTCGGCGGCGACGACATGGTGCAGCGCGCACTTACCAATCTGCCGGGCGGCAGCGGCGGCGCAGTGCTGGCGGTGATGCTGGCGCTATTCCTGCTTGGCTTCGTAATGGACGCCTTCGAGATCGTCTTCGTGGTGGTGCCGATCGTGGCACCGGCGCTGCTCAAATTGCCCGGCATCGACCCGGTCTGGCTTGGCATCATGATGGCGATGAATCTGCAGACCTCCTACATGCACCCGCCGCTCGGGCCGACGCTGTTTTATCTGCGCGGCGTGGCGCCGCCGGAAATCACCACCAGGCACATTTATATGGGCATTATTCCTTTCGTGCTGATCCAGCTTTTCGCGCTGGTCGTTTTATGGTTCGTGCCGGGGCTTGCGACCGCACTGCCGCATGCGCTTTATGGGGGCTAGGGGAGAGGCGCCATGAAAGCTGCCGAGAATTTCAGCCTGAAAGGCCGCGTGGCGCTGGTGACCGGTGCGTCGAGCGGCCTGGGCCAGCAATTCGCCCGCGCTTTGGCGGAAAACGGCGCCGCGGTGGCACTCGTGGCGCGGCGCGCCGACCGGCTCGCCGAACTGCAGAAGTCGATCGAAGGTGCCGGCGGCCGCGCGCTCGCGATCGAAGCCGACGTCACCGACCGCGCCACCATGGCGCGCGCCTTCGATGCCGCCGAGAAGGCCTTCGGCACGGTCACCATACTCGTCAACAATGCAGGCATCGCCCAATCATCGACCCGCGCCGTCGAGGTGACGGCCGAGGAATGGCGCAAGGTGCTGGCGGTCGATCTCGACGCGGTGTTTCACAACGCCCAGGAAGCCGCGCGCCGCATGCTGGCGGCCAAGACGCCGGGCGCGATCATCAACATCGCTTCGGTGCTGGGGCTGGGCGTGGCCAAAGGCGTTGCGGCCTATGCGACCGCCAAGGCCGGCGTCATCCAGATCACCAAGGCGCTGGCGGTGGAGCTTGCCTTCAAGGGCGTGCGCGTCAATGCGATTGCGCCCGGCTGGTTCGTCACCGAGATTAACGATGAATATCTTCTGAGCGAAGCCGGCACTGCGCTCAAGCGCGATATTCCGATGGGCCGCTTCGGCAAAGATGGCGATCTCGACGGCGCGCTATTGTTGCTCGCCTCCGACGCTGGCAGTTACATCACCGGCGCCACTATCGTGGTCGATGGCGGCCAGGTGGTGCAGATCAAGGGCTAGAGGAAACGCTATGGACTTCACGCTCTCTCCCGAAATCGAAGCCCTGCGCCTGCGCGTGCGTGCTTTCATCGAGGAGCACGTGCTGCCGCTCGAAGCCGACCCGGTAAATTTTTCCGAGCACGAGAACATTCCGGAAGACCGGCTTGCCATCGTGCGCGCCAAGGCGCGCGCCGCTGGCCTGTGGGCACCGCAATCGCCCAAGGAATATGGCGGCATGGAATTGCCCATCGTCGCCTGGGCCGCGATCTACGAGGAAGCCGCGCGTTCGCTATTCGGTCCGCTGGCGATGAATTGCATGGCGCCCGACGACGGCAACATGAATGTGCTGCGCCTGGTCGGCACGCAGGCGCAAAAGGATAAATGGCTCAAGCCCATCGTCGACGGCAAAGTGCGCTCGTCTTTCATTATGACCGAGCCCGCGCCGGGCTCGGGCTCCGATCCATCGATGATGCGCACGCGCGCCGAAAAGAAGGGCGACAAATACGTCATCACCGGCCGCAAATGGTTTATCACCGGCGCCGACGGCGCGGCGCATTTCATCTTGATGGCGCGCACGTCCGACGACAAACGGCGCGGGTTGACGGCGTTCCTCTATCACAAGGATCAGCCCGGCTGGCGCATCGTGCGGCGCATTCCGATCATGGGGCCGGAGGAACATGGCGGCCATTGCGAGCTGGAATTCGACGGGTTGGAAATCCCGGCCGAGAATATCCTGATGGGCGAGGGCGATGGCCTCAAGGTCACGCAGATCAGGCTGGGGCCGGCGCGGCTCACGCATTGCATGCGCTGGCTCGGTTGGTCGAAACGCTGCATGGAAATCGCCCAGGCCTATGTGAAGGACCGCGAGGGATTCGGCGTCAAACTGGGCGACCGCGAAAGCGTGCAGATCAAACTGGGCGAGGTCGCGCAGCAAATCCAGATCGGCCGGCTCTTGACCATGCATGCGGCCTGGATGCTCGATCAGGGCGGCCGCGCCCGCAAGGAAGTTTCCATCGCCAAGGTGCATGTCGCCAATACGCTGCACATGGCCGCCGACGTCGCAATCCAGTTGCAGGGCGCGCGCGGCTTCTCGAAAGACACGGTGGTGGAATGGATCTACCGCGCTGCGCGCGCTGCGCGGCTCGTCGATGGCGCGTCCGAAGTGCACATGATGGTGCTGGCGCGCTTCATGCGCGAGGAAGGCCGCGACTTCTGGCAGTGGGGCCCGGGCGAAGGGCGCAAGAACGCGCCGTGAGATAGGCCTCAGCCCTGCGCCACCGCGATTTCCAGCGGGAAATCATCGACCACCTCATGGCCGCTATCGGTGACGATAAAGGTGTGGCCGAGGAAAATGCCGAAAAGTCCGTCCGGCGTGATTGGATTGGGTTCCGCCATGATCACCATGCCGGGCTTGAGGACCTGCTCGAACGCCTCCGCCGAAACGTGTTCGGCGACGACGTGCGGCTTGTCGGTGACCAAGTCGATGCCGTGCACCTGGGTCGGCCGCGACTGGTAGCCGTTATCGCGGAAGAAATTGCTGGCGGTGCGCATGGCTTCGACCGGCCGTCCCGGCACGATCTCGGCGACGATCTTTCGATAGCCGGGCAGCGTGACGTCGTTCCAGAATTTCTTCACCATCTCGGTGGGCTCGCCAACGCAGATGGGTGAGCCGATTTGCGCCGTATAGCCGCGATAGCCGGCGGCCAGTTCCATATTGATGATGTCGCCTTTTTGCAGCACGCGGGCCGAGGGGCGCGGATTGCCGAACACCATTGCCGGATTCGCCATCGGCGTCGATCCGATGATCAGGAAGTCGATATCGCCGCCGCCTTCGAGGATGGCCGCGCCCGCAGCCGCGCGCAGTTCGTATTCCTTCACGCCGGGACGGGCGCGAGCCACCATCGCATCCATGGCGTTCTTGCAAAGCACGCCAGCCTTGCGGATGCAGTCGAGCTCCTCGGCGCTATGGATCGACAGCAACTCGTGCAGCAGGCCTTTGGTGAAGATGAGCTCCGCGTCGGGAAGATTCTCGCGCAGGACGCTGTATTGATTGACGGGCAGATAGTCGCCGTGCCGCGGATCGATTTCCATCAGGCCGATGCGGCCGCGCTCGAGTTTGAGTTCGCGAATGCGCTCGACCATGACGTCGGCGTAGCGGCCGTTGCGGCTATGGCGCACGTCTTTGACCGCGATCTCGACCTGGCGGCGCACGGCTTCGGCATGCGTGCCGCCCATCGAATAGATCAGCGTCGGTTCGCCGTCGAGCGGCACCAGCACATAGCTCGACAGCGCGTGCCATTCCCAATGGCCCGTCAGCCACAGCATGCCGCCGCCGAAGCTCCAGTGGCTCGGACCGCCGGGTACGATCAGCACGTCGAGTTTCTGCTCGCGCATCTTGCCGCGCAGCGCGCGATAGCGCCGGTCGTATTCGGCCTTGGAGAACTGCTCCCACACCGCGTCGCGGTAATAGGGCGTGTCGCGCATATTGGCGAACGGCAGCGACTGGTCGAGCATGGTGCGCACGACTTCCCACGGCTGCGGGCCGATGCGGGGCGGTGTGATGGTCATAATGGCATTCTCAAGGTTGATGCATGGTGCAAATGGCGCATAAAAATCCGCCGGGCCGGTCACGAACCGGCCCCGGCAACGCAGCCTCGGTTTAGTCGACCGGCTTGATGTCGGCTTTCTTGGCGAGTTCGACCGTCGCGTCGAAATCTTCGTTGAAGAATTTAGCAAATTCCGCGGAGCTGATGTGTGCCGGCTCGACGCCGAGTTTGGCGAGTTTTTCCTGCACCGCGGGCATCTTTAGCGCCTGTTCGGTCACGTCGTGAAATTTCTGCACGACGGCGGGCGAGGTCTTGGCCGGTGCCGAAATGCCGTTCCAGAAACGGAACACGGCGCCCGGATAGCCCGCTTCGACGACCGAGGGGACGTCGGGCAAGATCGGCACGCGCTTGGGCGCGCTCACCGCCAGGATGGTGAGCTTGTCGCTATGCAGCGCGGTTGCCGCCGCTGCCAGCGGGATAAAATAGAAATCGATATTCCCGTTCATCACCTGCACCAGGCCGCCATCCTTGAAGGGCACATGGCGAACCTCGATATTGGCGGCGAGGCGGAACCGCTCGGCCGCCATGTGCGAGGAGGAGCCTATGCCGGCGGACGCAAACGTCAGCGTGCCGGGCTTCGCCTTGGCGGCGTTGACCAGATCGGCCACGGTCTTGAACCCGCTCTTGGCCGACGCCACCAGAATATTCGGCGAGGTGCCGAGCA
>Ga0302320_10020293_pt1 | contig 13268 bp, 12 predicted proteins | sample Bog_T0_3_FD_202130 | JGI IMG/M metagenome (GOLD analysis project Ga0302320, IMG submission 202130) | Peat permafrost microbial communities from Stordalen Mire near Abisko, Sweden - Bog_T0_3 | ecosystem: Environmental > Terrestrial > Soil > Wetlands > Peat | place: Sweden: Abisko, Stordalen Mire...
CGAGGGGCCGCTGCCGCAGACGCGCTACGTGCTGGCCAAGGCGCTGGAAGCCAAGCTCAAGCCCATCGTGGTGATCAACAAGATTGACCGGCCCGATGCCAGGCCGCAGGAAGTGCTGAACGAGATTTACGATCTTTTCATCGATCTGGATGCGGACGAGACGCAGCTTGATTTTCCGGTGCTGTATGCGGTGGCCAAGGCTGGCACGGCGACCACCGATCTGGCCAAGCCGGGCGTGGATTTGCAGCCGCTGTTTGAGTCGATTGTCTCGACGATTCCGCCGGCGACGGGCGACGCGGAAGGCACGCTGCAGATCCTGGTTACGAATCTGGATTACTCCGACTACTTTGGGCGCATCGCCATCTGCCGCGTCTTCCAGGGCACGCTTCATGCCGGCGACGACGTGACGGTTTCAAAGCGCGACGGGTCGCTGATGAAGACGCGCATCACCAAGCTGTTCACGTTCAACGGGCTGAAGCGGACAGAGACGACCGAGACCACGATGGGCGATATTATCGCGGTCGCCGGCGTGGAAGGTATCACGATTGGCGAGACGATTACGTCGCTGGAGAGTCCTGCTCCGCTGCCGCTGATTGTGATTGACGAGCCGACGATTGCGATTCAGTTCAGCGTGAACAACTCCCCGTTTGCAGGGCGCGAAGGCCAGTACGTGACCAGCCGCAACCTGCGCGAGAGATTGGAAAAAGAGCTGCTCACCAACGTGTCGATTCGCGTGGAAGATACCGGATCGCCGGACAGCTTCAAGGTGCTGGGCCGCGGTGAATTGCAGTTGGCGATTCTGATCGAGATGATGCGCCGCGAAGGATTCGAGTTGTCGGCGGGACGGCCGGAGATCGTGACCAAGGTGGTGGATGGCACGCGCATGGAGCCGGTGGAGCATTTGACCATCGATGTGCCGGAGGCTTACACCGGTGTGGTGATTGAGAAGCTGGGCCCGCGCAAGGGCGAGATGAACAAGATGCACAATCACGGGTCAGGCCGCGTGCGGATGGAGTTCCGCGTGCCGAGCCGCGGCCTCATTGGCCTGCGCAGCGAGATGCTGACGGAGACGCGCGGCACCATCGTGATGAACGCTCTGTTCGACGGCTACATTCCCTACCAGGGAGAGATTCCGCAGCGGCCCACGGGCGCGCTGATCTCCGACCGCCAGGGTTTGACGACGACTTATTCGCTGAACGGCCTGCAAGAGCGCGGCATGCTGTTCGTTGGAGCGGGTGTTGAAGTCTACGAGGGAATGATTGTCGGCGAGCACTCGCGCGACAACGACCTGGACGTGAACGTGGTGCGCGAAAAGAAGATGACCAACATGCGCGCATCCAGCGCGGATGAGGCGATCCGCCTGGTTCCCTACAGAGCGCTCAATCTTGAGCAGGCCATCGAGTTCATCGCCGAGGATGAGGTGGTGGAAGTGACGCCGAAGTCGCTGCGACTGCGCAAGAGGATTCTGCAGCAGAATCGACGGCCCAAGCGGTGGGAAAAGGGCGTCGAGTAAGAGCGTTTTGAAGTTGGCGGTTGCGGAGTGTGAAGCCGATGTTGGGACTTACACACTGCAACCGCCATTTTCCTTTGCGGCAAGAGAGGGCCGCGGGCTACTCAGGCAGCTTGGAATCCAGCACTTCCTGCGCGCGCGCCGCGCGCCACGCGGAGAGCCTTTCGTAGAGGGCTGCATCGTTCAGCGCCAGGATCTCGGCGGCAAACAACGCCGCATTGGCAGCCCCAGGCTTGCCGATGGCCAGCGTCGCCACGGGAATGCCCTTGGGCATCTGCACCATCGCGAGCAGCGAGTCCAGGCCGTTCAGCGAGGTGGCGGCAATCGGCACCGCGAGCACCGGCAGCAGCGTCTTGGCGGCCATCACGCCGGCCAGGTGAGCCGCGCCGCCGGCGCCTGCAATCAACACGCGGAGGCCGCGCTCGCGGGCAGCTCCAACATATTCGAAGAGTTGATCTGGAGTGCGATGCGCACTCAGCACGCGCGCCTCATGGGGAATATCGAGGGCACGCAGAATCTCGACAGCAGGCAGCAGTACCTCGTAGTCGTTCTTGCTGCCCATCACGATGCCAACCAGGGGATGTTCGCTCATGCTTCAATTATAAGAGCGAATCCAGAGGGAAACGAAAGCGAAAAGGCCCGCCTCCCAGAACCGCATTCGCTCCAGGAATCAATGCCGATGCATGGCCTCGACCGCGACCTCAATGACAGCGAACAGCACGCTGATGGCCGCAAGAAAACCTTTGGCGCGCTGCCAGTTCTGCTCATGCCGCTCCATGCGGCGTTCAAGTTCCGCAATGCGCCCGCCATTGCCGTCACCCATGAGCCCGGTCATCTGCGTCTTCAGCACGCTCAGGTCGCTCAAGACCTGAGCTTCGAATTCATTCATCATCCGCATCCGCCCAACTCCATCTGCCCATCGAGCTCACGAGACATCCCGCTCACGAACCGAGCGGCAGGTTGAAGAACAAGGCCGTCGAGAACTCGGAATAGTTCGGCGGCGTCGATCCGTTATACATCCTGACAAAGAACTGGTCGTTGGCGCTGGTGCGCGAGAAAGTCATACCCGGCGCGGTTGCGCGCATCACCAGGCTTGTGTCCTCTCCCGGCATGAAGGCATAGTCCCTGCGCCGCACCTCGAATCCACCGCCAGCCGGAGGCGTCACGCCCGCATCGATGGCCACAGTGTTTCCACTCAGGCCGGTCACTGAAAGGCGGGTGAGGTTGGCAAGTACCGTGGGAGCTATCGGAGCAGGCAGCCATGCATCGGCTGGCACCGTGGCATGTGTCTTGATGGCCAGGTAATCGGCCCAGTCATTCGCGAAGTCTATTGCATACTCCACCATGTCATGGTAACTTGCCCGATAACTCACCTTAACCGCGCGCACCACAACCTGTGCGTTCAGGCTGGTCGAAGGCGCGTCGAGCAGCAGCGCATCGCCCGGCCACACGTCGGCTGCAAAACTCAGTCGACTGCCTTTGTAAGTGCCGCTCCAGAGCGCACTGACGCTCGCTGCTGCCTGCTTCAGCGCCAAAGCCGCATTGCGGCAGTCCGCCGAGCTGCGCGCGGCAGGATTGGTTACCGAGCCAATCCATGTGGAGACGGCCGGCATCCCGGCTTGTGCCAGTGCCTGCTGGCTATCTGCATTCACCGCCCGCCCCACCGCCCTGCCTACAGCCCTGTAACTCACCGCTATCTGCTCGCCGGCCGCCGGAGCAAACCCCGTGTAAAACACCACCTTCCCGGCGCGCTCAACATGGCACTCGGCAGAATCGGCCACCGTCCCGACGCGCCGCGTGCAGGCGCCTCCATTCTGAGGCGTGCTCACCACCCATCCCGATCCGAGATTGACAAGGCTGATGCCGCGCATGGTTCCGATCAGGTTGATGCTGCTGGCCGCAACCACTTGGCAAGTCCCCGGAAGGCTCGAGATCGCGCCATCGTAGAGCGTCAGCGGCATTCCGCCTACCCCGTCGACAAACTCCTGGACCTCCAGTTGTATCTTGCCGGGCGATACAATCAATTCGCCGCCGGTACCAAATGCCCCGCTATCCCCACAAGAACGATAGACGGCCAGCGCGCGCTGAATGTCTGGGCAATGCGCTCTAACTCGGAGTGTGTATTGGTTGGCGGGATTCACCGGGTAGGTTATTCCCGCGGCAGCACCATCAACGATCGGCTGCAGTGTTACAGCTCCGGTGCCCGGCTGGGCAGTCACTTGAAAGCCCGCGATGCATCCGGCGAGGGTCTGCAAAGTGGCGAAGAAGCCGGAGAGGATTCCTGTGCTGCCGGGCGAAAGAGTCACGCCAGCGGCTTCCAGCAGCAGGGTTCCCCCCATCTCCACGGGATCCAGCCAGGTCAGCAGTGTCTCGCCATCGACTCCATTGCCGCCGTTCATGACCAATCCCCCCGCTCCCTGCGTGAGATAGCCGTATCCCCCTGGGATGCCCCAGACTCGTAGGTCAATCTGTGGCTCGTCAAAGAGCTCATGGATGACCTTGGTCTTGAAAGAAGCAGGGAAGAATGGCTCCGCTGCAAGATAGAATTGCGTGGTAGCTCCGTCGCCCAGAAAGTACTCGGTAACATAGGCGGTGGGCTCGTGCTCGCCGCAGACGGTTACATCGTTTGCCAAGGCCCGTTCGAGACTGCCTGTGAAGGTAAGATTGGCAAGGTCCAAGCTGCCGTCGGTCTCGCTCAGTGGATGCACTGTGGCCGGCACAGCAGAGAGGGCAAGAGCACCGTCGAGCACCCGGTAGGCCGATCGCGCTTGGCTTGCGACCAGCCCGGCGCTCTTGCTCCAGGGCGCACCGGCCTCCGGCACAAAGTATCCAACGGGAGCATCCAACGAAAGCCCCGCTGTTGAGAGCGCCGTCGATCCGGTACGAGTTACCAGTGCGGTCATCAGCGCGCCTGCGTTTTCGCCGCAGAGGCCGGTGCTGGGCGGCATCGATAACTGGTCCAGCAGCATCTCATCGCTCAGCGCCTGGATGGCAATCCGATAACGTGGACCCTCGATTGCAAGTCCCGCATACTCTGGCAGCGGACTTAGGGCAATGAAACCGGTGAAGTAAACCGTGCCATCGTCGCCTGTTACAGCCAGGGACTGGTTGCGCAGGGGGTATGCAAGACTGCCATCTGCCGGCAAGCTCAGCCACAATTGGCATACAGAAGGCTCGTTCAGCTTCCGTTCAATGGCGAGCGGACGAGCCGTATCGAGCGCGGAGGTGTAGTCCTGCCCCTTGATCGTGATCTTCATTGTGCCTCTTTGCCCTTGTGCGCCAAAGATTGTGTGAGTGGAGAAGCCGTAAGGTGGCTGGTGGTATTAGGGAATCGGATCCCGATTTACGCTGGACGCCAAGAAGCCTGCGACCCCGCCCGTCGACCTACACGAGCGCCATCTGTGCCGGCAGGAAGCTCCGGTAACACAACACCCGCTCGCCATCCAGCGGATCGGTGACAGGCAGCGCAAGGAACTGCGCTCTGAGCAGTATCCGCTGCAACCCGCCCTTGTTCTTTCCGTCCAGAGCCACGGCAGTTTCCTGCGCGCTGGTGGCAGCCTGCAAACGTGGATAGTGGAAGAAGATGCGTTCCCCCTGGCTGCCTTGCATCACAAACAGCGCCGACCACTCCTGGTAGAAACTCCCGCCCTCGCGGTCAAGAAAGCCAGTAACTGTCTGGACCTTGGCGCCTGCCGCCGGAGCGCCGCCTGGAAGCGGTTCGGCCAGCGTCAGGCCGGTTGGACTTACTTGCGAGACCGATGCGACGTTGAATGTTATGCGCCGAATGTAGTCCACATCCGTCAGCGGCTGCCGCAGATAGGCGCCGGAGACCGGCACACCGACAAAACCTGTCTGCCCCGCGTAGTCGGCATCCACGGCAATGATCGAGCCGGCTGCGAACTTCGCCGCATCCGCCGTCGCCAGTGCGACGAAACTCGCTGTCGAGCCGCCTTGGACGGAGGGCGCGGCAACGGCCTGCGCTCCATCTGCAGCCGCAGTCGCCCCACTCTGCGGCGCCAGCAGGTTCATGTGCTGCGAGCCCGTTGCCAGTGCCATCGTCAGCTTGGTCCAACTCAGGAACTCAAAGCTCACTTGAGCCTCAAGCGTTTCGCGCACCTGCCCCAGCGTTCCTGCCGGAATCCCCGTGAGAACCGGAGCTGTTTTGCTCGCGGATTTGCGTGTGAATTCCTGAATCCATCCCAGGCCGATCCAGGGAGCCGGAGGAGCATCCAGGCTGAATCCGCCCTGCTGTGCCGGATCGAAGACAACAGGAGTTTGTGCCGTCCGATTCACCGGCGCAAAGTAAGCTCGAACCCGCCGGGCGACCGGTGCGGGAGCTGAAAACCAATTCGCCGCCATCTACTCCCCCTGCTCCTGATAGCTGTAGACCATTACATGTGCGGAACGGCTCAGCCTGTCCCGCTGCGTCACGATCGGACTGAACCCCGGATCGTCCCAGAACACCTGCGTCAGCATGGTTGTGGGCGGCGTGCTGGCGTAGTTGAGTTTAGATGTATGGAAAGGCTGCAGGATCGACATCAGTTCTTCGTCCATCTCGCTGAGTGACCGGCCCCGGTCCAGCCCGCCAAAGCTCTGTGTCCCGCAGGTCTGATACACCAGTTCGCACTGCTCCGCCGTCATCGTCGCGCCCAGATCCAGGTCCACGCCCAGGCCAAGCCATCGCAGTACAAACACGTCATTGGGCAGTTGGCTGAAGGGTGCCTCCGCCTCCTCCACCAGGATCCCCGGCCGTACCGCGCCACGCAGCAGGATCGTCCGCTCCGGGTTGATCGCTGCCAGCCGCGTGCGCAGCGCTACGTAAAACGAGTCTTTCGCATTCTGCATGGAGTACAGCTCCCTCGTGCTCCGGGCCTGAGCGTTCAGTGAACTGGATCGCTGCGGCCGTTTGCTTCAAACCCATCCCTGATTCATCACCGTGCCAGCGCGCGGAGCGTAACCCGCTCCGCGCCTGCCTCCCACAGCAGCGGGTTGTCTACAATGCCTGTTGCCGCGCCGCGCGCAACAGCAGCCGGTAGAGATACACCTGTCCGAAGGCTTCATTGGAGGCAATCGACTCAATCAGGTAGTCCTGCCCGGCCACTGTTACCGTCAACGTCATCGAGAACAGGGCCTGTGCTGAAGTCAGGTCCAACGCGTCCACCTGTTGCTGTACCCCGGTTGCCGAAATCAGAAGCTCCCACTTTGACTCGCCCCCCTCTTGCCAATCGGGCCGAAGTTTGCGCATCGCCACTGGGCTTACCGCCACATCGGCAAATGTCGTCGCCACCAGGCCTACTTCGGACTGGTTTGTTTCCGTGTTCGTGCCGGTCACCCGCAGCAGCGCCGTTGTTCCTGCCACACTTCGCAGCAGGGCATCGGCAAGCATCTGCGGCGCTCCGGTCGGGTTGCGCGGCGCCGTATCGCTCATCGCTCACCCCAGCCTGTTCGCCACGTAGGGACGCAGCCATGCCTGCACTGTTTCGTCCACCAGCGAACTCGAGAAGTACTGCATCTGCATCGTGTCAATCTTGGTCTTGCTCGCGTTCAGAGCCGGCGTCGATTGCGCATTCCGAACAATCTGCGCACATGCCGTCTTGATGTCCTCGCCGATCGTCGCCAGCCCCGCCGTGTAGGTCACGGCCACTTCGTTGTAAGGCAGTCCCAGCACATTCCAAGGCAGTGTCAACTCTCCGGTGTTTGGATCGCAGTCCACCGAATTCGGATCGATGGCCGACCACTGCCCAGGCAGCGAGAAGGCCCATGCAATCTCAAACAGCGACGGGTCTGGAATCTCTCCCCGTCGCGGCTTTGCGTACCGGCCTTCGATGCTCACGATCGGCGTTGTAGCCGCGTCCAGGGGCGTCAGGGGCAGATAGCTCAGCCGTACGGTCTGCGAGCCGCTGGCCAGCCGCAATCGCTCCGTGTACTGGATCACGTTCAGGTCCGGCCGCCTGCAGTAGCTGTTGATCAATGCCGTTGCGGCCGTTATCCAGTCCGCTGTCGTCGCCGTCGGCAATCCATAGTTCGGGTAATCCGCAGGCTGCAGATATGCCATAAGATCCTTCCTTCAGTGGTCAGTGGTCAAAAAAATGCCGGCACTCAGTGAACAGCGGTCAGTCGTTCCTGTTCACTGACCACTGTTCACGGATCGCTGCCTTGTTTACCGGTCTACCAGCACCTGGGAGTGCGCGTAGTTGGCGCCCTTCACTACCGGCGCGCCGAACTTCACAGCCACGTACTGGTGTGCCAGAGAGTTCGGCAGCCCAAGCTGGAAGACGCGCGGCGTCGGATCGCCGAGCCAGTGGTACTCGATCAGATCCTCGGTCACAATGTAGGCCGGCAGCACTGCCGAACCCGATCCGGGTGTGCCCGTGTAGCTCAGGCTCCAGTCCGGGATCAGGGGCAGATCGCCCGCCTGCGTCGACAGCATCTTCACCCGGAAGCCGCCCGTGATCTGGTCGGAGTTCAGCACCACGTTGAACTCGGTCTTCATCTCCCGGTCAATCAGGTCCAGGAGTACCGGGTTGGCGTAAATCGCGGTCGGACGCACCTGGAAGCCGTTGTTGGCCACCATCTGCGCAACCGCGGACTTCAGCCCATCCACGATCGAAGCCGTGGCGCCGATCGACACCGTGTTGCCGCCAGCCACAATCTGCTGAATCACGCCCATGTACTGCGTGGTCGTCGGAGTGCTCAGGCTGGTGTCGTTGCCGTTCCACAGGGCCACGTCGTGGGTCACCATCACGCCACTGACGGTATCCACCAGGTCCTTGGCCTGCAGATAGGCAAACTGCTGCTGCTGGTTGCCCAGTTCGATGTCGAACAGGTTGTAGTTGATCTGCGAAACGATCGCCTTCAGCGGCACGCTCCGCTCCACGCGCGTCGGGCTCACCACCGGCGCCACGATGCTGCGCGGATTCACAAAGCCGGCTGCGCCCGGATTCGGAATCGCCGTCTCTTCGAAGAACCGCGAGGGATGACCCGTCGCGGGGACCTGCTTGATGCGCTGTCCAAAGGGACCCGAGCGCCGGCAGATGTCGAAGATCTCGGTCTGGTACAGCGGGACTTCGATTGCGCCCGGCCCGATAAAATCCGCTGCTGCATGAATGTCTGCAAAGGTTGCGTTCATAGGCTCTTTCCGCCCCCTCCATGGGGCCAGTCGTTGTTCAGTTGACAGTTGTCAGGTTTCAGTTGTGAGCTGTCAGCTGTGTGCTGTCAGCTGTCCGCTGTGAGCTGCCTTCAGGCGATGGCTCCCGCCCGCAGCAGTTGGCTCTTCACCGCAATTCGCTGCTCCAGGCTCAGCCCGGCCAGCGCCGCGTCCAGGGTCCGCACGTCCACCGGGCCTTCGCCGATCCCGTGCTTGGCCAACATCTCCGAGGTTGCCGCGGGAACCGTCTTGCGCAATGGGTTCAGCACACTCGCTGCCGAAGCCTTCAGTTCAGCCAACTCTCGTTCCGCGGCTTCCAGCTTCCCGGCCAGCTCCGTCTCGCGCCGGCTCTGCTCCACCGTCGCCGAGATTCTCTCCACCTCGCCGATGCCTTGCCGCTCTTCCAGCCAGCTCAGCGTCCTCTCCAGAAGGGTTGCGGCAGCTTCCAGCCGCTCCCCCATCTCCTTCTCATCCTTCTCCATGCGATTCCTTTCGTCTGTGAATTGAATGCTTTGAGCGCCTTGCTCACCCGCAAACAAATGGGGTTCCGCAATCCGGAACCCCTTCGCTTACCCCGCTCACTTCGCTCTGCGGCTAACTTGCCATGCGGAAACTCGTTGCCCGGTAGGCCGCCTTCTCGCGCAACAGGATGGCCGCTCCGGTAAAGGTCACACGGGTCAGCTTCCACACTTCGGCCCGCATGTCCTCCACCCGCGCATCGGCCAGCTCATAGCTCATCCCCATCGCCTCGGGAGAATGGGCCTGGATCGCACCGGCTACTTCGGGGAAATCCCGCGCGTACAGATACCCGCGCACCACCAACTGCTGACCGATCAGGTTCGCCTCGGTCAGCAAGCCGATCTTGCGACGGGCATCGTGCCCGTCCCAGCCCGGCCGGTAATCCACCGCCATCCCCAGCAGCGAAGGCAGCGCCTTCTCCGCTGCCTCCCGCGTTAACATCACCCGGTGCCCGCGCGCCCCGGCCGGAGCCTTGTCGCTGGCCAGGTTCACCACCGTCAGTACCCCTTCGAACGGCACCCGGTTGGGGTGACCCTCCACCTGGGGAATCTTTACCGCCATCGCTTCCAATCGCATGCGCTCTCCATCTTCGAGGGAATACGGAACTGGGAATAGAAAAAAATGGCCGCCTCCGCACAAAGACCTTGATCTTCAAGTCCAGAGTTGAGCAGATTTGCTTCGCGCCTATTCCCTGTTCCCTCTTCCCTATTCCCTGTTTTCTGCCTCGCCCGCCAGCTGGACTGCCCCATCCTGCCCCTGCGGCCCCAACCCCCGCATCGCCCGCACCTCGTTCACCGTCAAGACACCGGCCTGCAACAGCTGCACCTGCACTGCCAGCTCCGTCTCTTCGTCCCGGGCGTTCAGTTCGTTGAACGCAAACTCGAACTCCCGCCATCCCACGCATTTGCCAAACAGGTCCCGCGTGATGTGCCCGGCCAGCAACATCGCCAACGGAGAAATCGCCCCGCGGAACGCTTCGTCCGCCATCTCCCTTGCCGTGGACTGGTTGACATCCGCCTCCAGGCCCAGCATCAGCGGCGGCAGCCCGAAGGCGTTGGCCACCATCCGGATCAGAAACTCCTGCCACGCCAGTCGCAGGTCGGCATCGGTCCCCTGGGCAAACCGCAGCACCTCCGGCTTCTGCTCGGTTGAGATCAAGGGAACCCTTCCCGTCCCCTCAATCTCGTCCTGCCACCAGCGGATCAGCCGGTCGTGCTGCGCCGGCGTCGCCTCGTTCAACCACAGCGCATACTGCGCCACGGAGTTTGCCGCCAGCTTGCCCGCGAACCGGTGCGCGCTCAGAAACTGGTTCACCGTCTCAAAGGCCACCTCCAGCGGCCCCAGACCAAACGGCGTGAAGCTGCGCGGATTCATCCGCACATACATCAGTTGGTCGTCGCGCAACTCCACCGCGCTCGACTCCAGTTGACCCGCCAACGCCTGCGCATAGCGCGGCGTCTCCGCCTGCCCATCCCACCTGGCGTTGATGCGGATCGACGCGCCGTCCACGGCCCACAGCATCGCGGGCCGCTCTTCGTCGCCGGTGGGTTCCATCTCGACCGCTCCGAAGCCGCCCGTCAGCGCATCCTCGATCACCTGCTCCATCAAGGTCCTGAAGCTGTCTACGGCATTCGGTTCTTCCAGCATCCTGCGCAGAGCGCGCAACTTCTTCTCCGTTGCGGCCACGTCTCCGGCCCGCACGCCGCGCCGTACCCGCACCTGCCAGTCCATCGCCGCAATGCGATCCTTGATCACGTTGATCGCCCGGCGCACCACCGGCGTCTCGGCAAACCGGCGCAGATTTGCCGGCGTCGGCTTGGGCAGGAGGCGGCCCAGGGACTGAGACTGAAACTGGACCGGGCTCAAAATCGATGGCAGAGCCAGTGTCCTGCGCCCTGTCTCTGCGCTGGCCTCCACATCCGTCCTTCGGCCAACCCCCTTCGTCTGCCGCCAGAACTCCCGCAACTGTTCTCCTACCCTCACGCGCACCTTCCTTCTCCCGCTGCCCCTGAAACAAAAAAGGCACAGTCCCCGGAAGGGACCATGCCTCGCGTCTGCCAGTGGTCGGTGATCGGTCTTCAGTTGTCAGCTACCCGCTGGCATCCACCGACTTCCAACCGCTTTCTCTCCACAACAAAATCGATCCTACCGCAAACATGGATAATTATCTGCAAATCTCCGCCAATATTTCTCGCCCATCTCGAGAGGAACAAGAGCGACGGACAACGGATCACCGACCCCTGCCGCTCAAACCCGCAACTCCCGCCGCGCCGTCTCCGCCACCCCGCCCAGGTCCGAGGTGGTCAGCACCCGAATCCGGTGCTCCTCCATCGTCTCCACGCCAAACCGGTACATCGCCAGCCGCTCTGGCTCCTCGTCCGTCGCTCCCAGCCTTGCTGCAGGCTCAATCACAGCTGTCAGCTCCAGGCCGGCATGCTCCACCCGCTCCACTCCCGCATACAGTCCCGCCGCTGAAAACGCCAGAACCTTGGCCATCTCCACGCCCGGCTCCAGGCTCACCGCATGGAACATCCGAATCACGCCGTTCGGCCGGTATCCCACATCGATCCGCAGCGGGTCGCCCGGCCGCGTATACTCCGAGGCCGCAATCTTCTTGCGCAGCAGGTCCCACACACCCACCCGCTCAAACTCCGTCCGCATCTTCGCCTGAATGGCCGCCCGCCCGCTCAACCGCGGAATCCTTTCTCGCGGCGGCGGTTCCACATAGAGCCGCATCAGCTCTTCCATCCCCGCCGGAAGGCTCTCCGCCAGGTAGGCCTTGGGCTCCGTCATCTGCACGCTCAGCGAGAGCGACTCGGTCAGCAGCCGCATCAGGTTTCCATGGGGTTCGGCCTCAAACCGCCTGCGCAGCTCGCTCTCCATGCCTTCCAGCAATGCGGTATCTGCGTCAGGATCCAGGCAACGCACGCGGCGCCAGTCGCGGGTAAACTGCACCAGCGGAGGCTCGGGTTGGCCCGCCGCCTCTCCGTTGCTCTGCTCGCGCAGAATCACCCCGATATGCACATACTCGTTCCGCACCGCGTCCGGCACATACCGGAGCAGTTGGAACGCGCATGTCCGCCTCTGGTTTCCACTCTTCATCGGTCTTTGCGGGGATCGGTGGTGCGTGGTCCGTTGTCGAGAAATAGCGGTGCGCACTGCCCACTGTTCCTCGTCCCTGTTCCTAGTCCCTAGTCGCTGTTCCTGGTCCCTCGTCCCTGTTCCCTAGTCCCCGTTCCCTGGTCCCTCGTCCCTGTTCCCGAGTCCCCGTTCCCTGGTCCCCGATCCCTGTCAATTCACTCTTCCCGCAATGCTAGACCCCCACGGGCCCTCTTTCCAACCATCTTCCCCCATTTTCCCCACGCCCCCTCCCCATTTTGGAAAGGGCTTCCGATGCGACACCCTGAAATCATCGATCAGCGCGCGGATCCGGCTCCGCCGCGCCAGCAGCTTTTCCACCAGCGCTTCCATCTCCTTCAGGTCGCCTCCGTACCACTCCGGAGGAACCTCGTTCGCCGCCGCCCACACCGTATCCGCCGGCATGGTCTCCAGCCGCGTCAGCCATGGCTCGAACGAATCCCATCCGCTGATCTCCCGGTACACGTCGTTGCGATAGTAGACGCCGCGCAACGGCAGATCCTCGAATCGCCACTCTCCGGCATGAAAGCAGTACCCGTAGTCGATAAAGACCGCGCGGTACTTCCGCTCCCGCTGCTTGCGCGTGAACACTGCCTGTCGCCCGTTGGCGTTCCCTGTCCACTTGTCCAGCGCCAGGATGCCGGCAAACTCGCCCAGGTTCTTCACCTCGGCCAGTTGCTCCTCGGGCAGAAAATCCACCACCTGCCCCGGCATCAACCCGCCCACAAAGCGCGACCCAAACTGCAGTCCCGGCTGGCAGCGAACCCGCGTCCGTCCCAGATCCATCTCCAGCTCCGGCGTATTCTCCACCAGCCAGCTCGAGACCTCCACCAGCTCAACCTCGGGCGCAGTCAGCCCGGCCGCCAGCGCCAGCCGCGAGGCCAGCAGTTCATTCGCCAGCACCCGCGTATGCTGCGGGTTGTTCTGGAACTTCACCACATACACCTGGCCGTC
>Ga0302320_10020294_pt1 | contig 13267 bp, 11 predicted proteins | sample Bog_T0_3_FD_202130 | JGI IMG/M metagenome (GOLD analysis project Ga0302320, IMG submission 202130) | Peat permafrost microbial communities from Stordalen Mire near Abisko, Sweden - Bog_T0_3 | ecosystem: Environmental > Terrestrial > Soil > Wetlands > Peat | place: Sweden: Abisko, Stordalen Mire...
TTCGAAAATTGATCGGCGATGTACTGTCCTTCTATCGCGAACATTTATTCAATCCCCATTGGGGGGAACAGATTATTTTCAAATCAAACCGCCTGCTCAGCATCCACATGGTGAGTCAGGGTCTGGAGCACGGCGCGGCGGCCGGCATTTGGAACGGATTCTTCGAGGCGATCGGCAATGCCCCCGATGACTTCACCATCCTCGAGAAGCCGACCATGCTGGATTTCCCCGCGCGTGCGTTGTGGGACCCTAAATTTCTCGCCAAGGTGCCGGGCACGGTGCAGCACGACGATCGTCCCGATGCCGGCCCCGGGAATCTGTATTGGAGCGGCGATGCGGCACAATGCGGGCAGGTGCTGCATGGCTACGATTCCGTTTGGCTGCCCGCCGCCCTGCTCGATGAGGCGCGCCTGCAGACATTGGCCGATGCGCTGTACGCCGCGGCCAATCGGTGGGAAGTGTCGCTGCACGTCAACAAGGGCCTGGCCGGGGCGCCGCCCCGCGCGCTTAAGGCGGCTGGCAATACCGCGATGAATCCCGCGGCCTTGGATGCATTTGCGCTCGCCATCCTAGGTGCCGAGGAAGCGCCTGCCTATCCCGGCATCGTAGGTCACGAGCCCGATGCCAAAGAGGCGCGCAGCGATGCCAAGGCAATAGAGCGCGCGATGGCGGAACTTCGCAAAGTGGCACCGGATAGGGCAGCCTACGTGTCGGAGAGCAACTTCTTCGAGAAGGACTGGCAACGCGCATTTTGGGGCAGCAATTATTCGCGGCTTCGCGCCGTCAAATCCAAGTACGACCCGCAGGGACTGTTATTCGTGCACCATGGAGTCGGCAGCGAGGCGTGGAGCGCCGATGGGTTCACCTACCTTGGATAGCATCAAGGCGCTGTTTGCGCTCACCGCGCTCCTGGTCGCAGGCATTGCGACTGCCGAAGATGTTCAGCCGTTGTCGATCGATCTAAAAGCCACATCGTGGGTCGGCGACCTGGACGTGTTGGCGGCGCATCGCGCCATTCGCGTGTTGGTGCCTTATAGCAAAACCCTGTATTTCGTAGACTTGGGCGGCGTACAGCGCGGCATCAGCTACGATTTCATGCACACCTTCGAGGAGGTGCTCAACGAGAAGCTCGGACGCGGCGCACTCAAGGTCCATGTGGTCTTCATCCCCGTGTCGCGTGATCACCTCATTCCCATGCTCCTGGCAGGGCAGGGCGATGTCGTGGCAGCGAATCTCACCGTGACGCCCGATCGCGCGGGCGTGGTGGATTTCGTCACGCCGGCCGCCAGCGGCGTCAAGGAGATCATCGTCACCGGTGCGAACGCGCCGGCGCTGCATTCGCTCGACGATTTAGCCGGCCAACAAGTCTACGTGCGTCGCAGCTCGAGTTATTTCCAAAGCCTGACGGCGCTCAACGCGAGTTTTCGCGTACGCAAATTGGCGCCCATCCGCTTGCGCGAGGCGCCGGAGCAATTCGAGACCGAGGATCTGCTCGAGATGGTCAATGCGGGACTGGTGCCGATTGTCGTTGCCGACGATTATTTGGCGCGTTTCTGGCGCCAGGTGTACCCGGATCTGACCGTGCGCGAGGATCTGGTGCTGCGATCCGCGGGCGATATCGCCTTTGCCATTCGTAAAAACAGTCCGCAGCTCAAAGCGCAGCTGGACGCATTCACGGTGACGCATCGCGCGGGAACGCTGTTCGGCAACGTCACGCTGCAAAGGTACCTGCAGCAGACGCGCTGGGCCAAGAACGCGGTCTCCGATGAGGAACTGAAAAAATTTAACACCATGGTGACGCTGTTCAAAAAATACGGCGAGCAATACCGCATCAACTGGCTATTGATGGCGGCGCAGGGCTATCAGGAATCGCAGCTCGACCAGGGGCGGCGCAGCGGTGTGGGCGCAATCGGGGTGATGCAGCTGATGCCGGCCACCGGCAAGCAAATGGAGGTGGGCGACATTACTCAACTCGATGCGAACATTCATGCCGGCGTCAAATATGTGCGTTTCATGGTCGACACGTATTATAGAAATGAGCCCATGGACGAACTCAACAAGGTGTTGTTCGCATTCGCCTCGTACAATGCCGGACCGGAGCGAGTTCGCAGTTTGCGCAAGGAGGCGGCGGCACGGCATTTGAACCCCAATGTGTGGTTCGACAATGTCGAGCGCGTGGCGGCGGAGCATATCGGACGCGAGACGGTGCAGTACGTCAGCAATATTTACAAATATTACATCGCCTATTCGCTGGTGCAGGACGATGTGGCACGAAGCATAAAACCAGTCGCCGCACAGGGATCTCGCTAAAGTCTTATACTGGCGCCTGGCCGGGGCGAAATTGGAGACTGCCGATGTTGATGCGTGTTCTCGTGTTGGGCTCGGTGCTGAGCGCTGTGTCGCCGCTCGCCGCAAGAGCGGCGCAAAACTATCAGATCTTCGTCAGCAACGAGAAATCCGGCGACGTCACCGTCATCGGCAGCGACAATCAGGTACTCGGTACCATCGCAGTCGGCAAGCGCCCGCGCGGCATTCACGCAAGTCCCGACGGCAAGACGGTCTATGTGGCATTGAGCGGTACGCCGATCGCGGCGCCGCCCAAGTTGGACGCCAAAGGCAATCCGATCTTCGAACGCGGCAAGGACGACGATGACGATGATAGCGTGAAATCCGATAAGTCCGCCGATGCCATTGGCGTGGTCGATGTCGCGCAGCGCAAGTTGACGGGCAAGATCGCCGGCGGATCGGATCCCGAAGAATTCTCTTTGAGCAAGGACGGCACCCGGCTGTACGTGTCCAATGAGGACGTCAAAGCGGCCAGCGTAATCAACATTGCGACTAGCAAGGTCGAGCACATTATCGCCGTCGGCCAGGAGCCCGAGGGAGTCGCCACGTCGCCTGATGGAGCGCGCTTCTATGTCACCTGCGAGGCGGGCGGGGAGGTCTATGCCATCGAGACCGCCGGCTTCACGAGCGTCGGACATTTTAAAGTGAATGTGCGTCCGCGCAGCATGGACTTTCTGCCGGGCGGCGCGATTGGCTTCATTCCTTCGGAATCGACCGGCGAACTGAATGTCATCGACACGGTGGGCCTCAAGGTACAGAAGGTCATTACCCTGCCGCCGGGGTCGCGGCCGATGAGCGTGAAGGTGTCCTCCGACGGTCAGAAGGTCTATGTCAGTACCGGACGGGGGGGCACGGTCGCCGTGCTCAACAGCCACACCTACGAACTCCTCAATACCATTCAGGTGGGTACGCGACCCTGGGGAATCGCATTCTCGCCGGACGGCAAGTTCCTGTACACGGCCAATGGCCCCTCGAACGATGTGTCGGTGGTGGATGTCGCGGCCAATAAAGAAATTGCGCGCATCAAAGCCGGGGCGAGCCCGTGGGGAGTGGCAATCGCGGCCAATACTCACTAAAGGCCGCGGGCTCACGGATTGACGATGAATACCTCTTGCGTCGTAATGCTGCGCGTGAAGCCCTCTTTGTAGGCGCGCGCGCGCAGCACCGCGGATCCGGTGAGCTTGATCGGTCCCTCGTAGCGCATGTCGGAAGGTCCCGGTACGCTGCCATCCGTGGTGTAGCGAATGTCGACGCCTGGTTCGTCCTGCGACACCGTGACCATCGTGGCGCCGGCAAAGGTGCCGCCTTGCGGCGAGATGGCGGGCGGAGCCAACACCGAACGCCCGGGCAGGCTCGTGATCCACTCCTGTAATAATTTCACGCCCTTCTGATCGATGGTTTCGCGCGCCAGCGGCGGCATCCGAATGTCGTCGACCGTGTTCACGCGCATGTAGGCGATCGAACGCCAAATATCATGCGGCGAAATGATCCGAGGCCGGTCGATCCCCTGGTCGATCAATACCGGACCATCGACGAGTTCCTGCTTCTCCAAAGGGGTCGTGTAGCGGGCATCGAAGTAGGCAACGGTGCCGCCCGGTCTGTGACAGTGAGAACAATTGGCGTCGAGGTACGAACGTGCCCGATCCTCGAGACTTCGCGTCGTGTCGCCGGCAGCGGCGAGCGTCGGCACCGACTTTAAGTCCGTAACGGCCGGCGCGAACAGTCCGAGGTGGTTCCAGGCGCGAATCTCATTGTCAGTCACACCATTCGGATACGTATAGGAATGATTCATCTGCCGCGCTTTCACGCCGAGCACGCCGGAGGTGTTCGCATTGTGGCAGGTCCGACAATCGGCCCGGCTCGGGTAGTACCAGGTCTGGTGTTGTTCTCCGCTCGCGGTTTTAATCGGAATGGATTCGCTCTGACTGCCCTCGAGCAAATCGGCATCGCTTAGGTCCGCGCGCCATTTGTAATCGACGCCATAGACGCCGCCGGCGCTGTCGAGAACCAAAATCCGCGTTTCGAGCCGGCGTTTTACCTCAGGATGCGCCGCATCGATCGACAGATCGAATGTCTTGACGAACACGGTACCTTTTGGAAAGTACCAGTCGTCGGTCGCCGAGTATTTGATCTTGCCGGCGGGAACGGCGACGAATCGGGTCTTGTCGGCGCCATCGGACCAGAATGCCGCCACCAGATCATAGGGAATCAACCCCTTGGCAGGGACCAGAGTCGGCATCGCGCTAAAAGCCCCGGTCTGGGACAACAACGGCGGAATCTTGCCGGTCGCGAGAGGCGGCATATGCAGGTACGCCGGCGGCGCGATCCGAGTCTCGAGACCGTACGGTTGCGCTTCGGCAAGCGTTGCAGCAGCGACAAGAAACACGCCTAGATAGATTCTCCACACCACGGTTGATTTTGACCCAGCTCGTACTCGATGGTTCCGGTTGCTAACATTATGGGCTAACTGGAGCCGAACATGACTAGCTTGATGAACGACATTCCCGATTCTCTCAAGAACGTACGAACGCGGCCTTTGTTCGTGATGCATCTGGACGTCAAACCCCTGCAGCTGGTCGGCGTCACACCCGGCGGCTTGCGCCGCGTGGGAGTTGTTCCCAGCGGGATTTTCGAGGGCGACAGATTATCCGGTGTGGTGTTGGATGGCGCAAGCGATTGGCAGACGGTGCGCACCGACGGTGCGACCATGCTCGATGTGCGCCTGATTTTGCAGACTCACGATGGCGCGCTGATTTCGATGACCTATCGCGGCCTGCGTCATGGCCCCGCCGAGGTGATGGCGAGGCTCGACCGAGGCGAGGCTGTCGATCCGGCAAGTTACTACTTTCGCATGAGCCCCTTGTTCGAAACGGCGGCGGCAAAATACGATTGGATCAATCGAATCATCGCAGTCGGAATCGGACTGCGCCGCGCCGACGGGCCTATTTACAGCCTGTTCGAGATTCTTTAGCGGCGCGGCGCAGCGAATGGCGAGAAGGATTGCGCGGTCGCGTTGAACGGATCGCGCGCCGACAGAGTCACGAGCCGGCGTTCCGCGCCGCGCCGAATGAATACAAAACCGAAATCTGCGCGGTCTTCGGGCCGCCAGCCGTCCTGTTCCAACGCGCGCAGTGCCGCGGCGAGCGCGCCGCGAAGATCGACGCTGGTGGTGAGTCGCTGGCAGTCGACGATTGCCCACTGCAGGTCCCAGACGGTGACGTAATGGTCTGCTGTCGAGTTCGCAAACGGATTGTGGCGGCCGCGGCGCATGGGCCGATTGTCGAATTCGCCGCGCCATCCGTCTATTCAGTAACGCGGGGCGCGTACTACTGTATGACTCGCGGTTGCTGCGGGCAGCGCGCCGCGGGATGAGGGTTGGCGAGTTTCAGTACCCGGAAGCTCGCGCCTTGCGCCGAGAGCTCGGCGAATGCGACTTGCTGCAATGATACAACTTGTGCAGGCGAGAGCCCCAATTCGTACCCCGAACACTCGGACTCGCCCAAGGAGCGAGGATCGCGCGCGGTAATGCTGCCGAACAATACCAAGGCCTCCAAGTAATAGCCGTAGGTGCTCGCGTGGTAGTTGTCATAAGTCCAGAGATCCACCTTGCCGGCATCGATGCCGTCGTAGGGATTGCCGTCGGCCACACCGGTCTGTATGGCGCGAGTCCAAGCCTCGCCGACGGGCACGACGGACCTCACCCCAGCGGTCGCCTTGGCGGCGAGGTCGTAGCCCAAGCGCACGTCGTGCGCCATGGTCTCGATCGGCTTGCCGTACCATGCCCCGGTCGGTTCGAAGGTTTGGTCGGCACGCGACCAGGTGGCCATCAGTCGCAGGTCGATTGCCGGATTTCTCGCGCGCAAGATGGCTGCCATTTGCTGCACCGAGTGGATGAGAGCGGTCGCATCGCCCGGCTTTTTCAGATCGAGCGTGCTGTAGCCCTGCAGGACCGCGAGATCCCAACCCTGCCCCTCGATGACCGCGCGCTTATGCTCGAGATGCCAGTCGAGGCCGACGCCGGGTTGGGTTTCCAGGTACACGTCAAAGTTGAGTCCGGCTTCGCTTGCGAACATTTTGAACAACGCCGGCACACCGCCTATCCCCTCACCATTCAAGTCGGTGACGGTGTCCGCCCGATAGTAGCGAACCGGCGATCCCTGTGCGAAGGTGAAGCTATTGCCAATGAACAAAATGCTGGCGGCGGGAGCTCGATGCACAACCAGGCAGAGGGCGAGCAGCAGCGAGAAGAGCTTTATGCGCATAGGCACTTGTTGGTAAAATAGCGCACCCTACAGCGCAATAGCCAGCCCATTTGAGCGGGCGCCGCGAGCACATCGAATCGCAATGAGTCGAGAAGACGAAGACCGGATCCTGCACGGCGTGTACTACTTTCGCGAGAATATCGACGAAGAGGTGTCGGCCACCGGCGAACAGCTGCTATGGCTCGCGATGCATCCGCTGCGCGAGGCAGAGGCCTGGGTCAGCGACGGACAACTGCAAAGCATCGATACCTCGCAATTCCCGGACGACGTGCAGGCAAAGCTCGTCACCTCGAAATTGGAATTGCCGGTACGATATTTGGAATACCGCCGGCTCATTAAGTACAAGCGCAATAGCAACGCAACCTTCAGCATCGGAGTGACCTTCGCCGGCGCCGATCGAGCCATTCGTTTGCACACCAGGCGCGGACGCGCGGACTTATGGTTTCGCGACAACAAAGACGGCGTCTTCGGCTTCATCACAACGGTATTCGTGTCTTTTGTGACGGCGCTGGTGGTGGTGCTGCTGATGAGATAACTTGCGGCGATGCAGCCTATTCATCTGACCTACCTCAATGGCCCGGATGTGGCGCGTCTCGAACTCACCGACCGCGAGATTTTGGATGCCGTCGAAACGGCGCTCGATGCCCAAGGGCGAGGAGCGGTGGTCATCGAGCCGCGCGTACACCTGGTGCCGCGATCTTCCGCCATCGGACATTTCAATGTGCTGCGCGGCGTGCTGCATCCGCTGCAGCTCGCGGGGGTCAAGGTGGTCGGCGATTTCGTCAATAATTACACGCTGGGACTGCCCTCCGAACTTGCGCTGCTTGCCCTGTTCGATCCGGCGACCGGTGCACCGAAGGCGATTCTCGATGCCACCTCGCTCACCGACATGCGCACCGGTGCCATGACTGCGCTCGGCGGCAAGTATCTGGCGCGCAACAGCAGCAAGGTACTCGCCCATATCGGCGCGCGCGGCACCGCTTATTGGAATGTGCGGCTGCTGAATCACTTCTTTGACTTCGAGGAAATCCGCGTGCATTCGAAGCGGCCGGAGAGCCAACTTGCGTTTGCGGAACGCTTGTCGCGCGATTTGCGCAAGCCGGTGCGCGCGGTCGACAGCTGGGAGCAGTGCGTGGCCGGCGCCGATATCGTCGTTGAGGCCTCGCGCCTCGCCGCGCCTGAGCCGCTGCTCAAAACCGAATGGATCAAGCCAGGCGCGCTGATCGTGCCCTACGGCACCATGAGCGCGGTGGAGCTGTCGCTGACCGACATCGTGGACAAAGTGGTGGTCGATGACTGGGGTCAGTGCCGCAAGGGCTTACCCTTCGGCGCGCTGCGCGCGCATGTCGATTCTGACCGAATCTCCGAGCATAACCTGCACGCCGAGCTCGGGCAGATCGTCGCCGGCGCGAAGCCCGGTCGCGAAAGCGAGTCGGAGACCATTCTGTTCTGGCAACGGGGTTTGAGTTTGAGCGATATTGCGCTGGGCGACGCCATGCTCAAGAAGGCGGCGGCCCTGGGTCTCGGCCAAACATTGCGTTTCGCGTAAGTTCAGGCCGCGGCCGGCGCGGCCCGCGCGGCGAGCCGGCGCAGGTTCGGATCCTTGACCAGGTGCAGCACGCGCGGGAAGTGCTGCGCGTTGGCGTCGGCGCGGCCGATATGGATGACGCTGGTGTGGGCGAGATCCTTGGCGAGGATGTCGAGAATGCTTTGACGGGTGTCGGCATCGAGGGAATCGAGCACCTCATCGATGAGCAGCCACGGCGGGGCGTGCAGCACCACGCGTGCGAACGCCAGTGCCTGCTGCTCGTCATCGCTCAAATCGCGATCCCAGCGCTCGCTGACATCGAGCTTGTCGAGCAGCCGATCGAGCTTCAAGCGGCACAGCGCGTGTTCATAGGATTCGGACTTGAAGGTATCGGTAGCTGACGGATAGGCCAGCACCTCGCGCAAAGTACCGGGCGGTAAGTAAGGCGAGCGTGGCATGTACAGGATCTCTTCGCCGCGCGGCCGCACGACGCGCCCGGCACCCCAGGGCCACAATCCGGCGAGCGCGCGAAACAGCAAAGTCTTACCGGTTCCGGATTCGCCGACGATCAACACCCGTTCGCCGGCGTCGATCTCAATCTTCTTCTCCATCAGCATCGTGGCGCCGGCCGCCGACGCAATCTCCAACCCGTCGATGCTGAATTTGCCGGCATCGCCTTCGGCAAAGGAGATCTGACTCTCCACGTCGTGCAATACGTCGGTGTCGATCACCGCGCGGCGGAAGCTTGCGACGCGCAATAAAGTCGCGCGCCAGTCGGCAATGGTGCTGAAATTATCGACGAACCAGCGCAAAGAGGACTGCACTTGATTGAATGCACCGGAGGCGAGCATCAGGCCGCCGAAAGAAATATTTCCGGCAAAATACAAGGGCGCCGCGGCCAGGATCGGCGCGACCAACGTGAACCAGCCATAGCCGGACGTGACCCACGTCAGATTGGTGAGCCCTGTTACCAGCCGGTTGGTCGCGGCGAGCACGGCGGTAATATCGAGGTCAATGCGGCGCTCTTCATCGGCCTCGCCGCCGGCGAGCGCGATCGCGTCGATATGCTCATTGACGCGAACCAGCGAGAATCGCAGGTCGGCCTCGCGGGCGTAGCGTTGCGCGTTGCGCTCGACCAGGGTTCGGCCCACCCAGTAACTTAACAGGGATGCAGACCCCGAATACAGGATGGCGGCCCACACCATGTAGCCCGGAATCGCCAGATGGCGGGTGCCGATGTGGAATACGAAATCACTCGATAACGACCACAACACGGCGACGAAGGTCAGCAGCAGAATGGAAGACTGCAGCAGGCCGATGCCGAGGTCGGCGGACAGCTCGGTGAGATGACGTGCATCCTCGTGCATCCGTTGATCGGGGTTGACGCCGATCGCACCCGCATTGGCGAGCCGAAAGGCGCGGCCGGGCCGCATCCAGTTATGAACCAAATCGTGGGCCAATCCCTGGCGCAGACGCAGCTTGAGTGTCTCGGTGAGCCAGCGCTGCGCGACGTTCAGCACCAGGAGGATTCCGGCAATGATGCCAAACACGCGCAGTTGCTTTAGAAACTCCCCATAGTCACGATGCGATAGCGCATCGTAGAAGGGTTGATTCCAGGTATTCAGACGGTTCTGTCCGTACGCTGTTACTGCAATGTCAATGAAAAGGGCGCCCGAGAGCAGAAACAGCGCGTTGCGCACCGGGGATGCCCATAGGGCCCGCACCATCGTGCCGAGTTGCGGCACGAGGCCGGAATTGGCAATCTCGTCGGGAGTCGATTCGGCTTTCATGAACATCTCTGGAGCACTGTGATCTCACCATTATCAGCGAATGCCGCGCCCTGGAGCGTGACTAAATGACACGGATCGATCGATTGATCGGCGCCATGACCTTGGCGGAGAAGCTCGGCCAGCTCACCATGACCGCTTCGAGCTACGCGGTGACAGGCCCCGTGATCGCCGGAGACTCCACCAAATCCATCAAGGCCGGCACGATAGGCAATCTGCTGAACATGGTCGGCGCGGATCACGTGCGTGAGATGCAACGCCTGGCGGTCGAGGAATCGCGTCTGAAGATTCCGCTGCTGATCGGATTTGACATCGTGCACGGGCACCGCACGTTGTTTCCCATTCCCTTGGGCGAAGCGGCATTGTTCGATGCCGAGGCCTGGGCGCTGACGGCGCGCGAGTCTGCGAAGGAAGCCGCCGCCGAAGGATTGGCCATGACGTTCGCGCCGATGCTCGATGTCGCCCGCGACCCGCGCTGGGGCCGAATCTCGGAGGGTCCGGGCGAGGATTCCTATGTCGCCGTGCGCGTCGCCCAAGCCAAAGTGCGCGGCTTTCAGGGCACTGACCTCGCGGCCCCGGATGCGCTCGCCGCGGTCGCCAAGCATTTTTGTGCCTATGGCGCGGCCATCGCCGGACGTGATTACGCGTCGGCCGACATCTCCGAGCGAACCTTGCACGAAGTATACATGCCGCCCTTCGAGGCGGCCGTTGCCGCCGGAGTCGCGGCCATTATGCCGGCGTTCATGGATCTGGCGGCGGTCCCGATGACCGCCAACAAGGAGCTGATGCAAGGATGGCTGCGTGAACGCTGGGGCTTCAAGGGCGTGATCGTTAGCGACTACCACGCCATTGCCGAACTTCTGAACCACGGCATTGCTGCCGATCTCGCGCAAGCCGCCACGCTCGCGCTCAAAGCGGGCGTCGACATCGACATGATGGCCGACGCTTATCGGAAGGGATTGCCGATCGCGCTCGAGCGCGGACACGTCAGCATGATTGAGATCGATGAATCGGTCCGGCGGGTGTTGACCCTCAAGGAGCAGTTGGGCCTATTCGATGATCCCTATCGGCGCGGCGCGACCGCAGAGACCGCCGCCGCCATCGCGCAGCGCCGGAAACTCGCGCGCAGCGTCGGTGCGCGCGCGATCGTGCTGTTGAAGAATGAGCGGGGTGCCTTGCCGCTGCCTGCCTCGCGGCGCCTCGCCGTTCTAGGACCGCTCGCCGATGCGGCGGCCGACATGAGCGGCCCGTGGTGGGGCGCGGCGGGCAAGGAAGGCCACGTGAGCGTCCTGGCCGGCCTGCGTGCACAGTGGTCCGAATCCCATGTATTGCATGCGCCAGGCGTTGCGCTCGACGATGCCGATGTGTCGGGCGTCGTCGCGGCGCTCGATCTCGTGGCACAGGCCGATGTGGTGGTACTGTGCGTGGGCGAAGCCGCGACCATGAGCGGCGAGGCGGCGAGCCGCGCTCACTTAGGGCTCCCCGGAATGCAGCGACACTTCGCCGAAGCCGTCTTCGAGCGCGCGCGCGGCGCGGCGAAGCCGGTGATCGTGGTGTTGTTTTCTGGGCGGCCGTTGGTCGTGCCGTGGCTGGTTGCAAGAGCGGACGCCGTGCTCGCGGCGTGGTTTTTGGGCAGCGAAGCCGGCAATTCGATCGCGGACGTGATCTCTGGTCGCGTCTCGCCAAGCGGTCGCACGCCGGTGAGTTGGGCGCGGGCGATGGGCCAAATCCCGATCTTCTACGGCGAACGGCCGAGCGGCCGGCCCGCGGATCCGAAGGATCATTACACCAGCAAGTATCTGGACCTGCCGAACGAGCCGTTGTTTGCTTTCGGCCATGGCTTGACGTACGGTCAGTTCGTGCTCAGCAATTTGCGAGTGACGCCGCACAATGTCGAGGACATCGACACCATGCAAATTCGCGTCGACGTGCGCAATGTCGGTGCGCGCGAAGCGCAGGAGACGGTGTTCCTGTTCACGCACGACAAAGTCGCGAGCGTCGCGCGGCCGTTGCTTGAACTCAAAGGTTTCGCGAAGATCAGCCTGCGGCCCGGTGAGACGGGCGTGGTCTCGATGGCGTTGCGCGCGGCTGACCTTTGCTTTCTCGGCCTCGATCTTAAGCCGGTGTTCGAGCCCGGTGAAGTCGAAATTTTGGTGGGTCCCTGCGCGGACCGATCACAGTTGCTGGTGACAACCGTTGAGCTGTCATGGTCGCGGCCCTGTTGAGCCGCAGGTCCAATGAAAAATGGATTCGCTTTGGGTACCCGGCACGATCGGGTCCCATTCGATTTGCTTCGGGTCCGCCTGTTCGCTTTGTTGGCCACCGGAGAGATTATTTCCGGTGTAGTAGATGATCAGCATCACCCGCGCGCGTTCCTTGCCGCAGTCGTACTGAACCTTTTCGACGTCGCTCAAATACGCCTCGCCGCCGGGACTGTGCTGCGCCTCCGGAAATTCCTGCCGCAGCCACGCAGTCACCAGATGGCCCGAACGCTTCAGTTGATGTTCGGTGCTGAAGGTTGCCCACGATCCATCGGGGGCAACGGACCTGAACACCCACCCGCCGTCCGACATGGGGTCTATCGTCCGCACCCAGGCCATGGGATCCGCGCGCCGCGCCGCTCGTTCCCTGGCAAGTTGCTCCGCTTTGAGCTTTTCGGCCGCTTGTCTCTCGACGCGTTGTTCTTCCCAGATCTTGGTCTGTTCGGGTGTTTGGGCGACGGCGGCGCCGAGCACTGCGGCTGCAATACACCCGGTAATCATCCGTCTCATTGCGCTACCTCCGAGGAGATCATTCGGTAATTGTAGGCGACCCGCTGGAAGTAGTGGCGTACAACCTTGCCGTCTCGCGTTAACACGTGATCTTCGATGGGACCCAAGCGTGCCGCATGCGATTCGATTGCGGTCCCCGAAATCTCACGCTCTGACCATGCGACCAGGAGTAAGTTGCGTCCGAGCTGCGATTCGGCGGGCGTCCATCGCTCGTACATGAGCCCGATACCGCCGAACAGTTGAGCGCTCGACGTCTCGACCGCCACTGACGAACGCTGCTCGCCGTAAAATGCCAACTCACTGGCAATGGCGTACCGGTCCATGCCGACCAGCAGCGGCTCGTTGCCGGTTTCTTGGTGGATGGCCGACGCCGTGCCGGCGATTTGACGGCTGAGTTCTCGCCAAGCGACCGGCACGAGTTCGATGTGAGCGCCGTAGCCGAGACCGGGAAGTCCGAGCACCAGGTAGTGCAGGCCGGCGCCAAACACGAGCAGCGTGGTCACTATGGTGGGCAGCCACGCGGCCTTGATGCGGGCCGCCAAGCCGCGCACGCGCATTGCGGTGGCCGTCATT
>Ga0302320_10020296_pt1 | contig 13266 bp, 7 predicted proteins | sample Bog_T0_3_FD_202130 | JGI IMG/M metagenome (GOLD analysis project Ga0302320, IMG submission 202130) | Peat permafrost microbial communities from Stordalen Mire near Abisko, Sweden - Bog_T0_3 | ecosystem: Environmental > Terrestrial > Soil > Wetlands > Peat | place: Sweden: Abisko, Stordalen Mire...
GAGACCGGGCTTGCGTGCGTGCTTCTGATCGCCGCGGGGTTGATGCTCCACAGTTTTGTCAACCTGCTGCGCGCCGATCCAGGCTTTCGTCCTCAGCAGGTACTGACGGCTTCGATTTCGCTGCCCAGACAGCAATATCATGATGGCCCGCAAAGAAGCCGATTCTACGCGCAACTGATCGACAGCGTCGCATCGCTTCCCGGAGTGCGATCGGCCGGAATGGGGACGGATTTACCTTGGACGGGCTACGACGAAAACACGGGCTTCGATGTCGAAGGCCGTTCTGCCGCGGCCAATGACAACAACTCAGCGCGCTACCATGCAGCTTCTCCGGACTATTTCCACGCCCTGGGGGTGACGCTGCTTCATGGACGATTCTTTACAGCCTCGGACGACGCCAAAGCTACGAAAGTCCTGATTGTCAACGAGGCAATGGCGAGGCGCTACTGGCCGGGAGCGGATGCAGTGGGCAAACGGATCACCTTTGAAGATCACCCGAAAGAGAAAGATTGGGTCCGTGTCGTTGGTGTCCTGGGGGATGTAAAAGACCAGGCCGACAGCCTCGCAGGTCATCCCGCTTTCTGGTGGCCACTCGCGCAAGCGCCCTTTCCGGATGTCTCGGTGGCGATTCGAGCGCAAGGCGATCCCGTTCTCCTGACCGATCAATTGCGCACCGCCGTCAAACGGCTTGATCCGGGGCTAGCGGTTGCCGATGTGAGACTGATGAAACAGATCGCCGACGCCTCCGTAGCTACCCAGAGATTCTCGCTCTTTCTGGTGGGGTTGTTTGCCGCGCTGGCATTAGTACTGGCGACTATAGGCATGTACGGCGTGATTTCCTATTCGGTCAGTCAGCGCATGCATGAATTCGGGATGCGTATGGCGCTGGGCGCGAAGCCTGGGGATTTGATGCGATTGATTCTGGGGCAGGGCGTCAAGCGGGCCCTTGCCGGCGCGGCGATCGGATTATTGTGTGCGGCGGCGCTCGCTCGTCTCTTGGGTAACCTTCTTTACGGAGTGAGTGGCGCTGATCCCGTTACATTTTTCGCGGTTGCCGTGCTGGCGATTGCAACTGCCGCGATAGCTTGTTATCTGCCAGCACGGCGAGCGGCCGGCGCTGATCCCATGCACTCATTGCGAACGGAGTAAACTCCCATGAACGCTCCACGTTGGGTTCAGTTCTGCCGTCCGTAAGGCATCTTGGACCGGAACTCGCGGTAGCGGATCTAACCTTCATGACGCAAATCGCCGACGAGTCACCCCCTCGACCCGGCGTTTTGCATTGTTCTTAGTAGGCTTATTTGCAGCGCTTGCATTAGTGCCGGCGAGCATTTGAATGTATGGGTAATTCTTATTCCGTGAATCGGCGTGTGCATAAGTTTGGATGCGCTTGGCGACGGGTGCGCGGCCGGGGTTTCGGGCTGCTCAGCACGGCGGGTTTGGCGCGATTGCCGGGCAGTTTTGTTATACGGGGTCAGTGGCGCCGACCCGGTTTACATCTGGTGCTGTGGCGTTGATCACGCTTGTGACAGGTTCTTTCGCTTGTTATCGGCCAGCGCAACGCCCGGGCGCAGCCGATCCGATGGAGTCGTTGAGAGCGGAATACGGTACTCTGAAGCTTACAGAGGATCGGCCATGACCATCGAACTAAAGCCCGAGCAGGAACAACTCGTCGAAGACGCCCTGCGCTCCGGCGCGTATCGAAGCAAGGAAGATGTTATCGAGCGCGCGCTTGCGGTCTTGCATGAACAGGACGAATGGCTGACCCTAAATCGAAGCGACGTCGACGCAAGAATTCGAAATGGCATCGCGCAACTGGAACGCGGCGAGGGCATCCCCGAAGATGAACTCGACGAATACCTTGGACGGCTGAAGGCTCAGCAGGGGTGAAACGCCGGTACGTCCTAGCTCCCGATGCCGCAGGCGACTTAGTGCAAATCTGGCGTTACTTGAAAAAGGAAAGCAATCAGGAAACCGCGGATCGGGTAGAATCCGTCATCCGCGGCAAGCTCATTTACCTGGCGGACTTTTCGAACGCCGGTCATTTGCGGACTGATCTCACGTCGGCGCCGGTTCGTTTCATTGCGGTGTATTCCTAGCCGATCGTCTACCTTCCGAGCACAAGACCGCTCCGGGTTGTCGCCATTCTTCATGGCTACCGTGATATCGCTGAAATTTTGAGAAATCGGTTTTGAACCGCACCCGCGTGATTTGGTCGGTTCGAGCGTGAGCGTTAGTTGCCGGTGCAGAACGATTCAGGGCAGCTGCAATCTGGTTGATCTGAGTAGAATCGTCGGGCACAACTGCCTCTACGCTACCGCCGCTTCCCGCATCTCATGTTCCCCATGGAACTTGACCGAGACCAACTTAGAAACTCCCGCCTCCTGCATGGTCACTCCATACATGCTCTGCGCCGATTCCATGGTCTTCTTGGAGTGCGTGATCACAATAAACTGCGTATCGATACTCATATCGCGGAGCAACCTTGTAAGTCGTCCGATGTTGGCCTCATCGAGCGGCGCATCCACTTCATCCAGCACGCAGAACGGACTCGGCTGATACCGGAAAATGGCCATCAGCAGCGACAACGCAGCCAGTGCCTTCTCACCGCCCGAGAGCAGCAGCACATTCTGCAGCTTCTTCCCTGGAGGCGACGCCACAATGTCGATGCCACTCTCGTTGGCATTCTCCGCGTCGGTCAATCGCATCTCACCCGTGCCGCCGCCAAACAGAGTCGTGAAGCAAACGGAGAAGTTCTTATTAATGGCCTCGAACGCCTCCATGAACCTGGCCTTTGAAACCTGGTCGATCTCACTGATGGCCTTCTCGGTGTCGCGAATGGAATCGATCAGATCCTTGCGCTGCGTGGTCAGGAATTCCTGCCGCTGCACCGCGACTTCAAACTCTTCCAGAGCCGAAGGATTGATGGGCCCCAGCGCCTCAATCTTACCCTTCACTTCCTGATAATTCCGCTCCGCTTCGGACACTCCTTCGGCGTCCAGAATCTGCTCGGATTTTTCGAGTTCCGCAAGCGCCACGCCCAATTCCTTGCGGCTGGTTTCATCGAGGAACTTCAGCTCGGCCTGCCGGCGCACCAGATCGATCTCCACTTGCGACCTGCGCTCATAACCAACCTCGATGCGCGCCCGCAGTTGTTTCAAGGCTTCCTCGGCCGCCGCGAATTCGACGCGATGCGAAGCTTCCTGGTTGGCGAGGCCCGCTACGCTGGTTTCGCGCACGATGATATCTTCCGCCAATTGCGTCGCGCGTTTATCGAGCTCGATGTTCTCTTCGAGCAATCGCGAACGCGTCTCACCCATGCGCTCGATTTCGGTCGCCAGGTTCTGGCGTCGATTGGTAATATCGCGCGACTGGCCATCCAACCGCTGTAGCGCGGCAGCCTGTGCGCGCGACCGCTCTTCGAGGCCCGCCAGTTCCGCGCGCAGAGCGGAGTGTTCCTCGCGCACTCGATGCGCCTCCGCGTCCACGGTTTCCAGTTCCGCGCGAGACGCTTCCAAAGCGCGTTCACGCTCGGCCCGCTCCGCATCCTTCTGCGCAACGGCTTCGCTGTTCCGGGCGCGCTGCTCGGCCGAGCGCTCCTTCTCACGCTCCAGACGCTCCAGTTCCAGACGCGCAATCGAGATGCGGGATTGTGCGCGGTTATGTTCCTCGGTGAGTTTGCGCTGCTCGGCCTGCAGCGCGACGGCGTCTTTCTCGCGGGCCTGCTGCGATTGCCGCAGGCGGTCAAGATCGGCTTCCAGTTGCGAGATCTCCCGCGCCAGTTCTTCCTGCGTCTTTACCTGAATCCCCAGTTCGCGCTCTTTGCCGGTGAGCGCGACGGCCAACTCGCGCACCTCGCGCTTCAACGCCAGCGGACCCGACGACTTCTTGCGTCCACCGGTCAGCGTCGCACCCTGGTAGCAACGGCCGTCTTCCAGCAGAAAGTACAGTTCCGGATAACCAGCCGCAAAATCGCGCGCCTGGTCGGCCGTCTCGGCCAGATAGCATTGCGCCAGTCGCGGCAGTAACGTACCAGCCTGCCCGGTGAGCCCGTTCGAGAAACGGAGATGATCGGTGAGTCGCGGCAGTGGAACGCGGGCTTGCAAAAGCTCGCGATCGTTCGCTGCGTTTTCCACAACAAACGTGGCGCGGCCTTCCAGATCGGAACGCAGAACCTGCATCCCCGCTTCGGCCTGCTGCCAGTCTTTCATCACGACATATTCCAGCTCGTGATGCAGAAACTCTTCCGCCGCGCGCTCGTACTGCGGGTCCACCTCGACGAAATCCGCCAGCACGCCCGCGGCCTTCAGGCCATTACCGTTGCGTTCAAATGCGCCCAGCAAACGCTTCACGGTCTCGGTGGTGTAAGAGTGATGCGCCAGAACGTTTTCCAGCGACTCCTTGCGCGCGCGAAGCCGGGAAGATTCCCCACGCAGCCCGTCGATCATCCCGCGTAATTCCGCGGCTTTCTGGCGCTGCACACCCAGGTCGAGTTCCGTACGCTTGCGTTCGCCGGTGATGGATTCCAGTTCCAGTTGCTGCTCGCCCAGGTCGCGCGACAGCTTTTCGCGAGCCACAGCCAGACGCTCCACCTCCCCCGATGCAGCTTCTTCCTCGCGCTTCGACCGCGTGGTTTCCCGTTCGATTCCCGCCAGAAATTCGTCAATCTGCGCGAGTTGATTCTTCAGATTCGACGCTTCGCCCAACAGTCGCAGAACGATCACGCGGCCCGCTTCGATGGCGCGCTCCTGCTCTCGAACACGATTCTGCAGAGACTCGCGCTCGTTGTTCTTGGCCAGCATCTGATTGCGCGATTGCGTGATCTGCTGTTCCAGTTCCTGAAGAGATTCACGCAGCGTCGCGCGCTCGGCATCCACCTGCTGCAGCCGGTTCTCCAGTTCCTGCGATTCGCCCTCATTGCGCGTCATCCGCGTTTCGATGGCGCCCGATTCCTTCACCTGCGCTTCCAGTTTGCCGCGCGTTCGCTCGGCTTCCACATTCAAGTCCGCCAGTTGCTTGCGTGCTTCGGTGAGGCGCTGTTCCAGGTCGTAACAGGCCATCTGCAAGGCTTCCCGCGCCGTCTCGCCGGCGGCCACTTCGATGGCCGCTTCGCGCAGTTCGGTAGCGGCGGTTTCCAGTTCCGCCGCGGCCTGCGCCACTTCCATTTCCAGTTGCTGCGAACGCGCGCTGAGCACGGTGCGCAGTCGCGCATCCATTTCGATCTTGAGTTCGCCGTAGCGCTTGGTCCGCGCGGCCTGCCGCTTCAACGAGTTGGCCTGCCGCGTCACTTCTTCCAGAATGTCGAAAACGCGGGCCAGGTTCTGCTTGGCGCTTTCGAGCTTTCCCTCGGCGAGCCGCTTGCGGGATTTGAATTTGCTAATTCCCGCGGCTTCTTCGATCACCGCGCGGCGGTCGTAAGGGCGCGAACTCAGAATCTGGCCGATCCGCCCCTGCTCGATAATGGCGTAGCTTTCCGGCCCCAGGCCACTGCCCATAAACAGATCCTGAATATCTCGCAGGCGCGCGATACGGCCGTTAATAAGATACTCGCTTTCACCGGAACGGAACAAGCGGCGCGTGATGGTGATTTCACCCGGCGTGACGCGTGCCTGCGTGCCCAAAATGGCCGGACCGTGCCCGTTATGACCATTCTCGGCGGGCGGGATGACGGTGATTTCAACAGGATTGTCGGCGTCGGCATTTTCCAGGGTGGCGACAGGTTGCCGGGGCGTGGGATCGAGCAAAGTCATGGTGACCGAGGCCATGCCGACGGCCTTGCGGTCGCGCGTTCCCGCGAAGATCACGTCCTCCATGCGGGCGCCGCGCAGACTTTTGGCGGACTGCTCACCGAGCACCCAACTGATGGCATCGCTCAAGTTGCTCTTCCCGCAGCCGTTCGGCCCGACCACCGCGGCAATGCCGTCGCCCCGGAAGCGCAACTCCGTACGATCGCAGAAAGACTTGAAACCCTGTAATTCGACTTTTTTTAGCTTGAGCAAAGCGTTTCCTCTCGGTCGCTCGGGGGATGTCTTGATGCTACCCCGAAGCCCGATGAAAGTAAAGTATCACGACCACGATATGTAGTGGTCTTCATACTGTAAACGCTGTGGGTAGAGGGGCGCAAGCTGATTTATGCAGCTTTCTGTGGAAGAATGGCGGGTGTCGTCACTTCCCGAATGTCGAGATCATCTCGATCCCGTCCCCGGTCACGATGCTGATGTGCCCTGACCACGGTAGTTCTGTGCGCAACGCCCGATCCACGAGAGGCGCCAAGTTCTCAGGAACCGGTCGAAATACACGGAAGAGAATGACGCCAGCGCGTTTGAGCGCGACCGGCGGTTGGAGGGCAAGCTGCCAGAAGTCCCTTTCGAGCGTCAGGATCACCCGGCCGCCCGCTTCTGCACGCTCGATCAAAGCGCGATCTCTCAGACCTGGAAAATCGATGCGCGCCGACAGGATGCCACGACCTTGAGCGCGGAGAAGTTGAATGACCGGGCGAGGGGAAGTTTTCGTCAGCCAGAAGTCTCATTCAGGCCAGAAGGGGATCGGCCCTGTATTCATGCGCGAGATAGCTCGCGTACGCCAGGCATGCGAGGATATCTTCTCTAGTGATTCCGGGTAGTTCTTGAGAATCTGATCTTCGGACTGGTCGGCCGCCAACAGTCCCAAAATGAACTCGACGGCAAGGCGTGTGCCGCGGACAATCGGTTTTCCGGCAAGTATCTCGGGATCGACGGTAATTCGCGCCGGCAAAGACATGATCTCAGATTACCCCGCGGCGCGCTGAGGAGTCGTCATTTAGTGATCATGGCGTCGGCATTGGGCATTCCAGGTTCGCCGTCTTCATCAGGCCCCACATAAAGCCCACCTGGGTGAACGTCCTCTTGTTACGGTCGAAAAACCAATGCTCCAGTGGTACGCCGACCGGAGCGTACGGGGTCCCGGATTTCGCGTCGGGACAACCGGGGTGTTTATGCCCCGAGTCCGGATCGGGGCAGATGAAGAATGTGAGCGATTCGAAGCTATCGTTCGTAGTCGCCCTGGAATGGCAAGTCATGCATGACGAAGCATTAGCAAAGCCACTTTCGAACGCCCGATTACCGAGCAATGTCGGTAGCCCATCCTCCTCATAGGAGGCCTGAGTTCCCACGAGCCGGTAGTTGGTCAATACCTCACCCGTTCCGGTTCTCGAAAGGAGATCCAAGAGTTGCCTTGTGGGCGCTCCCTTGGAAGTAAAGCCGAATGAATCATGGCAGCACATTCCCGGACCGGGGTCTGTGTCGCCAGGCTTGGGGGCATAAGCAACTAGGGCCCGATGTTCCCACGTAGCCCAAAACCAGTTTGGAAATTTTGCGTCTTTGAAGGCAGCGTGAAACGCCAATAAACAGTAAGTCTGGCGCCCAATGGCCTCACAGTGAAAGTCCTGGGCGTTGACATGGCTTAGTTTCAGACGCCCGTCGTCTACGCACGTGTCACCGTCCAGAGCGCACCAATCGGCTTTAATGGCCATAGAGCCGTCTACGAACGCGACGTCCTCCCGCCTCTCAAAGGCACGAACTCTCCCCGCGGAGCTGAATACGTCCCTTTCCTTGATGGACCCGCAGAGCGTGAAGTTGTACTTGATCTCCTCAGTTTTGTCGGTGGCGTCTGGTGTGGTAGCCAACCCTGATCGCGCCAGCTTGTCGATGCGGAGAAGGAGCGTCTCGCCGGAAACAACCAGCGAGCTCTCGCTTTCAGGCGCACAGGTGGGCGTCTTGGGATACTCCAATACCACGTTGTCCCGGCTGGGCCAAAACTCCCAGGCCAAGCGGCCGTTGCCACCCAGAGCGGCGTGGCTGTTCTCGGCCAACACCCTCCACGCCAATTCGGACGGATTCTCGCCCGAATACGAGATGGGAACGGCCTTCCGGTGGCACCCCACAAATAGGCCAAGAGCCAACACCGTAGGAACGATCAGGCGCGGCCGCATTTACGAGAGTAACTTCTCGGCAACATCGCAAGGCCCCGTGCCGCACGGGCAGGTCTGCGAAGTGCTATAAAGGTCCCGCTAGCCGGGTCGCTCCCAAGGAAGTCGGCGCTCAGCGTAGAGTTCGTTCACAAAAGCATAATCGCCATGCGAATGTGCCCCAGTTGGCGTACGGTGATGCTGTCAGGCACGAATGCGGTCGCGCCCGCCTGCACTTTTTGCTTCTTCTTACGTTTCTGCATTTGCTTTCCCTCGCGAACCTTTCTTTCTTCACTTCCGGTGATCTGCACCACTAGGCCTGCGGTTTCTCAACTCGGTTTCCGCTTCCCTTGCAACATCCTCACGGCCCGCCACCTTGGCGCATCTGACAATATCACTCAATAAGTCAGTAAACATCCCCGGATAGTTTTGCCCGGGATGCGCGAAGACATACCGCCGGATTTCGGCCGACCTTAAGTAATCGGTCAGCGCTTCCTGTACCTGGCCTGCCTTTTCCAGTGCATGCGCCAGGGCATCGCGCGGGGTGAGTGCGCTCTCCATACCATCCGCCCGCTTCAATAGGGTGACTGCGTCCTCGGCCCTTCCTTCGGCGAGAGCGATCTCGCCCTCCGTCAACAACCGGCTGATGTCGGCGAGCTTGGTTCCCGGCGCTGCCGCTTCCACCCTTTTGACTAGGTCCAAAGCCACGGATTTCTCTCCCACCCGCGCGGCCATCACTGCGATCGGCACCATGTAATAAGCCGAACGAACCCGCGCGGCGGCTTCCCGGACGGCGCTTCGCGCTTCCCGTAAAGCCCCTCTCTTCTGGAGCAGATATGCGAGCCCGCCCAATTTCTCAGCTTGCTGATCAGCCAGCGCCGCCGAGTTATCCTCCTGCGCACCCTCACGAAGAACCGCCTCGGCCTCCGCCGCGCGGCCCTCTTCGGCGAGTTGAGAAGCCTCGAACCACTGCGCGCGGCCCCGCAGGAACTGATCGCTCGACGAGTGTAGAGAACGGAACTGGATCAGCGCGCCAGAGAAATCGGCCTTGGACATCAAGAGCTCTCCCTCTTTCAGGACCGCCTTTTCGGGCGCCGCCAAACGACGCAACTCAGCTTCCGTCGACCTCGCTTTTTCGAAATCGCCCGATTCGGCGTAAACTGCGCCAAGGTTGTCGGCAATGGGGATGGAGTCCTTGGTTTTCGACGCGGCGCGCTCGAATGCGCGGATCGATGCCTCGAAATTACCTCGCAGCGCCAGGGCATCGCCCAGATAAAACGACGCCAAATATTCGTGCGGGAACTCCTTTTCCATCTGAGCGAAGGCGGACTCATAACCAGCCCAATCCCAGGTGTCACCCGCATACAAGCCGCGCAGCCGCAGTTCTTCGTAGCGGCTCAAGTGGTTGCGGTTCGCCTCGGCAATCGCCAAACTCCAGTAGCGGAATCCTTCATCCTGTCCTTGATTAGCCGTCAAAATATCAGCGAGCCTCATCAACCCAAGCGCAAAGTGCGGATCGAAAGTGACAGCATCTTTCAATATTTGTACGGCCTCATCGCTATTGCGCTCCGCCTGGAGTTTTTCCGCTCTGAAATAACTCGCCTGCGCCTGCCAGGACGACGTCGTCACATCCTCGGGAGGCCTGTCATTCTGATTGATCTCGTCCTGCCGCTCGCCCACCGTGCCTCGAATCCAGGTGCAGGCCTCGTCGATAGCTCCGAACAACTCCTGCTTCCCCGAAGCCGTGAACGATTTCGACAAACGGCGTCTTGCCGCCGGCGAACCCGGCTCCAGAATCTCCAACAGCACACTCAGCGTGAGCTGGTCTCCCAGCGGCGCTATCCCCGCGGAGAGAACGATGGGCACGCCCTCTCGATAGGCCACGTCGCGCGCCAGCTCAGGAGTAAGCGGTGTATTCCCGGGTTTCTCCATCTTCTTGAGAACGTCGGGAAGCCGGCTTCGGTTCCACAAATTCAAGTAAGCCGATTGGCGCAGTTGGCTCCGGAACACCTCCGTCGCGCCGTCGAGTTCGGGAAAGCGCGTCGAATTCACAACATCCTGAAGCAGCACAGCGGACCCCGCCGGCTGCGTCGTTCCTTGCCGCCATCGATATCCCCACAATCCCAGCGCCGCCAAACCCAACGCCAACACCCCGCCGGCAAGAGCTCGCCACGCCTTCTTCGAAACAACCAGCTGGCGCGTAAGCCCGGACACCGCTTCGCCTGCCGTCCGAAATCTTTTCTCCGGGCTCCGCTCAATGCAACGCCGGATCACGCGCGCCCAGCGCCGGTTCATGGCGGGCTCCTGGGGCAGTTCCCCACCCGCGCGCGGCCGCTGGCCAGTCACTAATTCGCACAGCACCACGCCAAACGCATAAATATCGGAAGCTGCTGTCGCCGCTTCGCCGGCCAGTTGCTCGGGGGGCATATAGGCCGGAGTGCCCGCAATCACCCCGGTTTTAGTAATTGAAGGATTTGATCCGGTCGAACTGCGCGCGAGACCGAAATCCATGACAACGGCGCGTGCGCGACCCCCAACGCTCGATTCCAAAATGATGTTGGCCGCCTTCAGATCCCGATGAATCACTCCCGCCTGATGCGACGCATCCAACCCAAGCGAGATCTGCTTCGCCAGCGCGAGAGCCTCGCCCAGCGGGAGCGGTCCCGTTCGCTGCAGGTGCGAAGTCAACGTTTCTCCCTGGATCAGTTCCATGGTCAGGAGAAAACCATCACCGCCAGGCTGGGAGATACGAACGAGATCGAACACACGGCAAACGTTGGGGTGGGTTACGCGCCGCGCGCTCTGAATCTCCTGGCGGAGCCGGCCGATCGATTCTGCATCGTTCGCAATCCGCGGGAGAAGCGTCTTGACGGCCACGTTCTGCTGCACCACCGGGTCCCATGCGGCGTAGACCTCACCCATTCCGCCGCGGCCGAGAAAGCGGTCGATTCGAAACCGGCCCGCAAGAACCGACCCATCCGGATAAGTCGGGTCGAGGCTGGGGGAAGCCGGATCTGTCGGAAGAACATTCGTGGCTTCCGCGTGGGCGGCGAGAAGTCCATCGATCTCGGCGCGCAGCTCAGTGTCGCTTTGGCACGCCCGATCGAGGAAATCCGCACGGCGCGAGCCGTCCAGTTCCAAGGCGGCCTCCAGCAGTTCCTTAAGTCGTTGCCACCGTTCCGGCGTCATTGTCCAGGCCTTCGTTCAGCTGCTGATACAACCAAGCGCGGGCCATTTCCCAATCGCGTTTCACCTGTCGCGAGGAAATGCCCAAAACACCAGCGACTTCTTCAATGGTGAGGTCGCCAAAGAATCGCATTTCGACGATGCGGGAGCCGCGTGGGTCCCAGGTCGCCAACCGGCCCAGCGCCTGGTCCAACTCCACTAACTCATACGCAATCTCGTTCGTGTAGATAATCGCCTTGTCGAGCGAAATCTTGTGCAATTTCGACGGGCGCTTGGCGGCCTTAGTGCGACGCGCGTGATCGATCAGAACACGGCGCATTTCAATCGACGCGAGCGCGAAGAAGTGGTTGCGGTCGTGCCAATCCACGTCCGGCCCGGGCCGCAACATCCGGATGTACGCTTCGTGGACAAGGGCCGTGGCTTCCAAAGTGTGATCCGGGCGCTCAGCCCGCATCAGATGCGCCGCCCGCGCGCGCAGGTCGTCGTAGATCAGGCTAAGCAGGTCGGACTCGGCTGCGGAATCACCGGAACGGACGCGGCGAAGAAGTAGCGTGACTTCCTCCGGTTGGTGATCCATGGGAGTGATTATAGCCGAAGACCGCGTCTAAGTAACTCAACTAACTAACGTAGGGACGGCTCAGCGGCTAACGTGGTGAATTCCCTCAGCGCCCCCTCAAACACCTCAACCGCCTGGCTCGTCGCCTTCCGATCCGCGCTCGTCACCGCCGCCAACGCCGCCGAAAGCTCCACCTGAACGTGGCCCAGCTTTTCCCGCTGCGCCTCATTCGCCGGGCCCTTCAACCGCGTGCCCAGCTTCTGCGCATCCGTCAACGCCGACACAATCCGCAAAGCCAGATCGCGCTGCTCCTCAAGGACGCTCTCTTCAACGGGCGAGCGCGGGTCCTGGAACACATGCAGACGCTGCGTCAGTTGATACGTCATTTTGTCGAGAGCCGTAAACCGCACCGTATAATCGCCCGGAACCACCAGCGGTCCACGCACGGGTCCGATCTCCTGATCAGGTTCCCCAGGCTCCGCCGCCGGACCCGCGTAACGCATATCCCAAACAAAACGGTTCAGGCCGGGCTTTACGCCCGGTGCAGATTCGGGTTCAAACCAGATGTCCGCAACCGCGGTGTTCTTAGGCGCGGGCGGCACCGGATCGGCACTTAAGTAGCGCCGCACGAGTTGCCCCTTGCCATCCAGAATCTCAATCGCAACGCGGCCCGAATAGCCCGCCGGCAGCCAGTAATCCAGCACCGCGCCCGAAGGCGGATTCTTCCCTGCCGGCACTTCCGGCGGCAGCGGCGTTCCCAGGAACCATGCGTTGAACATACGGACCGCATCCCCCGGCTCGAACAGCCTAGGGTTGGAACGCTGAACCAACCCCGCGGTCTGCCGCAGCGGCGTGACGTTGTCCAGAATCCAGAACGACCGGCCATGCGTTGCGATCACAAGATCGTCCCCATGCACCACCAGATCGCGCACGGAAACCACCGGCAAATTCAGTTGCAGCGATTGCCAGTGATCGCCATCGTCCACCGAAACGTAAACGCCCGTCTCGGTCGCGGCATACAGCAACCCGCGCCGCTTCGGATCTTCCCGAACAGAATTCAAGAAGGCCCCGTGGGCGATGCCGGCGATGATCTCGGTCCACGTCTGGCCGTAATCACGGGTGCGGTAGAGATGCGGTTCGTAGTCTTCAAGCCGATGCCGGTCTACCGCCGCCCAAGCTTCACCCGCGTCAAAATGCGAGGCTTCTATCTGCGTGATCTTGCTCCACGCAGTCAGCCCTTTCGGCGTTACATCCGACCAGGTCCGCCCGCCGTTGCGCGTCAGGTGAACCAATCCGGTATCGCTCCCCGTCCACAGTAGAGATCCAAACAGCGGACTCGGAGCGATGCTGAAAATCACGCCGCGGCCGTCCGGACCCGTCAAGTCCGGGCTGATCTGTTTCCAGTTGAGGCCGCCATCGGTGGTCTTGAGCAGAAACTGCGTGCCCAGATAGAGCGCGCTTTCGGCCGATTCCGGTTCGGCGTGTGAAAACACCAGCACCGTAGTCCAGGGAGCGCGATACTTGCGCTGGTTGGCTGGCACGCCGAACGACGGTACGGGCCAGGGCGTAATTTCCTGCG
>Ga0302320_10020298_pt1 | contig 13265 bp, 11 predicted proteins | sample Bog_T0_3_FD_202130 | JGI IMG/M metagenome (GOLD analysis project Ga0302320, IMG submission 202130) | Peat permafrost microbial communities from Stordalen Mire near Abisko, Sweden - Bog_T0_3 | ecosystem: Environmental > Terrestrial > Soil > Wetlands > Peat | place: Sweden: Abisko, Stordalen Mire...
GCTGATCGACTATGTTACCGCCTAATGCCACTCCGCACCGTGCATTTGTGCTCGTCAAGAGGAAACGCGCCAGCACTGGCCTCGATTCCTCGCCTTACCGGGCCGCATCAGCGCTGCTTCTGCTTGCTCTCCTTGGCCCCGGAACTCCCCGCCTTGGCGGCATTTCGCCGCTTCGGAAAAACGCGCTGAAAGATTGTATCCACGTTGCGCAACTGGCGCTTCAGGTCGAAGGCGCGATCCAGCGTCTTTTTCGCAACCCGCGAGGTAATCTCCGGATCGGCGGAGACCAGTTCGCGAAAGTTCTTTTCCTCGCGCCAGGCCTGCATCGCATTGCGCTGCACAATTCGGTAAGCATCCTCGCGCAGCACCCCGGCTTCCACCAGGTCGAGCAGCAGTTGGCCGCTGAAAACCAGGCCTCCGGTCGAATGCAGGTTGCGCAGCATGCGCTCGGGATACACCAGCATGGTGTCCACAATCTGGCAGGTCTTGGCCAGCAGATAATCGAGCAGAATCGTCGAGTCGGGCAGGATCACGCGCTCCACCGAAGAGTGCGAAATATCGCGCTCGTGCCACAGCGCCACATCTTCCAGCGCCGGTTGCACGTTGCCGCGAATCACCCGCGACAAGCCCGAAATCTGTTCGCACGTGATCGGATTCCGCTTGTGCGGCATCGCCGACGATCCCTTTTGCTTTTCGCTGAAGAACTCCTCAGCCTCCCTCACCTCGGTCTTCTGCAGGTGGCGGATCTCGGTGGCGATCTTGTCCAACGTGCAGGCCACCACCGCCAGCGTGGCCACGAAGTAGGCGTGCCGGTCGCGTTGAATCACCTGCGAGGAGACCGCTGCCGGTGCCAGCCCCAGCCGTTTGCAGATCAACTCCTCATACTTCGGATCCAGGTGCGCGCCATTGCCGACAGCGCCGCTCAGCTTGCCCACCCGCATCTGTTCCGTAGCAAAATCCAGGCGCTCCAGGTTGCGCTGCATTTCGCTGTACCAGTTCGCAATTTTCAACCCGAACGTGATCGGTTCCGCGTGGACCCCATGCGTGCGGCCGATCTGCGGCGTATGCTGGAACTCCAGAGCGCGCCGCTCCAGCACCACCAGAAATTTTTCCACCTCGCGCCGCAGCAGGACCGAGGCCTGCTGCACCAGCAGTGCCTGCGCCGTGTCCACCACGTCGTTCGACGTCAGTCCGTAGTGCAGCCAGCGCGACTCGGGACCGACTTTCTCCGCCACCGCCGTGGTGAAGGCGATGACGTCGTGCTTCACCTCGGCCTCCACCTGGTGAATGCGTGCGACTTCAAAGTTCGCGCCCTTCACCCGGATCGCCCGCGCTGCCGCCTTGGGAACGATGCCCGCTTCGGCCAGGGTTTCACTGGCGGCAACCTCAACCTGCAGCCAGGTACGAAACTTGTTTTCATCACTCCAAATACTTCCCATCTCGGGGCGGGTATAGCGAGCAATCAAGGCGAACTCCTTACCAGGCTCTCACTCCGGCCTGAACTCCTTATTGTAACAATCCCGGCGCCCAGATTTGGGGTTTGCATGCGCGCAAAAAAGGGGCCGGGAGCAATCCCGGCCCTGAAAGGAGGAGGTCCTCTTCACGATTGTTTTCATGCCCCGGCGGAAAAGGAAACCGGTCGTGCAATCTCTAACGGATGACGCGCGGCAAATCTTTAGCTCTTCTCAATGCCGAGCAGCGCGCTCATCTCTTCGTGCAGAAATCCCTGTCCGGGACGATACGGCTGCACCCACCTGCCATCGATCACAAACTGCGGGATGGCGCGTTTGCCGGTATTTCGTACCACCTCATCGGCGGCGCCCGGCGTGGTCTCGATGTTGATTTCCTGGTAAGCGATCTTGTGGCTGTCCAGAAAGTGCTTTGCGTCTCGGCAGTCACGGCACCACGGCGCTGAATAGACAAGCAGTTTCATAATGAATGGATGACTTAGCGTGCTCCTACGCTTCAATTTTCGCCGCACAAATCCTCTCCGAACCCGCTCCCGCTTTCCTGCGCGCAAACGGAAACGCCGCCGGAATTCCGGCGGCGCTTCTTGATCGTTCAGGATGCGGCCTAGTTGAACAGCAGCGCCCCGTCGGTTTTCTCTTCGCCCACTTCGCGGTAGAAGAGCTGGTTGTTGTCGAGATAGACCTCGACGAACGCCGGACGGTTCTTGATGCTGCCCTGGATCAGCGCTTCCGACAGCGGATCCTCCACGTACTTCTGCAGCGCCCGGCGCAACGGGCGTGCTCCGTAGCTGCGATCCGTAATCGTCTTCTCCAGAATCCACTTGCGCGCGTCCTCGGTCACCGTGATTGTGATCGCTCGCTGTGCCAGGTTGTGATTCAGTTGCGCCACCATCAACTCCACGATCTGGATCAGGTCGTGTTCGCTGAGCGCGTTGAAGATCACGACTTCATCGAGGCGGTTGAGGAACTCGGGGTTGAATGTCTTCTTCACCTCGCTCTTCACCATCTCTTCAACCTTGTCGCTGATGTTCTCTTCCTTGTTGGACGAGAACCCAAGACCCTCGCGCTTGATCATGTGACGCGCGCCGATGTTGGAGGTCATGATCAGGATGACGTTCTTGAAATCGACCGTGTTGCCCAGGCCATCGGTCAACTGTCCATCCTCAAAGACCTGCAGCAGGATGTTGAACACATCCGGATGCGCCTTCTCGATTTCATCCAGCAGCACTACCGAATACGGCGCGCGCTTCACCCGCTCGGTGAGCTGTCCGCCTTCTTCGTAGCCCACATAGCCTGGAGGCGAGCCAATCAACTTGCTCACCGAATGCTTCTCCATGTACTCCGACATATCGAAGCGGATCAGGCTCTTCTCGCTGCCGAACATGAATTGAGCCAGCGTGCGCGCCGCTTCCGTCTTGCCCACGCCCGTGGGGCCCAGGAACAGGAACGAACCGATGGGACGCGCCGGATTCTTCAGTCCCGCGCGCGAACGCCGGATGGCACGGGCCAGCGCGGAGATCGCCTTTTCCTGCGAAATCACGCGCTTGTGCAGTTCCTCTTCGATGCGCAGCAGCTTCTGCGATTCTTCTTCCTTGATCGCCGCCACCGGGACGCCCGTCCAGCGCGACACCACTTCTTCGATGTCCTCACGCTGCACGATTCCCGTCGCGCTCTCATCCAGGTGGAATTTCTCGCGCAGGTCGCGCAAGCTCTCGCGCTCCTTGCGTTCTTCATCCGAGTAGAAACGCGCCTTCTCGAATTCATGATTCGCAATCGCGTTTTCCATCCGGTGAACGATGAACTTGATGCGCTTCTGTACCTCGGTGATCTCTTCCGGCAGCGCCGACTGCCGCAGCTTCACCCGCGCTCCGGCTTCATCGATCAGATCGATCGCCTTGTCCGGCAGGAAACGGTCCGGGATGTAACGGTTCGAGTGCGACACCGCGAAGTTGATTGCCTCGTCGGTGTAGCTGACGGCGTGAAACTTCTCGTAGCGCTCCTTGATGCCCATCAGGATCTTCACCGAATCCACTTCGTTCGGCGGCGGCACCTTCACCGACTGGAAGCGCCGCTCCAGCGAGCGGTCCTTCTCGATCGACTTGCGGTATTCACCCGGCGTGGTGGCTCCGATGCACTGGATTTCACCGCGCGACAGCGCCGGCTTCAAAATGTTGGCCGCATCGAGCGATCCCTCGGCCGAGCCCGCGCCCACCAAGGTGTGCAACTCGTCGATAAAGATGATCGAGTTCTGATTTTCGATCAGCTCTTTCATGATCGTCTTCAGCCGCTCTTCGAACTGCCCGCGATATTTCGTGCCCGCGACAATCAGCGAGAGGTCCAGCGCGAGCACCCGCTTGTCGGCCAGGAACGACGGCACTTCGCCGTCGGCAATGCGCTGCGCCAGGCCTTCGACAATCGCCGTCTTGCCCACGCCCGGCTCACCGATCAGCACCGGGTTGTTCTTGGTGCGGCGGCACAGAATCTGAATCGTGCGGTCCACCTCGCCATCGCGTCCCACCAGCGGGTCCAGTTGATTCTCCATCGCCGCCTGCGTCAGGTCGCGCGAGAACTCCGCCAGCAGCGACGACTCGCGGTTGGCTGCCCGCTGCGGCTGCTGCTGAACCTTTTCCTGCGTCGTCCGCTGCAACTCCTCGCGAATCGCCGCCAGCTTCAGACCGCGCTCGGCCAGAATCTCCGCCGCAAAACACTTCTCCTCACGCAGCAACCCCAGCAGCAGGTGCTCCGTGCCGATGTGTTTGTGGCTCAGCCGTTCGGCTTCCTCGGAGGCATAGGCCAGCACCCGCTTGCACTCATTGCTGAGCGGCAGGTCCACGCTGGTCGATACTTTTTCGCGAACCGTCGTGTGGGCTTCAATCTGCTTGCGGATCGAGTCCACCGACGAATGCTGACGAAGAAAGCGATTGGTCAGCGCTTTGTCTTCGCGCAGAAGACCCAGCAGCAGATGCTCCGTCTCGATATACGGAGAACCAAACTGGCTTGCCTCATAACGTGCAAAGAAGATTACCCGCCTCGCCTTTTCGGTGTACCGTTCAAACATTGTGTCTCCCCAGGTTCCCCCGCCCCGGTCTTTGCCGGTCGCGGCATAACCCACTTTTTACTACGCCTCAGGCGCCGCCGGAAATCAACCCTCCGGAAAGCGCCAATGGATACCAACCTGCTGGCCGCAAACGCCAGCGGAACAAGAAAATCCAGCCCTGTCTTCCTGCTGTCAATGATGGCGGCCACTTGCAGCCCATCGAGCTTTTGATAATTTTCTCTGCGTTACGCCCACTATGCCACTAAACCATCCCCAAAGCGAAGAGAATTAACCCGCAGCGGACGATAAAGACTCGGTCGTCGCCTCCGTCAACCTTCCACCCTCCAAACGCAGCACGCGGCTGCAGCGCCGCGCGAAGGCCAGATTGTGCGTCACCAGAATCGACGTAAGCCGGTAACTGACGTGGAGTCTTGAAATTAGCTCAAAAACCGACTCCGCCGTCCGGGTATCCAGATCGCCCGTCGGCTCATCGGCCAGCAACATGGCTGGAGCCGTTACCAACGCCCGCGCCAGTGACACCCTCTGCTGCTCGCCTCCGCTCAGCTCGCCCGAGCGATGATGCCCGCGGTCAGCCAGCCCAACCTCGTCCAGCCATTCGGCAGCCTTGGCCTCCGCCTGGCGACGGTTTTCGCCACGCAGATACAGCGGCATCGCCACGTTCTCCAGCGCGGTGAACTCCGGCAACAGGTAGTGGAACTGCCACACGTATCCGATCTGGCGATTTCGGAATTCTGCTGCGTCTTCTTCTCCCAGCGACGTCAATCGAGTGTCGCGGAAGTACACTTCGCCGGAGCTGGCCGAATCCAGTGCCCCCAGAATGTGCAGCAGGGAACTTTTCCCCGCGCCACTCTGCCCCACTATCGCCAGCATCTCACCTTCACAAACCCGGAAAGACAGGTTGTCAAAGAGCGTAAGCTCCGTGCTGCCAGAGCGATAGACTTTACCAAGAGCCTCAACTCGGAGAATCTCTTCTTTATCCATTGGATGCACCACTTCTTCTCTCTGGTGCAAATTCGCGCCTCCGTTGCCAGGAACTCTCGCGACCCTTGCGCGCAACGCGCGGCGCCGTTTGCCGGCCGCAGCCTGCACCCTTATTGATTAGATCACGTTGGGCTCGTCTCGCGCCCTCATCCGGCAGTGGAAAACCCCCTTGGAATACCAAGACTGCTCGTGATCCAAAATACGGCCGCCCCCGAACCTCGTCCGCGCTACTCGTAGCGCAGCGCCTCGGCCGGCAGCACCCGCGCCGCCGATTGCGACGGATAGACCGTGGCAATGAAGCTGATCCCGAGCGAGACCGCAGCCACCAGCAGCGCGTCCATCGCGCGCGGCACAAAGGGTACGTAGTCGATCGTGTAAACCTCTGCCGAAAGCGTGATCCAGTGGTAGCGTCCGGCCAGGACCGCCAGCGTGTAACCAACCACCAGCCCCAGCGCGGTTCCAATGATGCCGATCAGCAATCCCTGCCAGATGAAAATCCGCCGCACCTGCCGTCGCCGCGCGCCCATCGAGACCAGCACCGCAATATCGCGCGTCTTCTCCATCACCATCATGATCAGCGAAATCAAAATATTCAGCGCCGCCACAAACACGATCAGCCCAATCGTAATGAACGTAACCACCCGCTCCAGCCGCAGGGCGCGGAACAGCGCCCGGTTCTGCTCCATCCAGTTCGTGGTCTGGAAACCTTTGCCCGCCGCCGCTTCGATCTGGCTGCCGATCGCCGCCGCGTTGTAGATGTCGTCCACCTTGAACTCCAGCACGCTGGCGATCTCACCCAGGCTGAACAGCCGCTGCGAGTCGGCCAGAGAGCACAGCGCCCAACTCGAGTCGTAGTCGTAAAATCCCGACTGGAAAATTCCCACGACCTTGAATCGCATGTAACGCGGCACCATTCCAAACGGCGTCAACTCGCCCTGCGGACTGGTCACCAGCACGACCGCCCCCACGCCCGCTCCCAGGGTCGTCGCCAGTTCCTTGCCCAGCACAATCGGCGGCATCGCCGCAATCCGATCCGCGGCGCCCTCCAGCGACGACGGATCGGAATCCTGCGCCTTCGGCGGCTCTGCCGATTGCGCCGCCGGCTTCGCGGCCTGCTCGCGGGCGCGCTGCTCGGCGTCGGACAGCGGCTGCGCGCTGCCCTCGCGAACCGAATCCAGCAGGGCCGTCACCCGCCGCTCGTCGGCCGGCACGATTCCCTTGAGCACCGCGCCGCCGGCGCGCGCGCCGCGTGAAATCAGCACCTGCTCGTAGATCGCCGGCGCCGCCGCCCGTATGTGCGGCAGTTTTTCCAGCCGCGCCCGGAGCGCCGGCCAGTCCCTTATTCCGTCGTTCTCCACCCGCATCAGGTTGACGTGCGAAGTCGTGCCCAGCAATCGTTCCTGCAGGTCCTGGCGGAATCCGTTGTTAATCGCTAGAGCGATAATCAGCGAGGCCACTCCGGCGGCAACCCCAAGGATCGAGATCCCGGTAATCACTCCAATCACCGCCTGGCGGCGCTTGGCGCGAAGATAACGGGCGGCAATAAAAAGCTCAAAGCGCATGGGATGATTATAGAAGCAGCGCGCAAGCGGGATTCCGATCTTTACTTGTGCGCCGTTCCGCACAGCGCCGAAGTTCCATGTTCACCGTAGTACGTCGTTTCGCTACGATCGTGCCCATGGGGGAAAACCGCCAGTGCTCTGTGTGTCCGTGCGGCACGCGGTTCGTGTATAAGGGACAGGCGGCATACATTCGCAAGCGGCTCCTCGCCGGGAGAAACACATGAGGTTGTCGGTCATCACCGCTCTGGCGCCCCTGCTGGCGACGGCGCTATTTGCCGCCTCAAGCGCGGGCGGCGCGGATTCATCGAGCAATGCCTCTTCGAGTAATCTCGCTCCCAGCTTTCGTTTTCCCTCCGTGGAATCGCAGGACCTCGACAAACGTCTGGTCAAGCTGCCGAAAGACTTTGCCGGCGAGCGTAATCTCGTTGTCATCGCCTTTCAGCGCCAGCAGCAGAAGGACGTGGACACGTGGCTCGACGTGAAGAAACGATTTGAAACGATCGACCCCGCTCTACGCTACTACGAGTTGCCCACCCTTGCCCGCCTCAACCCGCTGGCCCGATGGTTCATCGATAACGGCATGCGCGGAGGCATTCCCAGCCACGAGCAGCGCGCGCGCACCATCACGCTTTACCTCGATAAAGAGCCGTTCCGCGCGGCGCTCGGACTGGGCGATGAAAGCAGCATCTACGTGCTGCTGCTCGACCGCGAAGGAAACATCCTCTGGCGCTCTCAGGGAAACTTCGACGAAAGCAAAGGACAAAGCCTCGAGCAAACGCTGGAGCGCCTCATTCACGCCCATTAGCTTGTGTGCGAATTCAGCCGCGATGTTAAGAGATTCTTCCTGCGCCCGAAGCCCAGGCAGGCGTGGCCCGCTCAGTCTTTCGGAATGGGAAAAATCGCCGGCGTGTGTTCGCAATACTCTTCCCACGCCGGGCCGAAGCGCGCATGCAGTTCGCGCTCCTCGAACCGGATCATGATGGCTCCCGTAACCAGCGCGAAGGCGAACAGCGCGAAGCAGGCCACGGTGCCCGCGCCCAGCGTGAAGCCGAGCATGGTGCAGAGATGGCCGAGATACATCGGATGGCGCACCAGGCTGTGCACGCCGAAGTTGATGAGTATCCCAGGCTCGCGCTCCGGCCCCAGTTCATGCCGCCCGATCAGGCGCATGAACGACAGCTCCCTCCCTGCATTGACATACATGAATATAGAAACGGCCCACAGCAGCGGCGCTGCCACCCAGGTTCCGGCGTTGTGGTAAAGCAGATGATTGCGCCACGGGTAGCTTGCGCCCCATGAAATGCACCACATCACCAGCCAGAGCGGGGCCAGCACCTTCAGCTTGTAACGCGCGCCGCGCCAGCGCTCGGCGAAGGGATGCACCATCATCCAATAAGCCGGGATGGTGGCGTAGATGCCGCAGACAATCCAGGCCACGTTGCTGAGCGTTTGCATGAGCGGCCTCCCACGCCGCGCTGGTGGATGGTGGCAGCGGTGCAGCAAAGGTAGCAGAATCCGGGCGGCAGGGCAGTGCAACGTCGTGCGCGAGGGAGCTATCAGGGTTCCAGAGCGCCCCGCAGCGCCGATCAATTTTCGGGCGACGATATACCTGTCAGTCAATCGTTTGGAAGAGATAAGTTACTACTCAGATAATGGTTTTGTAAGGTTGCCAACCATTAACACAAAAGTAAACTACGCCTCGGAAACGATTGGCATAAAGATGAATCATTGCGGCTCGGATGCCGCTTTCCGCTGCCGTCTTATCTGGGTCCGCACAGGCCGCAAATCTGGAACCCAACAGAATTTTCAAGAATTGGAAAATGTGCATCTATACTAGGCAGGACTCCGACCGAGTCTGCGGGAGAGGATCGCCTGATGTCGGAAGGCAAGAGCCGTGCTGCGAAGGCCGCGCGCCGTAATCGGATCTGGTGGTTGCCGCTCGTTGTGTTCGCGCTGGCCATGGGCTTGCCGGCCCAGACCTCAGGCGCAACCGCGCCGGACGCAAGCCCCCAGCAGAACTCCAATCCCCAGCGGCAACCGCCGCCGCCCGAGGCCGGGGGCCCGCAGAGCGACACCGGGCCCTACGCTCTGCCCAAGGTGGACCCCAACAAACAGCCCGCCAGGCCTGCTCCGCCGCCTGTGCCCAAAGCCGCCGAAGGCGTCGGGGACTTCTCCATCAATGTAAATGTTCAGCTTGTTTCCGTGGACGCGCTCGTGCTGACCCGTGATGGACACTTTATTCCGGGACTCCAGAAAGATCAGTTCCGCATTCTCGAGGACAACGTGCCGCAACCCATCCAGAGTTTTGGTCTGACCAAGGCTGGGTTTACCGCCGTGCTGCTGGTCGAGTTCGCCTCCACTCCGGCTTTTCAAGCCAGTCGCCGCCAGTTTGTTTACGATGCGCTGCGCGCATCCTATGCCTTCACCGACCGGATGCAGAAGAACGACTATGTTTCGGTGGTGAGCTTCGACATCAAGTCCAGCATCCTGGTCGACTTCACCACGGAGAAGCAGGCGGTTTACAACGCGCTGAGCACGCTGCGTCTTCCGGTCTTCAGCGAGACGAACCTGTTTGACGCGCTCTACGACACGCTCGACCGGTTGGACCGCGTCGAAGGCCGCAAGGAGATCATCCTGATCGCCAGCGGCGTGGACACCTTCAGCAAGATCACCTATGACAAGCTGCTGAAGAAGATCAAGGCAACTCCCAACGTAACCATCTACTCCATCAGCACCGGTTTTCTGTGGCGGGAAGCCATGGCGGTGAACCGGGGCATGAGCGCATCCATACGCGAGATGGATTACCTGCAGGGCGACAACCAGATGAGCACGTTTGCCAAGCTGACCGGAGGACGCTGGTTCAGCCCGCGCTTCGAGGGCGAGTTGCCGGAGGACTTCCGCGAGATCGGCGATACGGTGCGCAACCAGTACACGATGACGTATCGTCCCACCAACGCCAAGCTGGACGGCACCTACCGCAAGCTGAAAGTGGAAGTGGTCGAGCCCGGCACCGGCAAGCCGCTGGTGGTGCGGGATCAGAAGGGCAAGGAGCAGAAGTACCAGGTGCTGAGCCGCGAAGGCTACACCGCCAGGCACGAAGTGGACTAGGGCCAACTCGCAAGTTCGTTTGCTCATACAAAGTTATGTTTTGCTAACTCCATCGAAAGAGGTAAATGTTGCGAAAATTTCTGTTTGCCACCCTGCCGGTCCTTGTTCTGCTGCTCGGCTCCGCCGTGGCCGTCGCGGCCGAGATCGAGCCGCCCGCCTACGACGTGCGTGAGCACTACACGAAGTACGAATTCAGGATTGCGATGCGCGACGGCGTGAAGCTGTTCACCGCCGTGTTCGTTCCCAAGGATCAGTCGCAGGCGTGGCCGTTCCTGTTCAACCGCACCCCGTACGGCGTGGGGCCGTATGGGGTGGAGAACTATCCCACGCGGCTGGGCTTCCAGGAGCTGGTGGACGCCGGTTACATCTTCGTGAGGCAGGACGTGCGCGGCCGCAACATGAGCGAAGGCAAGTTCGTGGAAGAGTCTCCGTACAAGGACCACAAGGGGCCCGGGGACGTGGATGAGACCACCGACATGCACGACACCATTGACTGGCTGCTGAAAAACGTAGCCAACAACAATGGCAAGGTCGGCATCTACGGTATCTCCTATCCGGGCTTCTACACGGCGGCCAGCATCATCGATTCGCATCCGGCGATCAAGGCGGCCTCGCCGGAAGCTCCCATGGTGGACCTCTATCACGGCGACGACGCCTACCACGGCGGCGCGTTCATGCTGGCGGCCAACTTCGGTTTCTACACGCTGTTCAAGCCGCAGCAGAATCCTACGGCTGACCAGAGCGGCACCGGCGTCAAGTTTGGCACCAGCAACGCATACGACTTCTTTCTGCGGGCGGGAAATCTCGAAGACCTTGAGCGCAAATACTTGAAGGGCTCGAATCCCATGTGGAACGACAACGTGGACCACTGGACCTTCGATGGCCATTGGAAGGAGCGCGACCTGGTGCCGCGCATGAAGAACGTACACTGCGCCGTGCTGACCGTGGGCGGATGGTTTGACGCCGAGGACCTGCAGGGACCGCTGTCGCTCTACAAGGCAATAGGCGATCTGAACCCCGGCACGGTCAACCTGCTGGTGGAGGGCCCATGGGTCCACGGCGGATGGGGCGGGCTGGACGGACGCAAGCTGGGCAACGTGGATTTCGCGCAGGACACCGCCAAGTTTTTCCGGGCGCACATCCTGCTGCCGTTCTTCGAGAAATACCTGAAGGACAAACCGGCGGAAGAGTTGCCCAAGGCGTATGTCTTCGAGACCGGAACCAACGTGTGGCGCAAGTATGACGCGTGGCCTCCACGGAACGCGGTGCGCCGCCGCCTGTACCTGGAAGCCAACCACGGCCTGGGCTTTGAGGCTCCCGGCAATGCGGCGGGCTTTGACGAATACGTGAGCGACCCCGCCCGCCCCGTGCCCTACGTGGGATACCAGGCGCTCGACGTGCCGCAGGAATACATGGCCAGCGACCAGCGCTTCGCCGAGACGCGCCCCGACGTGCTGGTGTACCAGAGCGCGGTGCTGGAAGAGGATGTCACATTCGCCGGGCCGGTTATGCCGAAGCTGTTTGTTTCGACCACCGGCACCGACTCGGATTTCATCGTCAAGCTGATCGACGTGTATCCGCAGAAAGAGTTGGAAGAGCGGCGCAAGCGGCCGCCCAAGGACGTGGGGCCTCCCGAGACCGACCTGCAAGGCTGGGAGGAACTAATTCGCGGCGAGCCATTTCGCGGCAAGTTCCGCCACGGCTTTGAAAAGCCCGAGCCGTTCACTCCCGGCAAGATCGAAGAGATCGATTTCACCATGCCGGACATCAACCACACCTTCCGCCGGGGCCATCGCATCATGGTCCAGGTGCAGAGCTCGTGGTTCCCGCTGGTGGACCGGAATCCGCAGACGTTCGTGGACATCCCGAAGGCGAAGCCGGAGGATTTCAAGAAGGCGACGGAGCGCGTCTACTACGAAAGCGGACACGCCTCGTCGATCGAGGTGCAGGTGGTCGAATAGCGGGCTGGGGGCAATGGCTGGAGACAGCGTTGCCCCCGGCTTTGCTAAATGGATAAAGTCCGTTCCATTACGCTCCCAATAAACGGCGCGTTAAGAGTGATTGCATATCCCGCCGGCCATCTGCGATCAGATAGATGATCATCTGTTGGCCCGCAACGCGGTAGATCACACGATAGGGCTTGAACCAAGTCTGGCGGTACTCCCTGATGCCCACTCTTTCGAGTTCTTTGGGATAGCCGCCACGCTCTGGAAATTGCGCCAGGCTCGCGGCGATTGCCAGCAACCGATCAAGCACATGGTTTGCGTTGGAAACAGAATCGGATTCAGAGACGTAGTCGTAAATAGATTCCAAATCACGCTCGGCACCAGCAGTGAGCAAGACTTCGAACCTGGGGGCGGATCTGGTCATCCTCGGGTTGCTCTCTTCGCGCGCAGACGGGCCGCCACGTCCGCCACCGGCTTAACTTTTCCAGCGGCCACTTCCTGATTGCCCAGCGCCAGAATCTTCAGCAGGGCAAGAGTCTCCTGGGTTTCCTCGAAGGACGCCACATCCTGCAGGACAGCTTTCGCTTCACCGTTTTGTGTGATCACCAGGGGCTCGCGCTGTTCGGTAAGTTTTCTTAGAACCTCGGCGGCGTTGGCCTTGAGGTAGCTGATCGGTTTGACTTGCGATGAGTAGCGCATGCTTGATCCTCGGCGTTCGATGAGACCGAATATAGTCTTTTTATGGTCTCCCGACAAGACCGTCTATCGGTAAGTCCGGAAGAACATCTCGTTTGGAATTATTGTTGGCGAGAACAGGGCTAGGGGGCCGTCTATCCAGAAATGGGATAGTGAGCTACACATTTCTGGTAGCGAACTAAGATCTCCAGAGTTGGAACCGTGCGAACTCTGGGCCACCCGCGAAAGCGATATGCTGAGTCGGGCTATTCGTCCGCGGCATCGGTGAGGAGCCTGATCACTTTTGCATCGAGGTCTTTGGCGACCTTGAGCGCGGGTTCGTTGTGGTAAGAAGCCAGATGGCTCTCCATGGTGTCATAGCAGAGGTGAACCTTCCCCTGACTCTCGTAGACGAGGATCGTAACCGGAGCATAGGAGCCGGCATGGGGAAGATGCTCGACCATCT
>Ga0302320_10020299_pt1 | contig 13265 bp, 9 predicted proteins | sample Bog_T0_3_FD_202130 | JGI IMG/M metagenome (GOLD analysis project Ga0302320, IMG submission 202130) | Peat permafrost microbial communities from Stordalen Mire near Abisko, Sweden - Bog_T0_3 | ecosystem: Environmental > Terrestrial > Soil > Wetlands > Peat | place: Sweden: Abisko, Stordalen Mire...
CCGGCCTCCTGCAGGCCTTTGACCACGAACTGGCTCACGCGCTCATTGTCCTCCACCAGTAGGATTTTCACGTCGTCTCTCCCAACGGCCCGGCCGGCGAAGTCTCCTGCCGCCTGCCGCGCCGCCCTTTGATCCACAAGCTGAACCGGTCCAGATACAGATACACGACCGGCGTGGTGAACAAGGTGAGCGCCTGACTCACGATCAGGCCGCCCACCATGGTGAAACCCAAGGGACGCCTGAGCTCGGATCCGGTGCCATGACCGAGCGCGAGAGGGAGGGCTCCGAGCAGAGCCGCCATGGTGGTCATCATGATGGGCCGGAACCGCAGCAGGCAGGCCTGGCGGATCGAGTCGTGCGGGGAGAGGTGCTGCTCGCGCTCCGCTTGAATGGCGAAGTCCACCATCATGATGCCGTTCTTCTTGACGATGCCGATGAGCAGGATGATGCCGATGAGGCCCATCACCGACAGTTCGATGTGAAACAGCAGCAGCACCAGCAGCGCGCCAACGCCGGCCGAGGGCAGCGTCGAGAGAATCGTCAATGGATGTATGTAGCTCTCATAGAGCATGCCGAGAATGATATAGACCGCCACCAGCGCCGCCAGAATCAAATACGGCTGGGTCCTGAGCGAACTTTGAAACGCCTGCGCCGTTCCCTGAAATGTGCCGGTGATCGTCGCCGGCAGATGCATGTCGGCCGACACGCGGGTGATCGCCGTGACGGCGTCGCCCAAGGCCGCCCCGGGGGCCAGATTGAAGGACAGCGTGACTGCGGGGAACTGGCCCTGGTGGTTGATGGACAGGTAGGTCACATGCTGCGTATCGTACCGGGTCATCGCGGAAAGCGGCACCATCTGTCCGGTGAGCGGCGACTTCAAGTAAAGCTTTTGCAGCGAGGCGGGGTCGCGTTGCAGCGCGGGGGTGATCTCGAGAATCACATGGTAGCTGTTGGCCTGCGTGAAGAACTGCGCCGCCTGACGCTGCCCGAAGGCATCGTAAAGCGCTTGATCGATCGCCGCCGGCTGGATGCCGAAGCGCGCTGCCTGATCGCGATCGATGGTGAGCCCCACCATGCCGCTGGTCGTCTGTTGATCGGACGCCACATCGCGAAGCATCGGCAACTTCTTGAGATTCTCCAGAAGCCGCGGCGACCAGTCATTGAGCTCGTTGATGTCCGAATCCTGCAAGGTGTACTGATATTGGGTGCGCGTGGTGCGGCCCCCGATATTGAGGTCCTGCGCGGCCTGCAGGAACAGCGTGGCGCCCGGCACTTTGGCGAGCTGCGGACGCAGGCGGTTGATGATTTCATCGGCGCTGGCGCTGCGTTGATCGCGCGGTTTGAGCCCGATCACGACGAATCCATTGTTGATCGGGCGGCTGCCGCCCAAACCGGTGCCGTAGCTCGCGACATCCGGATCCCGGGATACGACGTCAAGCAGCATGTGTTGACGGCGCACCATCTCATCGAACGAGATGTCCTGCGGCGCATCCGAGAGCCCCGCGATGATGCCGGTGTCCTGCTGCGGGAAGAATCCCTTCGGAATCACGATGTACAGCGCCACGGTGGTGGCGACCGTGAGCAGAAACACCGCCATGGTGGCGCGCGGCCGCTCGAGCACGAAATCGAGGCCGCGGGTGTAGCCCGCGAGGATCCGGTCGAAGGCATTTTCGACGACGGTGTAGGCCCGGCCGTGCTGCCTGTGCTTTTCATCGCGCAGGAACAGGGCGCACATCGTAGGGGAGAGCGTCAGGGCCACGAACGCCGACACCGCGATGGTCATGGTCATGGTGATGGCGAACTCTCGAAACAGACGGCCGATGATGCCGCTCATCAGCAACAGCGGAATGAATACCGCCACCAGCGAGATGCTGATGGATAGAATGGTAAAACCGATCTCGCCCGCTCCCTTGAGGGTTGCCTGCATCGGCGTGAGACCGTCTTCTATGTGCCGATAGACGTTCTCCAGCATGACGATGGCGTCATCGACCACGAAACCGACGGCGATGGTGAGCGCCATCAGGGAGAGATTGTCCAAGCTGTAGTTGAGCACGTACATCATGGCGGCGGTCCCCAGCAGGGCCAGCGGTACGGTGACGCCGGGAATGATGGTCGCCCAGGCGTTGCGCAGGAACAGGAAAATCACCATCACCACCAGCGCGATGGTCAATACCAAAGTGAACTCGACGTCGCGTACCGCCGCTTGGATGGTGGTGGTGCGATTCGCCACCATGTCCACTTTGATTGACGGCGGCACCGAGGCGAGCGCGTGCGGCAACAGCGCCTCGACGCGTTGCTCCGCCTCGATCACGTTGGCGCCCGGCTGCTTGTAGATCAGCAGCAGAATCCCGTTCTTGCCGTTCTGCCACGCCGTCAGCAAAGTGTTCTCGGGGCCGTCCACCGCGATCCCGATGTCGCGGATACGGACCGGCGCGCCGTTTTTGTAGGCGACCACCACCTCATTCCAGGGCGCTGCCTTGAGCAGCTGATCGTTGTCGTAGATCGTGAGGCTGCGCTTGTCGCCGTTGATCGAGCCTTTGGGCGCATCCACCGTGGCGGTGGCGATCACGCCGGCGATATCCTCCATCTGCAGGCCGAGCGCGGCGAGCTTGATGGGGTCGATCTGCACTCTGACCGCGGGCTTCTGCTGGCCGCCGATGGCTACCTGAGCGATGCCCGGGATTTGGGATATCTGCTGGGCGAGGATGTTCTCGGCATAGTCATCGACGCTCGTCACCGGCAATACGTCGGAGTGCACCGAGAGAATCAATATCGGGGAATCGGCGGGATTCACTTTTTTGTAGGTGGGCGGCGTCGGCAGCGTCTTCGGGAGCTGTCCGCCGGCGGCATCGATTCCGGTTTGCACATCCTGCGCGGCAGCGTCGATATTGCGGTTCAGATCGAATTGCAGCGTGATGATGCTGGTCCCCAGCAGATTGCTCGAGGTCATCTGCGACAACCCGGAAATCTCCGCGAACTGGTATTCCAGCGGCGTGGCGACCGTGGCCGCCATGGTTTCGGGGCTCGCGCCGGGGAGCGACGCGCTCACCTGGATGGTCGGGAAGTCGACTTGCGGCAGCGGCGCAACCGGCAGGAGCGGATAGACCACCAGTCCGACCAGGAAGATCCCGCCCATGAGCAGCGAGGTGGCGATCGGCCGCCGGACGAAGGGTTCGGAGATGCTCATGAGGTCTTGCCCTCCGAGGCGCTGCGCACGTGCGTGCCGGCCTGCAGCCGGTATTGATTGCTCGTGACCACCCGCTCGCCCGCGGCCAGGCCGCTCGTGATGACCGTGACGCCGTTGCTGCCGTCGCTGATCGTGAGCGGACGAACCTCGACCGCGGAGTCTTGATTGACGACGTAGGTGAACGGCCCGTTCGGTCCCAGCTGAACGGCCGCATCCGGCACGGTCAGTACGTGCGGGTCGGTTCTCACCAAGACCCGCGCATTGACATACTGCCCGGGCCACAAGGTGTTGCGGGCGTTGGCGAAGGTCGCCTTGAGCTTCACCGTGCCGGTCGCCTGGTCGATCTGATTGTCGATCAGGCTGAGCGTGCCCTCATCGAGCACCGCTGCGCCGTCGCGCGACACCGTGGTGACCTTGACGGCTCCCGACGCGAGCGCCTGCGCGACGAGCCCCAACTGTTCCTCCGGCAGCGTGAACACCACGGAAATGGGCTGAACCTGCGTCACCACCACGATGCCGGCCGTGTCGGCCGCATGCACGATATTGCCCGGATCGACCAGCCGGATGCCTGTGCGGCCGCTGATGGGCGAGACGATCCGCGTGTAGTCGAGCTGAGTGCGGGCATTGTCGATGACCGCCTGATCGACCTTGAGCTGTGCCGCGAGTTGATCGACCAGCGCGCGCTGCGTGTCGACCGTCTGTTTGCTCGCCAAATCTTGCGGTTGAAGCTCCGTGTAGCGCGACAGATCGCGCTTCGCGTTGGCGAGTTGCGCCTCATCCTTGGCCTTGGTCGCAACCGCCTGTTCGTACGCGGCCTGGTTCGGCCGGGGGTCGATTTGCGCCAACAAGTCGCCTTTGCGCACCGTCTGACCTTCGGTAAAGGCCACCCGCTGCAGCTCCCCGTCGACGCGGGCGGTCACCGTGACGGTGTAGAACGCCTGCACGGTACCGAGGCCCTGCAGGTAGATGGGAACATCCGCCGCCGTTGCGGCCGCCGTATCGACCAGGATCGCCGGCGGCGATTTCTTCGAGGCCGCCGCCGCCGGATCGTGCAGCAGCGCGCGCCCGAGGATCAAGATGAGCGCGAGCAACGCCGCGCCGGCCGCTATCTTCTTCATTGTCCTACCCTTGATGCCAGCCGCCGCCGAGAGCGGTGTACAAATCCACCAGCGCCTGAAGGTGGAAATATTGAATTTGCACGAGCGTGTCCTGGGCGCTGAACAGCGCGTTCTCGGTATTGAGAACCGTCAGCACGTTGACGGTGCCGGCGGCCATTTGCGCCTGCGCGAATTCATAGGCGCGGCGCGCCTTGGCCACCGCTTGCTGCTGCCGATCCTGCTGATCGGCCGTCTTCCGGGCCGCGACCAGCGCGCCCTCGACGTTGCTGAGCGCCGTGATCACCGTCTTGTGGTACGTGGTCAATAATTCCATGTAGCGCGCTTTCGAATAGGCCAGCTCCCCGCGCAGTGCACCGCCATGAAATATGGGCTGGGTGAGGCCCGCCGATACCGCGTAGATGCGATTGGCCGGATTCACCAGCGAGGACAGCGCGCCGCTCTCGTAGCCGCCGCCCGCAGTGAGCACGATGCTCGGAAACAGGGCGGCGCGCGCCACCGTGATGTTCGCGTTGGCCGCAACGAGCTGCTGTTCCGCCTCGGCGATATCGGGCCGCCGCGTCAGGAGCTCGGAGGGCAGGCCGGCGACGACCGTGGGAGGCTTGAGATCCGTGAGCGCGCCGTCCGCCACATCGAGCGATTCGGGGGTCTCCCCGAGCAACACGGCGAGCGCATAAACGGTTTGGCGAAACTGTTCCTCGAGGGGAGGTATGGCCGCATACAGCAGCGCAACCGCGGTTTCCTGCTGCGCGACGTCGAGTCCCGTTGCCGTGCCGGCAGTCTGCTCGGAGGAAAGTCCGCGCAGAATTTTCTCCCCGTTGTCCAGATTCTGCTTGGCCACCGCGATGCGATCGCGCAATTCCAGCGCCTGAAAGTACGTGCTCGCGACGCCCGATATCACGGTCAAGGCGACGGTCTCCCGGTCGTATCGGCTGGCAGCCGCCGCGGCGCGCGCTGCGGCGCGCGCTGCGCGGTTCTTGCCCCAGAAGTCCAGTTCGTAGCTCGCGGTCAACTCAGGGGTGAGTACGTTGAACACGCCGAATCCCTGGCCGGGCTGGCTGGCGCGCTCGCGGGTCGCGGTGGCGCCCAAATCGACGGACGGCAGCAGGGGGGCGCCCGCGATGCGCAACTGTGCGTCCGCCTCTTGAACCCGCGCGATTGCGCCCGCGACATCATCATTGCGCTCTCGGGCCTGCGCGATGAGTTGATCGAGCCGCGGCGATCCGAAGTCCTGCCACCAGGACGGCGACGGCCAGATCGTTTCGCGCGGCGCGGCGTTCCCGTCCGCCTGCGCGCTCCAAGAGGGGGGCAGCGCAATGTCGGGCCTGCGATACGGCGTGCCCACGCTACAGGCAGTGAGCAACGCACACAGGGTTCCGCCAAGCGTTCGGGCGCGCACTTGCCATAGCATGGCCGCCACCCTGAACCCGGAGCGGTTAACCGCCCGTGGCCGAATTGTTAAAACGTTTTAATGTAAGGCGCTCACTCCGTCGCGTCGAGCGCCCCACGGATTTTCGCCGCCAATTGGTCGATGGTGAATGGCTTGGGCAGGAATGCCCAATTGCGGTCCAAAATTCCGTCGTAAATTGCCGTGCCCGGCGCATATCCGGTGGTGTAAAGGACCTTGAGGCCCGGCATTTTCTCCTTGATGCGATCCGCCAAAACCCGGCCGTTCATGCCGGGCATGACCACGTCGGTGAACAACAGCTCGGGAATCGTGCCTTTTTCGACGATCTCGAGCGCTTGCTCGGGCCCCGCAGCCGACATCACCGAATAACCCAGGTTCCGCAACGCCTCGACGGTCATGTTGCGCACCCGCTCTTCGTCTTCGACCACCAGCACGAGCTCATCGTTGCTGCGCGGCGCCTGCGGTTCGCGCAACACCGCGGCGGCGGGCTCAGCAGCCCCGCTGTAGCGCGGCAAATAGATGCGCACCGTCGTTCCCTCGCCGATCGACGAGTCGATCCTGACGTGGCCTTCCGACTGCTTCACGAATCCGTACACCTGCGAAAGGCCCAACCCGGTGCCTTTGCCGGTGCTCTTGGTCGTATAGAATGGATCGAACGCGCGCGCGAGCACCTCCGGCGACATACCCGCGCCCGTATCGGCGACTTCGATCAGCACATAGTCGCCCGCGCGCGCATCCACGTTCGAGGCCGAATAAGCCGCATCCAGAGACGCGTTCGCGGTCCGCAACGTGAGCGCGCCGCCCTCGGGCATCGCATCGCGGCTGTTTACGCACAGATTGATGACCGCGCTCTCCAATTGCGAGGCGTCAGCGTAGGTGCGCCATACATCGGGGTTCAGGACCGTGTCGAGACAGATGTTCTCACCGATGGAGCGCCTGAGAAGATCGCTCATGTCGCGCACCAGCGCGTTGACGTCGAGCGCCCGGGGCTCGAGAGGCTGCTGGCGCGAAAAGGCGAGCAGCCGGGACGTCAACTGAGCGCCGCGTTGGGCGCCTTCCATGGCGTTGGAGATGAATCTCTCGGCTTTCGCGCGGTCGGTCATCAAATGCCGTTTGGCGATATCGAGCGAGCCGACCACGATGGCCAACATGTTGTTGAAATCATGGGCGATGCCGCCGGTCAGCTGCCCGACCGCTTCCATTTTCTGCAATTGCCGGATTTGCGCCTCGGCCGAGACGCGCGACGCCGCCTCGTCGCGCAGCCGTTGATTGGCCGATTCGAGTTCTTCGGTGCGCTGCCGGACGCGCATCTCGAGCTCTGCATTGAGCTGCTTGCGCTGTTCCTCGCTCGCTGCGAAGTCGCGCAAGGCGAAATGCATGGCGCCGACCAGCGCCAGGATCACGATCACCGCGAAGGCATACATCGAGAATCCGATCAGGGACGGTGTGCCCGCGATGTTTTCGGGCGTCGTGGCCGGTTGCGGCAGGAAGAAATACCACCGCACAATGGCACCCAAGACGGCGGCGACCGCGCCGGCGCGCCAGCCGCAGATGAAGCTGGTCAGCAAGATCGCCGGGATGAACGTCAGGAACGGGAATCCGCCAATCTGCCCCGCGAGCATGATTCGCGCGAGCAACGCCAGCGCAATCGTAGCGAGCGCAAATGCGTACCCCGCGTAGCGGTTGTCTCGCAGCGTGCCGGTGCGCTCGTAGAATTCCCTGGCTCGGCTGATCAGCATGACTACGCCATCCTACGACAGTCCGAGCGCATTCCGCCGTGGCTCAGCCGCAGGCGCCCGCCGGCATCTCGGGCGAATCACGGCGCAGCCGATGCCACGGGAGCAGCCGGTTGCACGGGCGGGAGGAGGCTCGAGAGCCGGGGCGGCTCGGCATCCCTTACGACGGCGAAGGCGACGATATGCTCCAAGATATGCTGCACGTAGCCGCGCGTTTCCGTGTAGGGGATGTTTTCGATCCAGATATCGGCGTCGATGGGTCGGGAGGGCATCCAGCGTGCAACCGACAACGGCCCGGCGTTGTAGGCGGCGAGACTCAAATCCAATTGATTGCCGTAGCGATCCAGAAGCTCGTGCAGATATGCCGCTCCCAGGGGTACTGCGGTTTGCGGGTCGAACAGACTGTCACGCGAGGGCACAGGGAAACGCCAGCGTTTGGCGACGGCGGTGGCGGTGGCCGGCTGCATTTGCATCAGTCCTCTCGCATCCGCGCGCGACAAGGCGTCCTTTCTGAACAAGCTCTCCTGCCGGATGACCGCGAGAATCCAGTCGGCGGGAACCTGGGTGAGCTTGCTCGCATCGGCGATCACTCCCGTGAAGGGGCGCGGATACCGCATCGGCACATCGTCCCAGTTGTCAGCTTGCGCAAGCGTTGCGATGGCCTGTGCGTACCATCCCCAGCGCGATGCCAGGTGTGCAGCCTGGACCTTCAACGGCGGCGGCGATGCGGCGAGCGCGGCGCTCCATTCCGCGACCGCATCGTCCGTCATATCGCAATCGAAGAGCGCGTGGGCGCGAATCAGGCCCGGTTCGGCGGCGAGTAGGGCCTGCAGAGCGGCATCGTCGGGCGTGGGCCGAATGTTCAGATCGTAGGCGCGGTGAATGCGATCGGCAGCCAGATATCCGTAGTAATCGCGGCTCGAGGCGATTTCTGCGTACAGAGCGGCGGCCTCCGTGCCGCCGTTCGCGCCGATTGCCCTGGCCCTCCAGTAGCGCCAGCGAGGCTGCGCGGCGAGCGCCGGGGGCATGCGTTCGATCCATTCCGCGGCTTTATCGAAGTTGCCCGCCCAGAGCGCGGCACGGGCGCGCCATTCCTGGACCTGCGGGTCGAGCACATCGCGCGGCAGTTGTTCGAACGCGGGGACGGCTCCCGGTTGGCGGGCATACGCGTCGCCGAGCGCCAGGGCGCGCTGCAACTTCGCGCGCACGTCCGCCGAGAGATCGGCGCGCGCCATGAGCGCCGGCAACACGCTCGTCGCGTTTGCCGGATCTGAGTTCGACAGTCGGGTGAATCCGGCGACCAGCGCGTCGGGTTCGACGGCGGTGCTCGGAACCGCCGCCAGGCGCGAGATCGCCGCTGCGGGCGATTCCAGCAACTGCAGCCATTGCGCCAGCGGGGGCGCCCGCTCGGCGGGCACCTCGGCAATGAATTCGCGCGCCAGCGATGCGTTGTCCGCCGCCAAAGCGGCTCGAGCTCGTGTCTCCTGCAACATCGGTGTGACGAGACCCTGAGCGCGCAGCCACCCGAATATGGGGGCGCACTCGGGCGGTTGGCGCTGGGGCATGCTCCAGCGAGCCAATGCCTCGGTTCCCAATCGGTCCAGGTCGTGCGTCGCCAGACGGCCGGTCAGGCGGTCGCAGATCAAGGCGGCATCGGTCACGTCGGTGGAGCGGGGCAGGAACCATTCCCAACGTCCGCGTTGCGCGAGACTCACGAGCCATTGATGACGCAGGGTCCGCGTCACAGGGAGGCCCTCGTGCGCCCGCAGAAAATCATCGATCGAGGTGTCCAGTTGCTCGGTCGCCGTCCCCGAGAGGTCGCGGCGCATGCGCGCGGCGATGAGGTAGTCATAGATCGGATAGGCTTTGAGCGCGACGGAGTCCGCGGGCTCCGGCACATTCGTGCGCGTTCGCTGCATGGCCGCGATGAATTCAGCGGCGCCGGACGCGACGGTAGCCGCGTCGTCGGCCTGCGAGGCTGCGCAAATTACTGTCAGTGACAATACCGCGGCGATGATTCTTACCATGCCAGGTCGGCGCCGCCCGCGCGCATCTCAACCCGGGCTGTCTTTGCCTGCGTGAGCCTTGGGGGAGATTTCGAAATACCGCAACTCCGCACGGCCGCCCATTTGGGACCACTCGCAACGCAGTCGATACCCGTCTGCCGCGGCGACCTCATACCAGCCGCCGGCACCCAAATCGTCCCAGCCCTCGCGCTTGGGCAAGGGCCCGGCGCCGCCGTGGCGGGTCAGGAAGTCGCAAATTCGTTCCTCGCCGTCCGGCGACGGATCGTTGGGGGCAATTCCCCCAAAATGATCTTGTTGCACGAACACCTCTCGATGGATAATGGATGTTAGGTCAACCGCGCGCCCGGCGCCATCGTGATCGAGCCCAGAGTCGGCGTCGGCGATTTCCTGCACGTAGCCTAGCCTCATCCCGCGAGATTTCCAGGCCAAAGTCAATATAAAGTCGCGACAATGCCGATCTACGAATGCGATCCCTGGCGAACGCAATACTTTACCGATGTGTACTGCCCGGCCGACGTGCATATCCCGACAGACGACGTCGACGGCTACAAGTTCAATCCCCGGAATCGATGGATCTACAACAAGCTGCTGGTGGCTCGGTCTCAGGGCCTGGAGTGCGGATTGCATGATGAACCGCCTGCGCGCTATCCGGTATTTTGCAAGCCGGTGACCAATCTCAAAGGCATGGGCGCCGGCACCTGCGTCCTTCACGATGCACAGGACTTCGAACGGAACTGCAATCCGGGCGACTTTTGGATGCGGCTGATGACGGGCGAGCACGTGAGCACCGATTGGGCGGTGGTGCAAGGTGAGGCCGCGTGGTGCCGGCACACCCTGGGTATTCCCGGCGTGGCCGGAACCTTCGATTATTGGGTCATCGAGGCGCGGCCGCGGCTGGATTCGCACGAACCTGCCCGACTACACGGGCATGATCAATATCGAAACCATTGGTGGGCGCATCATCGAAGCCCACCTGAGGTTCGCGGACCAGTGGCCCGATCTGTATGGTTGCTCCTGGCTCGACGCGGTGGTGCGCCTGTATCAATGCGGTGTCTGGAAATTTGCGGATGAGGCGCGCGTCGACGGCTACAGCGTCGTGTTGTTCGGCCCGCACGGCAGAGCCTATCGCTACCCGAGCCCCGATTTGCTGAAATCCTACGCAGCCACACCCCGCGTGAGCAGCGTTCAGATCACATTCCTGCAGCATCGACCCGCCCATGAGCACGTCATGCCCCCCGGCGGCTTTCGTCTGGCGGTCATCAATAGTGCGAATTTCGACGCCGCGGCTCGATTAAGATCCCTCATGGCGCGCGACTTCGGCCTGGATGAGTCGTCCATGCTCGACAGGCTGTCGTTCAGCGGCGCCGCGCTCCCGGCCGAACCGGGTTCAATGCACGGTTAGTTTCTCGGCAATGCGCTCCGCCAGCGATGCCAAACAGGCACTGTACGCTTGGGCGACCGCTGCGTAGTCATCCCCGCTGACCGGTGCCGTGAAGATCTCGCCGCCTAACTGATCGGAGTCGCCGTCCACGATCCGCCAATGTGCCTCGAGCACCGCGCGGCCCGATTTGCGGGCGGACAACTGCACCACATCGACCTTCACGTTGATTGCGGGGGAGATCGCAGGACCCGAGCCACGGGCTGCGACCATCACTCCGGGCCGGCGTTGCTCGAGGTCGCGGGCGAGCGTTTGCGCCACCAGCTCCGACAGCGGAGCCGCCCATCGATCATGTTCCAGGATCAGGACTTGATCGTCCGATGTGTGGATCAGCATCTCGGCGCGATCGATGGCCGGCGGTATGGACGTGCTCAGAATGACCTGAGCGGCAAACGTTTGCGATATGGTCGGGGCCGGCCCGCCGCCGGCCGCCGGTTTCGTGCTGAGGGTGTAAAAATGATCGACGTGACCGGCGCATGCGAGCGCCAATGAGGCACATCCTGCGCAGGCTGCGGCTCGGAGCGCGCTCATTGCGGGTCCGCCGGCTTGCCCCTGATCAGCGTCTCCGGGTGACGCTCGAGATAATCCGCCAGCGCGCTCAGCGACTTTGCGGCGCGGGACAATTGCAGCAGTGTCTCGCCTAGGTCCTGCTGCAGCGGCCCGCCCTCGGACAAGGCCTGCTTGGCGTTCTTCATGGCGTCCTGCGCCTCCTTCAATGTGGCGTTGACTTGCGGCGCGATGCTGCCGTCGACTTGGCGCATGACGCGGTCGGTGCTCTTCAGCGTTTGGTCCAAGGTGGCCATGGTGCTGACGAGACGAGCGGATATTTGATCGAACGGCACCTTGTCGAGCTTCTTCGCGATGCTGCCGACGGAGTCTTGAATCTCGTCGAGGCCTCCGGAAGCCGTCGGAAATATCGGCGGGTGCTCCGTCCAGTTCACACGGTCCGCCGGAACGCCCGTGACCTGCTCGATCGCGACAAATTTCTGTCCGGTCAACAGCGAGCCGGTCTTGATTTCAGCCCGCATGCCGTGCGCCACCAGACTGTCGATCATCCCGTGCCCGCCGATGTCCGACTGATCAGCGGCCGTCGGCGCTCCGGGGACGTGCGGGCGCGCACGGATTCGCTGGGGAAAAATGTCCACTTCCACGGGGAAGCGCAATTCGCCGGCCGTTCGGTCGTACTCGACCCAAAGGCGCTTGACCTCTCCGATATTGATGCCGCGAAGGTCCACCGGCGCACCGACCGACAGGCCCCGCAGGGAGCCCTGGAAAAACATCACGAACGTCTGCGCCACCGTGTCGGCTTCGCGCAATGCGCGCTCCCGATCGGTGTACAGCGCAAATGCGGTGTCCTCGGGCACCGGCGCCGAGGCGGCGTCGTCGCCCACCGATTGGAATGCGACGCCGCCCTCGAGGATCGAGGCGAGCGACTCGGTATGGAGCTTCACGCCCTCCGAATCGATCGACATGTCGACGCCGCTCGCCTGCCAGAAACGGGTCTCGGGCGTCACGAACTTGTCGTAAGGTGAATTGACGAACACCTTGATGGTGACGCTGGCGCCGGCGGGATCGAGCGCGTATGCAACGACCTGCCCGGCGGCCATGTGCCGGTAGAACACCGTGGAGCCGATGGTCAGTGATCCGATGTCGGCGGCGTGCAGCACGTATTCGCGTCCAGGGAGACCGGAGGTCACGATTGGAGGGATTTCCAGGCCGACGAAGTGGCTCTGTTCAACGCTCGAGTGGCCGACGTCCACCCCGATGTAGGCGCCCGACACCAAGGTGCCGAGTCCTGAGATGTTCGATCCGGTGACCCGCGGACGCACCACCCAAAAGCGCGTGTCCTCGACCAGATAATCGCGTGCATCGCGATGAATCCGCGCCTCCACCACGACCTCCTTGCGGTCAGGGGAGACATGGATTTCCTTTACTTCGCCGATTTCGACCGCTTTGTAGCTGATCTTGGTCTTGTTCGGCTCGAGATCGTCAGCGGTATGGAAGGTGATTTCGATGCTGGTTCCCTGCGCCAGCTTCTCGTGAACGACCACGAATGCCGCCGCCACGACCACGATGGCCGGCAGTATCCAGACGAGCGGCAGCCGGATCCGCCGCTGTGCGTCGGGCACGGCGGTCGGAAGATCGTCGGTCGGCGGAGCCGGCTCAGCCATCGCTGTGCGTGTCCCACAGCAGCCGCTCGTCGAACGACTGGGCGGCGAGCATCGTCAGCACCACGACGGCCGCAAATGCGAGCGCGCCGGGCCGCACTTGTATCGTCGCAAGCGATTGGATCTGCACCAGCGTCACCAAGATCGATACTGCGAACACGTCGAGCATCGACCATCGCCCGATGA
>Ga0302320_10020300_pt1 | contig 13265 bp, 12 predicted proteins | sample Bog_T0_3_FD_202130 | JGI IMG/M metagenome (GOLD analysis project Ga0302320, IMG submission 202130) | Peat permafrost microbial communities from Stordalen Mire near Abisko, Sweden - Bog_T0_3 | ecosystem: Environmental > Terrestrial > Soil > Wetlands > Peat | place: Sweden: Abisko, Stordalen Mire...
CGTTGCTCGCTCCTCTCAGACCCGTAAAGGGTATGCTCGTCGCGTGCGCCTCGCCTGCGCCAAAAATGCCTCGCCGCGAACGTGAGCGTATTTGTGAAGCAGACCACTTAGTCTCCTTTATTCGGGGTCTCCACAATAGCGAATGGTACTCGGATCACCATGGAATTGGGGCCGCGGCAGCGCGGCCGGCGGGGGACATGCCAATGCCGTGTTGACGTAATCTGGACGGACGCGCCCATATCCTCGCTGTAGCCACTTTTCGGGACTTGCGAGGCCGGCGGATTTTGGCAGACTGCCGGCATGGCTGGCGTCGATAATTTGCAGGACGGTATTCCTCCGTCACCACCATCGTCCCCACCCAATTTCGGCCAAAAGGTCAAGAAAGCCCTGGGACCTGTAGGCGCCGGGATTGTCGTCCTTTTCACCAAGTTCAAGTTTGCCATCCTGGCCGCATTCAAATATCTCCCGCTGCTGCTTAAAACCGGCGGCACCATGATTCTGTCCATCGGCCTTTACGCCATCACCTGGGGAATTTGGTTCGCGGTCGGATTTGTCCTACTGATCTTCATTCACGAGTGCGGCCACTTGCTGGCCGCCAAGCGTTTCGGTCTAAAAGTGGGTGCGCCCGTGTTCATTCCATTTCTTGGCGCGCTCATCGCCCTGAAGGAAGCACCCCGAAACGCGTGGATTGAATCGGTGGTTGGCATTGGTGGCCCATTGCTGGGTTCGGCGGGAGCGCTGGTGTGTGAAGCTCTCTACCTCGCGACCGGCAACCTGATGTTTCGCAGCCTGGCTTACAGCGGCTTTCTCATCAACCTCTTCAATCTCATGCCGGTCGGGTTCCTGGATGGCGGGCGCATCGTCACCGCGCTCTCTCCGTGGCTGTGGGTGGTGGGATTCGCGGTGCTGGTCATCCTGACGCTCACCCGGTTCAATTTTATACTGCTTCTGATTCTAATTACCTCGTTGCCCCGTCTGGTTTCGCTTTTTCGGTCCAAAACCGAAGCGGAACGCCGGTATTTCGAGGTGACCCCGGGGCAGCGCCTGCTGATGGGCGCGCTCTACTTCGGCCTCATCGGCTCCCTGGTGCTGGGCATGCGGCTGACCCACATCCCGCGCGAACTATTGACTGGGACACAATAAATAACTGAGCCTTTCCGTTACTTCGTTGCCGGCTTGTAGTCCTGCCACAGAAATTCGAGCGCTTGTGGCAGCGTTTGGGCGATCACGTTGTGGTCGGTATGGCCCACACCTTTGGCGTAGATCAATTGATAATGGCTGCCTTTGGCTTTGAGAGCATCGGCCATGCGCATATTGGCGATGAGCCAGTTGTGGAAAGCGGCGGAGGCGTTCGTGGCGCCAAGGTCGTTCTGCCCGACCTCCATCCAGACGCGCAGCGGCTTGGCCGCGCTCTCCGGGATTAAGTGCTCGTGATATTCCCAGGCGCCATGCGGGTGGTCGGCGTCGGGGTGCTGGTTTACATAGGTGCCGGAGTAGGTCAATACACGGTGATACAGCTCCGGATGAAACCATGCCATCGTGAATGACGCCACGCCGCCCGAACTGGCGGCCAACGCCATGCGGCCATCCGGATCCTTGGTCAGCATCACGCCATACTCCTTTTCCACCTTGGGGAGAATTTCCGTCTCAATGAACTCGGCGTTTTTGCCGGAGACGGTGTCGTATTCCAAGCCGCGCTCGCTGCCCGGGCCGTCTCCGCCGCCATTTGCCACCATGACCGCGATGATTACCGGCAGGCGATGGTCGGCGATCATGTTGTCGAGAATATTGGGAAGTTGACTATTCCTCGCACCAAAGGCATCCGCCGCCACCATGAGGGCAGCGGGCGTGCCCGGAACATACTGGCTGGGAATATAAACCGTGACCTTGCGGGCGGGGGTGGCACCCTTGAGCCCGATGTCGGGATAAAACTTGCTGTCCGCAGCGTTCAAGGTGAAGCTCGCCACCCGGCCTTTCGGAACACCGTCCCTGGCCGTTTGCTCGGGAGCAGGTGCATACGTCGGGCCGATGAAATAATTCCCGTCACCGACGCCGGGCGTCCAGGCCGGATAGTCGGCCACTTTGGCAATTTCGGCCTTATCGGCGTCGCTCAACGGGCCGCCGCGTCGGCCTACGGCAGGGACGTTGGTTGGCGACGTAATGGCGGCGGGGGCGACGTTTTGGCAGAAGATCAGATTTGCGTCCAAGAGCTGCCAGAGCAGCACAGCACCAAAAGTCATTTTGACAAAATTCATTCTGATCCTTTCAAACGCTGGAGAGATCACGTCCAGCCCGCCACGCCAGCAGTTCGCTCGAATCACGCAATTGCAACAGGCAGGGAATTTCGACGCTTGAAGCCTACCCAGCCGAACATGCCTGCTGCAAGAAAAACCGCGCCGAACCCGATTACTCCATCTCCTTGGCGATACACCTGGATACGTTGTTTTGCTGTTGGCATGATATGCGACGCGGATGCCCTACGTCGGTCAGGGTTGATCGGTTCGCGATTGCCCCGGCCTACATTTGGATTATGCTGCGTTTCCATAAACCTGTAAAGAACAAACCTGTATGCTAACGCGAAGAGAATTCAAGCTCGTCTTGCTGACCGCATTGACCACCGCCGGACTGGCCTTGCTGGCGCAATCTGATAAGAAAGCTCCCATGACCTCAACCGCCGTGGAATGGAATACGGTTAAACCGATAATGAACCCAACCGGTTCCAGTCGGAAGTTTTTCGAAGCTCCCACCGCCACGCTTGATCTATTGGAGTGCCACGCCTCCACCCTGATGCCGGGCGCCACCAACCATGCGATTCTGCGCCGCCCCGATGATGAAGTCATTATTGTGAATGAGGGAACCATCGAAGCGTATGTCAGTGACAAGTGGGTTCGGGTCGGGCCGGGCTCGGTCATTTTCAACGCGGCCAACGTCCCCCAATCAATGCGAAACGCGGGCGACGTCCTGGCCACTTATCACGTCATCATGATCAGGCCGCCGGCGACGGCCCAAAAGCCAGCCGCCGAAAAATAAGTGGTTCGCACCTTGACGTCCCGGCGGGTCAAGGCGAATCTTTTGCCATGCCAGCCCAGTTTCTTCGCATGAGTGTGCTCACATTTTCCCTCGCCATCGCTTCCGGTCTTGCCGCCGCGCCGGCGCCCGCGGACAAAGGCGTTACGGTGGTGCCCAATGAGGCCGCCCGACGCGTGGATGTGTTCGTGGATGGCCAGCCCTTCACTTCCTACATCTGGCCGGACACGCTGAAAGTTCCGACGCTGTTTCCGCTGCGCACGGCCAGCGGCACATTGGTCACGCGTGGTTTTCCGCTGGAACCGCGCCCGGGCGAGCGGGTGGATCATCCGCATCATGTGGGGCTCTGGCTCAATTACGGCAACGTCAATGGAGTGGATTTCTGGAACAACTCAACTGCGTTGCCGGCGGAGCAACAGGCGAAAATGGGCAAGGTGGTGCATCGTCACATTGTCAAGACGAGTGGCGGGGCGGATCGCGGCGAACTGGAAGTCGAAACGGACTGGATCATGCCCGATGGCCAGCCGGTCCTGCACGAGACGGCGGATTTTATCTTCCGTGCCGTGCTGGGCCGTCGCGTGGTGGACCGGATTTCCACGCTTACCGCACTGGACAAACCGGTGGTGTTCAAGGATGACAAGGAAGGAATGTTTGGCCTGCGGGTGCGGCGGGAACTGGAGCAACCCTCGACCGACTCGGTGACATTCACTGACGCCAGCGGCCGGCCCACCACGGTCAAGGCGATGGATAACACCGGCGTGAGCGGACTTTATCGCAGCAGCGAGGGCAAAACGGGTGACGCGGTTTGGGGCACGCGCGGACGCTGGGCGATGCTGACGGGGAAGGTGAGCCAGGAAGCGATCACGCTCGTTATGTTTGACCATCCCCAGAATGTCGGGTTTCCCACCTACTGGCATGCGCGAGGTTACGGCTTGTTCGCGGCCAATCCACTCGGCCAGGGAGTTTTCAGCAACGGGAAGGAGACATTGAATTTCACCCTGCAACCGAACAAGCCGGCCACGTTCCGTTATCGTCTGGTTATACTTGACGAAACGGCCACGCCGGAGCAGGCCGAAGCGCAATACCACCAGTTCGTGGACGAAGTGAAGTAGTTCCCCGCCCGGCTTATATATATGAACAGAATTCCCCGCCGCCGTTTCATCCGCAATTCACTTCTGGCCGTGGCCGCCGCCAAGGCCTGGCCGTTGTCGTCCGCGCCATCTTCCGTCAACTCGCGCGTCATCGGCGCAAATGAAGACGTGCGCTGCGCCGTCGTCGGTTTTAACGGACGTGGCAAAGACCATATTGCGTCGTTGCGCGGGTTGAAGGGCGTCCGACTGGTGGCGTTGTGCGATGTGGACAGCGCCGTCCTGGGAAAGGAAATGCAAAAGGCCACCGATGCCGGTGAAAAGGTCGAAGGTTATAGCGACATCCGAAAGCTGCTGGAAAACAAGGACATTGATGCGGTGACGTTCGCGACTCCGCACCACTGGCATGCGCTCGGCGCCATCTGGGCGGCGCAGGCCGGCAAAGATGTTTATGTGGAGAAGGTGGCTTGCCATAACGTTTGGGAGGGCCGGAAAATGATCGAAGCGGCGCGCAAGCATAATTGCATCATGCAGGTGGGAACTCAGTGCCGCTCGAGTGTGGGATTGCAGGAGGCGATCGCCTGGTTGCGCGAAGGCCATTTGGGCAAGATCATCCGGGCGCGCGGTCTTTGCTACAAACGCCGTGACAGCATCGGCAAGACCTCCGGCCCGCAGCCGGTTCCCGAATCGGTCAACTATGATTTATGGTGCGGTCCCGCGCGCCTCGAGCCGCCGCGCCGCAACAGCAGGAAGAATGGATCCGTTCATTACGAGTGGCATTGGTTCTGGGAATACGGCAATGGCGACCTGGGCAATCAGGGCATTCATCAGATGGACATTGCGCGCTGGGCGCTGGGCGAGCCGGGAATCTCGCGCCGGGTCATCAGCATCGGGGGACGGTTGGGGTATCAAGACGATGCTGTCACCCCGAACACCCAAATCGTTTTTCACGATTACGCGGCCGCGCCGCTGATCTTCGAAGTGCGGGGGCTGCCCGCCGCCGCCGCTTCCGCCAAAATGGATGACTATCACGGCGCGAGCATCGGGGTGGTGGTTGACTGTGAAGGCGGCTCGATCGTGATTCCGAGTTACACCAAGGCGATTGTCTATGACAAGGACGGCAAGGAAATCAAAAGTTACGACGCCGGCGGCAATCACTTCGAGAATTTCATTCAAGCCGTGCGCAGCCGCAAGCCCGCTGACCTGCACGCGGACATTTTGGAAGGACATGTCTCTGCCGCGCTGGTTCATACCGGCAACATTTCCTATCGCCTCGGCAAGCCGTCGGCGCCGGAAGCCATTCGCGCCGCGGCGAAAGGCGACCGGGATCTGGCGGAGAGTTTGGGGCGGATGGAAGAACATCTGGGTGCCAACCAGGTGGACCTGCACCAAACACATTTGACGTTGGGTGCGGTCTTGAAAATGAATCCAAAGACCGAGCGCTTCACCAACAATTCCGCGGCGAACAAACTGCTCACGCGCGAATACCGCCGGCCATTTGCCGTGCCGGAAAAAGTCTAACCGCCGAAAGAAGAATGGCCGGCTTTATGACCACCCGAGCCAGCCGATGGCGGCTTTGTTGATAGATAGGTTGAAGGCCAGCAGGTCGGCCAGACCGCCCCCGGTCAGGGGCAGTTGCCCGTCCGAAAGCGAAACGGCGACGGTGTGTGCCGGTGGATTGGTCCAAAGTGAGCCAACAACCGCCAGCGTGTTGGTGAATCCGTTGGTGTAATAATCCGCTGAACGCGCCGCCTTCTTGATCCAGAACAAATCTCCCGAGGCCGTGCCGCCCGCCAGATTCATCCAGCCGAGCAAGAGGCCGGGCGGGTGGCTCAGGCTGGCATAAAGCGCTATCATCCGATGGTTGTTGACGTCAAGGTTGAAGCGGTGAGGATTTTGGACGAAAGGGCTGGGATGTTCGGTTTGTGCCAGGGAACAACCTGCTCCCGAATCCCAGGAAATCCCCAGGTATGACATCGGCCCGGATCAAGCGAAAGTCACACCAGGTGTCTCTCCAAGCTCTGAAGATAGCCGAGCTAGCGCAGTTGAGCGTGCATGGTCCGGAGCAGGAACTGGCCAAGCTTCGCGGACCGCTGGCCAAATTGAAACCGCAGTTTTTCACTTTGGAGTACGGATTCCGCCGATAAGGCGATTCAAGTCAGGGGCTCTCGCTTTTAGCCTTTGGTGGAAAGAGGGCCTCGCGCATTCCCGGCAGCGGTTGTTGGGTCTTGGTGTCCCAATAATTAAACCCGGATTTCCAATCCCAAATTGCCCAACCAATGCCGGCCGTGTCCAACGCCTGGCGGAATGCCCTATAAAAATGGGCGCGCGATTCCTGGTCTGCTTTGGTAAACGCTCCGAATTCCCCAAAGTGGACAGGCCGCCCAAATTCCTCCGACCACGCCTTCGCCTGCTGAATCTTCGGACCAAAGGCACGAGGGCTGGAAGGATTGGTGTCGGTAGGCATCGCGTTGTATTGGCGGATCCAGTCCAGCACCCAGGGCTTCAGGCCCAAGGCGGAGTCGGGTTGGAGCGGCACCTTCGGCGGCCCCGGAAAGATGATGCCGGTCATCTTCTGGTCCGGGCCAGCCCAATCCGCACCTTGATGGGTGAAGTACATTGGATCGTAACAGTGCAAAGTAACAATAATGTTGTCATCGTCATCCGGTAGCCGGAGGTTGACCAATTCCTCGGGGGAGTTCCACCGGCCCGGGCCGACAAAAATGGTTCGATGCGGATTGGTCTGGCGGATCTGTCGGATGGTCTCGCTAAATATGGGGTTCAACACGACGGTAGTGGCGGCGTCGTTCGGTTCGTTGAGGAGTTCAAAGGTGACTCCGGCCGGGGCCGCAGAGTAGTGGGTGGCCACTTGCCGCCAGATGGCCTGGAACCAAGCCGCATTCACGATGGGGTTGCTGGTGAACTCATTGAAATTATGGAAGTCGATAATGACGTTCAAACCCAGAGCGCTCGCGTTGGTCACCATTTCATCCGCCTTCCCAAAAATGGAATCGTCCATTTTGTAGTCCGGCGCCGGGCCGGTGTAATGTTGCCAGGCGACGGGGAGCCGGATGTGGTCAAACCCTTCGGCATGGATGAGCGTTAGGTCTTTGATCGTGTGGGGCATGGCCCAGCTTCCGCCGGGCGGCACTTCCAGGTAATTGGCAATATTGGCACCCCGCATGAAGCCCCGGGCCGCCAGATGAGCCGGCGTATTGCGGTCGGTGATCCGCTTCATAACCGGCAAATTACTTTGGGCAGTTGCCGTCACAGCGAAGAGAAAAAGAAGATCTAAAAGGTTGATCAGCCTCATGCTTGGAGAATACGCCCGTTTGCTGCCCGCAAGCAACGCCCATTGCGCTGCACAGGGGCCGTGCGGAACAACCAGACGGAGAACCGATTTTCGGGGTTGTTGGCGACGTTGGTGGCGAAGGTTTAATGCCCGCCGGTGACCGTATAACCAGCCCGGCGCAAGTCCTCCGCCAGATCCATTTCCATCTGGACCGCAACGTCAAACGGCGTCGGATTGAGGTGCTCGTATAATTCGGGCAGGAGGCGGAGGCCATAGCGTTTGACCACTGACGCTGCTTTGATTCCAGCTTTGTGGTTGGCCAAGCGCTCTGCCGGCGCCAGACCAGTCATCCCCACGTACACGCATGGCTTTTTTGGATCTCGCTTTGGGTTCTCAGATCGGATTTTTCGCAACTTGCCGACTGCCGAATCGAGCAGTACGACGTAAACGTTGTGGTGAAGCTCCGGTCGATGGCCGGGGCGGTGTTTCGTAAGTGTCCGTCGTTTCATCTGGCGATTTTTGGAGAAGCTGGCTGACCATCCGACTTCGCGATAACCACTCTTTGTTTTCGGACGAGGGCCTTCATAAATCCAATTCACACATTGGTCAAAATCACGGTGACGTCATCCGGCAATGCGCCGGACCGATATCTGACCAACTCGACCAATTGCGGAGCAGCGTCCTTGGTTAGATTCTGGCGGCAGGTTTGCAGGATTCGTTCAACCGGGGTGTATTTGAACAAGCCATCAGTGGCCAGCAACAACCAGCCACTTTTCCGGAGGCATTGGAACGGAACCGGGTAGGTTTCATTTGATCCAAGGAGCGGTTTTCGCTGCTGACACAACGTCAGATCCGTGTGCGCCTCCTCCGTCGGAATGAACCAGATTTCTGAATCGCCAACGCTGGCGCCAAATATCTCCTTCGGTGTCACGACCGCGAAAGCGCAGGTCGTTTCGCCTGCGGCTGGGTCATTGGCGATGGCCGTGTCTATTCTGGCAAGGAGGGTTGCACAGGAAGCCATGTCGCTCAAGAACGGGGCACTTTGGCGCACGAGATCAATCGCCATTGCCGCCGCCTCGACGGCGCCGCCGCTTCCACCCGCACCGTCCGCCACACAGAAGACCGTCCGACCGCCGTCCTTTCCAAAAAAGCCACGGTCCTCGTTTTCTGGATTGCCGGCTGCACTGATCAGAACTGGATTCATCAAATTCGAATTGATTCTCTTGCTTTTAAAATGTCAGGCCGAACGCATTCGGATCCAGCCGGGACCCAGCGCACATGCGTTCGCCCAGGTTCGCCCGAGTTTTCGGATTTTTGCGCGTGGCCAAGTACGTGTCAAGATATCGGCATTTCCTGAACAAAATCCCCAGAACCTCGCATGGCCTGGCTAACGCCCGCCGGTGACAGCGGTGGCTGTGGGGAGGTTTGGTGCCCGATTGAGATTGGCTCCCGAGAGCCATGACGAGCACGACCCGTTCTCGTGGCTCCGGTAAGTCCAGCCCACTATTTTCGTGGTGCTCGATGGCCACTTGCGTTGTATTGCGCTCAAGGAACTCGGCCAGATCGAAGCGGAACGCCTCGTCTTCAAGGACGACGAGGAGTTCACGTATAATGCCCGCGTCAACCGCCTCAATCCGATTGCCGAGCACAAAATGATCATGAAGGCCGTCAACGGCGGAGTGAAGCCGGAGAAAATTGCTGCGGTGCTGATCCTGCCGGTCCAGGACGTGAAAGCGTCAATGTCGCTGCTGGATGGAATTTGCGCAGAGGCGGCCGATCTCCTGAAAGATAAATCCGTCTCACCCAAAGCGATCCGGCTTCTGCGGAAAGTGACGCCCGTGCGCCAGATCGAAATCACCGAATTTATGATCAGCGCCAACAATTTCACAGCCGGATACGCGGAGGCGCTGGTTTTGGGCACCACCAAAGATCAATTGGTCAACCCGGAAGAACCCAAGAAAAAGAAGGGTTTGTCGCGCGAGGACATCGCGAAACTGGAGGAGGAGATGGAGACGATCGAGCGGGAGGTGAAGGCGGTGGAGCGGGCATACCGAGAAAACATGCTGAACCTGACGCTGGCGCGGGGCTATATTCCATCACAGGAAGTGTCGGCCTACGTCGCCGCACCCTCGCGGATGCCAGAGCTTGCCGAGTTCAATCCCGCGCAAATCTGGACTGCCAAGATCCAAGGCCATGTCGCCACGCAGGGGCAGCCAAAGCTAAGAAAGATCGGCGCAGCAGCCCGGCGACCCGGGCCAAGCTGGCGGCAGCGGCCAAGGCCAGGTGGGCGAAGGCGCGGGCGGCGGGGAAGACGACGCTCTAACGGGAGCACGGGCCAGACTGTGATCCAGTTGTGGAATCGTTTCGATATGTGTGAAAACTTTCCCCGGTTGGCGTCGTTTGCCACCATCCGTTCATTTGGAATCGAGTAAAACACTCCCATCCCAAGGGACATCGGGTTTCAATTGCCCCCGCAACTTGGATATCTCACCAAGCAAAAACGTGGAGGGACCGTCCGCTCCCCCCCGTAAGACTACAACTTCGCGCAGCAGTCGCTCTGCTTGGTCCCACTCTCGCGCAAGGAAATGCGCCAGAGCCTGATCGAAGGCCGCCAGCCACGAGGGTTGTTTCCGGAAATTCTCCGCCGGGCCGAGCAATTCGTAAACGCGAACCGGCTGGGTCTTACCCACGACGAGGAATTTCCCAACGCCGCGCACTTTGAATTTGTCGCCGATTTGACTGAGGGTGAATTCGGAAATAAGGACGTTCGTCTGAAGGTACTTGTTCAGCCCCTCCAAGCGGGAAGCGAAATTGGTGGTGTTGCCGATGAGCGTGTAATCGAACCGAAAATCCGAGCCAAGGTTGCCCGCGAGCACCATGCCCGTGTTGACGCCGATGCGGGTGCGCAGCCGGCGCCCGGCGATTTCCTGCTGGCTGGCTTGGCTCATGCCCCAAGCCGCCAAAACGGCCTTCTCGGCGTGTTTGGTATCGGGCAAGGGCGCTCCCCAGACCGCCATGACAGCGTCGCCGATGTACTTGATGATGGTCCCCTCCTGTTCCAGAATCGCACGGGTCGTTTGGTTGAAATAGGTGGTGAGGATGCGGGAGACTTCCGCCGGCGGGAGCCTTTCGGACATTTTGGTGAAGCCTTCCAAATCAGTAAACATCACGGTGGCTTCCACCTCCTTGCCGCCTAGGCTGAGATTGAATTCGCTGTCGGCGATGCGGTCAGCCATGTAGGGGGAAAGGTAGGCGCCGAAAGCCTGGCGCAGCTTTTTGCGGCGGCGAGACTCAACCAGATATTGATAACCCACTGACCAAACCAGTGCGACAGAAGGTTGAACGGCGGCGGGAACCATCCAGGGGAACCACCATCGGGAGCCCACTTGAGCTGTAGCGCCAGCCATGGCAAAGCCCGCAAACCAAAGGAGGGCTGCGCGAGTGGCGGCCCACGGTCGAAGGTACATCAGGAGGAACGTGACGATAACGCCGACCAAAATCACCACCATGGCCTGCATGACGTCGGATCGTTCCTCCTTCCAGTACGAATTCCGCAGGTTCAGGAAATTCATCGCTTGAATGGATGGACCCGACGCATCGAATCCGCCGATACGGGAATACGGGGTCGGGAACGCTTCTCTCTCGGCCCCCGCCACGCCGACGCCAGCTCTTGCGCCTACGACGACGACCTTGTCCTTGAAGAATCCATTCGTCAGGCTGTCCAGGGCGGTATCGAGATTCACTGAGCGCAATACGGCTGGTTGACAGTAATAATTCAACCAACGGGGCTTCAGACGGTAGGCGGGATTGCGTGTCACCGGTGCTCCGTCAATTTTGGCTGCAACCCAGGCGACCGAGGGAAAATCGGGCGTGCCGGTGTCGAGTATTCTGATGACGTCGTCCGCCGGGTCTGGCATCACGCGGGCCAAGCCCCATCCAGCAGCGGCATCCGCGAGACGCGGGATAGGTGGCACTACGCTGGTGGAAAAAGTATTGCCCTGCAACTCACCGGTCAATTCGGTGACCAGGACGACATGGCCGTTTTTTCGCATCTCGCCGGCGAATTCAGCGTCAACTGACGGGTCCGGGTCTGGTGTATCAAAAACGATGTCGAAAATCACGAGGCGCGCGCCGTCTTGGTTAAGGCGTCGCAGCAGGCGCGTATAAAAACGGCGGGCCAACGGAACATTCGGGGGCTGACGCAGGTTCAACTTCACCTTGGTGTCCAAATAGACCATGACGAGATCGTCCGGCACCCGGTGGGTGGTAAATATAAATGGCACATCATAGCTGAAGCGCACCAAGCTATCACCGATTGGCTGCAAGAAGGCCAATCCGAATAAAACAACCAAGATTGCCCCGGGCCAGCTTCTGGCGAGGACGGTTCGGAGGTTTCGCTCGGAGGCCATGGCGGCGCCTATCGATTAAACGTCAAGCGCGCCTCGAAAACGCGCGAGCGCGGCAATTCGGTATACTGGGTCAACGGATTCAAATGGTAATCGTGGTCTTCCAGATTAAGAATGCCGAAACTGATCTCGCCCCGCTGACGGCGCAGCCGCCAGCCGGCCAGGATATTGTCCTGCCAGAAGTTCACGGTGGGTTCGGGCGGGTTGTAAGCGTTGTTGTTCTGGTGATACCAGAGACTTTCGACCCGGAAGAAGAAACCGGACGGATGATTGTAGGCCGCAAAAAGGGTGGCCTGTTGGAGATTGGCGGTGTTGTCGCTGTCAAAGCCGGGAGTTACAGACACGGGGATTTCAGCGTAAAGCGTGTGCAGGTTAGCATGGGTGAGCTGATATTGCGCGCCCAGCGAGATGTCGTCCGAGACGAGTTGGTTGAGGGTGGCGGTGAGGGAAGATTCATGGTAATCGAGCTGCTGCGGAGCGTTGACGGGAAACATGCTATTCGGCGCAGAATTCCCATTATAGTCAAATGACCCGTAGTCGCGGTTCACTACCGACGAGAGCAGATCGCCTTCCAGTCCAAAATAGGTATGAGTTTTTAACTTCACATCCAGCGCAGCACCGGTCAACTGGTAGTCTGGCGCCGCCACCGAACCGACGAGAGATTCGGAAATGATGGAACGAAAGGCCTGATTGAATCCAGCAAGTTGCACCGGCTCGAGCCGGAAGCTTTCGTCAAAGCTGGCTCCGCCAAGCGAGCGGCTGAAAGCGGCGCGGAATGTGACTTGGTCACTCAGGCTCCAAACCAGGGCGGCTTTGGGACTCCAGCGGCGCCGCTCTGCGTCCTGGGATGTCACAGGCGAAAGGCGGAAATTGATGGGGAAGCGCATGTCGTCGTAAGCAAGACCGCCCGTCAACAAGAAGCCTTTGTCCGGCTCGACGGTGTCATAGAAATAGCCGGTTTCGCGGTCGAAGCCAGATGTGGCGGCGTCGCTGGCAGCCGGTGTGCCTTCGTTGGGGAACAAGTAGGCAAAGCCGCTGGGCTGGACGTCAGTCAACGAATCGTGTGTTATAAAATCGCCGTGCTGGCTGCGGGCGCCAAAGACCAACGTGTTCCATTCGTTCTGGAAAATTTGATTTAACTCGGCGGAATAGATCTCAAGCTGGCTGTGATAGAGGACATCCATCCCGCCGTCTGGGGCGCCCGTGGCAGGATTCACCCCCAATTCGGCCGCGCTGGTCACATGGCCCGCCCCATTGGTGAATAGTATTTGCTGCTGAACCCCAGTGTCACTGTAGTGCAAGTCGTCCTGGAGCCGGGCCGCAAGGAAGAGCGTGTGGACACCGGGCTGCCATTCGTGGTGATAAGCCACCGCCAGCAAAGGGGTCTGCGTTTCATCGTACTCAAAATTTGTCCGCACCATGGATTGGTCATAGCGCTGGAAATTGTCGCCG
>Ga0302320_10020304_pt1 | contig 13264 bp, 12 predicted proteins | sample Bog_T0_3_FD_202130 | JGI IMG/M metagenome (GOLD analysis project Ga0302320, IMG submission 202130) | Peat permafrost microbial communities from Stordalen Mire near Abisko, Sweden - Bog_T0_3 | ecosystem: Environmental > Terrestrial > Soil > Wetlands > Peat | place: Sweden: Abisko, Stordalen Mire...
TGACGCGCACGACGACGGTGCCGGCGATCTTGTCGTGCCAGGCTTGTTTCTCGCCGTCGAATGCGATCCAGAGGAAACCGAGCCCGAGGACGACCGCCGAAAGGTAGCAGCCCAGCGCCCGCACGATGGCCGTCTCCCATTCGACCGGCCGGTCGTCCAGGCGCGCGACTTGCAATCCGAACACAATGCCGCCGATGGTCGAGCCCTTCAGTTTCCACATCACGGCCGCGTAGAGCGCGATGGCCAGAAACCAAACGTGGGCAAAAATGCCGATGATGAGGGCGTCGATCAAGAGCGCCCCCATGCGAACCCAAAAGCCGGCGCGCGGCAGCGTGGAACTGATCGAGGGAGCCGGCGCGACCGGCGGAGGCTGGTCCACCGGAGCCCCGGCGGGCGCCGGATCGGCGATGGCGGCCGGGGGCGGCGCGGAAACCGGGGGCGCCGGGGGCGGAGGGGTTTGAAGTGGCGGCGGCGACGGAGCGGCCGGGGTTTTGGCCAACTGGGCGAAGGCCAGCAGGGCCGCCACCGCGGAGCCCAGCCCGAGCGTCCACAGCCCGATCAAAACCAGCACGCCGAGGACCGGGATGAGATTGAACAGCGCGCATAGCGCTCCTCCCACCAGGACCGCGAGAGCCGGATGGAGCCGGTCGCGACCCAGGCCCCGGCCGATCAGCGCGTAGACGGCCGCGGTGCCGAACACCACCGCCGCCAGGAAACCCAGCGGCAGCAGCAGTATGGCCACCGGGATGCCGATCACGGTGATGCCGAGCAGGATGAAGAGCAGGGGGAGAGCCAGCAGGGCGAGCAAGGCCGTCAGGATCGCCAGCCCCGGGCGCTGGGCCAGCAGGTCGCCGCAGCGGCGGATTCCCCCGGGAAACACCAGTGCCAGCAGCGTGCCAAACCCGATGAAGATGACATCCAGAATCCACAAGGCATCTTGCCAACCGGCGCGGTTGGCGGGCGCGCCGGGCTCGAATGAGCGGTTGCCGCGGAGAAAGCGGCGCAGCAGGGGAGGTCCGTAGCGATTCGAGTGGAGGAACTGGCGGTCGGCGATCCGTCCGCCGACGATCGATCCCGGCAGGCGGATCACGTTGCCGCCGACGCAGGTCACATTGCCATCCACCTCGGAATGGGGCCCCAGCACGATGTTGCCCATCGTGGTCACCACGTTGTGGCCCACGGTGCCGTTGATTACCGTGCTCCCGCTGACGGTGACGACATCGTGGCTGACGTAGCCGTCGACCCGGTTGTTGCCCATGACCGCGACCACGTCGCCGGTGACGCGCTCGTTGGCCGGGATATCATTGTTCGACATGACCCGGGTGTAGCCGCCCGTCGTCGTGTACGACGGCGCCTCGGCGTCATCGGAGGGAGGCGACAGCTCGAGGGCGAAACCGGGAAGCGCGAGGGCAAAAAAGGCCACGAGGCCGGCGCCGCGGGCCATGAAAAGGGAGGGGAGTTTCATGCGGAGAGGCGGCGGGACAACCGCAGCTTGGAATGGAAAAACATGCGGTAGACCAGCGCGGTCACGGCGGCCAGCGCCGCGTAGCAGGCGGCCACGGTCCCGATCGCGCCGTAAAGCCAGGGTGCGGGGATGGCGTGAAAGACGTCCCGGACGGACCCACCCAGGCTGGCTCCGAGGGATTGGAGGGACGCCAGCGATTCGGAATGCCGCGCCAGCGCGCCGAACAGCCGGGTCGGGCCGGCGGCGAGCGCGCCGACCGCGGCGGCGCACAGGAGCAGAAAGACGCCGCGCAGGGCAGGCGGCCAGAAGGAGTAGGGCCGTCGCCACCAGGGGCGCGCGTCGAGCCGCCGGATTTCCGCCAGCACCATCGGAGCGAGCGCGCGCGGCGCGGCCCGGTCGGGCAGGGCGCGCAGCAGCGCGTGGATGTGGCGTTCGGCGGGGTCGGGTTCGGAAGGAGGCATGGGCACGGTCAGGTCAGGTTGGACTCGCCGGAGATGGGCGCCAGGGCGCGCGCCAGGCCGGCGCGCGCGCGAAAGATGTCGGTCTTCACCTTGGCGAGGGAGTGGCCGAGCTTCACCGAGATTTCCTCGTAGGACATGTCTTCAAAATGAAAGAGGACCAATGGCACGCGTTGGCGGTCCGGCAGGCGCGTGAGCGCGCGTTCCAGCGCCTCCCGGCGGTCGGCGGCGTCCATGGCGGCGAAAAACACATCAGGGGAGGGAAACTCCACCGCGGCCCCGCCGGGCGCGTCGCCTTCGGCGCCGGGCTGCCGCAGTTCCGAGAACAATTTCCAGCGGCCGCGATAGCGCTGCAGGTGGTTCAGGCAGAGCCGGGTGGTAACGGTCTTCAGCCAGCCGCCCGCGGTCGGACTGGCCGACAGCATCCGAAAGTGATCGTGGGCCCGGAGGAAAACCTCCTGGGCGATGTCTTCGGCTTCCGCGTCGTCGGCCAGGAGCCGGGCGGCGCAGGTGAAGACCATGTCCTGGTAGTTCAGCATGAAGGTGGCGAAGTCCGCCTGCGGGCTCATCCCCGGGGATGGGTGTTGCACGGAAGGGGCATCGTTTGTTTCCAGAACACCGCCGGAGCGGGAAAGTCGCAGATATCCCCGCTTCGTTCCGGACTCGCCTCACGCCGTGGGAGCCGGGGTTCGCCGCAGGCGCAGGGCCAATCCCGCCCAGAGGAGGCAGGCGAACAGGGAGACGCCGAGGCCGAGGCGGAAGCCGCCAGGCAGGTATTCGACGATGAGGTGGTGGTGGCCGGGGGCCAGGGGAATGGCGCGCAGGACGTAGTTGGCGGGCAGCACGTCATAGAGCTTCTGCACGCTGCCGTCCAGGGACCGCGCGTGCCAGTTGGCGCTGTAGAGATCGGTGATCAGCAGGAGCGTCGAGCTTTTGACGTCCGCCTCGAGGGTGAGCGAATCGGGGGTGATGTCGGTCACCCGGACGGTGCCCGGGTCGGGGTCGGGCATGGGACGGGGGTAGGGCACGGTCTCGAGCAGGACCGTCTGGCGCGGATTGAACGAGGGGCGGGTCATCGCCGCGAAGAGCGCGTCCCGCTGGGGGATGACGCGGTAATCGGAGATCAGCTGGGCGCGGGCCATGGGGGGCACGACCTGCTCGGCCACCGCGATGCCGGTCAGGGAGGGGACGAACGCGTACCGAAACCGCAACATGGTATAAAGCGCGGGAAAACCGTGGAAAGTGATGTTCTGGCTGATGTGATTCGGGTCGCCACCCTGGGTGTAGGTGATGAATTCGGCGTACCGGCTGAGGGGCCCCGGGTCGTCTCCCCAGATGTCGGGAACGCCCAGAAAGTAGCCGTTGTTGAGAGCCTGGGGATCGAGCACGCGGTAGTCGCCGGGATGGTCGGCCACATACTGCCTCAGGCCCGCCGGCAGCACGTGCGTCGTCGCATTGGTCAGGGCGAAATGGGTGCGCGCGAAGCCGATCATCTCCAGGGGCAGCAGCGCGAGCGGCACCCAGCGCAGGCACGGCCGGCGCTGGGCACCGAGGAGGCTGACCCCGATTGCGCCCAGGATCGCCCCCGCCAGGACGAGCGACCAGCCGGCGTGCACGCCGGCGGCATGGATGAAGGCGCGGTCGGTGAACTTGGGCGCGGGCAGGTAGCTTTCCTGGGTGTCCCGGACCAGGGTGAGGAATCCGCCGAGGAGGGCGGGATAGGTCTTGAGCACCAGCCCGGCGAGACCGAGGCAGACGCCGGCCTGCAGGGAATTGGCGGCGAGCGAGCGCGAGGGCAGCCGGCCGCGGATCAGGGCGTCCGCCCCCCGGCCGATCGCCAGGATGAGGAACATGACGGCGGGGAACGTGAATTTCGAGACGCCGCGAAAGCGGTCGAAGCCGGGCACGTAGTTGTAGAGAAAACCGAAGAGCGGGGTGTGGCTGCCCGCCGCCAGGATCAACAGCGCGAGCGTCAGGCCGAGGTCGAAGCGGGTGGCCCGCTTCCGCTCGGGATCGAGCAGGGCGGTGCCGGCGAGGATCAGACCCGAGACCCCGACGAAAACCGACATTTCCCACAGGTAGCCGCGCCCCCAGTAGAGGTGGTGCTGCAGGTCGCCGAAGAATCCGGGGGCGATGAAGGTGAGCAGATTCTCCAGGGGGAAGGAGAACATGCGCGCGAAGCTGAAGCCCAGCTTCACGTGCCGGATGCCCTGCCGGATGCCCGTCAACCCCGGAAACAGCTGCCCGGCCGACAACAGGGCGGCGGCCACGTAGATCGCGGCGAGCGCGGGGAGCGCGCGGCGCCGGATGGCCGGCTGCGCCAACGAATAGACCACGGCCTGGAGGCCGGCGGCGATCGCGGTGTAAAAGACGTATTGCACGTGCCCGGCGAGGATCTGCAGGGCGGCGGCGGCACTGGCCAGCAGGAGGCCCTGGAGCCGCTCCGCACGGTAAAAATCCTCCAGGCCCGCGAAGATCCAGGGTGTCCACGCCATGGAGCAGAGGTTCGGGAGATGGCCCGCATAGAGGTGCGGAAACACCACCCCGCTCAGCGGAAACAGTCCGGCGCAGACCAGCGCGGCCGCCGGATGCAGGCCCCGCCGGGACGCCAGGCGATACATGCCCCAGCCGAGGATGACCAGGTGCAGCAGCAGCGAGAGGTTCACGGCCCGGGTCAGCGGGAGGAAGAGAAAGATGACGTTGGGCGGATAGAGCAGCGCCGACTGGAAGCCGCCGAGGAAGGGCTGGCCCGCGTAGGTGTACGGGTTCCATAGCGGCAGATGGCCCAGGCGCAGGGTCTGGGCGCCATAGGCCCGCCAGGCCAGGAACTGGTTGGTCATGTCGGTCTCTGGTCCGCCGATGACCCGGTCCCGCGGAATCAGGCAGACGATCGCCACGACCGCGGCCAGCAGCGCGGTGGCGAGCAGGGCCGGGCGCAAGCGCCGGCGCGGCGTCAGGAGGTCCGGTTCGGGGCCGGCTGCTGCGCCCGCTGGCGATAGATCTGGCATACGGTGTCGAAGACCTGGTCCACGGTGATGCGCCTCATGCAGACATTGTCCCGGCATGCGGTTTGCCGGTTGTTAAGCACATTGACGCACGGGCTGCAAACGATGCCGGCCCACAGCGCGTGATTGCGCGGGCTGGGCGCGGCAAAGAGCAGGGGGGTCTCCGGGCCGAAGAGGGCGACGACGTCCACGCTGGTCAGGGCCGCGAAGTGCGCCGGCCCGCTGTCGTTGGTCACCAGGATCTCGGCCAGCCCGTAGACGACCAGGAGCTCCCGGAGCGTGGTCCGGCCGGCGAGGCAGAAGCAGCGCGGCGAATCCACCGCGCCCACCAGCTGCTCCACGGCGGGCGCCTCCTCCCGCGTGCCGGTGAAGCCGATATGGGCGTCGGGGAACTCCGCCAGCAGCCGGCGGCCCAGCGCGACGTAGTTCTGCTCCGCCCACTTGCGCAGCGGCAGCAGGTCGCTCGCATTCGCATTCAGCAGCAGCAGGCGGCCGCCGGGCGGCACGCCGAGTTCGCGGATGAGCCGCTGCATGTCCCGCTCCTCCTCCGGGGCCGCCTGGAACCGGGGCAGCGGCGGCGCCGGCGCGGGCACGACGTCGAAGGTCGGCAGCTTCCGCGGGTCGACATCGAGCGCCGAGACCAGGGTGGTGAAGGTCACGCTGGTGTGCAGGTGCGGATTGTAAAGCACCCGGTGGGTGAACAGGTCCCCGCGGTAGGGTCCCTCCCCGAAGTAGGTGTGGAATCCGACCCGCCGCCGGGCGCCGGTCAGGGCCGCGATCGCCGACGAGACCCGGGTGAAGAATTCCATGTCGATGCAGGTGTCGATGCGCCGGCGGCGGATCTCGATCAGCCGCTTCAGGCCGCTGGTGGCCATCGCCCAGGCGGAGTGGCTGCGGACCGCCAGGACGTTCTCCCTGGGGATCAGGCCGAGGACGTCGACGATGAAGCGATTCTCCTCGAAGACGAGAAAGTAGACGTTCTCCCGGCCGACCCGCGCCACGGCCTTGCTCAGGGCCTCGTGCGCCAGCACGGTCGAACCCTGCTCGGCCAGCTTGAGGAAGACGATGCGGCGGCTGGGTTCTTCGCCCGGGCCGCCGGAAAAGGCGTCGCTCACCCGCCGGATCAGCGTGAGCAGCAGGCAGAGGGGGACGCCGGCGACGTGGTCGATCCACAGCAGCGTGCGGGCCTTCCGGCTGAAGAAGGTCTTGCTCTCGCGGGGTGCTCCGGAACTCGATGCCATTGGGCACGTTTCAAGACGATTGCCCGCTGGGACGCAAAAGAATAGCAACCTTCCCCCCGTGCGCGCGTCTCGACATTTGGCGGCTGATCGCCAATCCTCATCGATTATGTCCACCCCATCATCTCTTGTGCTGGAACAGCCCCTGGCCGACGGCGGATTGCCGGTCCCCGACCAGGCCGGGCGGAAGGCCCGGCTGACGTCCGCTTTCACCCTGATCGAAATCCTGGTCGTGCTCGGCATCATCGCGCTGCTGGTCGGCGTCATGATGACCGACGTGGGCAAGTCCTTCAGCGGCGCGCAGGTCAAGGTCGCCAAATTGTTTGTGACGTCCGAGGTGGATATCCCCCTGACGAGCTACCGCGTCGACATGGGTGACTATCCCTCCGCCGACGACGGCGGTTTGAATGCCCTCTGGGTGGCGCCGGCCAGCAAGGCGAGCTCCTGGCACGGTCCCTATGCCAAGGGCAATGCGGCTCCGCTCGATCCCTGGGGCCGCCCCTACCAATACCGTTATCCCGGAACCCATAACAAGAACGGTTATGACATCTGGTCCACGGGCAAGAGCGGGGTGGATGGCGGGGACGACAACGTCGGGAATTGGTGATGAGCAGGGCGCCGGCCGGCCCGGCCCAGAGGGCTTTCACCCTTCTGGAGGTGCTTCTGGCGCTGGCGGTGATCGCCTTGCTGTCGACGGTGCTGATCGGCACCTCGGCCAACCTGCTGCGGGACCGGGCGGCGAGCCCGAATGACGTCTTCTGGAAGGCCTGCCAGGCGGCGCGCAAGACCGCGGTCAAGACCGGCAACCAGGAGATCCTGACCTACGACGACAAGGTGAAGGCGTTTGTCGTCGACGACGGCACGGCGGCGCAGACCTTTCCGATCCCGGGGGCGGCGAAGGACCTGGCCATCAACTTTCTCTCGGTCGAGACCGGCCGCTCCGCCATTCTCCTGGGCGGCGTGGCGATCGAGACCGGGCCGCCGCCGACCGTGATTTTCTACCCTGACGGGACGTGCTCGCCGTTCCGCATCCAATTCCGCTCGACCAGCGACGCCCATGTGCTGTCGATCGACCCGTGGACCTGCGCCCAGACCCTGACGCCGAAGGAATCGTGATGAAAAGCGGAAAGCGGAAAGCGGAAAGCGGAAAACGTGGCCTGGGCTTCCAGCCCAAGGACTCACGAGGACACGGGCAGGATGCCCGTGCCACGTCCAGGCGGGCGTTCACTTTGATCGAGGTGCTGGTGGCGCTGGTGATCTTCGCCATGGCGGCGGCGGTGCTCGGCGCCGCATATATCAATGTGCTCACCAGCTACCAGTTCGCCGGCCGCAGCAATGCCGACGACCTGGACCTCGCCTACGCCCGCCAGCAGCTGGAGACGCAGATCGACCTGCCGACCGCCGAGGCGGGCGACAAGTTCGAGAACGCGGACAACAAGACGATCACGTGGACCGCGGACATCGAGCCCACGACCACGGCGGACCTGTTCACCGTCACCCTGACCTGCGTGATTTCCGGCTCCGGGCTCGACCCGACCCGCACCATCGCGCAGACCTTCACGCTGCTCCGGCCCACCTGGTCGGATCCCACCGACCGCAGCAACCTCCGCCAGGAAGCCGCGACGCGGATCGCGAAGCTCCAGGGGAAGCAGAACCCATGAAAAAGGGCTTCACCCTGCTGGAGGTGCTGATCGCGCTCGCGCTCGCCGGGCTCGTGCTGCTGGCGATGAACACCTTCATCTTCTCGATGGGCGAGCTGTGGGGGCGCAACAGCGATGTCCACCTCTTCAACGAGCACGTGAACGCGGTCACCCGGTATCTCCAGGGCGAGCTCCGCGTGGCCGTGTTTCCGCCCTCGGCGCGCGCCAACGCGACGCCGATTTCCGCCCCGCAGATCACGCCCCAGAACGGCTCGACCGACAACCTGCTCACCTTCGACCTGCTGGCCGGCAGCCGCGTGCTGAGCTGGCCGGACAATCTGGCCCTGCCCGAGGTGGTTTGCTCGCTCCAGGTGCGGTCGGGGGAGGGGCTGTACCTCCTGTGGCATTCGCGCCTGGAGACCCGCTTCGCCGACGACCCGCCCCGCGAGATGCTGCTCACCCCGTTCGTCACTGCGATGGCCTACGACTATTACGACGACGGCACCAAGCGCTGGACGACCGACACCACCCTGCAGAACGACACGAACGGGCAGCCCGAGGTCCCGCAGCGCCTGCGGCTGACCTTCACCTACAACAAGCTGACGCGCGTGACCCTGGTCATGATCCCGCTCGCCCAGCAGGGGATGCCGAACTTTTGAAAGGCGTGAAGGGAATATCCCAACCGGCCCCCGTCCGCCGAAGCTCCGTCCGGAGCGAAGGAGGATCCATCCTCGTGATCGTCATGATCACCCTGCTCTTCGCCACCACCGCGCTGATCCTGTTCATGGAGAAGGCGAACAACGATCTGGCGGTCGATGCGCGGGTGATCGTGGCCAATCGCCTGCGCAAGGACGCCTATTCCGCCGTGGAGGTCACCCTCGCCACGCTGGTGGATTTCGGCATCGCCGACAGCGGGCTGCACAGCACGGCGGAAGGCTGGGGCGACCCGCTCACCTGGGCGGGCTGGTCGCCGGATCCCGGGCACACGGTGGAGGTCTCCTTCCAGGATGAAAGCGGCAAGATCCCCCTGATCCACGCGGACGCGGCCGTGCTCAACAACCTCTTCCAGTCCCCGTCCTGGGCCATGACGCAGAACGACTCGCAGCACCTGACCGACGTCCTGCTCTCCTGGATGCAGCAGAACTACATCCCGACCAATGCGGTGAACCCGGATTACGAGCAGAGCGCGATCCCCTACGATCCGCCCCTGCGCGCCATCCGCTCCTTCACCGAGCTGCGGGCCATCGACTATGCCCGGGACGTCTTCTACGACAAGCAGGGGAGGCCGAACGACCGGTGGTGGCGCTTCTGCGACGATTTTTCCGTATTTGCCTTCGCGCACCCGGACATCAACGGGGCCAATAGCGACGTGCTCGCCGCCGTCGGGCAGTTCGGCGACGACCAGCAGCAAAGCGTGTCCGACTACCTCGCCGGGACCGGGAACTACTCCAGCCTCGGGCAGCAGTGGTTCCAGAACAGCACGGCCCTGCGGGGGGTCGTGGGCGCGGTCGGCAACTCGGCCTCGTTCGGCACCGCCATCACCGCGCTGCGCATCCTCGTCACCGTCCACGAGGGCCCCCACTCGCAATTCCGGCTCTCGGTCGTGGTCGCCCCGCAGGGCGGGGCCAAGACCGTGCAAACGACCGCAACCGACATGAAGGCTGGTACGTCAAACTCCGGGACGGGTGAAACCGCCTCCGCGACCAGCATCTCCGGCCAGCAGACGGCAACGCAGACCAACTCCACGGCGACCACCGCCCAGACCGCCGCCGCCGCGGCCGCCAATATCCAATATCCCTTCACCATCCTCGAAGTGCTCGAAAACGACCAGATCCCGATTCAACCACCCCCGCCGCCCCCGCCTCCGAAATAACCGCGGCGGGACGCCGCGTCTCCATTGTGGACAGCGGCCGATGAATCCTGAACAATGGTCCATTACGCCTAATGCCTTTTTCGCCCTTTAGTTTCCTCCGCTCGGGTCCGCCCCCGCCCCGGGTGGCCCTGCTGCCCGACGCGCTGTTCTTCGTGCGCGCCGTGCCGGTGCCCGCCGCGGAGGCCGGCGGCGCGGAGGCCCCGCCGGCCGAGGTGGCCGCGCAGGTCGAGCTCGCGCTCGAGGGCATCTCGCCCTTTCCGCTCACCCAGCTTTACTACGGATATTTCTGGGTGCCCGGCTCGAAGCACGCGCTGGCGTTTGCGGCATATCGCCGCCGGTTCACCGCCGAGCAGGTCGCCGCATGGCAGGGCGCGGAATACGTCCTGCCGGCTTTCGCCGCGCTGGTCGGCGGCGCCGTCGGGCCGGCGACGACCGTGGTGCTGGCCACGCTGGAGGGACTGACGGCCATCCACTGGGGCGACGGGCCGGTCCCCACCCGGGTTGGGTTCCAACCGCTCGCGCCCGAGGCCACGGACGACGAACGGGCGCAGGCCCGGGCGACCCTGCTGCGGGCCATCGGGGGTTCCAAGGGCATCGTGGACCTCGCGGAACCGCCGGCGGCGCAGTCGAGCCGGAACGATCGCGAGGTGATTTTCCGCTCCGGGGACTTCGTCGCCAGCCTCTCCGCCGCCGCGGCGCTCGCCGCCGACGTGCGCGACAAGGAGGAGCTGCTCGCGCTGCGGCGCGCGCGGAAGCGCGACGCGCTGGTCTGGCGCGTGGGCATCGGCTGCGTCGCCGCCTTCGGCCTCATGGCCCTGTGCGAGCTGGGGCTGCTGGCCGGAGGGCTGTGGCAGGGCACCCGCCTCAAGGTGGTGCGCGCGCAGACGCCGATCGTCGACAACATCATGACCGCGCAGGATCTCGCGCACAAGATCGACGAGCTTTCCACCCAGCGCCTGCTGCCGATCGAGATGATCAAGCTGGTGGCACCGCAGAGATACGGGACGACGATCACGTTCCTGCGCGCCTCGACCAACGGGCTCTACACCCTGATGGTGGATGCGGAGACGTACAATCCCGCCGAGATCAGCACCTATCAGAACAGCCTCGAGGCGCTGCCGGCCTGCGACAAGGTCGAGATCCGCGACGAGCGCACCCAGAACAACCTCGCGTCGTTCACCCTGGTGATCACGTTCAAGCCCGAGGGGCTGAAGGCCTCCCCCGCGTCATGATCAGCACCCTGCGCGCCTATTTCTTCAGCCGGCACCTGCGGGAGAAGCTGCTGCTCGTCGTCTTCGTCCTGATCGTGGCGGTCCTGTGGCTGTCCAATCTGTTCGGCCGCCTCGACGGCTTCCGGCACGACGTTTACCAGACCTCGCTCAAGCTGGCGGAGCAGAAGCAGTGGCTCAGCCACCGGGTCGCGATCGAGCACTCCGCCCGCCAGGCGGCCAGCATCTTCGACCCGGCCCGCACGCTGAACGGCACCCAGTTGCTCGCCGCCGTGAACGCCATCGCCGCCGAGGCGGGCCTGCGCACGACGTCCAGCGCCGGCGCCCAGGACGTCAGCAACGGCGAGTTCGCGGTCCACACGATCCAGTTCAACATCACGAAGGTGGACTGGGATTCCCTGCAAAGCTTTTACAAGTCGCTGCAGCAGCGCTCGCCCTACATCGGGATCGACGAGTTCCAGCTCGCCGCCGACCACGCCAACCGCGCCCTGCTCAGCGCCAACCTGAAGATTTCGTCCGTCGAGATTGTTCATGGCGCGCCTTGAAGGTGGAGCGTGTTAGCGTGGCATGGGCTTCCCGCCCATGTCATCCCCGACACGGGCGGGAAGCCCGTGCCACGTCGATCCAGCGCGTTGGGGACCTGATTGTAATCAAGCTGGTTATCGAGCGTCACTAGGGTATCGGATGCAACTTACCGCCGCGCTCCATCGTCGACTGGCCTGGGCCAACGTTCCCGCCACCCTGCTCATCGCGCTGCTGCAGCGGACGCCGCTGCTGCGCGTGGCCGCCGTGGCGGAGGAGAGCGTCATCGCCTCGCCGATCAGCGGTGTGCTGCGCTCGGCGGTGGCCGCCGCCGCCGCGCTCGGGGCGCTGCACTCGATGGCCGGGGCGACCACCGTTGTCGCCAGCACCCCGAGCCCCCTGGCCGCCACCGTCGGCAAGGCGATCACCTCCGTCGCCTTCGGGATCAACGGCGGCCAGCTGACGGCCAGCTCCTGGCAGGTCCAGAGCTCCCTGCCGCCGGGCTTGAGCTTTCAGGGCCTGACGGGGCCCGGCTTCGTCAACACCGCCAATCCGATCCTGAGCGGCACCCCCACGGCCTCCGGCAGTTACCAGGTCGTCCTGGAGGCATGGGAGGATCCCAATGAGACGGGCCCCGAGGCCCCGCTCTTCGTCTACGCGGTCAACATCGCCGCGTCTCCCGTCTCCTTCACGCTGGCGCCGGGTGCGCAGTCCGTCGCGACCGGACGCACCGTGGTGTTCAACGCCCTCGCTGCGGGCACGCCCGCGCCCGGCTACCAATGGACGCTCAACGGCAGCGCGGCCATTCCTGGCGCCACGGTGACCAACGACCCCATCCTGGTGATTACCGGCGCGTCGGCGGCCGACGTCGGGACGATCACCTGCACCGCCGCCAATACTGCCGGTTCGGCCAGCAGCTCGGCCACGCTGGCCGTCGCCGCGGCGGCGAACCCCGGTTACCTCACCAATCTCTCGGGGCGGGGATTGGTCGGCAGCGGGGCGGCCAACGCCCTCTATGGAGGCTTCGGGATCAGCGGCACCGGCACGAAGAAGCTGCTGATCCGCGGCATGGGTCCCAGCATCGGCCCCGGGCTTTACTTTTATATCGCCGACGCCCTGCAAAGCACGCAGCTGACGCTTTACAACTCACTGCAGGCGGTGCTGGCGCAAAACAGCCCGTGGGGCGGAACCCCCGCCCTGATGGCGGCTGACGCCCTGACTGGCGCTTATCCGCCGATTGCGACGACTTCGCTGGATTCCATGCTGTATCTGCCGGTGGCGACCGGCTCCGCCAGCGCCGCCGTCGCCGGCGTCGGCGGCGCCACGGGCGACGCGGTGATCGAGCTTTATGACGCGGACAGCCCGCCGCTGTCCGCGAAGCTGACCAACGTCGCGGTCCGCGCCCCCGTGGGCACGGGGGGTGACATCCTCTTCGGCGGCTTCGCCATCGGGGGCACCACCAATGAGACGGTCCTGATCCGCGGCATTGGCCCGCGTCTGGGCCTGGCTCCCTTCAACCTCAGCCCGGTCCTGGCCCAGCCGGTTCTCACCCTCTACCTCGGCGCCACGCCGACGGGCTACACCAATACCGGCTGGGGCGGCGACGCGGCGCTGGCCAACGCCATGGCCACGGTCGGCGCCTACTCCCTGTCCCCTTCATCCCAGGACTCGCTCCTGCTGGTCACGCTGCCCCCCGGCACCTACTCCGCCGAAGTCTCCGGCCTGAACGGCACCACCGGCATCGCCGCGGTCGAGGTTTACGAGGTCTATTAAAGTGGCGCAGACGCCTGCGCTACCTCGGAAACACAGAAGCGGTCCCGCCAAGCGGGACCGC
>Ga0302320_10020305_pt1 | contig 13264 bp, 10 predicted proteins | sample Bog_T0_3_FD_202130 | JGI IMG/M metagenome (GOLD analysis project Ga0302320, IMG submission 202130) | Peat permafrost microbial communities from Stordalen Mire near Abisko, Sweden - Bog_T0_3 | ecosystem: Environmental > Terrestrial > Soil > Wetlands > Peat | place: Sweden: Abisko, Stordalen Mire...
CGCGGGCCAGGCGGTGTTCAAGGCGCTTGCGGGAAAGACGTTTGACGATAATGGCCACAGCACGGACTGGCAGGGGGGAGAGCACAATCTTCTAAGCGTCGAATTAAAGCCGGGGCCTGATTGCGAGGTGCTGGCCACATTCGAGAACGGCGCACCGGCCATTGTGCGTCATAAGATCGGGAAAGGTTCGGTCATAGCGCTTGGCACCGCGTTTTGGCGGGAAGCCCATGACATTGCAGGGCTATGGAAGCCGGGGCGGATCGAAACTGATTTCGTGGCCGACTTGCTTCGCGGTGTTGGCTTTCCCGATGCCCGCTGCACGACCGACGACCGGCTGGTGTGGGCGCAGCCGTATCGCTACAACAACGGGCTGGAGGCCTCGACGACGCTGGTAAGCTGGCATGACGACAGCGACGCGACCGTGACACTTACAATGCGGCTGCCGCGGAAACCGACGCGGCTGGCCTCCTTCGGAGTGGATGGCGTGAATCAACTTCCTTTTGCATGGGCGGACGGCGTTGCCACGGCAAAGGTGTTCATGCCGGCGAAGGAAGTGAAGGTCGTTGCCGCGGATGTCTATGGGCCGGACGATGCGCTGGCGCATTGGTGGACCTACCAGGAGCGCATGTGGCATGAGTTATCGAAACCAACAATCGACTTTACTCCCTACACCAAGGGCAAGTTTGCCGATCCGACGCTCGATTTGCGCGCATCTGCCAGGCTTACGACCGTGCAGCCCGCCAATGAGGATTGGACCAAACCGGGCTTCAAGGATGACGCATGGAATCCGTGCATCCTCGGTTTGCTCAACAGCTATGGCGCTCAACCGTATCAGCCGGTTTACGTCCGAAAGACGTTCACTGTGCCCGAGGGCTGGCTGAACAAAGGGGGCAGGATTTATCTCACCAGCGGCGCATGGTCGGGTCCCAACTATCTGGGCTCGGCGCGCATGGCATTGAACGGGCAGGTGTTGCATGATTACAGCAAGGGACAGTTCAACGAATTCGAGGTGACGAACCTTGTTACGGCCGGCGAAAATGCGCTCACTTTCGCATTTAAGGGGGATGATAAATACCAGGGTTTTGCGGGCAATGTTTGGTTGTATTACGCGGAACCGGCGGAGCGTTCGATAAGGCTCGATGGCGTGTGGAATGGCACCACCGATGGCAGGCCGGCGGCGCTTGCGCTACCTGGCAAAGGGCATGTGAAGATGCCCGCGCGCTCCATATTCATCCCGAAGGATTGGGAGGGGCGTTACCAGGTGCGTTTGTATATGGAAGGATCGAATCGGAGCATCCTTGGGGCATGGGTGAACGATCGGTTGATGCGCCGGCATCACCACAGCCTCGGCACGCGGTGCGACATAGATATTACTTCCCAGATTAAATTCGGCCAGGAGAACGAACTAATCCTGGCCAATGGGAACGATTACAATGGGATGAATCTTGATCCCAAGGTTGGCTTTGATTGGGATATCAAGCTGATCCGGCTCGATCTGTATCCCGCGAAATAAAGGAATGTATAAACCGCGTACTGTCGACCAACCGGCGGAGCTTCTCGCCTATCTCTTTGCCTCGTGGCCGTCGGTCAAGAAGAAGCAGGTGCGCACCTGGTTGAAGCATCAGGCTGTCCTGGTCAACGGTCGTGTCATTACGCAATTCAACCATCCTTTGAAGCCGGGAGACGTCGTCGCGATCCGCTCCGGCCGTTATGCGGCGCCGGACACGGCGATTGCCGGCGGCATCAAGGTACACTTCGAAGACGCGGCTCTCATTGTCATCGACAAACCGCCGGACCTCCTGACCATCGCCACCGAGGCGGAGCAGGAAAAGACCGCTTATTTTCAGCTTACCGAGTATCTGCGCGCGGGCAATCCACGGGCCCATGAGCGGGCCTGGATCGTCCATCGGCTTGACCGTGAGACCAGCGGCATCATGGTCTTCGCAAAAACTCCCGAGGCAAAAAGCGCGCTGCAAACGGGCTGGGACAAGGCAGAGAAACGCTATCAGGCGGTGGTTGAAGGCGTTCTCCCGAACGACAAGGGCGTCTTTGAATCGTGGCTCGACGAGAGAAGTCCCTTCAAGGTGTTCAGTGTGCCGCGCAGCGGGGCGATGCGGCAGGCCGTTACCCACTACCGTGTTCTGAAACGGAACAAAGGCCGCACGCTGGTGGAATTGACTCTCGTAACAGGCCGGCGCCACCAGATCCGGGTGCACCTGGCCGATGCCGGCTGCCCGGTGGTGGGCGATACGAAATACGGCGCGAAAACCAATCCTGCCAAACGCCTCGGCCTTCATGCCTGGAGTCTGCGGTTTCCTCATCCGGTGACGCGAGAGGAACTCCGGTTCGAATCTCCGCTGCCGGCGGAGCTCGCTCGGCTCGTCTAAGATTTTCCTGAAACCAAAAGATTGCGCACGAGTTCGATAAACAATTAGCTGTCTCCCCCATGCACCGAATTATTGGTTTGTCCCGCCCCCGTTTGATTCAAAATTTACTGCTGCCCGCGGTCGCCGGACTGCTGACGGCTTTTGCCTGCGCGGCTTATGCCGAGTCCACCGACTATTCTCCGGTCAAATTGCGGGGGTATGGGACGCTGGCAGGGACGCTCACTACGACGTGGGTCGACGGCGAGGCGGGAGCGACTCTCAAGATTGCCTGCGACAATCCGGAGAAGGCCGGGCTGGTGCAGGCCAAGTTTTTGTCCGATCTCCAGTCTCTGCCGGGGGTGAAGCAGGTTACGCTGGCGATTCCGGGCCAGGCGGGGCCGGCGCCGGCTTGCGAGGCGGAGGGCCAGGGTGTTGTCGCGGCCGCAAGGGTCGGAGCCATGGTCGACCTGTTTTCGGCTCCTTCGGTAAAGGCTCTGACCAAGCTCATCGAAGGTTCGCGCGGAGCAATTCCGCTTGTCTTCACTTCCGATGCAAAGGTGCCGATGGCCCTGGACCGTTTCGATAGATACGGCTTCCAATCCTATTACCATCCCTATCAAACCGCCCAGGCCCGGACCAAGACCAACAAAGCCGTTCCCAGTCAGATCGGCGATTTCAAATTCGCGCAACAGGAGAACCACATAGGGCTCGTGGTGTCGTACGAACCAGATCCAGCGGAGACGGCTGAGGGGGTATTCACGGGCAATGCGGCGGATTGGTTGATGGATGAAGCGCAAAAGTATGAATTGCCAATCGCAATCAACCTCGATGTGTACAAGACGTTCGCATTGCTGAATCGGTATCCTGAGCAGCTCATCCAGTATCAACCTCAATTTCTTGGCGGCGAGTATGGATCGATGAACTTCGGTGAGGAGATCCTTTCCTGGAACGCTTTCCAGGCGAAGGATGTCGCGCTTGGCGAGCTAAACAAGGCGATCCGTCCGCTTGCGAAGCAGCCGAACATTACCGACTGGCTGGAAGGCCACTCGGAGATGCATCACGGAATCGCCGACTACATGCTCGAATACGGACCGGTTGCCGACGAGGGTTACCGCACTTTCCTTAAGTCAAAATATGGCACGGTCGACGCCGTTGCCCAGCGGTGGCATGGCAATGCCTCCGCCCTGAAATCATGGGATGACGTCCATGTACCGGAGCTTTACTCCTTTTTAGGATGGGGTCCGGATGCCATCGATTTGACGGGGACGTGGAGCGTCGGCTACGACGCGGCGTTCGATTCCTCCTCGGCGGCGCGCGATCTGGACGACAGCGGCTGGCCGAAGGTCCCGGCGCCAGGCCACGCCATCGTGCGGTTCCTGCCGCGCAAGCCGGCTGTCTTCCGCCGGCACATCGCCGTCGATGCCGCGTGGCGGACGGCGCATGACCGCGTCTGGCTCTATGTCTGGGATTTCAACGATACCCGGCCCAAGGCGGATGATCCGAAATCGAACGTTCGTGTGTATGTCAACGGAACGCTGATTCCCGAGATACCAGCCCGGCGCAACGAATCGCACTGGGCCGCGCTGGAAGTAAGCAAGGAACTTATTGAGGGGGACAACCTCATAGCGATCACACTGCCCAAGGGGATGTTCAATGGCCGCGTATATCTGGCCGCGCATGAGCCGATCCGTTATCCAAACCTTGGACCGCTGATGAATGCGCAGTGGGCGGATTTTGCCGATTGGAACATGTGGTTGCGCGAGAAGGCGATTTATCGGGGCTGCGAGGCGATCCGGCAGGCCGATCCTATAAGTGGAATCAAACTGGCGGCGCCTGGCGACTACTCGGACGGGATTGACAAGGCGGGAAAGGCGTACGGCGGGGACTTGCATGATACCGGCTCGATGGCCGGATTTTGGAACGAGTACCTGACGGCGCTGATGCGCGGCGCCGGGCTGCCGATGTCGGCCGAGCCGGGAGGGCCGGCGCAGACGCCGCTGGAGTTACAGGCGTACTTCGGCCGCTGGTTGACCGAGGGGGTTAATCAGATCGATTACTTTCAGGAATTGGGCGACTTGAATTGGTATCCCGATATCCGGCAGTGCTTCGACGAGAACCGGAATATCTTCACCTCGGTTGGGAAATATCATCCGCCAGTGGCGCAGGTCGCGGAGCTTTGTACGAACCGCGACGCTTACCTGGTTGCATTCCCCTGGAATGACGACGACCACCCCGGATCCAACCCCGACGATCTCGGCTCGGGATATTGGGCCTGGAATATCCGCGGGATGTTGCGCAATTACTTCGAAACCGACGCGGTGAGCGAGTCGTCGTTCGAGCGGGGTGACGCCGCGCGCTACCGGGTCATTCTCGACTCGAATACGACCATAATGGATGAGAAACAGGTGGCCGATATAGAAAAATATGTTAGCGACGGCGGCACTTTTGTGACCTTCGTCCAGACGGGCCGGCACACTTCGACATTGAAAGACGCCTGGCCCATCGAAAGACTTACCGGGTATCACGTTACCAGCCTGGACCAGAGAAGACCCTGGCGGACCGGGATGATCGAGTGGGCCAAGGGGCAGAATATCCTGTCCGGCGATTGGGCGGACGACGCGAAAGCCGACGGGCTCTCGATGAAAAAGGTGGCGGCGGATACCGAGGATCTGGCGTACTGGAAGGATGGCTCGGTCGCGATCGGCATTCGGCCGTTGGGCAAGGGAATGATCATCGAGATCGGCTGCCGGTTTACCAAGGGGGGCTTGCCGCAGCGCCTGGATTACGGTTTGTGGGATTGGTATAATGGACATTCGAACCTTGCTGACTATGGTTTCCCGGCGACGACCGACGACGGATTGCTTACTACGGAGCTTAAAGCCACGAGGGAACTTTTTACCCGGATTCTAAAATGGCGCGGAGTCGAGGAGATGCCGGTGCAGTTGGAGCCAGCCGACGGGCATCTGATGATGCGCCACGACATCAGCAACAGCGGTCTATATGATGTCTGGACGGTCTGGAACGACAGCACGACGGACTCGGTGTCGGGAAGTCTGAACCTGCGCAGCAGGATTCATCCGGAATGGCGGATCGACCTGAAAGACGGCAGCCGGGCGCCCATTGCCGACCACCGCATCGGTTTCAAGCTGGCGCCTTGCCAAACGGCAATCTACCTCACGCCGCGAAATGCGATGGCGATGGTTCCGGCCGAATGGTTCAACCTGCAACGGAATTGGTGGCAGGGGACCGCGGATCTCGGCAAGCCGTTCCCCTCCGAACCCGCAAAGCTAACGGTCGATTTGACTAACGATTGGGCTTTCCAGCCCCTCGATCCCAAGGCCGACGCAATACCGATGGCAGGCCCGCAGTTCGACGACTCGCACTGGAAGCGGATGAATCTCGGAATCTTCTCGCTGCCTGATTATCCCGATGCGAAGCGCGGCATCTTCCGCAAGAAATTCAGCGTGCCCGCCGGTTGGAACGCGGGGCGCGTGCTGCTTTCGATTCAGTGTTGGAACGGGAGCACCTTTGTAGACGGCGGGCGTGTCTACCTGGATGGCAAGCTGGTTTCAAACTCGACCGATGGACTTACGGATAATGACCTCGGCGGCGCACTGAAAGCCGGCACCACTCACGTGCTGGCGGTGGAGGTATCGGGAGGCAAGAGCGAGCTCGTCGGCGCGCGCGGACCGGCTTGGATATCGTATCATCCCGAGCCCGCGTCGCGTTTGGACCTGGCGGGCGCCTGGGATATCTCAGTCGATAACTTGCATTACGCGGCGGGGCACTTACCCGGCGTATTCAAAGGGACAGCCGCCCGGCGCATGGTGAGGATCAACGCGCCGCAAACGCCTCAAAACGTGGTGGTCCATGCGCTTGGCGATGGCCGCTGCCTGCGCGGATTGATTATTAATGGACGCTTTGTAACGGAGTTTCACCATTGGCTGACTCCGGAGCAAAATCTCAATATCACTCCTTGGGTCAAGTTCGGCCAGGATAACGAGTTGATCCTGCTGGGCGGCGGCAACGGAACCGTCAAGGAGGTTTCGATCGAGTTTCATGACAAGGGAAGTTATCCGTAAGCGGATTCGTCGCAAATAAGCAGGGCGGAATCTTTCTGCGCGAATTCCCACGTGCACGAGCCGTTTTCCGCGGCGAAGGTTCGCTCGCTGAAGAGATCGTATCCACGGCACGGCGAACGGAAGAAAATCGTGCGCGGCCCGGCATCGTTGACGTGAATGAATACCATCGAGCGATTTGCCCAGACGGTCGAGCTGTCGCACACGTAGCGGTGGATGCCGCACGTGGACATTGCGGCAAGCAGCGCGGCGGGATCGGGTGCGGCGCCGACATGGATGCCCTGCGCCGAGGCCCATTGGTTGGCAGAATCAAGCGCGCCGGGGGCGGCGAGGCAGACGGGCACGATCATCCGGTAAGGGGAACGTCGTTGCTCGAGTAAATCGTCCAGAAGGATAAGATCGAACGGGGCGCCGGTATGGCCCCACCAGACGGAGGCTTTGTAAGCTTCCTGGACGAACTGTTTGTTATCCAGGGTAAGATGGGCAATGCTTTTTTCGTCGAGCACAAAGGCGAGTTCGGCAACCGGTGTGCGATCCATCGCGAGCAAGCCGTCGGCGGCCAGGTTGAGACGCCGGATATCGGCCAGCAAGCCGGGATCGGAAAAATTCTCCTGAAACTTTCCGATCCAGCCGGTCAGCTCTGTAAGCCATTGGTGTTTGCCTCGCACAATGGCCTGGGCAAACGCTACGCGGAACGCTTGGATGGTTTCCTCGAAGGTCGAGGTGAACCCGACGGAGATGGAGGCCGCCCGGTCGTCGGTCTCCTGGGGGTTATTATAGGCGTATAAGTCATTCTCGTCGGAGAACGCCTTGCCGTGGGCATGGACGCTGGCAAGGGGAGTATGTTCGTAGAGCAGCCCTGTGCCCAGGTCGCGATTGGCATAATTGAAAGGGCATCCCAGCATATCCACATCCGCGGAGCGCAAGAGTCGTCCAAGGGCATGATGTCCGCCGACAAACCCGCCCGCGCCATATTGTCCGGTGAATGGCGTCTGTTCCCGCGCGGTCAATGTGTAACCGTAGAAAGCGCCGATTAATACCTGGCGCCCCGAGGCCTGCTTGGCCGCGGCCGCAAGGTCGAGCAGGAAATCGACATTCATTTCCGAGAGCGATTGCTGGTGGTCAATCACGTCCTGATATTCAGGCGACGGCCTGACACCGGAGTATCCACCGGCCATCGCGCGGCGTTCCGGGGCGGGAATTTCCGCTTTGCGGCCATCCCCGTATTTGCGCTGCAAGTAATCGTTAAAATACCGTTGCGCATGGTCGCAGTAATCGAGGTAACCATCGCTGCCCAGTAATGCCCATTCCCAGGTAATACCTGTGCAGACATTCATCGCGAAAACCCGCCGGCTCCAGCCGGTTTCGATGAGCCATTTGACATAGTGCCACATGGCGCGGCATGCCTCCTCGCGCCAAAGCGGTGAGGCGAGCGAGGGAGCCTTGCGCACGCCGGCCCGCTGAAGTGCGCGGAGCACGCTCCCGTCCGCATAGACCTGGCAATGGCCGGGGTTTGCATCCAGCCACCAATCGGGGGCATATACTCCGATCTTTAATTGGAGCAGAGCGTCGTCGCAAATAGCCTTCAAGCGCGAGAACTGAGCATCCTGCGCAGCGCCGTCATACTGGCCGGGCGCCTTCCAGAAACGGAGTTCCGGATGATACATATCTTCCGTGCAGGTCGCGTCGCAGTGGAAATGCCTCAACCCCTCCTTTGCAAGACGCTCGTAGACTTCAAAGTGGTCGGGGTAGAAAGGTCGATTCGCGCCCCAGCCGAACCAGGCCTTGCCGTCGCGCGTAAGGGTGGGCACGCCTCCGAGCGTTTTGACTTTCACATCCGGCCAGATGCCGGTCTCAATTGCGGTAGACATAGTTACTGATGCAAGCGTAGTGGCCACGTTTTCAAGGAGTCGCGGCAGTCTGGGGCGACGGAGCGGGCGTGCGAACTGGAAGGTACGTCCAGCCATCGACGCGAATTCCATCTGGCACCCAGCGTCGATATTTCCACCCGTTGAAGAATTCCGGGCAAATAACCACTTTGTCCTGCTGCGTGTTGAGCCATGCTCCCCACCACGAAAACGTACTGTTTGCAATGATGTTAAAACGGCAGCGTCCGAGCAGGGCCATATCGACCGCGCCGGATTCGCCTCGTGAAACAAACTGATGGCCGAGAAATTTAAAGTGTTGTTCGACCCAGTCGGGCGCGTCGCTCACGATCACGTAAAACAAATCCTTTGGCAGCGACGCCACGGCATCCTGGTAATAGGAAAGCGGCAGCATCCAACCGTTTACGGGGTCGCCGGGATCGGCAAACGCAAAGTCGGTCCGTCGAACATGAATCCCGCATCGTCCGTCTGGAGTTGAAGGCAGTTGTTTCTCCAACTGATCAACGCGGCGTTGCCAGCGGGGCCGCAACCGAAACCATCGCCGAACGGCATCCTCATTCCCGGCAAAATAGCGCGGGGATTGCAGCCAGGCGACAATCTCAGTGCCTTCCGCGATCGTTTCAATATCCGGATCGAACGCTTCCGTGTGAAAGCCTGGCGCGATTTCCATATAGCGGCTCGTGTATTGGTTTGGCCGCGTTCCGTACCTCCAGCGCCAGATTGTTCGGCGCGCGCAATTTCGCAGCCTGCTGTCGCCGTCGATCGTAAAGTACTTTGGAATATCGACTGGGCGCGTCATCGTTTTGCGCCCGAGCCGCCGGCGGAGCCAATCCGGCAAACTCAAGCCTTCTTCCCAAGCCAGGCACAACCCGCGACGTTCCGCGATTGTTCGCATCGCGGCGTACTGAAACATCTGGTTTCCAAGTTGTGCGCGGACCCGCAGCTTAAGCATGCAAAGCAACCAAACAGCCCCTGAAGTAACTGCAAGAAAATTGGAGCGGGTGACGAGACTCGAACTCACGAGTGGTGTCGCTGGTGAAAGTGGAAGTTGATCGAGTTCGGCAATGACGTCAATGAATGAGATCGCGCGCTTGAAAAAGCCGATGGTGGATCTATTCTGTTTGCATAACGAGCCGCATGGCGGTACGATACGCAAACACAAATGTGAGGCAACCAAGATCCAAAATCCGCATGGACGGGGCGGCTGAGGCTTTCATTGACCAGCGCCTCGCCTTGGGGCGGGTGGCTTTCCCGCTGGCGGAATTGGTCAAACAAACCGGGCTCTCGGTGACGGCAGCCCGAAAGCAGTTATTGCGACTGGGAAATAGGGTGACGAGAGTTTCGCCGCGACAGCAGTTCTTTCTGATTGTCAGCCCTGAACACCGTGTGGTGGGCGCGCCTCCGGTGGGGTGGTGGCTCCACGATTATTTTCAATGGATGGGTGAGCCATATTACCTGGCGCTTCAATCGGCAGCCAGTTCGCTCGGTTCAAATCCCCAGGCATTACAGGAGACGCAGGTGATGACGAAGATTCCGCACCGTCCTCTCGAAATTGGGCGCATTCGCGTCCAGTTCTTTGTGAAGCGCACGGTGGAGCAGACGCCAACGCAGCGACTGGCGAATGCGTTTGCGCCCTTGCAAGTCAGCAGTCCAGAGGCGACTGCTTTTGATCTGATCCGATACGCCGCCCGCATCGGTGGCATTGGCCGGGCTGCTGAAACCATTACTCCTCTCTTGCCCCTCGTACGTCCCCCGGAATTGCGCAGGCTTTTGAAAATTGAAGGCGAGTCAGCCACCGCCCAGCGCCTGGGCTTCATATTGGAAAAGTTGAGGGCGATTGCTTTGGCAAAGGTCGTCGAGGCTTCGCTGCCGCGTGCATTGAATTTAGTGCCGCTGGTTCCGGGATCGCGCGGCATCGCTCCCGAAATCAAACCGTGGAGGATTCTTAACAATGCCGCCGAGTTTGAACGATGATATCGCCGATTACCCGCCGGGATGTCATTGCCCATCAATATGTCGTCCCGTGGCCGAGCCAGATTCAAGTCGAGCAGGATTTATTGCTATGCTGGACGATGGTCGCGTTGTTCGATGATCCGTTTTTGCAGAGTCAGATTGCCATGCGGGGCGGCACACTGCTCCACAAGATTCATCTGGCGCCGCCATCGCGTTACAGCGAAGACATTGATCTGGTTGTGGTTGAAAACCGCCCGGAAGGTCATATTCGCAAGGCGCTCAACCGCGTTTTGAGAGGCGTGCTCGGGACTCCAAAGCAATCCGCGTGGGAGGATATCAAATTGGCCATCCGCAACACTGTAAGACCGTCGCGGGTTCTGCGGATGACTTACGCGATGCCTTCCGTTGTGGAACCGGGAACAAACTTGGAAATTGTAGTGGAAGTCAATGTGACCGAGCGCAAACCCCACCGGCCGGTGATAAAAATCCCTTTTGAATTTCAATTTCAGGATTCCGCGGTCAGAACACAGGTCATAGGCTACGACATCGATGAAATGCTCGGCACGAAGCTGCGGGCTTTGTTTCAACGTCGTCGCGGGCGGGATTTGTTTGATCTCTATTGGGCGCTGACGCATGCAAAGCCGGGAGTCAATACGGCGCGAATCATCGAGTCGTTTCAACATTATCTTAATTTGGAAGGTAGTGTTGCCGAACGGTCGGAGTTTGTTGCGCTGCTGGATGCGCATCTGGCGGACCGGGGATTTGCTTCAGATATGAATTCGCTGCTTCGCGTGGGAATCAAGTACGATCCCCAAGAAGCCGGGGACCATGTGAAGACCAAATTGCTCTCCTTATTGCCGGCTCGCCGTGGCACATGATCACTGCCTATCCCGCCAAAAAGGATTCTCTCGCGATCAGGAAGATTACTTCGAGGTTCTCTGCACCCTCGTTGAGCGCTACGAGGCCGAGCAAGTCAAATGGCCCGACGTGGCCCCGGTCGATATGCTCCGGCATCTCCTTGACGAGCGCCAGCTGAGCGGCGCGGACCTCTCCCGCATCCTGGGCGGCTCCCGTCACCTTGGACCGATGATCCTGCGTGGCGAGCGCTCGATTATAGCCAACCATGCCCGCAAGCTTGCCGCCCATTTCGGCCTTCAGCCTGGCGCGTTCATTTAGCGTCTATTGGCCCACCGGCTGGCTTTCAAATGCTGAAGACCAGGCGCAGTTTATCGCGCTTGGCCCGTCGGAGGCCGCTCTGGATCACCCGCGACCCCATCCGCACTTACATCAAGTTTCAAGCCGCGACCCCATCCGCACTTAGGCTTCAATTGCCGATTTTATGCACCTCTTATGCACCCCCCGCGTCATCATGAACATCCGTGTATCGGAAGGCCGTAAAATCGAGAGAGGTTTTTTCTAAAAGGTCTCGCCGCACCGCAAGGACAATGTCACCAACAGCTCTACGACCGGCTTCCGGTTCTGGCGTTTCTCCGCGACCGTCAATGACAAGCTGAACCATCTTGTTCAGAGCCAAAACAACCTCGTCTGATGCATAAAGCCATGCCTGATACTGCACCTCGAAAAACTCTCGCTTTAGCTGACCGGAAGTCGTCACGCCGACAAATCCCTGAAGCTTCACCAGAAGCTTGGCGTACTTCTCCTCCTTGAAATGAATAATTGCTTCATCTCGCCTAGCGCGAGAAGTGAACAAGTATGTCAAAAAAGCGCCCACGGCTGCACTCGCCAGCGGAATAAATGCGATCAGCGATTCTTTCATGGTTTATGGAATTACCTGTCGGGTTGCGCTTCGATGCGATACAGCCCGAAAAATCCCTTCGGCAAATCCCCATTAGACCCGCCGCCCGGCATTACCAGCGTAACGCCTAGTTGTCTGACCGCTACAGGCTGCTCGTTGGGTACGTACGACGGGTGAACGCCTAGAACTAGTCCAAGGCCCTCTCTGACTTTGCCAGCGCGTTGCGAAACCCATTCCAGGCGCTCGGTTGGTTTCATGGCGGCTACGCCGCCGAGATCGACCGGCGTTTTACTGCGCACATAGGCGCAAACTGTTACGTCCTTTAACGCGGTTATGAGGTATTGCATGCCTCAGTATGGCAGAAGCTCTCACCCGAAGGGAATAACTACTTAACCTCGCCCCGGTCCCCAAACTTTGGTGTAGACCCGTTAACTGGAGCGGGTGACGAGACTCGAACTCGCGATTCGATCTGAGGGGCCTCTACATGCGCAAATGCCTCATAATCAAGGAACGCGAACCTCTTAAAACGTCTTTGACCTCTTCAGTCGTTCTGATTATGTTCTGAGTCATGGCCGGCGTCATTAGAGATTCTCTTGGTCGTTCCCCATACTGGATTTGCGCTTATACCGCATCTGATGGGCGTCGGCTAAAAAAATCAACAAAAGTCCGGATCAACCCCAGAAAAGGCGACGGAAAGACGGCGGCTCAACTGCGGGAAGAAGCGATGGGTATTTGCCTTATTTGGCAACGACTGGCCGATGCAGGTCGCGGCCGCAATATCACGGAAACTCAAGCTCGACGCGTGGTCGCCGAGATTTACGAGCAGTCCACGGGTGAGGCGTTGCATTTTCAGACTTGCAAGGACTGGCTCGATAGCTGGCTTGCAAGCAAGGAGGGAACGACGGCGCCGGGGACGCTGACAAAATATCGCCAGGTCATTGAGGATTTTACCGAACAGCTGGGGAACAAGGTCTCGAACCCGCTTCCGACAATATCGCCCGCCGACATCATTGCCTTTCAGAAGTTCATGCGGGACCGCCAACTGGCTGCCACCACGATCAATCTTGCGATTAAAAAGACGCTGAACGCCCCGTTTGCCGAAGCTCACAAGCTCGGGTACATCCCTGTGAATCCAGTCGCCGGTGTGAAATCTCTCAAGGACGACGTAAAAACACGGCGCGACATATTCACAAGCATCCATATCAAGGCGATGTTGCGGACAGC
>Ga0302320_10020307_pt1 | contig 13263 bp, 10 predicted proteins | sample Bog_T0_3_FD_202130 | JGI IMG/M metagenome (GOLD analysis project Ga0302320, IMG submission 202130) | Peat permafrost microbial communities from Stordalen Mire near Abisko, Sweden - Bog_T0_3 | ecosystem: Environmental > Terrestrial > Soil > Wetlands > Peat | place: Sweden: Abisko, Stordalen Mire...
AAGGTGCCTTGATGTCAACGCAGCGGCCCCTCACATTTCGCAATGAGAGAGAAAAAGCCAGATTTACTCGCAAAAGAAGGGAATGCGGACGAACGAAGTCGCGTGCCGCCCTGGAAGCCACTGAAGAGAAATAGTGGGAATGTATTGCACAAAAGTTTTGTCTTAGCGTTACTTTCAGCCTTTTAGAGAATATAGTATGTACATGAAACTACCTATCCGTGTCATCGGACGGCCTTTACACCCAGGTTGTCTTATGGGGTGGATACAGAATTCAGGATTTGTGGATTGGGAAGACAGGAAGATTGGCGGGAGACCCAGGAGGGGTCCCCGAAACTCTCTACCTGGCGGCGAGAGATGGAGCGATTGAGAACCGCCCATTGCTAACGTGACTTGAGTCACGTGGATAAGGGCTACGGGATGTGAAGATTTCCATCGGGTAGCCGATAACTAAATTAAGTCTTTTGCTTTTGTGAACAACAAGGGACTGAGGCGATACATGGGGGAGACGATGACTCAGAGAAAACTTCAGACCGTCACCACGCGGTTGGAATTCGCTTCGGTTGCGCATGTTGCCGGTCGTTTGAATTTGCCGGCAAGCAGTTCGAAGGGTGCGCTGACGGATACTGAGGAGTCGCAGGATCTAGCCATGGCCCAGCAAGGATGCCTGCGGGGAATTCGATTCGCACTTGCAATGCAGGCAGGCGTTGCCGTCACAATTTCAGCGCTCATTTACGTCTGGGCTCACCGCTGAAGGCACTGAACAAGGGTCGACGCACCGCGCACAATCCCGGTGCGGTCCGGTTCCGAAGGGAACTGCCGGAACCTTTTAGTATGCATCGTCTGCGCCACCAATTCTGTTCGGCTTGAGACGCCAAGCTTCTCAAATATCTTTAACAGGTAGTTTTTGATTGTGTTCTCGCTGAGTTTGAGTGCGGCAGCAATCCCGCGATTGGAATTGCCCTCCGCAAGCAGTGCGACGATTTCCAATTCACGCCTGGTGAGGGATTCGGCGCCAGGTTGCCCGGTTCTCGCGGCTGCGGCGCGCTTGAAAGAGCAGCCTGTCGCGAAAGCATCGATGAACCAACTCACCTGGCTGTGGTTGGCCCATATCTGGCCGGCGTTGACCTGGGTAACGCAATGACACAACTGTGCGAATCCGCATGAAGTCGTGTTGAGGACGCCCTTTGCACCGTTGCAAAAGGCCTCAACGACTGTGTCACGGTCCAAAGCATCGTACAGCATGACCGGCTTGATCTTGGGTCCCCACTCCCGAATCCAGCGGAGAATGCTGGTTCCGACTTCGAGGTCGCCGTTGAACTCACCCGCAATAAGTGCGACCTGAATCGAATCTGGTATGTGATCCCTTTGAAACTGCAACGGCGATGCAAAATAGGCGTCCAGCCGGATAGAGGCATGGTTATCGAGCGCCGAAAGAATGAGGTCGCTGAGTAGATTCTTCGGATGGACCAAAAGGACTGAGATGTGTGTTTGCATAGGATTGTACGACTCCCCGTTTCAATTCAGGAATGCTTGTTTTACATGCGATTCAGCCCGAACTCTCATTTGGACCCGCTTGTCCTCTTCCAATTCGGCAAGGTTAACTTTGAGAGCGCACCTTAATAAGCGCCGTCGGCCTTGAGTACCGCAATCGGCGTCTTTGCCAAAATCCTCAAATCCCAAAGCAAGTTCCAGTTCAGTACATAGTGGATGTCCATTTGAACCCGCTCTTCGTAGGTAACGCGGGCGCGGCCTTCCGTTTGCCAGTACCCGCTCAATCCGGGCTTGACAGTCAGAAGCAGATGGCGCATTTCCCCGTATTTCAGCAATTCCTCGTGAGTAATCGTGCGCGGTCCGACAAGGCTCATCTGTCCAGACAAGATGTTGAACAGCTGAGGTAGTTCATCGAGGCTGTACTTGCGCAGAAAGCGTCCGAGAGGTGTGATGCGGGGGTCATTGACGAGCTTATAGTTCTTCTGGAACTCCGCCCAGAGCTCAGGATTCTTCTTGAGCACATGATCGGCGTCGTTACACATGGATCGGAATTTGAACAGCAGGAATTCGCCATCCATCCCCACCATGCGGCGTCGATGGATGATTGGGCCGCCATCCTGGAGCTTTATCAAGAGGGCAATGACCAGGAAGGTTGGAGAAAGAATGATCAAAGCGAGTCCGGCGCCAATAACGTCAATTGCTCGTTTGGCGACCAGAGAAAGGGATTTACGCTTAACAAGTTCGGCCTGATTCAATGCGGATGAGGAAGACACGATGAGATGCTCCTTGGCAGGATTTGTTGAATATCTGATTGCGATGAGGCGAAAGCGCCCCACCATAAAACCGGTGCGGGACTGCTTCACAAGCCCGTCAGGGAAAATTGTTATGAGGGCGACGATTGCCGAGGTTGATCCGGCTATTGCTGACTTCCGATTGCTTTACGCCGAAAGCGGAATGACAAGCGGATTGCCCTCAAGGAAAGGGCTCCTGGCACACAACTCAACAGGGGCGATGTATTGGAGAACTGGTCTAAAGCAGCTTCGGAATGTACGTAGACTTTTTGAGAACCGTGAAAGGCGGCTTTTCTTGGGGAAAAGCAACTTGAACGTGTGCTTTCGGAATTAGTGCTTTTGCGGATCCACGAGCTGGGGTTTCATTAAGGGGCTGATCTGACGCGCGCCCCTTTGGCGGAGGACCTGAACGTACATCTGATAGGTGCTGTTGGCCATGATAGAACTCCGGAATCTGGATTCGAAGGCACGGCGACCCTCCAGACCCAACCGCGTCCTCAGAGCTTCGTCTGCGATGAGGCGTTCAAGAGCTTCTTTGAGGGCGCCTACATCCCCCTTGGGGACAAGCAGTCCCGTTTCGCCGTCGGTGACCGCCTCGCGGACACCTCCGACATTGGATGCAACGACCGGGACACCGGCGCGCATTGCCTCGAGAATGCTGATGGGGAGCATTTCACTTTCGGAGGCAAGGACAAACACATCCACCCGAGAAAGCAACTCCTGCACATTCTCGCATTCGCCCCAGAAGGAAACCTGGCTGGCGATTCCGAGATCGGCGGCGAGTGTTTCCATTGCTTTGCGGGTCTCCCCGTCGCCAACGAGCCATAAGTGAGCGCGATCCGAGACGGACGCGAAAGCCTTGATGAGGAGACCAAAGTCCTTGCCTGCGGTGAATCGAGCCACCATCATGAGGACCGGTGCTTGATTGCCCGCATTCCTGCGCTCGACCTTGAAGTCCTCAATTCCGTTATGAATGGTAACGACCCTTTTGTCCCCGGCGATGTGGCACTTGCGAACGAGTTCTTCACCGGCATGAGAAACCGTGATGATCTGGTCGCACCATCGTGCGCTTAAACGCTCCAGGGGAAGAGCGGCTCGAGAGGCGATCTTCGATACCGCCTTTGTTCCCCATAGCCAGGCATGAACGGTGTAGATTGCGGGAATCCCAAGCGACCACGCGGCAAGTCTTCCGATGAATCCTGCTTTGAACGTGTGTACGTGAATCAGTTCAGGGCGGATGGCCTTAAGTAGATTCCGCGTTTCATTCAGCGCTTTGAGGTCTGATATCATTCCGGCCGAGCGACGAAGATGATGCAGGATGTGAACAGTGATGCCCTTCTGTCTGCAGGCTTCGGTCAGGAAGCCTTCTTCGCCGACAGCTAGATGTACGTCGAATTCGAGGACCATGGACTTGACAAGGCTGAGCAGGTGCATTTGCGCACCACCCCGGTCAGCCTGGGTCACGATATAGAGAATTCGCAACTTGCCGTTTTTCCCCTGGCTCCTGCCACGGGAGCGGGGCTGCTGCGAGATTTGGTGGTCGTTCATTCGCTTACGCCTTTCCCACTAAAGCTGGGCCGGGCTGATGCATGTGGGACTCTGCCATCGAAAGACTTGTCATCAAATTGCGCTGGCGCAACTCATGAAATGCCTCGAGAACCTGCCGCAGAACCGAGAGGTTCAAATCTCCCCCGGTAGTGAAATCTTCTGGGTGCCACCAAATGTGGAAAATGCGTCGCTGTCTGGCTGCCGATTGCATCTGCCCGATCATTCTCCGCACTGCGAGCGCGCGAAACGGCACTAGGAATGTTCGGCAGCGCTGCATATACCGGCTCGGTTCGAGGCAGGCCGGGCGCCCCTCGCTTGGCCAGTCCACGGACTGCGGGCCGTACACGTCTACAAGTGAATCAAGCAGCCGGGCCGCTCTGTGCCGCAGGCGGCGCTGCTGTTGAAAGTCGACGGCCTTGTAAGGCTCTAACCCGCTCACTCCCCTGTAGACAGTGATGCCTTGTTCAAAGAGCAGCGGCAGGTAGTCGGCATTGACCTGGTTGCGAGCAAATACATATGACTTGATCTGATGTCCTGACACGGCGGCGATGGAAACAGCGCTTTGTATATCGGCAGCGAATGCCGTTGCGTTCTGGCCGGCTTCAAGACAGTAGTAATGAGAAAAGGAATGGGACGCAATTTCCTGACCAGGCGTCGCGTCGATCTCGCGGATCAGACTGGGCGCAAAGTGAAAAGGGTCGTCTTCCTCACTCAATCCAAGATGCTCCTGATAAGGATTGAGGCTTGCATTCGCATAGTTGGGCAGTACGGCCGGGCGGAAGAACTCCACTTCATCGCGGGAGCCGGCAAAAAGCATTCCGACCGTGGCCCATGTCGCGTGCACATCATACTCACGGAAGAGAGATAGGATCTTGCTCACCATTTCGCGGGCCTTGAGCAAGCGACGCCGTTCGATGGCATCGAGCGGAGCGATGTCGCGAACACCCCAATGAAGTTCGAAGTCGAGTGAGATTACCAGTGCGGCCTTCGAATCCAATCCCGCTGGCACAACCGGGTTCAATGCTCCAATGGATTCCGAGACCTGCGTTTCATCCAATAACGAGGTGTTCAGCAATGAGGCGCTCATTGAGCCTCCTTGCCATGCGCAAAGAGCGGTACGCGGCCTGGCGATTCGCAGACTGATTCGTACACCTCAAGTGTCTTCTTAATGGAGCCTTCAATGCGAAAGTCGCGGTAGAACGATTCGCGTCCCGTCTGGCCCATTTTGGCAATCAGTTCAGGAGAATCGATCAGTATCTGGAGACATTCTCTCAGATGGTTGACATCTCTGGGATGGCTTATTAGCCCGGTCACTCCGTCGATAACAGACTCCGAGACGCCGCCTACGTCGGAGGCAACGACCGGCAGACCGGCGCGCATGGCTTCAATGATGGAAATCGGTAGTCCTTCCCAGTGCGAGGAGAGGACAAAGATATCCGACTGGGCCAGCAATTCGGGTACATCCAATCGGCTGCCGAGAAACTGTACGCGGTCTCCCAGCCCAAGTTTGGCATTCAGCGCTTCCAAGTGGGGGCGGTCGGGCCCATCGCCGACCAGCAAAAGGCGCCAGTTCCCGCGTAGTTTCGCAGCCGCTTCAAGCAGCGAGGCGAAATCCTTTTGCGGGACCATCCTTGCCACAGAGATCAGCGTGAGGGGAGAATTTGAACCCGGATTGGCGCGATGCGGAGAGTCGGGAACCCCGTTCCAGATTCGAATAATGTCTTCCTTCTTGGCAATTTTCCGGAGCAGTGCCTTACGTGTGTTGGCGTCCGATACTGTGATGATCTTCCCGCCCAACCGCGCTGCTAATCGTTCCATGGGAAGGGATACTTTTTGTCGCAGATGGGGAACTCCCTCATCGAAACTCCAGGTGTGTGCTGTGAAGACTGAAGGAACGCCAACACTCCAGGCAGCAAGCCGAGCCAGAATTCCTGCTTTGGAAGTGTGGGAATGAACCAGGGCGGGCTGCTCCCGTTTGATGAGACGCCGCAGGTAAATGAGTGCGCGCAAGTCACTCCATGGGCTGATCGGCTGAACCAGGGTAGGGACAAAGCGGAAAGGGATGCCCAATTTCTCGCACTGCTGTTGGAGAAAGCCGTACTCTCCGGCAGCGACTACAGGGCGATGGCTGGGCGGAAGGTGCCGCACGATATCCAGCACGGCGACCTGCGCCCCACCATGATCGGATCGCGTGATGACGAACAGAATCTTCAAGAGATTGACCCTCGTTGCTCAGATTGGGATGAGTGCAGCATGGAACCCAGGGGTTGGTGGTTTCCGGTCGAATAACGCGCGAACAGCTCAACCCACTTCTCGATAACAGTCTGAATCTGGAAGTGATGCTGGCAGTAGTTTCGCGCGGCCTTGCCAATCGCCAGACGCTCGTCCTTCGGCGTATTCATGACTCGACACATCGCCGCTGATAACTCAGCCGGATTTTGAGGCGGCACGATATGCCCGGTAACTCCGTTCTCTACTATCTCCCGGTTGCCGCCCGCGTCCGTTGCAACAATGGGCAACTCAGTGCACGCAGCTTCCAAAAGTGCCATCGAAAAGCCCTCGAACTCAGAAGACATGACATATGCATCGGCAGCATTATAGAGATCACGAATATCCTCGCGTACACCGAGAAAGCGCACTTGGCTGTCCAGGCCCAGACGCTGGCACTCGGCGCGCAACTCGTTTTCGAGCGGGCCGTTGCCGGCAATCAGGACCGTGTAGTCCGCATTGGGTATGAGCGTCAGCGCGCGAAACAGATTTGGATAATCCTTCTGCTGTACCATGCGCCCAACGGCGAGCCAGACAAATTGGCTGTCAATGCCCAGAGCCTGGCGGGCACGAGCGCGGGCTTCGGCATCGGGCCGGAATGCTTCCACGTCGATCCCATTAGGGATCATTTCCAGGCGCTGAGCCGGCACGGCTCGAACTTTTACGTAGCGGTCGAACGCAGCCTGGCAGATAATCGTAGTCCGGGTTGCCAGTCGATCGGTGATGCGGTAGAGCAGTTCCTTCCATCCAGTTGATCCGCCGCGTTCCGAAGTTTCGCGCAGGTTGTGAACCGTGCTGACCAGTACCGGCATGGAACAGAAGAGACGGGCGATTCGGCCCAGGATGTTGGCATGGAACATGTGGCAGTGCACTACATCGGGCGAAAGCTCTTTAACGATGCGGCGAAGCCGGAAGATGGCTCGAAAATCGGGAACTCCGCGGTCCATTCCAAGCGTGCGGACTTCGATGGCACGACCGCGCAACTGCTCTACCCAGATTTCGGGCTGCATCATCGAGACGACGGTTACTTCCCAGTCGCGATCCTTGAATTCCGAGGCCAGCCTTACTACCTGCGTCTCGGCCCCGCCAAAAGTCAGGTTCGTCACCAAAAAGAGGATGCGTCGAGGCTTGATTTGGAGTGAAGATGTCATCGATTAATTTCTTGCCCTTTTTAGATCGTGGTGAGCTTGGCTGGGTGTCGAACAACCAGGCTGCGAGTTGTGTGCATTCGCAGGCTATACTCAAATTGCAGATGGAGGCAAAGTGAAGCGCTCGCGAAAGACTCTGATGGTCTGGTTGGTGTTTCTGGCCATTGTTGTGGTGCTTCTTTTCCTGGCCTGGTACCTGTTCAACATCGAGCCGGCAGGTCATCCAGACTACTAGAGTGAGGACGGCACCGATTCCCGATCTCCGGCAACTAAGTAGCGTTTTCGTTTGCCGATGGGCATAATTGCGTGCTCGGCGCGACCAGGGATTCAAATACGGCGCACATCTGTTCAGAGACCTTTGGCCAGCCGCATTCGCGGAGCACCCATCGAGTGCCATTGCGTCCCAGATCTCCCAATGCATCGTTCCCCATCTCGATAGCCTGGAGGATTGTCTTCTCTACAGCTCCTACTGTGGCTGTTTCGATGAGCAACCCGCCTTCTGAGCTCTCAATCATCTGACCCAAACCGCCCGCCGGGGTTGCCAGCAACGCGCGTCCGTTGGCCAGGGCCATGTAAGCCACTCCGCTGTCAGAGTGGAAATTATCGTAAGGAAGTACGAGGCAGTGGCACGAAGCAAACAGAGCCGGCAAATCCTGGTCGGGGATGAAGCCTTCCATAAGACGAATGGGCTGCGGGTGGCGATCGATCAGTTTCCTGCAACCGTCCCAGTAGGCCTGTTCCTTGCGATTCAGCACCCGCCCAGCGATCGTCAGACGAAGATTCACACCCTTTTCGCTGAGTCTCTGCACGGCTTCTATCGCGACGTGCAGACCCTTGTTCTCTCGTATTGCGCCGAACAGGAGGATCTCAAGGCGGTCTGAAGCCGGCATTGGCAACAGGCCCTGCCCAAGCTCATAGGGGCCGTGGACAATGACTTCGACTTTGGAAGAGCTGACCCGGAAGCTTTCGAGAATGGTGCGCTTGCCGGCTTTGCTGTGAACGAGAATTGTGTCGCTCACACGGTACATCCAACCCAAAGCACCGCGCTCCAACCAGCGCAGACCCGCCGGCATCAGCCATTTGTGGGGAAGTGGATCATGCGATGTGAAGACGATGCGGCAGCCGCGCAGCCGTGCGATAAGGAAGAAGAGCGCCCCGAAAGGAAGATGCATGACGTACTGAAAGTTGACCACATCGCGGCGACGGACCGAGGCAAACAGCACGCTCGTCGAAGAGATCAGGAAACTGGCATTTCTCCAAACCTTTGCAAGCAGGCTCAGGCTGGAATCGATTTGCCGCGGAGCCGTGAGGTGCAGAACTACGCGCGGGTTGCGCTTCAACTCTGGAAGTGCCTGATGATCGGCGGGACAAACCAGGTGGACGATAACCCCATCCGCAGTAAGAGCTTTTACAGCCTCGCCGACGTAAAGTGCGGGAGACGACGCAGGTTCCGGCGTGTGCATGAAAATACGGCCCGAGCGTCCGGAGTCGACCAATGCCCTGGAGCCGCTGGGACGTACCGCAGACGTGAAACGATCCTCAGCGGCGGATTTCGAGCATTCTTGAGAAGTCGGCATGAATAAATATCCAAGGAACAAGGGTGAAGTATGAATGACCTGTTTGAATGACGAAGTGAAGTTATGAGTTAGTGGTCCTGGCCGGTTCCCACCAGTTCGCCAACCAACGAGGAGTGTTCGATTTGTAAAAGATCGCAGTAGAGTTGCGCGGTACGACGGCCGATCGACTCCCATGAGCGCAAGTTACGCAGCGCGTATTCCCCGGCGATGCCCATCTGTTCGAGACGCCCGGCGCCGGCATCAACAGCGGTCCGAATCGCTTCCTCGACCGCACCCTGAGTGAATTCTCCAATCAGGATGCCGCAATGAAATTGATCCAACATTTCCGCCAGTCCGCCAGCGTTTGTTGCCAGCAAAGGGCGCCGATGGGAAAGCGCCAAAGCGGCTACTCCACTTTCGGAATAAAACTCCCCGTAGGGCAGGATCAAAGCATGATGGCCGGCAAGAAGCTCCGCAATCTCATGGTCCGGCACAAATCCGAGTTCGGCGTCGATGGCGGCAGAATCGGCGGCAATCATGGCCTTGCATTCATTCCAGTAGCCTGACTCGGCAGCGGTGTACAGTTCACCGCGAATGGTCAGCGAAACTGGCACACTGAGGGCATTCTTGAGAGCCTGCACTCCCGCGATGGCCAGATGTAATCCCTTGTTACGCCGGATGGCACCGAAGGCGAGAAGACGCAGCTGCGAAAAGTCAGGGTAGATAGAGCCAACGAAAGAGCCACTGTCCGGGCCATGCGGGATGATATGAACGCGGTTGGCGGCGACTCCGAATGAGGTTGTCAGAATCTCTCGTCCCGGCACATTATGCACCACTACTGCGTTGGGCAGACGATAAGCCCAGCCAAGCATCGCACGCTCAATCCGCGCCAGCGACCCTGGGAACCTCCAGCGATGGGGCAGGGGATCGTGGACAGTGAGAACAACTGTGCCGCGCTTGAGCCATACCAGCGCGTAGAAGACAAAGCCGAGAGGAAAATGCAGTGGGTTTTGAAAATGCACCACATCCCCTCGGCTGGTAAGCCTTAGCTGGGCTGCGGCAGCCTTGACCATAAAAGCCAGGTTGCGGAAGATGCGCCTTGCCAGACTTGCACTGGCAACATCGCGATCGGGTGCACATGCTATTTTGGCGCCGCCAAGCTCGGCAATGGCTTTGAATTCGAAGTTGGAAGGACAGAACAGAACAGTTTCGATACCGGTCTGAGCGAGCGCGGCGGCCAATTCGGCAGCGTATTTGGCTACGCCGTCTTTTGGCTCCGGTGTCGAAATGATGAACTTGGGTGTTCTCAACCTGGTTTCTCTCTGTGCTTCAGATTTCAACTTGCTGATGTTCATTTATGCAACTTCAAGCTGAACCGCAGGCTCGGCGTTTCTGTTGCGCGTATCTGAAAGGCAAGCGCGAAGATTGAGCAGCATGGAGCAACCTTCGGCGGCAACCGAGGACCAGATGACCCAGTCTGCACGTCCGTGGCCGACGATTACGATGCGCAGCAAGTTTGCGGCCGCATACGCGATCAACTGTTGGCGTAGATAGGTTGTGCCGCGATTAAGGATGAACAAGTAACGCGCCAGCGCGCTGTTGATGCTGATTACAACAACGTAGATAACCCATGCCGGGAGCAGGCTGGCTACGACGTGCATTTCAGCGGCCTGAAATTTGCCGTGCATGTACACCAGCCGGATCAAGGTGTATCTCAGGGCGATGAGGACCGCGGCGGACGGAATCAAAAGCGCTACAACACGCAACAGCCATCTGCGAAATACAACGGGGCGGTCCTGCAACGACGCGACCGCCAGTTTAGCCTGAACCAGTTGCCCGAGGGGCATGCCGAGCAGTGTAAAGCTGAGCATCGCGATGCGCATTGCGCAGGTGTTTGCTGAGATGATGCCTGTCCCGCTCAGTGAGAGAAAGTAAATGATCAGGAACTGATTACCGGTATAGCCGAGGTTTTCCGCCGATGAAGCCCCAAGCTGTCGGATAAAAGCTCTGAAATTGCTATCACGCCAAATGGCGATTTTGGGCCACGACAAAGGCTGGGAAAACACGATACGGATGAGCGAGTAGATCCCCACGATCAGAAAGCCCAGGGTCATCGACAGCGGGAGGCTTAGATTATTGAGACGATGCACCTCGTAAAGACCGAGCAAAGCAACGGTCATCAGCAAGTAAGGAAATCCTGTCATGCTTACGGCCCACAGGTTCTTCCCCCGGGAGGTGCAGATCGACATCCACAGGCCGGTCAGAAGGATCGGTACAAAGCAGAAGCTGAGAAGGACTACGGTAGATCGAACATCGGGCGAGTTCTGAATATGAAGCGATTTGACCAGCAAAGATTGTGCGCCGGACATAATCGCAGTGAGGAGCAGACCCCCAATGGTGCCCCATATGACTAGGCCGGGAAGCCAGGAAACAGCACCTTTCTCATCTCGCGAACGGATAAAAGCGGGGACGAAAGCCAGCGCGAACGCGCCGTAGACATAAGTGGCAAGCGCCAGGGGAAGCTGCTGAATAGCAAAATATGCGTCCGTGACTGAAGTCAAACCAAAGCGTGCGGCAATGAAAGCTTCACGGGCAAAAGCTGCACATTTGAAGAGACCAGAGACTGATATCGCCAAAATGATAAGGTAAATTGCCCGCGATCGTTCTCCGGTGATTAGTTTGCGAAAATTCATTCCTGGATTAACCTTTGCACCGCTGTTGTCGTTCAGTTTTGCCATCGAGACGATGCCGGAGCAAGATTTGCCCCGGTTCGCTCACGGATGGTTTGCTCGATGACGAGCAGCCGGTTCACGCATTGATCCTCCGCTACGAAGCAACCTTCGATTTGCCCGGGGTTTCACTTTCAATCGTTGGGCCGTAGGTGTATGTGTACGAATACGAATAGGTGTTGTCGCCGAAGTCGCGTGCACGATTCATCACCAGGCCGAGAATCTGGCCATGCGCCCTTCGGATGGCAGCGGTTGTCGCAACCACCAAGTCGCCGCCGGATTTTCCGGAATTGACAACGACAACGGAACCATCGACGATTCGCGAGATCTCCACCGTTTCGGCCGCGCCCATTACCGGCGGGGAGTCTACGATAACCAGGTCGTATTCCCGTGTGGCCTTGGCGAGCACGGATGCAAAATGCATTGAGACCAGTTCCGCGGAGCGGCTGGAAGCAGGTCCGGCCGGCATCACAGCCAATCCGCCCTCAATTTTGGTGATGGCATCTCTGAAATCCAGTTCGCCCTCGAGCACATCCGATAATCCGGGTGTCAATGGAATCCGGAAAAACCGGTGCGACATCGGGCGGCGCATATCTGCGTCGATCAGAAGTACTTTCTTCCCAATCTGCGCGTAGGACAAAGCCAGTGCGGCAGTCAATGTGGTCTTGCCTTCGCCTGGCACCGAACTCGTGACCTGAATACTCTTCAGCCACCCGTCATCGATGCTGTAGGTCAGAGAAGTCCTGAAGACGCGGATAGCTTCCTTATAGCGGGCAACAGCGCGAGCAAGGCGTGTCGAGCGCCCGTACGGCGCCAGTTCCATACTGTTGATTTCGCTCGGACTGCTGGGCAGCCACTTCGATTCCGGTACGACTGCGAGAATATCAAGCTGGAGCCGGCTGGCAACATCCGCCGGGTTGGAGAACTTCGTATCCAGCATGTCCAGCAATACAGCCGTGACAGGTCCAAGCAGGCAAGCCAACAGCAGGGCTACCGGGAGATCGATGATCAGTCTCGGGAAGATGTGTTCCTGAGGCGGACGAGCGGGTGAGAACACCTGCGCAACCGCACTGTCGTAGCTCTTGTTAATGTCCGCAATCTTCGTGCGATTGTATAGCTCGTCGTAGAACTTGCGCTGACTGTCTGCCTCTTCTTTCAACTGGTCATACTGTGCAGCCTTTGCTTGCATCGCATCGACTTCGCTTTTGGTCTGGTTCACAAGAGCATTCAGTTTTTCTTCTCGGTCAAGGCCCTGCATGTAGGCCACCTTTGACCGTTGAGCGGCTCCGCCGATCATCGCCGTAACCTGGTTCTCCAACTCCGCCACGTTTTGCTGGGCACGGAGGTATTCAGGATGACCTGTGCCGTAGTAGGACTTGGCGGATGCGAACTGCGCACGGGCATCGTTCAGTTTTCCCACGGCCTCAGCCAGAGCATTGGAATTGGGCATACCGAGGGAGTCGGCAACCTGAGCGGCGGCCAATGCTTCTGTTGGCGGCGATGACTGGATTGCCTGCATCTGACGCATCGTTGCCTGCCGGTTGACGCGGTCCGCCTGCGCTATGGTGAGGTCTGCCGTTAGATCTTTCAACCGCGAGGTAAGTACAGTGGCCCTTTGTTCCGGATCAACAATGCCCAATTCGGATTCGTAGGCTGCGAGTTGAGCGTCGGACTGCTGCATTTTTGCACGCATCTGCTCCAGGCTCTCGTCGACTGTCTTCGAGGTCGCTGC
>Ga0302320_10020313_pt1 | contig 13262 bp, 10 predicted proteins | sample Bog_T0_3_FD_202130 | JGI IMG/M metagenome (GOLD analysis project Ga0302320, IMG submission 202130) | Peat permafrost microbial communities from Stordalen Mire near Abisko, Sweden - Bog_T0_3 | ecosystem: Environmental > Terrestrial > Soil > Wetlands > Peat | place: Sweden: Abisko, Stordalen Mire...
GTTGCCGTCACCAATGCAATGCTGAGCGTGCATGTGAGCGCACTCATGCTGCGCGAAACCATCCGAAAGTCGCTCGCAACGACGAGGACGTTCGCATCAAACATATTTGCCAATCGACCAAAGGGGCTACATGAAATCATCCACGAAATGCGCACATCCCGCTTGCAACTGCGCACCTGCTGACGGAACCAAGCACTGCAGCACCGCCTGTGCCAACGCGAAAGGCATGTCTCAACTGACCTGCCAATGCGAGCATAAAGACTGCCAGAGCAAAGGCGTGAAGGCATAGTTCATTGAACGAGCCTGTGAGTCCGCAGAAATCTTCTGTCGTTTGGGCGGCCTGAGTTCCATTTCAAAAGTACGGAGGCAAAGCGCACTTCATGACGTCTTCGATGACCCTGTCGCCGACTCTCGCTCCGCCGGCGTTGGATGAGCTGTGTGTCAACACACTACGTTTCCTTGCAGTGGACATGGTGCAGAAAGCCAACTCGGGCCATCCTGGGCTCGCGATGGGCTCGGCGGCTATGGCCTACGCACTTTGGGATCGTTCGCTCAAATTCAACCCGCGTGATCCCCTCTGGCCCGACCGCGACCGCTTCGTTCTATCAGCCGGACATGGATGTGCACTCTTATACGCTCTGCTTCATGTCACCGGCTTCGACTTGCCGATCGAGGAACTGAAGAGATTCCGCCAGTGGGGCAGTCGCACGCCAGGCCATCCCGAATATCGCAAGACCGCCGGCGTCGAAGCTACCACCGGTCCTTTGGGGCAGGGACTGGCTGACGGCGTTGGCATGGCTATCGCCGAAGTCGCCCTTGCCGCTCGATTCAATCGGCCCGGTTACACGATCGTGGACCACTACACCTACGTCTTAGTGAGCGATGGGGACTTGGAGGAAGGGATCTCTTCCGAAGCCGGATCCGATGCTGGTCACCTGCGGCTGGGCAAGTTGATCGTCCTGTATGCCGACAACCACATCACCATCGAAGGCAGCACAGAGCTGGCCTTCACAGAAGATCGTATGGCGCGCTTCGCAGCTTTCGGCTGGCATGTCCAGCAAGTTGAACGGAGTAACAACGTCGATGCGGTCGCCTCGGCCCTGAACGCTGCCCGCGAAGAGCGGGATCGACCCTCCATTATTATGGTTCGCACCCACATTGGCTTCGGCAGTCCGCACAAGCAGGACACTGCGGCGGCACACGGCGAGCCACTCGGTTTAGAGGAGGTCCGTCTGACGAAAGAGGGGATGGGCTGGCCGATGAGTCCAGCCTTCTATGTTCCGGAGGATGCTCTCGATCATTTCCGAGACGCGGTCGCGCGAGGAAGCAGAGCGCAAGCGGAATGGGAGTTGCGTCTTAAGGCTTTCGCAGAAGAATACGCTGACCTTGCCGCGGAGTTCCAGCGCGTCATGCACAGTCAGCTTCCCAAAGATTGGGACGCCAAACTCCCGACGTTCTCGGCGGCAGACGGACCAATGGCGACACGCATCGCTTCAGGAAAGACGATCGAGGTACTGGGCTCTCATCTGCCCGAAATGATGGGAGGCTCGGCCGATCTTGATCCCAGCACCCACACCCATATAGCCGGCCGGAAACTTCGAACCGGAAAACTATGCGGGACGCAACATGCATTTTGGCATACGGGCGCATGCCATGGGCGCCATCTTGAACGGCATGGCATTGCACCGCGGCCTTATCCCTTATGGCGGAACCTTCCTGATCTTCAGCGACTACATGCGTCCTCCGATGCGCCTTGCGGCTATGAACGGTCTGCCGGTGATCTATGTTTTTACTCACGACAGCATCGCCATGGGAGAGGACGGTCCGACCCACCAGCCGGTGGAACAATTGGTGGGATTGCGATCGATCCCTGGAATGGTTGTGCTCCGGCCGGCGGACGCCAATGAGACAGTCGCCGCCTGGCGGATCGCCATTGAAAGGGAAGAGGGTCCGGTTGCTCTCTTGCTGACGCGCCAAGGACTTCCCGTACTTGATCTGGGGCTCTATCCCGGCATTCCGGCGGGAGTGCCGCTGGGCGGCTATGTCCTCGCCGACCCTTCCCCGGGCACGCCACCCGACATTATTCTCATCGCGACTGGCTCCGAGGTGCATCTGGCGCTGGAGGGCCGCGAGCGATTGGCGAGCGACGGTGTGTTCGCGAGAGTGGTGAGCATGCCGAGTACAAACATCTTCTCGACGCAGCCACAGAATTATCGGGACACAGTCGTGCCACCGGGTATTCCCTTGTTGGTGATCGAGGCCGGCGCTTCTCTGGGATGGAGATCCTATGTCGGTCCCCAAATCGCCGTGATTGGGGTCGACTCGTTCGGCGCATCCGCCCCAGGACCGGTCGTGATGGAGCACTATGGTTTCACTGTGGAGAATGTTTGCAAGCAAGCTCATTAGGTGATCGAGCAGGCCAAGCTTCGCCAAGACAAGGCGAAACCATGATGCGCGTAGGAATCGCATCGGACCATGGAGGCTTTGCCTTGAAAGAACAAGTGGCGGACAAGCTCCGTGGCGCGGGGTACGAGATCGAGGACTTTGGCGCACATCAATTGGAGCCCGGAGATGACTACCCAGATTTCATCATCCCGATGGCCAGAGCCGTCGCCGCCAAGGACGTTGAACGCGGACTTGCGCTGTGTGGCAGCGGTGTGGGTGCGTCTATTGCCGCGAACAAAGTCGGCGGGGTGCGTGCCGGGCTCATCCATGATGTTTTCTCCGCTCATCAGGGTGTCGAAGATGACGATATGAATGTTTTCTGTCTGGGCGGAAAAGTGATCGGGCCTGCGCTCGCATGGGAACTGATCCAGACCTTTCTGACCGCTCACTTTAGCGGGGCTCTACGGCACCAACGCCGAGTGGATAAAGTGCACGCCCTGGAGAACCAGGGGGTTGGAGCGTGAAAGGGTCATTCGAATTGTATTGGTCTATGCGAGAAGATTCACGACTCCGATCGGTACAGTTCGGCCGACATGAGCGAAAGGCCGCTGCCTGGAACGGACGCGCTCGATGACGGCCTCCCGTTCCGACGCCCTGGTGCTCTTCGGTGTGACCGGCGATCTCGCCCACAAGATGATTTTCCCGGCACTCTATGCCATGGTGAAAAGTAATGTCCTGAAGGTCCCGGTAATCGGTGTCGCCTTCCCGAAGTGGAGTCTGGCGCGTCTGCACGGACGTGTGACCGACAGCATAAAGCGATCAGGAGGGATCGATAACAAGCGTGCCTTGCACCATCTTCTGTCCCTGCTCACATACGTGAGTGGGGATTACAAAGACCCGGACACGTTCAGGGCGATAAAGAAGGAACTGGGCAGCGCTCGTCGCCCGGCACACTACCTCGCAATCCCGCCCTCACTCTTCGAGACAGTGATTAAAGGACTCGGAGCCGCGAACCTGGCCGAGCATGCCCGCGTCATTGTTGAAAAGCCGTTCGGACGTGACCTAGCCTCCGCGCAGGAACTCAATCGCGTCGCGCACTCGGTGTTCCCCGAAGACTCGATCTTCCGCATCGATCACTTCCTCGGAAAGGAGGCGATCATGAATATTCTCTATTTCCGTTTTGCGAATTCGTTCCTGGAGCCGATCTGGAATCGCAACTACTTGGCCAGTGTCCAGATCACCCTGTCCGAAGATTTCGGAGTGGGGGAGCGCGGCGCGTTTTACGAAACTGCCGGCTGTCTGCGCGACGTGATCGAGAACCACCTATTCCAAATCATCGCGCTGCTTGCCATGGAACCGCCGTCCGGTAGGGACTTTGGAGCCGTGCACAACGAGAAAGCCAAGGTCTTTCAAGCCATGCGCCCGCTGAAGCCCGACGACCTGGTGCGCGGTCAGTATGCTGGCTACCGCAAGGAACCAGACGTGTCGAAGAACTCCGACGTCGAGACTTTCTGTGCCCTGCGGCTTTTCATCGACTCATGGCGCTGGGAGGGTGTGCCGTGGTACGTGCGCTCTGGCAAATACCTGGCAGATACCGCGACCGAGATCGTGGTGGAACTAAAGCCGCCGCCACAGAGACTCTTCGCCGACTCAGAGCCAATTTCAAAGACTGGCCGGGCTAATTACGTGCGCTTCCGGCTCTCCCCCAACTCGGCCATCGCCCTCGCCGCTCGCGTTAAGCTCGCAGGCAAGGAGTTCGTCGGGGACCAGCGAGAGCTCTATCTGTTCGAAGAACAGGCGGGAGAGGAAACGCCCTATCAGCGGCTTTTGGGCGATGCAATGATCGGCGATGGAGCACTATTTACCCGTGAGGACGCGGTTGAGGCCGCCTGGGCGGTGGTCGATCCGGTCCTAAAGCACCACCACCGGGTTCGCCCCTACAAGCGCCACAGCTGGGGACCGAAACAGGCTGACGCGCTCATCGCTCCAGACGGCTCCTGGCACAACCCCAAACCGAAGGAGACATCCGGAGAATGAGCCTGCCGCAGCCATGCTTCTTGCCCGCTCTGCTCGCAGCTGCCCTCACAACACAGCATCTTTCTGTTTAGGAGAAAATTATGAAAGCGACTCAAAAGCTCCACGATGTGGGTCAGAGCCTTTGGCTCGACAACATTACCCGAGGTCTACTGACCAGCGGCAGGCTGCGTAATTACATTAAGGACTTCTCGGTCACCGGCCTCACCTCGAACCCTACGATTTTCGATCACGCCATCAAGAACAGCCACGACTACGACGAGGCCATCCGCCAGAAATTGAGTGAAGGCAAGTCGGGCGAAGGTCTCTTCTTTGAGTTGGCGATTGAGGACCTCAGGCAGGCCGCCGATCTGTTTCGGCCGATCCACGACCTGACGAATGGAGTAGACGGTTGGGTTTCACTGGAGGTCTCGCCTCTGCTGGCGCACGACACCTCGGGCGCCCTCGCCGCGGCTAAAGCCCTCCACGCTCGCGCAGCACGACCCAATCTGCTCATCAAAATTCCAGGTACCCAGGAAGGACTGCCAGCGATCGAGGAAGCGATCTTCGCGGGCGTGCCGGTTAACGTAACGCTCCTATTCTCTCGTGCGCAGTATGTCGCGGCGGCGGAGGCATACCTTCGCGGCATCGAGCGCCGCATTGCCGCCGGGCTGAATCCCGATGTCGGCTCCGTAGCTTCGCTGTTCGTCAGCCGCTGGGATGTTGCGGTAGAGGAAAAAGTGCCCAATGCGCTACGCGACCAACTCGGCATCGCGATAGCCGGACAGGCTCATGAGAGCTACTGCCGTTTGCTCGAGTCGCCGCGCTGGAAGCGGACCTTAAACGCGGGCGCCCGTGTGCAACGCCTCCTATGGGCCAGCACTGGAACCAAGAACCCTAAAGCCTCTGACACGCTTTACGTCAGGGGCCTAGCCGCGCCCTTCACCGTGAACACGATGCCTGAAGCCACGTTGAAAGCGTTCGCCGATCACGGGGATATTGTCGAGACTTTGTCCGTACATGCCGAAGAGGTGCTGGCCAAGTTCGCCGACGCCGGCATCGACACGGATGCCTTGGCCGCGAGACTTATGGAAGAAGGAGCCGCATCGTTCGTCAAATCCTGGAAAGATCTGATGGAGTGCATCGCATCCAAGAGCGAAATGCTCAAAGCTGCGTGAGTCCGGAAAGGTGTGGTGAAGGAGATCGGCGGTGTCGCAAGCGATTGCTTACATTTCATCCCCCCGAGTCTGAATTCAAACAGCTCGGGCGTTGTTTTTCCCCAGTGAACGGAGAATGAACATGCAACTTGGAATGATTGGACTAGGAAGAATGGGCGCCAATATGGTGCAACGCCTGATGAAGGGCGGGCACGAATGCGTTGTGTTCGATTTGAACCCCGCGAACGTAATTAAGTCAGCGAACGATGGTGCCATCGGAGCCAAGTCGATCGAGGATTTCGTCTCTAAGTTAAAGCCACCGCGTGCGGCCTGGTTGATGGTGCCTGCTGGGGCCGTCGATAAGACCCTCGACGACCTTACTGCTCGCATGCAGAAGGGCGACATCATCATCGACGGAGGTAACTCTCACTACATTGATGACATCCGGCGCGCCGATGAACTCAGGCCCAAGGGTATTCACTATGTCGACGCTGGGACCAGTGGCGGAGTGTGGGGATCGGAGCGTGGGTACTGTCTTATGATCGGCGGCGAACAAAATATCGTCCAGCATCTCGGCCCAATTTTCGCCACGATAGCCCCCGGGATTGAAACCGCATCCCGCACACCGGGTCGCGAGAAGACCGGCGGCACGGCTGAGCACGGCTATCTGCATTGCGGACCCAGTGGCGCCGGCCACTTCGTCAAGATGGTGCACAACGGAATCGAGTACGGCATTATGGCGGCGTACGCGGAGGGTTTGAACATCCTTAAGCATGCCGATGCTGGCAAAACAAAGCTTGCGACCGATGCAGAGACCACACCGTTGCGGCAGCCCGAACTCTATCGATATGACCTTTGTTTACCGGACATCGCGGAGGTCTGGCGCCGAGGTAGCGTGATTGCTTCGTGGCTGCTGGATCTCACCGCAACTGAGTTGCTGAAAGAGCCGAGTCTCACAAGTTATGCGGGTCGCGTATCGGATTCGGGCGAGGGACGCTGGACAATCAAGGCCGCGCTTGATGAAGCGGTCCCTGCCTCGGTTTTGAGTGTTGCACTTTATGAACGATTCAGTTCCCGCGGCAATGCGGACTTTGCCGATCGAGTTCTGTCTGCGATGCGGCATGAGTTCGGGGGACACGTGGAAAAGGCTGCATAACCGATGAAATGACGAACCTCGATTCGGATGCGTTTGTCTTTTTCTTCGTATGGCCGAGGATCTACAGCGAGGAATCGTAGCTGGGGTTCCATAAAAACACATCCTAATCTACTTGAGTAACCTGTTGATCCTGTGGAGGCATAGAAATGGTCACAATCCCAAGAACCGAAGTTGGGGTCGTTCCGTTGTGCGAGCGAGCCGCCTGGAAGGCTCTCCGGAAGCATTATGATGTAATACAGAGCCTGCATCTCCGCCAGTTGTTCGCGGAAAATCCCCAGCGTGCCGAGCACTTCGCGTTTGAAGCGGTAGGTCTCTACTTTGACTACTCAAAAAACCGGATCACCGATGAGACGATCGCCCTGCTGCTTGACCTCGCGAATCAGTCCGGCCTGCGTGAGCGGATTGACGCCATGTTTCACGGTGAGAAGATCAACGTCACCGAGAAACGCGCCGTTCTCCACATCGCATTGCGAACAATGAAGGACGAGTCAATCAAGGTGGACGGAACGAATGTAGTGCCCGAGGTCCACGCCGTGCTCGACCAGATGACGGCATTTGCGAATCAGGTCCGCGATGGCCAATGGAGAGGACATACCGGCAAGCGAATACGCAACGTGATCAACATTGGTATCGGAGGCTCCGATCTGGGCCCGGTCATGGCCTATGAGGCGCTGAAGTACTACAGCCAGCGTCACATGACGTTTCGCTTCGTGTCGAATGTTGACAGCACGGACTTTGCCGAGGCCACGCGCGACCTAAGCGCCGACGAGACACTTTTCATTGTCTCCTCCAAAACCTTCACAACGCTGGAGACGATGACCAATGCACGCACAGCTCGTGATTGGGCGCTTCAGGCTTTGGGAGACGAGAAGGCGATCGCGCGCCATTTCGTTGCAGTCTCGACCAACACGGCCGAGGTCAAGAAATTCGGTATCGACACCGCCAACATGTTCCAGTTCTGGGATTGGGTCGGGGGACGCTACTCGATGGACTCGGCGATTGGTTTGTCCACGATGATCGCGATTGGTGCCGACCACTTCCGCGCGATGCTCGCCGGCTTCCACGCGATGGATGAGCACTTCCGTACTGCGCCTTTTGACCGCAACCTGCCGGTACTGATGGGGCTGCTCGCGGTCTGGTACAACAACTTTTTCGAGTCTCAGACCATCGCCGTTCTACCCTACGAGCAATACCTCAAGCGCTTCCCGGCCTACTTGCAGCAGTTGACCATGGAAAGTAACGGAAAGCATGTGACGCTGGACGGCACGCGCGTGGAATACCAGACTGGTCCGATCTTCTGGGGCGAGCCTGGGACCAACGGCCAGCACTCTTTTTATCAACTCATTCACCAGGGAACGAAACTCATCCCATGCGATTTCATCGGTTTCTGCCAGGCGCTGAACCCGCTGGGCGAGCACCACGACCTGTTGATGTCGAATGTGTTTGCGCAAGCCGAAGCGCTGGCATTCGGCAAGACCCCGGAAGAAGTTCGGGCAGAGGGAACGCCCGACTGGCTGGTTCCGCACCGCACCTTCGAAGGCAATCGTCCGTCCAACGTGATTCTCGGGGAACGGTTGAGCCCGGAAACTCTCGGCAAACTAGTCGCACTTTATGAGCACAGCGTGTTTACACAGGGAACGATCTGGCGAATTGATTCGTTTGATCAGTGGGGCGTGGAATTGGGCAAGGTCCTGGCCAACCGGATTATCCCGGAACTTGAGGCAGCCGACGAGCCAACGTTGAAGCACGATAGCTCGACCAATGCACTGATTCGGCGCTACCGCAACCTCAAGCGAGGGCGGCACGAATGAAAGTGGGCGACTGACTAGAGAGGTTGCCGGACTCTCTTTTCCTGTAATTTGAGACAACCGTGATGCTAAGGAATACGAATGTAGCATTTGCACGAAGCAAGAATCGGGCTCAGCATCAACTTAATGACGCGTGAGAAAATTGTTGATCCCAAGCACCGCGCTGCCGCCCGTCTTAATTTCGGGACGTTCCGGCGGTCATCAGTTTCGCTGTTTATAGTAAGGCTGAAGCGGCGTGATGGGACCGGCATGAACGACCCGATGCCAGACATGCAGCGGCCGCGCATTGCTCAATGAATTCTTCGCCTACGCTAGTGGCATCACGCCTAGCACATTCGTGCATGTCGGTGGTCATGCACTGCCATGTAATCTGGACCCAAACCTCTCTACCGAAGAACGGGTGGCGTTCGGAAGGGTGTCAGCGGCATTAAAGGAATACGGCCAATCAATAGCTCAACGTGGTGTCCCGGGCGCCGCCGGGCCCACAGCAGGCTGAGAGATGTTGCGACTTAGATTGAAAGCCGTGTTCACCAAGCCGACGTGAGAGAATGCCTGAGGGAAATTGCCTAACTGACGTTTTGCCACAGGATCATATTCTTCGGACAGAAGACCGACATCATTCCGGATGTTTAACAGGCGTTCAAACATCCGTACTGCGTCTTCATGGCGTCCCTGCAGCACGTAATTGTCCGCCAACCAGAACGAACAGGCCAGAAACTTTCCCTCTCCATGGGGCATACCGTCCACGGCGGGGTCTTGCGTATAGCGCCCGATAAAACCATTTTCCATGAGATGCATTTCGATGGCTTTAACGGTGCCGATTACGCGCGCATCATCCGCCGCAAGAAAACCGACCAGAGGCATCATGAGGAGACTGGCGTCGAGGTGTTTGGAGCCGTAATACTGCACAAAGGAATTGAGGCCCGCGTCGAAGCCCTGCCTACATACCTGGCTGTGGATGGTGTTCCGAAGCGTCCTCCATCGCGCCATATCTCCCGAGAACCAGCCCTGCTCAGCGGACCTGATCGCTCGATCGATGGCGACCCACGCCATCATCTTGGAGTGAACGAAATGCCGACGGGGGCCACGCATTTCCCAAATGCCCTCATCGGGCCGCTCCCATCCGGTCTCAAGGAATTCAATCAGCGCCTGGGCCACGTCTTCGCCTTCGTCCTTGGGCGGATCGAGGTCTGCCTGACGGCACTGAAAGAGAGTGTTGGCTATCTCTCCGAAGATATCCAATTGAAATTGCTTGTAGGCTGCGTTGCCGGTCCGTACCGGTGCGGATTTCTCGTATCCTGAGAGCCACGGCAGTTCCAACTCGGTGAGCCTGCGTTCGCCGCGAAGGCCATAGACAATGTTGAGTTCTGAAGGGCTGCCGGCCACGGCCCGTAGAAGCCATTCACGCCACTCTCGCGCTTCGTCATGATATCCGGCATCGAGCAGGGACTGCAGGGTAAGCGTCGCATCACGTACCCAGCAAAAGCGATAGTCCCAATTCCGTACGCCGCCCAGCAACTCCGGAAGTGAAGTTGTAGGTGCTGCCACGATCCCGCCCGTAGGCAAGAAAGTCAGGGCTTTCAGTGTGATCAGTGAGCGCAATACCGCGTCACGCCATTTTCCCTGATAAGAACAGCGATCGGACCACTCCCGCCACCAGTCCTGCGTGTTTTGAATTGCTTCATCGATATTTACCGGCAAAGGTTCAATCCGGTGTGAGGGATACCAGGTGAGATCAAAGGAGACCTTCTGTCCTTCAACCACCGTAAATGTTGCGATGGTTTTGAGGTTTTCCCCTTGAAGTGGCACGTCTGCGCGCAGTCTGAGCATATCCGGACCGGCGATTGCGGAGATCCCATGATCGGTACGCCGAACCCAAGGCACCACCGAACCGTAGTCAAATCGAATCACCAGTTCGAGATTCATCCGGACCTGTCCTCTGGTGCCGAGGACCACCCGTAGAAGATCTGGCATTTCATTGCGGGGCGTCATGCAGTCGGTGAGCGTCACCGATCCGTGTTCGGTGTCAAATTCCGTCTCGAGAACAAGCGTTCCTTCCCGATAGCGGCGACGAACGCCCCGAATCGGTCCCGCGGGTGAGATGGACCAATGTCCGTTCTCGGAGTCTCCAAGTAGGGCTGCAAAACAGGCGGCTGAATCAAAGTACGGAAGACAGAGCCAGTCAATCGATCCGTGTTGTGACACCAATGCCGCGGTGTGGCAGTCACCTATCATCGCGTAATCTTCTATTGGTATTGACAAGACCTTGCCTCCCAGAGAATCAGAGCCGTTCGGTTAGAGTTCATCCTGACCGCATACGTTGCCAAAGGAAGTTGTTCTCAAGCGCTGGCGCTAGGCGCATTGTCGCCATGTTAGGCAGCGCAAAGATCCAGCAGCGGCTACTTGTTACAACAGAGGGGAAGAAACGTCCAGGTTCGATGCTGATAGTCGTTAGACTCAGTGCCGAAGGGCAAGAGTGTAGGCGCTCTCGCGCGGTCTCCCAAATTGTCTCTAGCTTCAACGAAGTCTCCGCCTCAACTGAATGAGCACTCTTGCTCAGACTGAATGTCGGGTGGAGCGCTAACGTCGAGGTGTGCTTCCAATTGCGTGTCATGGATCACCTTTACGTCCATCATCTTGGTAAGCCTGCAAAAGCAGAAAAAGTTTAAATTCAACCCGTATGCAAGACGTTCTCATAAATAACGGAGGGCGGCAAAAATAGCAAAGACTATAGGGATTGATCTCGGCACCACGAACTCGGTTGTTGCTGTCGCCGAAGCCGGCGAACCTAGGTGATGCCGAACGAGGAAAGCGGTCGGACGACGCCTTCGGTCGTTGCTTTAAAAAAGTCAGGCGAGCGGCTAGACGGTCAGGTGGCTAAGCGGAAGTCGATTTCAGCCCAAGCGGGACGAGGGCATCATTGATGCCGAGTACGTCGACGTGGTCGAGAGAAAGACGGCCTGAAGAGATGTGGACCCTCTGGCACGCTTCCAGTCGCCCACTTGCTTCCTGCAAATCGCCCAAGCTACACCGTCTTAGGTAATTTTTCTATTGGGTAGAACGGAGTGGGACTATGGTGATCAATGAAATGACCGAGAAAGAGGCTGGCGCATTTCTGGCGAACGCTTCGCTCGGAAGACTTGGCTGCTCGCTCAATAACCAACCGTACGTAGTGCCGATATACTTTGTGTACGAGCCTGACTATATTTACGTCCTCTCGACCTTCGGGCAAAAGACTGAATGGATGCGGAGGAATCCGAACGTCTGTCTCGAAGTTGACGAGATCACGAACCAGTCTCAGTGGATGAGCGTGATTGCCAACGGCCGCTACCAGGAATTGCCCGAGCCCCAATATACGTCGGAGCGGGACCATGCACGCACGCTGTTAGAGAAGCGCCACAGTTGGTGCCTGAACGCATTGGCCGAGCGTCAGCTCAAATTGGGCGATGACTCGATTGCCACGCTCGTCTTCCGCATCCAAGTTGATTCCATGACCGGACTTTGCGCCACCGGGGAGTCCGCAGAAACTGGCAACGCAGCGCAGAAATGACTCCTTCGGGGCGCACGTCGAGGTTCGTGTTCGCCTTGTGCGTATTACTACTGTTCCCACGCGTACCTAAGTTGTTCTTCCGCAGCCTCGGCGCCGGCCTTGTGCACGATGGCACTCGCGCCGGAGGACGGAGGAGAGAACACAGCAAAGAGCTTCAGGTCATGACGTCCGATGTTTCTCAGATTGTGGAGTCGTCCCGCCGTGACCAGGATCGCATCGTGCTTGTTGGCAATTTCTTTCCGATCCCCAAAAGTCACTTCTCCTTTGCCTTCGACAATAAACATGATCACATCGGTGTCGTCGTGTGCTCCTTGACCAAGCTCTCCCGCAGGGGGAACACTAATCACGACTAGTTCGCTGAAGCCTCCCTTACAGACTGTCTGGCGAAAGGCCAGGTTCTTCTTTGCGGCTTCTTTGATGTTGTCGTGGAAAGACAGGACCGTTGATTCCGTGTGCCGAGCCTTGCGTGCCATGGTCACCTCCTTGACTCGCATTCTGGGGTGAATGGAGCCATCCTTTTGAATCCGTTGTAGCGTTGGCCTTCACGCCCAAGACCGTCTAAGCAGCTGCGTGATGGCTGGAATCCAGGTTCAGCGTCGCAATGGCTGCTTTGACAATCTCGGCGGAAGTCACCAGACCGCTGAGTTCATCCTCGTTCAAGGGAAGATGCAAAATATGGTCTGCTCCCTTGCGGTTCACTTTGGTAGGCAGGCTCAGGCAGACCTCGCTAATTCCGTAATGTTGCGTTGGGCCGGAAATCGTGAGGAGGGTGTTCTCATCCCGCAAGATGGCTTCAACAATGCGCACAACGCCCGTTGCCACTCCGTAACCGGTTGCTCCCTTGAGCCGCACGATGTCATAACCTGCGGTCCGCGTCTGGCGCGAAATTGATTGCATCGCCTTCTCATCGTAGGGGAGATCTTCATGCTGACAAAACTCTCGCAATCGTATCCCAGCGATGTTCGCGAGCGACCATACCGGCACTTCACTGTCTCCGTGCTCACCGATGATGTAGGCGTGCACGCTTTGCGGATCGATCCCAAAGTGGCGTCCTAGCAGATAACGAAACCGAGCGGTATCAAGAATCGTTCCAGAACCGATGACCCGATTCGGGGGGAACCCCGAGAGTTTCCAGCCCGCGTATGTCAGAACGTCTACAGGATTGGTTGCTATAAGGAGAATCGCGTTCGCGG
>Ga0302320_10020314_pt1 | contig 13262 bp, 7 predicted proteins | sample Bog_T0_3_FD_202130 | JGI IMG/M metagenome (GOLD analysis project Ga0302320, IMG submission 202130) | Peat permafrost microbial communities from Stordalen Mire near Abisko, Sweden - Bog_T0_3 | ecosystem: Environmental > Terrestrial > Soil > Wetlands > Peat | place: Sweden: Abisko, Stordalen Mire...
ATCCACGCGAAGGCGATCGTGGTCGACGACAGGGTCGCGCTCTTCGGCTCGCCGAACTTCGACCTGAGGAGCCTGTTCGTGAACTTCGAGGTAGGTGTCTTCGTCCATTCCAAGCCCGAGATCGACTGCATGCGGGCCTGGGTGGATGACGTCACGCGCGACTGTGTCCTGCCCACGCTCACCAAGCGCACGATCTTCTCGAGCGTCGCCGAGGACCTCTGCAGGCTCATGGCCCCGATACTCTGAGCCTTCCGGTTTGCGGTTTCGCGGCTCCGCTCCCACGGTTCTCACCCTCCCCATGATTCCACCCCGAGTCCGCGCCCTTCTGCCACTGCTCGCCTTTCTTTCGTCCGCGGCCGCGGTGATCGCCGACACCCCCGAGCCGACCCAGGACCACTACACCTTCAAGAACGTCGCGATCGGCGGGGGCGGATTCGTGACCGGCATCATATTCAATCCCACGGAGAAGGGCCTGGTCTATGCCCGCACCGACGTCGGCGGCGCCTACCGGATGGACTCCAGGTCGGGCGGAGCATGGGTGCCGCTCTTGGACTGGGCGGGCCAGACCGACTGGAACCTTTACGGCGTCGAGAGCCTCGCCTCCGACCCCGTCGAGCCGAACCGGGTCTACATCGCGGCGGGCACGTACACGAACCCGCGCGTGTCCAACGGAGAGATCCTGCGCTCGGACGACTACGGTGCCAACTGGAGGCGGACCCCCATGCCCTTCAAGTTTGGCGGCAACGAGGCCGGGCGCGGCAACGGCGAGCGCCTCGTCGTCGACCCCAACCGCAACAACGTGCTCTTCCTTGGCACCCGCAACGCCGGGCTCTGGCGGAGCAAGGACTTCGGGGCCACATGGACCAACATCGATTCCTTCCCCGCCATCGACGAGGTGCTCCCGGCGAGGGATCCGGGCTCGCACGTCTACGTCCCGCAGAACGTCGGCATCAACATCATCGTGTTCGACGCGCGCAGCGGGAAGCCCGGCGCCATCACGCCCGTCATCTACGCCGCGGCCTCGACCCCGAACCCGAGCATTTTCAGGAGCACGGATGCCGGGCGGACCTGGTTCCCGATCGATGGCGAGCCGCTCGGGCTTCGCCCGATCCGCATGGCGCTCAGCAAGACCGGCATGCTCTACATCTGCTACGGCAAGGAATCCGGCCCGAACGCGATCACGGACGGCGCCGTCTGGAGGTTCAACACCGAGTCCCAGGAGTGGGTCGACATCACGCCTGAGCACACCTCGCAGACCGAGCACTTCGGCTATGCGTCCGTCTCCATTGATCCCGTGCACCCGGATACCCTGGTCGTCGGGACCTGGAACCACTACTATCCGCTGGACGAGATTTTCAGGAGCCGAGACGCCGGCAAGACCTGGCAGCCGATCCTCGGGGACGCCACGTGGGACCACTCGCTGGCTCCCTACACAAACTCGATGAACCGCCACTGGCTGGCCGACACCGAGATCGACCCCTTCGATCCCGACCACGCCATGTTCACGACGGGTTTCGGCATCTGGGCCACGCACGACCTGACGGCGGCCGACAACGGGCGCCCGACCCGGTGGAGCTTTGATGACAAGGGAATCGAGGAGACCGTGCCCCTGGTCCTCGTGAGCCCGCCCGTGGGCGCCCATCTCCTGAGCGGCGTCGGCGACGTGGACGGCTTCCGGCACGACAACCTCGATGTCTCGCCTGCCTCGGGCCGGTTCGGGACGCCCCCCTTCAAGAACACGGCGAGCCTCGCCTTCGCCTGGAAGAACCCGGAGGTCATGGTTCGCGCGGGCAATACCTACCACAATGACATCATCACCGCGGCCTACTCGACGGACGCGGGCCTCACGTGGACGTCGTTTGCCTCGGAACCGCCCGGCACGATCGGCCAGTACTGGCGCGGCGAGGGCACGATCGCCATTTCCCCCGACGCGAAGACGGTCGTGTGGTCCCCGACAGGCGTCCCCCCGAACTTCACGACCGACTGGGGCAAGACCTGGTACCCGAGCGTCAACGGCTCGATCAACCTGTCCGTGGCCGCGGACACCGTCAATTCCTCGAAGTTCTTCGGCTACGACACGGAATCCGGCTCGATCGTCGTGAGCCTCGACGGCGCCAAGAGCTTCAGGTCGGTCGGAGCGGGGCTGCCTGTCGTCAAGGGACGCTGGGGCCCGGCGCCGGGACGGCTCTCCATGGTTCCCGGGCATGAGGGCGAGTTCTTCGTCATCGCGGAGGGACAGCTCCTGCACTCAAACGACGGTGGCCGCACGCTCCACGGCGACAGGAACGTCCTGGCCTCCCACATCGGCTTCGGGATGGGCGCTCCGGGCAGCCCCTACCCCGCGATATTCATCTCGGCCGTCATCAACGACGAGGACGGCATCTACCGCTCCGACGACGACGCCGTCACCTGGAAAAAGGTGACGAATCCCTCGCACGGCTTTGGGGAGATCCGGGCGGTGACGGGCGACCCCAGGATCTACGGGCGCGTGTACTTTGGCACCGGCGGCCGGGGCATCATCTACGGGGACCTCGCCCCGCGCTGATCAGGCCTTCGCAGGCGCGGTGAGCCGGAACTCGACCGCTTCCCTCAGCGCCTCCCACGAGGCGTCGATCAGGTTGTCGCTGACGCCGACCGTGCCCCAGATCGAGTGGCCGTCGCCGCTCTCGACGAGCACCCGCGTCTTCGAGCCGGTGCCCTCGTTGCTCTCGAGTATGCGCACCTTGTAGTCGCGAAGCACCATGTCCTTCAGCTGCGGGAAGGTCCTTTCAAGGCCGAGGCGAAGCGCCTTGTCGAGGGCCCCGATGGGGCCGGAGGACTCGGCCACGGTGTGGATCGACTCGCCGTTCACCTTCACGCGGACGGTGGCCTCCGACCAGATCTCGGAGCCGTGGCGCTCCACGATCACGCGGTAGCCCTCGACCTCGAAGTGCTCCTTGTGGCGGCCGAGCTTTCGGGCGACGAGCAGCTTGAACGAGGCATCGGCCGCCTCGTACTCGTACCCCTTGAATTCCTTGTCCTTTAGCTCCTCGATGAGGCCCTTCAGTTCCGGGCTCTTCTCGTCGAGCTCGAGGCCAAACTCCTTCGCCTTGAGCGCCAGGCTGCTGCGGCCCGCCATGTCGGAGACGAGGACGCGCGTCCGGTTACCGACCGCCGCGGGGTCGATGTGCTCGTAGCTGCGGGCCACCTTCTGCGCCGCGTTGGCGTGGAGACCACCCTTGTGGGCGAAGGCGGACTGGCCGATGAAGGGTGCCTTGGGATCGGGCCTGAGGTTTGCGAGCTCGTCGAAGAAAAGGGAGAGGTCGCGCAGCTGGGCGATGTTCGGCGCGCAGAACATCGTCTTGCCCATCTTGAGCGCCAGGTTCGGCAGGATGGTGACGAGGTTGGCGTTGCCCACCCGCTCGCCGTAGCCGTTCATCGTTCCCTGCACGAGGGAGGCGCCCGCATCCACGCCCGCAAGCGTGACTGCTACGCCTAGGCCGCTGTCGTTGTGGCAGTGAACGCCGATCTTGTCGCGGCCGAAGCGCCTCACCATGTCGCCCGTGATCGCAAGGACCTGGGGCACCAGCTTGCCGCCGTTCGTCTCGCAGAGGGAGAGGTTCGAGGCCCCGCCCTTGGCCGCCGCGTCCAGGACCCGCACCGCATAGTCCGGGTTGTCGAGGTAGCCGTCGTAGAAGTGCTCGGCGTCGAAGATCACCTCGCGGCCGAGGGACGTCAGGTACCGGACCGACTCCTCAATCATGGCCAGGTTCTCCTCCGGGGTTGTCCGGAGGATCTCGGTGACATGAAGCATCCAGGTCTTGCCGACAATCGTCAGGACGGGCATCTCGCTCTCGAGAAGCGTCTTGAGCTGGGGGTCCTCGCTGACCTTGCTCCCGGCCCTGCGGGTCGAGCCGAAGGCCGCCATCCGCGCGTGCTTGAGCTTGAAGTGCTTCGCCTCGGCGAAGAAGGCGATGTCCCTCGGGTTGGACCCTGGGAATCCGCCCTCGATGTAGTCCACCCCGAACTGGTCCAGGCGCTCGACGATCATCAGCTTGTCGGCAACCGAGAAGCTGATCCCCTCCCCCTGGGTTCCATCCCGGAGTGTGGTGTCGTAGATGCGTATGTCTGACTCGGCCATGGGAGTGCGCCTGTTAAACGGCGCGAGAGTCTATGAAGCCACGTATTGCCGCTGCGTCAGCCACAATCTTGTGCCTGACGAGCGGCAGCGCCTTGAGCTCCTCGAGCGAGGACTCGGTCGGCTCCAGGCCGATCGCGGCCATGATGGCCTCCGGGAACTTGGCGGGGCTCGCGGTCGCGAGGACGACGGACGGCTTCGACGGGTCGAGGTCCTTGAAGCCGCAGGCCGTGTGCGGGTCCACGATGTAGCCGTGCTCCTTATGGACCTCTCGGATGATCCCGGTGATCTCTGCGTCCGTGCACTTGGACGAGGTGAAGACCCCGGGCTTGAAGCCGGGCAGGCTCCAGACGCCCCTGGACCTGATGCCCTCCATCGCCTCGCGGACCCTGGAGGCGTTGCCGTCCAGGCTGTAGTAGATGAAGCGCTCGAAGTTCGAGGCCACCTGGATGTCCATCGACGGCGCGAGGCTCGGGTGGACCTCGCCCACGCGGTACTCCCCGGTCGTGAAGAAGCGGTGGAGGATGTCGTTCTGGTTCGTGGCCACCCGGAAGCCGTGGATCGGCACCCCCATCTTCTGGAGCATCCAGCCCGCGAGCACGTTCCCGAAGTTGCCGGTGGGCACGACGAACTCCGCCCTCGACTGCTGGTCCTCGGGCAGCCGCAGCCAGGCGCTCAGGTAATAGACGCACTGGGCCAGGACGCGGGCGATGTTGATGGAATTGACCGCCGAGAGCCGGTGGCGCGCCTTGTAGGCCGCGTCCCCGAAGATCTCCTTCAGGACCGACTGCGCGTCGTCGAAGGAGCCGCTGACGGCGAGCGCATGCACGTTCGGGGCCCCGGTGCAGGCCATCTGGCGCTCCTGGAGCGGCGAGACGCGCCCGTCCGGATAAAGGATGAAGATCGCGACCCCGGGCTTTCCCATGAGGCCGTGGATCGCCGCGGCCCCCGTGTCGCCGGAGGTGGCGCCAAGGACGTTGATCGTCTCGCCCCGGAGCCGGCACTGCCGCTCGTAGAGGTTGCCCAGGAGCTGGAGTGCCACGTCCTTGAAGGCGAGCGTCGGGCCGTGGAAGAGCTCGAGGACATGAAGGTTGGCGGAGAGCCTGCGGAGGGGCGCGACCTCGGGCCGGTCGAAGCCCGAGTAGGACCTGCGGATGATCTCGGCCATCTCGCCCTCGGGGATGTCGGTCGCAAACCTGGCGAAGAAGTAGCCGCAGAGTTCCGTGTACGAGAGACCCTTCAGCCCTGGAAGGTCGCCCGAAAGGTCCGGGAGCGCCTCCGGCACGAACAGCCCCCCGTCGGGCGCCAGGCCGGTGGCCACGGCGTCCGAGAACCCAAGGGAGGGACTCCCGCCTCGCGTCGAGACGTAGCGCATGACCGCGCCGCCTTACACCTTGTCGAGTCCGAAGGCAGCGTGGGCCACGCGGACGGCCTCGTCGGCGCGGTCTTGGTCCACCACCACGGAAATCTTGATCTCGGACGTGCTGATGAGGTCGATGTTGATGCCCGCGTCCGCCAGCGCCTGGAAGAGCGTCGCGGCGACGCCGCTGTGGGTCTTCATGCCGACGCCGACGACGGACAGCTTCGCGATGTGCTCATGGACGGCCACCTGGCCGCCCCCGATGTCGTCCAGCACGGGCTCGAGCGCCTTGACGGCGCGCACCGTGTCGGCCTGCGGGACCGTGAACGTGAGGTTGGCGATGCCCTGGCGGCCGACGTTCTGGACGATCATGTCCACGATCACGTTGGCGTCGGCAAGGCCCCGGAACACCTTCGCGGCCGAGCCCGGTTTGTCGAGGATGTTGCTCACGATGACCTTTGCCTGGTCCTTGTCGGCGGCGATGCCGCGGACGACGACCTGTTCCATGTAGGCGACTTCTTCTTTCACGATTGTTCCTGGATTGTGGTTGAACGAGGACCGGACTTCAAAGACGACGCCGTACTTCTTGGCGAACTCTACCGAGCGTGACTGCATCACCTTTGAACCAGAGGACGCAAGCTCCAGCATCTCGTCGTACGAGATCTCGGGCAGTTTCTTCGCGTTCTTCACGACGCGCGGGTCCGCGGTGTAGACCCCGTCGACGTCCGTGTAGATCTCGCAGCGGTCGGCCTTGAGGGCCGCGGCCAGCGCAACGGCTGTCAGGTCCGAACCCCCGCGCCCGAGGGTCGTTATCTGGCCCTCCTCGTCGATCCCCTGGAAGCCGGCGACGATGACCACCCTGCCCTCGTTGAGGTCCTTTATGACGGGCTTGGGGTTCACCATCTTGATCTTGGCCTTGGTATGGGCCTTGTCGGTGAAGATTCCCGCCTGGGCGCCCGTGTAGCTGACAGCTGGGACCGACATGCCGTGGAGCGCCATCGCCATGAGCGCGATCGTCTCCTGCTCGCCGATCGAGAGGAGCTGGTCCAGCTCGCGGGTGCTGGGGTCGGCGCAGAGCGCCTTGGCGCGCGCGATGAGCTCGTTCGTGACGCCCGCGCGGGCGGACAGGACGACGACAACCTCGTTGCCGTCGTCTCGGGCCGCCTTGATGCGGCCGGCCACGTTCCTGATGCGGTCGACGTCGCCTACCGAGGTTCCGCCGTATTTCTGTACGATTCTGGGCATGATTGTTTGCTGGGGTTTTGAACGGGTTCGCCTAGTCCCCGAGGTCGCCGATGCGAAGAAGGAGGGGCGCCTCCCGGACGCTCCCGAGGGAGGACAGGGCGCGCAGCGCGACGCGCATCGAACGCTCGTCGCTCTCGTGGGTCGTCAGCACAAGCGAGGCCAGCCCGGGGGTTTCCGACGGGCTCTGGATGACGCTCGCGATGCTCATGCGGTTCTTGGCCATGATGGTGGCTACGCGCGCGAGCACACCGGGTTGGTCGGCCACCGTCAACCTGACGTAGTAGCGGCCGAGCACGCGCTCCGGCGGCGCCAGCCTCGTTCCCTTTGACGAGGGAAGCGCGTCCTCGCCCATGAGATGCGCGCCCTTGCCGTGGATCAGCAGCGAGACCGCGTCGGCGATGTCGCTGATGACGGCGCTCGCCGTGGCATCCTGGCCCGCGCCGCGGCCGATGTAGACCGTCGTCCCGACGACGTCGCCCGTGACCGAGATCGCGTTGAAGACGCCGTTCACCCGCGCGAGGACGCTGTCCTCCGGCAGGAGCGTCGGGTGGACCCGGACGCAGATTTCGTTGCTCTCCAGGTCCCGGGTGATGATCCCGAGGAGCTTGATCCCGTAGCCGAGGGCGGCCGCGTTCTTGAAGTCGGCCGGCGTGATGCGCTCGATGCCCTCGACGATCATCTGCTCGGGCCTCACCCACACGCCGTGGGCCAGCCAGGCGAGGACGGAGGCCTTGTGCGCCGTGTCCCATCCCTCGACGTCGAGCGACTCCTGCTCCTCGGCGTAGCCGAGGGCCTTCGCCTCCTTGAGCACCGCGGCGTACGGGGTGTCCAGCTCCTCCATCTGGGTCAGGATGTAGTTGCAGGTGCCGTTCAGGATTCCGTAGATGCGCGGGAAGCGGTTGGCGACCAGGCCCTCCCGGACCGCCTTGATGATCGGGATGCCCCCGGCGACGCTGGCCTCGAAGAGGAAGTGGCCCCCGTGCCTGCGGGCGGCGGCGAAGATCTCCGCGCCGTGGGCGCAGATGAGGGCCTTGTTCGCCGAGACGACGATCTTGCCGCCTTTCAGGGCCTCGAGCGTCACCTGCCGGGCGATCGTCGTGCCGCCCATGAGTTCGCACAGGATGTGGATGTCCGGGTCGCGGGCTATGGAGAGCGGGTCCGTTGTGAGCCTGGAGGCCGGGATCTTGACGGCGCGCTTCTTCGTGAGGCTGCGGACGGCCGCGCGCTTCAGGACGATGCGGGCGCCGAGCCTCGTCTCGAGCTCAGCCTGGAGGCGGCCGAAGTGCTTCCAGACCCCCTGGCCCACGGTGCCCATGCCGCAGACGCCGATATTGAGGACGCGCGGCGTCTTCATGCCTTCGACTCCTTGGCCTTTTCCATCCGCTTCTCGGTTCCGTTCATGAGCCGGGCGATGTTGGCGCGGTGGCGGATGACGACAAAGAGGGCCACGGACGTGGCGACTGCAAGGGCCAGCGAGTCCCTGTGGAAGAAGAGCACCGCGACCGGCAGCGTTAGCGCCGCGGCGATCGAGGCCATCGACACGAACCTCGATGCCAGGAAGACCACCAGCCAGACGATGGCCGAGACGAGGACGACGTTCGGCATGAGGACGGCGAGGCCGCCGGCGGCGGTGGCCACGCCCTTGCCGCCCCGAAACCGCGTGAAGCACGAGAACGAGTGGCCAAGGAGCGCGAAGCCGAGCCCCACGTAGCCCAGGACACCCGGCACGCTGAAGCCCTCGACGGCGCTCCAGGTGATGAGGAGCGGCCAGCCCGCCGCGAGGCAGCCCTTGAGGAGGTCGAGGACCAGAACCAGGTTGCCCGGACCGGTGCCCAGCGTGCGGCGCACGTTGGTGGCCCCGGAGCTCTTGCTGCCCACCGTGAAGATGTCGACGCCCTTGGATTTCGCCACCACGTAGCCGAACGGCAGCGATCCAAGGACATAGCCCGCCACGGCCGCCACGACGAGCGGAACGATGAGGGCTCCCTGGTCAGCGGCAGCGTCCATGGTTTCCTAGAGCTCGACGAACTTCGCGAGCCGGATGGCCTTGTGGCCCTTGAGCTCCCTGCGCACGGCGTCGCTCGGCTCGTGGTCGAGGTTGATGACGACCAGGGCGGACTGGCCCGGCTCCTGGCGGCTGAGCGACATGTTGGCGATATTCACGTTGTCCTTGCCGAGCAGGGTGCCGATGTAGCCGATCATGCCGGGCTCGTCGCTGTTCTCGATGATGAGGAGCTTGCCGGCCGCGGATACCTCGACCCCGCGGGCGTTGATGGAGACGATCCTGGGGCTGCTGGCCTTGCCGATCAGCGTGCCCGCGGTGCTGGCGGTCTCGCCGGAGCTGTTGAAGGCCTCGACCTGGATGAGCTCCGTATAGTCGGCCTCGCCGGTCGACTTCACGACCTCGTAGCGGATGCCGAGCCGCTCCAGGTAGAACGGCGCGTTAACGAAGTTGACGCCGTTGCCGCTCACGCGCTTCAGCCAGCCGCCGAGGATCGAGCGCGTGATCGCATTCGCATCCATGTCGACGATCTTGCCCCAGTAGGTGATCTTTAGGGACGTGACCTCCTTGGGCGAGATCTGCTGGAGCAGCGTGCCGAGCTTGGCGCCGAGGTCTAGGTAGGGCCTAAGGACGGAGAGCGTCGCGGCGTCGAGCGTCGGCATGTTGACGGCGTTGCGGATCACCCCGCCGTTCAGCACGTCGGCGATCTGCTCGGCCACCTCGACGCCCACGGCGTCCTGCGCCTCGACGGTCGAGGCCCCGAGGTGCGGGGTGAGGGTGACGTTGGGAAGCTTCCGCAGCTCGCTGTCGGCCGCCAGGGGCTCCTCCTCGTAGACGTCGAGTCCCGCCGCGGCCACCTGGCCGGACTTCAGACCCGCGATGAGCGCCGACTCCTTGATGATGCCGCCGCGGGCGCAGTTGAAGAGGCGCACCCCCTTCTTGCACTTCGCGAGCGCGGCCTCGTCGATCATGTAGTGGGTGTCGTCCGTCAGCGGCATGTGCACCGTGATGTAGTCGGACTGGGCCAGCAGCTCGTCCATCGAGACCGAGTCGATCTGCATGGCCTTGGCCCGGCTGGGCGCCAGGTAAGGGTCGAACGCGACGACCCGCATGCCGAAGGCCTGTGCGCGGCGGGCCACCTCGCCGCCGATGCGGCCCAGGCCCACGATCCCGAGCGTCTTCTTGAAGAGCTCGATGCCGGAGAAGGTCTTCCTGTCCCACTGGCCGGCCTTCATCGAGGCGGCGGCCTGGGGCACCGGGCGGGCGCCGCAGAGGATGTGCGTGAAGGTGAGTTCCGCCGTGGCGATCGTGTTGCCGGAGGGCGTGTTCATGACGATGACGCCGCGCTCGGTGGCGGCGTCCACGTCGACATTGTCCACGCCGACACCGGCGCGCCCGACCACCTTGAGGAGGGGGGCGGCTGCAAGGACCTCGGCCGTGATCTTGGACTCCGAGCGCACGGCTATCGCGTGCACGTCCTTCACGAGCTCAAGCAGCTTCTCCGGAGAGGAGCCGTAGGCCTCAACGACTTCTAGGCCCGGCTGTTTCTTCAGCCAGGCGACACCCTTTGATGATATCTTATCTGCGACGAGGACTTTCATGTGGGCAAAATGCGTGTGATCGAAATCCCCGGCGGCCCCCCTAGCAAGTAAAAGCGGCGCATTTGCGCCGTATGACTCGGAAGCGCATCCATTTGGGATTCCAAGCGTCTGCTTAGGTGTGGCCTCCAGCCGCCTGCTCGGAAGGGTTTGAGCTTTGAGCCAAAACCTCTATTATCAGGCCCTTTACGCCCCTAAGTAATCATGTGGATTGTCCGTCTCGCACTTCGCCGCCCCTACACCTTCACGGTGATGGCGCTGCTTATCGTGGTCCTGGGGCTCCTCTCGGCCCTCAAGATGGCCAAGGACATCTTCCCGCCGATCGACATCCCGGTGGTCGTCGTCATCTGGCAGTACAACGGCCTGACCCCGGACGAGATGGCAAAGCGGGTGGTGACGATCAGCGAGCGCGCGATGACGACCACCGTGAACGACATCGAGCACATGGAGTCGCAGTCGTTCCTCGGCGTCGGGGTCATCAAGGTGTACTTCCAGCCGGGCACGAGCATCGACGCGGCCGTGGCCCAGGTGACGTCGATCAACCAGACAATCATAAGGATCCTGCCGCCTGGAGGCACCCCGCCCCTCATCGTCCGCTTCAACGCCTCGAACGTGCCGATCCTCCAGCTGGGCCTGGGATCAAAGACCCTCTCGGAGCAGCGCCTCTATGACCTGGGCCTGAACTTCCTTCGCGTGCAACTGGCCGTCGTGCAGGGCGCCTCGGTGCCGCTGCCCATGGGCGGCAAGGTGCGCGAGGTCATGATCGACCTGGACCTGAAGGCCCTGCAGTCGAAGGGCCTGACGCCTGCGGACGTGAACACAGCCCTTTCCGCGCAGAACCTCACGCTGCCCTCCGGCACGGCGAAGATCGGCGACCGGGAGTATAACATCCTCACCAACAGCAGCCCGTCGGTCCTGGCCGATATCGGCGACCTGCCGGTCAAGGTCGTGAACGGCGCTATGGTCTACATCCATGACGTGGGCCAGGTCAGGGACGGCTTCGCGCCCCAGACGAACATCGTGCGCCAGGACGGGACCCGCGGCGCCCTCTCGACCATCCTGAAGAGCGGCTCCGCCTCGACGCTCGATATCATCGACCGGGTGAAGAAGCTCCTTCCCCAGATCGCCTCCACGCTCCCGCCGGAGCTGGAGCTCCACGCCGAGTTCGACCAGTCCGTCTTCGTCCGTGCCGCCCTCTCGGGCGTCATCAAGGAGGCCGTGATAGCCGCGGCGCTCACGGCCGCGATGATCCTCCTCTTCCTCGGCACCTGGCGCAACACCCTGGTCGTCGCCCTCTCGATCCCGCTCTCCATCTTCTGCTCGATCATCTGCCTCTACGCGCTTGGCCAGACGATAAACGCCATGACGCTCGGCGGCCTGGCGCTCGCGGTCGGCATCCTGGTCGACGACGCGACGGTCGAGATCGAGAACATCGACCGTAACCTGCACATGCACAAGCCGCTCGTGAAGGCCATCCTCGACGGCGCGCAGCAGATCGCGGTGCCCGCCTTCGTCTCGACGCTGTGCATCTGCATCGTCTTCGTGCCGATCTTCTTCCTGGAGGGCACGGCCAAGTTCCTCTTTGGGCCGCTGGCGATGGCGGTCATGTTCGCGATGCTGGCCTCCTACTTCCTCTCGAGGACCGTGGTGCCGACGTTCGTGCACTACCTCCTCCTCGGGAAACCCGTCATGCACGATGACGGCACGGGCCGCTCCGAGGTGAAGGGCGACATCTTCTGGAGGGTGCACGTGGGCTTCAACCGGCACTTCGAGAGGTTTCGCGCGGGCTACGTTCGGGTCCTCGACCAGGCGCTCAACCGCAGGCGCACCGTCCTTGTCGTCATGATGGCCGTCGTCGCCGCCAGCGCCGGCGCCTCCTATTTTCTGGGCAGGGACTTCTTCCCGCTCGTCGACGCCGGCCAGTTCCGCCTTCACGTCAGGGCCCCGGACGGGACGAGGATCGAGGAGACCGAGCACTACTTCACCCAGGCCGAGGACATCATCCGCAGCGTCATACCGGCCGACGAGATGGAGACCATCATCGACAATATCGGGCTGCCGAACGGCAGCACCGGCCTGGCCTTCAGCGACACGGCGACCGTCGGGCCCGGGGACGGGGAGATCCTCGTGGCCCTGAAGGCAAAGAAGCATGGCTCGACCTGGGCCTACGTGCGCGAGATCCGCAGCCGGCTCAACCGGGAGATGCCCTACTGCACCTTCTTCACGCAGCCCTCCGACATCGTGGGCCAGATCCTGAACTTTGGGCTGCCGGCCCCGATCGACCTCCAGATCGCGGGACAGGACCGCGCCGGCAACTACAAGCTGATCCAGGAACTCGCCGCCCGCGTGGCCAAGATCCCCGGGGCCGTCGACGTCCACGTGCACCAGGTGGTGAACGCCCCGGCGCTCATGGTGAACGTCGACCGCACCCGCGCCCAGCAGATCGGCCTCACCCAGGGCAACGTGGCCAACAACGTCCTGATCGCCCTTTCCGGCACGGCGCAGATCGCCCCGACCTACTGGCTGAGCCCCCAGGGCGTCCAGTACCTGGTCGCGGCCCAGGTGCCGCAGTACAAGATAGACTCGATCGACGCCATTCGCTCTCTGCCCGTGGGAATAGAGGGCCCCTCCAGCACGCCGGAGAACCTGGGCAACGTGGCCACGATCGAGAGGACGACGAGCCAGCAGGTCGTCGGCCACTACAACGTGCAGCCGGTCTACGACGTCTACGCGAACGTCGACGGCACCGACCTGGGCTCGGTTGCGTCCGCCGTCCGCCGGATCATGCCCGAGTTCGAGAAGCAGCTTCCCCGCGGCAGCACCCTTCGCCTGCGGGGGCAGGTGCAGAGCATGGACTCCTCGTTCCTCGGGCTCGGCATTGGCGTCATCTTCGCCATCCTCCTCGTCTACCTCCTCATGGTGGTGAACTTCCAGTCCTGG
>Ga0302320_10020315_pt1 | contig 13262 bp, 14 predicted proteins | sample Bog_T0_3_FD_202130 | JGI IMG/M metagenome (GOLD analysis project Ga0302320, IMG submission 202130) | Peat permafrost microbial communities from Stordalen Mire near Abisko, Sweden - Bog_T0_3 | ecosystem: Environmental > Terrestrial > Soil > Wetlands > Peat | place: Sweden: Abisko, Stordalen Mire...
CGTGCATCTGACGCTCATCCGCCCCGGCGACGTGATCGCCCTGGGCCGCACGGTGCTGGTCGTCGGCTCGCGCGACGAGATCGCCCAGCGGCTGGCCGAACTCCGTGGGGCCGACCTGGCGGGGGCCGTCTACCCGGAAAGCGACGAACTGGCCGAACAGGAAAACGCCTTGGCCCTGGACCTCGAACTGGCGGCCGACCAGGAGCAGGAGATCCGCACGCTGCTGCACGCCCTGGCCCCGCCCGACTTGCCCGCTACGCTCCATCCGGGCCAGGCGGCCGAACTGGCCGAATTGCTCAGCTACTTCCACCTGCGGCTGCGGGGACTGATCCAGACGGTCAAGAAGGAACGCGGCGAGCGGATCACGCTCGAACAGCGGCAGTGGCAGAACCTGTTGGATATGCAGGCCCGCCTGGCCGAGTACCTGCGGCGGATCAGCGAGCCGCAGGAGTGAAAGCCGCTTGTGGCGCGCTGTTGCGAAGAGTTAGCAGGTCGCCATCTCGGCGATCTCCAAATCGACGTCCGTTTCTTTCGCTTTGCGCAAGACCTCGCGATAGAAGCTGCGGGTTTCCTCGCGCTCGACCAGGCTGTCCATTAGCGCCAGCAACACGATTTGCAACTTGACCCGGCCGTGCTTGATGGTGATGTCCACCGCGCCCAATTCATCAAGCACCCGCTTGACGCCCTTGATCTGGCATCCCACCATTTCATGGTCATCCATCGACAAGTAGACTGTTACCCGCGAGTTGATCCGCTTTGCGTAGTCGGGATCGTTGCGGAAGTAGAACATCAGCGCGTCTTCCTCGGGACCGTAACGGGCGCACGGATGAAATGCGCTCGTCGGCGGATGAGACTTGATGTGTTCGATCAGTTCCCTTGATTGGTCGGCCATAGCTTCCTCTCGCATCGACTGAAAAGTGCTTCGGGTGAGTCGGGATTGTTCGGATCCGCCGGCTCCCATCGCCAATCGGCGATAGTGTGCGTGTCCGGCGTCACAAAAACCATGAAAACCATTCCCTTGGGAGGCGGCGTCTCGATCGTCGGGCTGCGGAAATCCTTGCTTGGCCGCCCCACATAAATCAGGGCTTCCTCATACCCTTCGCGCTTCCATCCCTGCAATACCATTGTAGGACTCTTGACAACCTCGGGAATGAGCATCATTCGCGCATACCGCGCTTCCAGGCCCATCGTGCCGAGGCCGCGCGTATGACTATAACCTAATCGCAAGACGACCGGCACGCAACCACTTGGATCAAGCGGATTGAAAGCCTCGATCGTCCAGAACTGCGGACCTTTTTTTTCATTTGCGCACCCTGCCTGGGAGGCAATACAAGCCAGAACACAGTGCAACAGTAGCCACCACGATGGATCATGTCAAGACGGGACCCGTTGCAACCGCCGCCGCCACGCCAACCGATAACCGGCCAGCCGCACCACCCACAACGAGACGAGGAGCCAGGCGGCCATGAGCCCGAGCAACATGGCGAAGTATCCTGTCGAAGAGGGTCCGATTCGCGCTGCCGCCAACAGGTATCCGCCCAAGTAGACCGCCAACGGCACGGCGGCCAGGCGCACCGGCAGCCATCGGCCGCCCAGCGCACAGTACAGTGCCACCAGCGGGACAAGAGTTAGACATCCGAAAACCACGATGGCGCCCGGCAACGGCCGGGACAGGGCCAAATACCAGTTTGCAGGCAGGCAGCGCAGCACGCTGAGCACCACGGCGAGCGCCGTCGTCCAGATCAGCAGGTCGCGAATGGTGAACTGGGTCGGTCCCACGGCACGCGGTATGGTGGAAGCCTTGACGATTTTAAGCCCCGCAACGCGAGCCACCGCCAGAAGCAGCCCGACAACACAAAGTTCTCCGAACGTGAGCGGTATCCAGTCAGGATCCGCCGGCTGAAAGAGCCACAGGTACACGATCGCTCCCAAGACCGTAGGCAGCACGCGCCACAGGAACTTGCCACGGCCGAGCATGGCCCAGATCGCCACTAACGCGCCCTGGCTTGATCCAAGCATGTAAAACGGAAAAGCAATGAAGTCGTATGGCCCTCCTGGACGCACGCCGTTGTATATCATCGACAAGGCGACTACGTGCAACCCCACATGCACGGCCACCAAGCCGGTCAAAATGGCGCGAGTTCGGTTCGTGCTGGGAAATGTCGTCATGCGGGCATGGCCGTTGGCTGAGAGGATAGTGCCCATTGTACACAAAGTAGCAGGCACGCTCCGCGTGCCGTCCGCTAAGAGCTTTGAGCGCCAATTGACCGCTTGCCGGTCTATGGAGTGCGGTGATTTATCACCGCTTTGCGGCCTTTGGCCGCCTTCAAGGGCCGCAAGCGGCCGAAAGCGGCGATGAATCGCCGCACTCCAAAGTAGCAGGCACCCTCCGGGTGCCGTCCGCCCTGTAGTATTCGCCCGAAGGCGAGTCAAGAAGAAACGCTTGGCGGACGGCACGCGAAGCGTGCCTGCTACTTTGATCATTGTCATGCGGCGCGATTCATGGCAAAATTGATGGTTTATCGCGCCGCCGCCGCCAAGCAACACGCACCTCGATGAACCCCAACGGCCAGCCAGACCGCTTCCAGAACGTCCTCGTCTCCGATTTCGACGGCACGATGACCGCCCGCGATTTCTTCAAGCTGGCGATCCGGCAGTTGCTGCCGCCGGACGTGACGAACTTCTGGAGCCAATACCGCGCGGGCCGCATCACGCACTTCCAGGCCCTGCAAAGCTACTTCGCTGAAATCCGCCACAGCGAGGCCGAGGTTCTCAAGGTCGTCGATCAGATGGAACTCGACCCCGACCTGCCGCGGGCCGTGGCCGATCTGCGCCAGGCGGGCTGGCAGGTGATCGTCACCTCGGCCGGCTGCGATTGGTATATCCGCCGGCTGCTGGCCGCCGCGGGCGTGGAACTGGAAGTCCACTCCAATCCCGGCTCCTACATCCAGGGCCGGGGTCTGCGGATGGAACTGCCGATAAGCTCGCCGTTTCTCTCGCCGGCGCTGGGCATCGACAAGGCCCGCGTCGTGCGGACGCAGTTGGAACTCGGCCGCACGGTGGCCTTCGCCGGCGACGGCTTTCCCGATGAAGAGCCCGCGCTGTTGGTGCCCGGCCACCTGCGTTTCGCCCGCGCCGACCTGGCCGACATGCTGCGGAAGCACGGCCAGCCGTTTCAGACATTTTCGGCCTGGTCGCAGATCGCGCGGCAGTTGCTCACAGTCCCCTCAGCACCATTCCCGCTGCCATAATTCCAGCACTAGCAGCGACCATAACCGCGCGCTGTGATCGGCCCGCGCGGAGAGGTGCTCGTCCCACAACCGGCGCACCGCTTCGGGCCGGAAGATGGCGGACAGTTTCGCGCCGGGATCGAAAAGCACCTGCTGGGCGAAATCGCGCATCTCGTGCCGCAGCCAATGATCCAGCGGAACGCCGAAGCCCATCTTCTTTCGCCGGCGGATCGGCCGCGGCAAAAGGTCGGCGAAGGTCTCGCGTAAAATCCGCTTGCCGCGGCCCCAGCGGAATTTCAAGTCGATCGGCATCCGCGCGGCCAGTTCGACCACGCGATGATCGAGAAACGGCTGGCGGCACTCCAGCCCAAAAGCCATCGAGGCCGTATCGACCTTGGTCATCAAGTCGCAAGGCAGATAGGTCAGCAGGTCGGCCAGGCTGACGGCGGTCACGGCGTCGCGGCCCTGGGCGCGGAACAGCGCCGCGGTGAGGAACTCCAGCGGGTCGGCGTCGGGCAGCGCGGCCAGGTGCTCATCGCGATAGAGCCACGCCCTGCGGGCCTCGCCGAAGATCGAAATCCATTCCAGGTAGCGCCGCGCCGGGCGGTAGCCAAAGCCTGCGGCGAAACGTTTCCACTGCCGCAACCGCGACTTCTGCCGCGACGACGACGGCAGCCATTGCCACCAGCGGCCCACCGCCAGCCAGCGGAGCGCCGCCGGCCAGCGGTCCAACAGCGCCGCCAACCGCACGGCCGCGTAGCGCGGATAGCCGGCGAAAAGCTCGTCGCCCCCGTCGCCGGTCAGGGCCACCGTGACGTGCTGCCGCGTCTGCTGGGCCAGGTACCAGGTGGGCACGGCCGAACTGTCGGCAAACGGCTCGTCGAAATGCCAGACCAGCCGTGGCAGGATTTCGACCGCCTTCGGTTCGACGCGGAATTCCTCGTGCAGCGTCTGGAACCGCTCGGCCGCCAGGCGGGCGTAGCGCGTTTCATCATATTCCGCCACGGGGAAGCCGATGGAAAAGGTCCGCAGCGGCCCGGCGTTGATCTGCCGCATCAGGCCCACGATGATCGTCGAATCGACGCCCCCGGAGAGAAAGGCCCCCAGCGGCACGTCGCTTTGCATGCGGGCCTCGACCGCCGCGGTGAGTTGCTGGCGCAACCGCGCGGCATACTCGCGCGGCGGCAAGCGCTCTTCCGCCCGCAGATCGGGCTGCCAGTAGCGCCGCACCTCCAGGCGGTCGTCGCGATAGACGGCCAAATGGCCCGGCGGCAGCTTGCTGATGCCTTGCCAGATGGTGTGCGGATGCGGCACGTATTGATAGGCCAGATATTCGTCCAGGGCCTGCGGATCGATATTCCGCGGCACGCCCGGCACTTGCAGGATGCTCTTCAGTTCGCTGGCAAACAGCAGCCGGCCCGGCTCGTGGCGATAGACCAGCAGCTTCTTGCCCAGGCGGTCGCGGGCCAAGAGCATCTGGCCGCGCTCGGCGTCCCAGAGGGCGAAGGCGAACATGCCATCCAACAGGTGGACCATCTCCGGGCCTTCGTCTTCGTAGAGATGGACGAGCGTTTCCGTGTCGCACTCGGTTTGGAAGCGGTGGCCGCGGCCCTCCAGGCGGCGGCGGAGCGAACGGAAGTTGTAGATTTCGCCGTTGAAGACGACCGACACCGATCCGTCCTCGTTGCTCATCGGCTGCCGGCCGCCGGGGATGTCGATGATCGCCAGCCGGCGGTGGCCCAATGCGACGCCCGGCAGATTGGCGCGGCCCTGCCGCAGCGCCAGGTCGCTCCGCAGAAAGCCCTCGCCGTCAGGCCCGCGGTGTCGGAGCACTTCGGTCATGCGGGCCAGCGTCGGCTGGTCGATGGCCAGTCGCGGTTCGGTCCAGATAGCGCCGGTGATGCCGCACATGAGTTGGGAGCGAATGGGACTAATGGGACTTATGAGACCAATGGGACTTATGGGAAGCTCACAGGTCCCATTAGTCTCATTGGTCCCATAAGTCCCATCAAGCCCCCTCGTCATTTCTTCCGCTGCTTCTCCACTGCTTCCTCCCGCTCGTCCCGCGTCATTTCATAAACCGTGTTCCACAGCGCCTCGTCGTCTTCGGTCCACTGGCAACCGCGGCGGCTCAAAGCGGTCCGGGCGGTGGCGTAGAGCGGTTCCTTGCCGGTGCCGTGGCTCACCACGTCGTTGAGGTACCAGGTGAACGAAGGAATGAACTTGGGCAATAACGTGCCGCTGCTGACCAACAGGGCCATCGCTCCGATACAGGCGCCGGTGTTCAGCAGCGTGCCGATCGAGGTCTTCGCGTGGTCGCCGATCAGCGCGCCGACCTTGCTGGAACCGGTGGGCAACTGCTTGCGGCCGTCCAACGTGATCTTGACCTCCGAGTAATCGTTCTTCAAGTCGCTGTTGGTGGTCAAGGCCCCCAGGTTCACCCATTGGCCGACGTAGGCGTGGCCCAGGAAACCGTCGTGATACTTGTTCGAGTAGCCCTGGATGATCGTGCCTTCGACCTCGCCGCCGATGCGGCACACGGGGCCGATGGAATTGCCTTGGCGGCACTTGGCGCCCAGCAGGATCGACTTGCGGCCGATGTAGCACGGCCCTTCGATGCGCGTGAAGGGCTGAATCTCGGCCTCTTCGTCGATGTAGATCGGCCCCTGCTCGGCGTCGAGGACGGCCATCGGGTGGATCTTCGCGCCGCGGCCGATGAAGATGTCGTTGCGGCTGCCGCGGATGGCGCACGGCTGCTCGACCGTGCCTTCGATGCCGCTGCGGCCCAAGGCACGAAAGTCGGCGGCCAATTGCGGGCCGTTGGCGAGGACGAGTTCCCAGGTGTAGTTCCAGGTTGCAAGCGGCCCATCGTCGTCCGTCGGGAAGCGTTGCTGTGCGGCGGTCAACAGCGCATCAAGCGAATCGGCCGGAAGCGTCCCGAGGTCCTGGCGAGTGATCCGCGCCGCGACCACCGCGCCGCTGGCATCGACGGCAACGCAGCTTGGTCCTTCTCTGTACGCCCAAATCTCGGACGCCTTTACGTTAGCGGCGGCCAACAGGAGATCGTCGCCAACCAGGCTTTGCGGATCGTTCACCGGCCAGGCCGTTTCGCGGCGGCAGACCGCGGCCATATAGGGCGGCGCCCAGCAGGCCACGTCGGCCGTGCCCGCGCTGGCCGCCAGCTTTTCGCCCAGCGAGGTCATGCCGCAGCGCAGCGTCCAGATCGGCCGCGAGAGGGCCAAGGGATAGAAATTCCGCCGCTGGGGCGTGAGGCGATCGAATAGGACTAGCCGCATGTTGAAATCCTAACGATTGTGCGTAGCCGCATTTTCCTGGGCGAGACTGGCACTGTCAACTCTCCCGCAACCTTCACGATTGAGAAGGAAACCGGATCGCGATAGAATAAGGGTAAAGCAGTTAACGATTTTACGCTCAACGGAGAACTTTGCCATGGTACTCAATATTAGCTCGGATTTGGAGGCCGTTCTCAATGAGGCGGCTAGTCATCAAGGCGTAACGGCCGAGGAGTTGGCGATCAAAGCCCTGAAGGAACGCTTTGCGCGCCCACTCATTCAGCCGCAGGACGATTGGGGACGCTTGTTGTTGGCGGCGAGTTCCGACTGCGGGGTGTCTCTTTCGAACGAAGCCGTCAGTAGTGAAGGGATTTACGACTGATGGCCTAGCTCACCAGTTCGCCCAGCGCCGCTCCCAGTTCCGGAAACTCGACGGCTTTGCCCATTTCAACTCCTCGACCACTTCCGGGTCGGCCAGTTTGATGAGAGTTCGGACCGGAGCGAGCGTCTCGCCCCGCCAATCACGCAGCTCCTTGATTCTCGCATCGATCAATTGAGAGGGGGAGTCTCCTCGTTTTTCTTCCTCGATGCCGCTCTTGGTCTTCTTCGTGGTTGTTCTCGCTTTCTACATGGTTGTTGTCACTCGCCCTAACTCCCATTTCTCAACTATTCAAGCATTGTGCGACGCTGCCAGTTTATTGAGACGCCAATTTTGCGAGCGAAATCACCGTCCCAATTGGGCTCGAAACCCTCGTCGCGCAGGCATCCGCAAACTTCACGGGCGATGCCGAGTGCATTCGACTTGTAAACGTCAGGACCAATTTCTGAGTCGTCTTGCGAGAACCAGCCGTAAGCAAGGTAGACTGAAATCTGGGTGCTTTCGGCCAACATTTCGGGCATGTTCTGATCGATGAAAAAGGCGTAGCCGCGGACGCGGTCTCGAAAGCCTGGAGATCGGTCGTTGATCACGTCGATCCGATCTGGAAGTTCGGAACCTGTACACGTGTCACAACAAGGAGAGGCCTGCCAAAGAAGTATGCCTCGATCGCGCAAGCCAATTTCGACACGATCAAGACGATCGCAATCGGTCTCGTCCGGCCATCTAGCCTTTTCGGATTCAAGCAGGACTACACCACGATTGACCTCGTCGGCTGCAAATCGAACCAACTCGTCGCATTGGTTCTCAGGACAATTATCCTGAATGTAAACTCCGCGGCAAAACTCAAGGATTTCTTCGCGCCCGCGCTTCGCCATTCGAAGTTCACCAGTGATGGCCAACCGAAGCCTCTTGAGGAGATTAAGTCGCGTATCGTCGTTCCAGACCTGCTCTTTGCTCATCTGCGTAGTCCTGCAATGACTTGGTGACGGCTCATGCCAGGCATGCGCCTCGCACCGGCCGCTCACATTCGTCTGCCGGGCAATTGGCTGGCGTGCTTCACCCAACGGGCGAATTGGGCGTCGTCAACTCGGTCGTCCTCGTGGATGTGGAGGTAGCGCACGTCATTTTACTCGCACCCTCGGGAGGGGTGGATACAGCGACGTGCCGCCGACGAAAGCGGCCGCAAACGCGGTTCTGTGCAAATACGTCCGAACTAGCCGGCTTGCAGTAATGTATAATATATGGTACAGTATTGACATTTACTGCCTTATCTATGAGACGATAAATGCGATCCAAGGCCTTTCCATCTTTGCCGCTTCCGGTCAAACGCGCCTTGAAAAAATTGGGCGCGGATATCGCTGACGCGCGCCGGCGCCGCCGCATCCCGACCACGCTCATGGCCCAGCGCGCCATGATCAGCCGGGGCACGCTGGCCCGCGTCGAACAAGGCGCTCCGCAGGTGTCGCTCGGCATCTACGCTACTGTACTGTTCATCCTGGGACTTGAAAAGCACCTGGCCGATCTCGCCGACGTCCGCGTCGATGACATTGGCCTGGGTCTGGAAGAAGACCGCCTGCCGCAGAAAATCTATTTGCCGCGAGGTAAGCGAGAAAGGAAGCCATGAGCGATCGCGCCGCCTATGTCTATCTCGATCTGGATGGCGCGCCGGTGCTGGTCGGAACGCTTTACGCACGCTTGCGCAAGAACCGCGAAAACGCCACCTTCACCTACGATGCTTCCTGGCTCAGCCATCCGTCGCGATTTGCCTTGGAGCCCGCCCTGGCCTTGCACGACCTAGCGCACCATACCCATACCGGCCAAGCGATGTTCGGCGCGTTCGGCGACTCGGCGCCGGACCGTTGGGGCCGCATGCTGATGCGCCGCGCGGAGCGGCAACGTGCCAAAGCGGAGAACCGCCCCCCGCGCCCTCTAAACGAAATCGATTGCCTGCTCGGCGTCAATGACGAAACGCGCCAAGGCGCCTTGCGATTTTCCGAACAGCCCGGCGGACCATTCCTGGCAATCACGGGCGATGGCCCGCGGGTGCCGCCGCTCGTTGAACTGCCGGCCTTGCTCGCCGCCTCCGATCGCATTGCCGCCGATGAAGATGACGATAATGATCTGCGGCTGCTGCTTGCCCCCGGCTCATCGTTGGGCGGAGCGCGTCCGAAAGCGTCGGTGCGCGATCACGATCATCGCTTGCTGATTGCCAAGTTTCCGCACCCAAGCGATGAAATCAACCAGCCCGCTTGGGAAGCGCTAGCACTAAGCCTGGCATCATCCGCCGGCATCAATGCTTTGAAAGGGCGACTGGAGACCTTTGCGGGCCGGTCGGTGCTATTGCTGAGCCGTTTCGATCGCGTGGCCACTCGTCGTATTCCCTTCTTGTCCACGATGGGCTTGCTTGGAGCAAGCGATAACGAGTCACACAGCTATTTGGAAATTGCCGACGCCCTCCGCCAATGCAGCGCCGCGCCCCGTGAGGATTTGGTCGAGCTATGGCGCCGAGTCGTGTTTTCGATCTTGATTTCCAACGTTGACGATCATTTGCGAAATCACGGTCTCCTCTGGGAAGGCCCTGCGGGCTGGCGGCTGGCGCCGGCCTATGACCTCAACCCGACGCCTACCGATATTCGGCCGCGCGTCTTGAGCCTGGCGGTGGACGATCAGGATCAGACAGCATCGCTCGAACTTGCCTTCCAGGTCGCCGCGTATTTCGGCATCGACGAGAAGATGGCTCGCCTCATTGCGAACGAAGCAGGCCAAGCTGTCGCTTCGTGGCGCAACGCCGCCCGACGCCTCGGCATACGGGAAACTGAAATCGACCGCATGGCATCGGCGTTTGAGCACACGGACTTGCGGCTGGCGACCAACCATCGCTAACCCACCAACTCTCGCAGCGCCGCGGCAAGTTCCGGAAACTCAAAAGCGAACCCCTGCTCCATCAGCCGCCGCGGGGCGCAGCGCTGGCCGGCCAGGACCAACTCGGCGTTGATGCCGGTGAGCCAGCCGCCGAGACGCACGGCCAAGGCCGGCACGGGCGGACTCCAGGGCCGGCCCAGCGCGGCACGCAAGGCCCGCATGAATTGGGCGTTCGTGGCCGGCTGCGGCGAAGCGGCCACGTAGGTGCCCTGAAAATCGTCGCGGTCCAGCGCGTCGCGATACATCCGCACGGCGTCGGCCAGGTGCAGCCAACTGATGTATTGCCGGCCGCCGCCGGCCGCCCCGCCCAGGAACCAGCGGGCCAGCCGGGCCAGCGGCCCAAACGCGCCGCCCCCGCGGCCCAAGACCACACCCAACCGCAGCACGACGCGGCGCGAGCCCGGCATCTGGCTCTCCTCGAATGCCTGCTCCCATTGCCGGCAGATGTCGCTCAGCTTCCCGGCGCCGGGCGGGGTCGATTCGTCGCAGAGCGTGTTGCCCGCATCACCGTAGATGCCCACCGCGCTGGTCTGCACGAAGACCCGCGGCGGGCGGCGGCAGCGGCGGATCGCCTCGGCCAGCGCCTGCACGGCAGCGACGCGCGAGTGGATGATTTTCCGGAGGTTGCCGGCGGTCGGTCCGCAGTTGATGCTCTTGCCGGTCAGATTCACCACGGCCGCGGCGTCTTCCAACGATTGCAACCAGGGGCCGACTGTCGCGCCATCCCAGGAAACGACGCTGCCCACGATTTTTCGCGCTACGGCGCCGCGGGAGAGAATATGCACTTCGTATCCGTCGGCCAGCAGGCGGGTGGCCAGGGCCTGGCCCAAAAAACCACTGCCGCCGGCAAGGACGATACGTTGGGCCATAAAGTACTCCTCACGCTCCGCCGTGAGGTCACGGCATCAAGCAAAACGTGATAAGTACAACCTCACGACGGAGCGTGAGGAGTACGATTACCGCTTCGAGAACTGCGTTCCACGGCGGGCGCCGCGGAGACCGTACTTCTTGCGTTCCTTCATGCGGCTGTCGCGGGTCAGCAGGGCGTTTTCGCGGAGCTTCTCGATGTCCTCGCCCGACTTCTTCAGCGCGCGGGCGATTCCCAGCTTGCAGGCATCGGCCTGGCCGGTGATGCCGCCGCCGTCGACGCGGATCATGATATCGACCAATTCGCGCTTGCCCGTCTGCATCAGCGGAGCGAGCACCGCGTTCTGGTTCGAGAGGTTGTGAAAGTACTCGTCGAAGGGCCGTTGGTTGATGAGGATGATACCCTTCCCCGGACGCAGACGGACCCGCGCGCACGACGTCTTGCGGCGTCCCGTTCCGAGAATGTCGTCCGCGCGGCCTTTGAGTGTGGTTGTTGCTTCTGCCATAGTCTTGCCTGTTTATTCCAACGTTGAAATCTACTTGACGGCCACTTCCAGCGGCTGGGGTTGCTGCGACTGATGCGGATGCTCGCTGCCGGAGTAAACCTTCAGCTTCTTCAGCATCTTGAAGGCGAGCTTGTTCTTGGGCAACATCCGCCGCACCGCCTCGGAAAGAATCTTGTCCGGGCGGCGAGCGCGGCGCGCCGCGGCCGTCTCACGATGTTGGCCCGGATAGCCGGTGTACCAACTGTATTCCTTCTCGTCCCACTTGTCAGGATCGCTGAAAATGATCTTCTCCACATTGACCACGATGACGAAATCGCCCGTGTCGATGTGCGGCGTATAGGTCGGGCGATGCTTGCCCATGAGAACCATGGCGATGTCGCTGGCCACTCGTCCGACCACTTTGTCGGTGGCGTCCACCAGCCACCATTTGGCCGTCAGCTCGCCCGGCTTGGCCACGTATGTCTTTGCAATTTTCAGCATGGTTACAGTCCTGTATCTTGTTCGTAGTCCCGGCTTTAGCCGGTCCTGACGCGAATTCTTGTGGTGCAGGCGTCCCGCCTGCCCTGAAATTGCAGGCGGGACGCCTGCAACACAAGACTACAAGCGCCTTGCCCGGTGCGAAGCCGGGAACCATGTAATTTAGCCAGTTATCGGCCCTGTGACAAGGGTACCCACAGCCCGGAAATCGAGAAATTTCCCCATTCCGAGTCATTCCACCACGCGGGGGGATTTCCAAAACCGGGGGATACCGCCGATAATTCCGCTTGACCTACCCTACAACCTATGTTTGCAAGTTCCTTGAAATAACCGATTGGGCCGAACCATGATCGTTGGTATTCCACAAGAGACCTTTCCGGGCGAATCGCGCGTGGCGCTCATCCCGGCCACCATCGCGGCGCTGGTCAAGGCCGGCATCGAGGTCCGCGTGCAGGCCGGAGCGGGCGTGGCCGCGGGCTATCCCGACCAGCTCTATATCGACAAGGGGGCCCAGATGGTCGCCACGCGCGACGAGGTCTTCGCCGCCGACGTGATCCTCCAGGTCCGTGCCGGCGGGGCTAATCCCCAGCAGGGCAAGGACGATCTGGGGCGGCTAACCACGGGCAAGATCGTGATCGGACTCTGCGATCCGCTCGGACAGCCCCAGGCCAACCAGGAACTGGCCGCCAGCGGGGCCACGCTCTTCGGCCTCGAGTTGCTGCCGCGGATCACCCGCGCCCAGGTCATGGACGTGCTCTCCTCGCAGGCCACGATCGCCGGCTACCGCGCCGTGCTGCTGGGGGCCTCGACCTTGCCCAAGATCTTTCCCATGCTCATCACGGCCGCCGGAACGATCAGCTCCGCCAAGGTGTTGGTGATCGGAGCCGGCGTGGCCGGATTGCAGGCCATCGCCACCGCCCGGCGGCTGGGCGCGGCCGTATCGGCCTACGACGTCCGCGCGGCCGCCAAGGAACAAATCACCAGCCTCGGCGCCAAAGTGGTCGAAATGCCGCTGGACACTTCGGCCGCGGAAGGGCAAGGTGGATATGCGAAGGCGATGGACGAAGAATCCCAAAAGAAGCAGCAAGAGTTTCTGGCGCGGACCGTCGCCGGCTGCGACCTGGTGATCACCACCGCCGCCGTGCCCGGACAGAAGTCGCCGGTGCTGATCACGCAGGCGGCGGTCGAGGGCATGGCCCCCGGCTCGGTGATCGTCGATCTGGCCGCGGAACGGGGCGGCAACTGCGAGTTGACCCAGGCCGGCCAGCGCGTCGTGCATAACGGAGTGACGATCCTCGGCCCCCTGAACCTGCCGGCCGAGGCCCCGCTACACGCCAGCCAGATGTACGCCAAGAACATTTCCACCTTCCTGCTGAACCTCGTGAAGGACAAGCAGGTGGTGATCAACCTGGAGGACGAGATCGTCCGCGACACGCTCATCGCCCGCGACGGCCAGGTGGTGCATGCCAAGATTCAGCAATTGTTGAATGGTGGGAAATGACTTTTGCATTTACAGCCGCTCAACTCCCATGCCGAAGGCGCGCGACACCCATCGCATGCCGAAGGCATGCAACTCCACAGCCCAGGG
>Ga0302320_10020319_pt1 | contig 13260 bp, 13 predicted proteins | sample Bog_T0_3_FD_202130 | JGI IMG/M metagenome (GOLD analysis project Ga0302320, IMG submission 202130) | Peat permafrost microbial communities from Stordalen Mire near Abisko, Sweden - Bog_T0_3 | ecosystem: Environmental > Terrestrial > Soil > Wetlands > Peat | place: Sweden: Abisko, Stordalen Mire...
CCTGCGGAATGGGCGATTGTTCCGATCGCGGGAATATCGAACACTTCCAGCCCGGGATTGCCGATGGTTTCGCCGATGACCAGCTTGGTCTCGGGGCGGATCGCGGCGGCGAACCCGGCGTGATCGCGCGGCTTGACGAAAGTCGTTGTGATCCCGAAGCGCGGCAAAGTCTGCGCCAGCAGATTGATCGTGCCGCCATAGAGCGAGGCGGAGGCGACGATATGGTCGCCGGCGCCGGCCAGCGTAGCGATGGCCAGATGCAGCGCCGCCATGCCGCTGGCGGTCGCCACCGTCCCGACGCCGCCCTCCAGCGCCGCCACCCGCTCTTCGAGCACCGCCACCGTCGGGTTGGAGATGCGGCTGTAGATGTGCCCGGCGCGCTCCAGATTGAACAGTTCCGCCGCCTGATCGGAATCGGCGAATACATAGGAGGTCGTCTCGTAGATCGGGACGGCGCGGGCGCCGGTGACCGGATCGGGCCGCTGTCCCGCGTGCAGGGCGAGCGTGTCGAATTCGGGAGGGCGCGGCGCCGCCATGTCAGACCTTTGCGTTGGCTGCGCACAAGTCTAACCGCCCGCGCCCAAGCTGCAAGTGCGGCTTAAGGACGCCCGGAGCAAAGCCGTCCGCCGCGCCCGACGGCGGAGCATTCGTCGGGGGACGCCGTCGCGAGCGCGTTGGGCGCGCAACGCTCGCCGGCGCGACCCAAACTTTCGCAGGCGACATTGCCGCTGTCGCCGCCCGAGGCGGCCAGCCACAACGCGAACAGCCCGACAACGACGAACAGCCAGACCGCTGCGGCCAACGCGCGGGGAAATTCTGGTGTGGGGAAAGCGCGCGCCTGCATGAAAGCCTCCCGCGAAATCAGCTCCGCGGCGAGACTTCTACGGCGAAAGCGCGAAAGGGTTCGATGGGGAAAGCGCAATATTTTGTAAGGGCGAGATAATGTCGGGGCGAGCGACAAGGCGGCTGCGTCCCCTCACCACCCCATCAACACGAACACCCGCGCCCAGCGCCCCATCGCCAGCGACGCCGCGTAGACGAAACCATCGGCGCCGCCAAAGACGTGGCGGCGGACGATGTAATATTTGAAGAACTGGAACGGGAATTCGAAGACGAAGCGCAGATAGCGGCTGGCGCCGAGCTGCTTCCGCTCTTTGCCCTGCAACTGATAATAGGCGAGCGTCTTGACGATGATATGCGCGGCGTCGCGATAGGAGCGGTGGAGCATATCGCCTTTGAGCTGCACGACCTCGCCGTCGCTCACCACTTCGTCGTGGGCGAGCGAATCCCGGAAGCGGGCGCGGGTGCGATTATAGAACCGGATATAGTTGTGATAGGAAGCGAACGGCGCGGGCGCCTCGCGCTTGGGATAGACGAGCGTCTGCCGCATGCGGAAGGCGCGATCCGGCGGCAGCGGCGCGCTCAGCAGCGCCCGCAATTCCTGGCGCAACGCTTCCGACAGCCATTCGTCGGCGTCGAGGTTGAGAATCCAGTCGTGGGACGCCAAATCCTCGGCGAAGCGCTTTTGCGGCCCGAAACCCGGCCAGTCGTTGTGCACGACGCGGGCGCCCAGCCGCTCGCACAGCTCGACCGTTCCGTCCTTCGACCCGGAATCGACGACCACGACTTCGTCGACGACGCCGTCGACCGAACGTATGGCGCGCTCGATGCGGTCGACCTCGTTGAGGGCGATGATCGTGCAGGTCGCCCGCGTTCGCGCGGACTCTGTCGATGGCGTCGGGCTCATCCGCTTTCGATCAGCCGGGGAGGCCCGCCCTTGCGAGCGACACCATCAGTTGGCGTCGACCTTGGCGCCGACGCCCTCAGCCGGGTCGCGGAAGCCCTTGGGCGGGTCGGTGAGGAACTTGCGCTCCGGCTCCGGCCCCAGGACGATTTGCTTCTTCTGGATGCCGACCCAGGTCAAGGGGTTGAGCACACCTGTCGCGGTCGCGGCGGGTTCGGCGGCCTTGCCGCTGTCCGGGCAGGCGACGGCCTGACCGTTCTTCAGGCATGCGCCGCCGCCCGGACCAAACCCTGTGGTGGCCGAGACTTCGACGGGCGCGGTGACAATGTTGGGCCCGGTGACGTGCTTGCTCGCCAGGGGCGAAAACGGATTGTTCTCCTCGGCCTTGATCTTGCGCAGCCGATCGACTTCCTGGTCGAGCGGCCAAGCCGGCGAGGCCGCCGCCGAAACGCCGGGTTTGGGCAGGTCCATCTTCGGCGGCACCACGAGCTTGCTGTGCTCGCGGTACTCGATGATGGCGTCTTCGTTCGGGCTACGGGTCAGCCCGACCACCGAGCCGATGCCGATCCACAGCGGCGCCGCGCCGTCGTCGCCCGCGCGTGCGGGCCCCGTGCTCGTTACGGCGATCAGCGCGAGCGCGAAGGCGCCCAGCGCGCTTCTCGCCCCGGTCTTCGCTGTGATCATTCCCACCATGGTCCAAACCCCATCACGCATCTCGCCGCGCCTGTCGCCCGCTGCGAGGCGCGCCATCCCTTGGTCGACATTTCGGCGAATCGATGACGGAACGCCGTCGGGACGCTGAAAATGATTAACAAAGGTCGAGTTCAGCATATTTTGCTGATTGTCGTCGTCAGGTCGCGCGCTTGGCGCCGGCGCCCCAGAGCCCGTCGATCAGCAGCAACGCGACGCCGAGATTGATCGCCGCGTCCGCGCCGTTGAACACGAAGAAGTGCCGCCCAAACGCGTGCAGATCGAGAAAATCGACGACGGCGCCATAGGCGACGCGGTCCACCGCATTGCCGAGCGCGCCGCCGATGACGGCCCCGAGTCCGAGGGTCGCCAGAAGCGCCGGCGTCCGCCACAGCCAGACGCTCAAGCCCGCCGCGACGCCAAGCGCAAACAGCGTCAGCGCGGCCACCGCGAGCGAGGAATGCGCGGGCAGGAAGCTGAACGACACGCCGGGATTGAGCCGCAGCCGCAGATCGACGAACGGCAGGAACGGCGTCGCCACCGTCTCGTCGACGGCGCGCAGCGCCCAAAGCTTGGTCGCCTGATCGAGCGCGACGACCAGACCCGCGAGGCCGAAGCCGAGCATACGGCGGCGCGTCACGCCGCTTTCGTCGCGTTGAGTTCGCGCAGAGCCTGCGCGTCGCGCGGGGTGACGCCCGGGAATTCGGGGTCTGAGGTCGCCGGGTCGAAATAGCGCCAGGAGCGCTGGCACTTGACGCCGCCCGCCCGCTTGACGACGACCGCGATTCCCGGCGCCTCGGCGACGCGGAACGCCGCCTCGGGCGCTTTGCCCTGCGAGTCCAGCGTGAGGTCGGACACGATGCAGACCTCGGCGAAGTCGATGCCGACGAGCGTGTCCGCATATTTGCCGTCCTTGAGATAGACGAGCGGATGCGCCTCCAACGACGAGCCGATCTCCTTGGCCGCGCGCGAAAGTTCGATGGCGCCGGTCACCGCCGAGCGGATACGGCGGATCGTCTCCCATTTCGCCGCCAGCGCTTCGTCGCGCCATTCGGCCGGAACGTTCGGGAACAGCTCGAGGTGGACGGATCGCGCGCCCGCGTAACGCGACGTCCACGCTTCTTCGCTCGTGAACGACAACACCGGCGCGAGCCAGACGGTGAGCGCGCGGAAGATGTGCTCGATCGCCTCCAGGGAGCCGAGACGCTTGGCCGACGACGGCGCCTCGCAATACAGCGCGTCCTTGCGCACGTCGAAATAGAACGCCGACAGGTCGGTGTTCATGAACTGCGACAGCGCGGCTACGACCCTTGCATAGTCGAAATCGGAATAAGCCTGCCGCACCACGGCGTCGAGTTCGGCGAGCTTATGCAGCATCAGCCGGTCGAGCGGCTCCATTCGGGCGAAGCCGACCGCCTTGGAGGCGTCGTAATGCGCCAGCGTGCCCAGCATCCAGCGCAGGGTGTTGCGCAGCTTACGATAGTTGTCGCTGACGCTCTTGAGAATTTCCGGCCCGATGCGCTGATCGTCGGAATAGTCCACGCTGGCGACCCACAGGCGCAGAATGTCGGCGCCGGAGGTCTTGATGACATCCTGCGGAAAGGTCTGGTTGCCCAGCGACTTCGACATCTTCCGCCCCTTCTCGTCGAGCGTGAAGCCGTGGGTCAGCACGACGTCGAACGGCGCGCGGCCGCGCGTGCCGCAGCTCTCCAGCAGCGAGGACTGGAACCAGCCGCGATGCTGGTCGGAGCCTTCCAGATACATCACCTCGTCGTCGCCGCCTTCGACTTTGCGCTTGATGCCGGCGAGGCCGGGGAAGTGGACGGGGTCTTCGAGCACGTAGGAGTGGGTCGAGCCGGAGTCGAACCAGACGTCGAGCACGTCGTCGACCTTCTCGTAAGCGTCCGGGTCATAGTCGGCGCCTAAGAAGCGCGCCGCCGCCCCCTCCTTGTACCAGGCGTCGGCGCCTTCCTTCTCGAAGGCTTCCGCGATGCGGGCGTTGACCCGGGCGTCGATCAGCGGGACGTGCTCGCCTTTTTTGACGAACACCGCGATCGGCACGCCCCAGGCGCGCTGGCGGCTCATCACCCAGTCGGGCTTCGAGGAGACCATGCCGCGGATGCGGTTTTCGCCTGTCGTGGGCACCCAGCGGGTGGCGCCGATGGCTTCGACGGCGGTGTCGCGCAGGGTGGCTCCCTTCTCCCGCTCGCGGGAGAAGGTGTCGGCGCGAAGCGACGACGGATGAGGGGCGTCGCGCGCCCCGCCCTCATCCGGCCCTTCGGGCCACCTTCTCCCGCTCGCGGGAGAAGGGTTCGCCATCGCCTTGTCCATCGCGATGAACCATTGCGGCGTGTTGCGGAAGATCACCGGCTTCTTCGAGCGCCAGCTATGCGGATACTGGTGCTTCAACCGCCCACGGCCGATCAGCGCCTGAGCGGCGGTCAGCGCCTCGATGACGGCGCCATTGGCGTCGCCCTTGTCGCCTTTTTCGGTGAGCACGCGTCTGCCGGTAAACCCCGGGGCCTCCTCGGTGAGCACGCCGTTCTCGTCGACCGTATAGGGGATGCGGGTGTCGATGCCGCGCGCGGAAATCTCGCGCCCGCAGGCCATCCAGACGTCGAAATCCTCGCGGCCGTGGCTGGGCGCAGTGTGGACGAAGCCGGTGCCGGCGTCGTCGGTGACATGGCCGCCGCCGAGCAGGGGCACGTCGAAAGCGTAGCCGCCGCCGAAGCCGCGCAGCGGGTGCGCGCAACGGCCGACGCTGAGCGCCTCCCGATCGACGTCGCCGAGCCGCTGATATTTCTCGACCTTGGCGGCGGCGAAGGTTTCCGCGGCGAGCTTGTCGGCGAGGATGTAGCGCGCGCCCGTGTGCGCCCAATTGCCCTCCGGCGCGGCGATCACCTGATAGAGGCCGTAATCGACATTGGGCGAATAGGCGATAGCGCGGTTACCGGGGATCGTCCACGGCGTCGTGGTCCAGATCACCACTTTGGCCGGCTGATGGTCCGGACCGGGCTTGGCGAATTCGTTCCAGGCGACCTTGCGGGCGTCATAGCCAGGCCCGTCCTGCACGACGGGCAGGCAGGGGAAGGCGACGTGGATGGTGTCGCTGGTATGCTCCTCGTACTCGACCTCGGCCTCGGCCAGCGCGGTCTTCTCGACCACGCTCCACATCACCGGCTTGGAGCCGCGATAGAGCAGGCCGTTGGCGGCGAATTTCTGGATTTCGCGGGCGATCTGCGCTTCCGCGGCAAAACTCATCGTCGTGTAGGGATGGGCCCAGTCGCCGACGACGCCGAGGCGCTTGAACTCCTCGCGCTGAATTTCGAGCCAATGCTGCGCATAGGCGCGGCATTCCTGGCGGAAGGCGACGATCGCCGCGGAATCCTTGAAGTCGGGCTTGGCCTTGCCCTTCTTGCGATAGAAGTCCTCCTCGACCTTCCATTCGATCGGCAGGCCGTGGCAGTCCCAGCCGGGGACGTAGTTGGAATCCTTGCCCAGCATCTGCTGCGAGCGCGTCACCATGTCCTTGAGGATCTTGTTGAGCGCATGGCCGATGTGGATGTTGCCGTTGGCATAGGGCGGGCCGTCGTGCAGCACGAATTTCGGCCGCCCGGCGGCGTCGTCGCGCAACTGCCGGTAGAGGTCTTCCTTCGCCCAGCGCTCGAGAATCGCCGGCTCCTTCTGCGGCAGCCCCGCGCGCATCGGAAACTCGGTCTTCGGCAGGAAGAGCGTGGCGGAATAATCGGGGGCGTCGGCGGGCGCGTCGGTCATGTCAGGTCGAACCGGGGGGTTGTTCATTTAGCTGAGCCCGCGAGAAGGGGCGGGAGGGGTGAATTCGCCGCTCCCTCTAGAGGATTTGCCCGAAAAGGCCAAATGGATATCCGCGGGCGGCTTCCGGCGCCTCTCGCAAAACCCACGCGATTGACATCGGTGTCTACGAGTAGAACATCGATTGCGGAGGCCCACCATGGAACGCCCGCCGACGGTGAATACGTATAATTTTCCTCCGAACGCTTATGTCGCGAAAGCGACAATCACGTTGTCCGCGCTAGCCCTGGCGGCGGCCAGAGACTGCGCCAGGACTCAGGCTGCTCTCGAACCGCACTCCAACTGGATCGTTGGATTTCGCTGGTTTGTGACGCGCTCGACGAGGCGGACGAAGACCCGGGAAGAATTCGACGAGGGACCTGGAATCGATGTTCACGGGTTCCGCGACAGCGAAATCAATACGGCGACCGTCGAGAATTACGACGGCGTTCCCGTCGTCTACATCATTTCCGCCGATATCGTCGCGAAAGCCGAGGAGAAGAGAATTATCGAGGTGAAACTCAACAGCGGACGGCGTTCTTTCGCGCTGGTCTGAGCCTTCTCGCTAGACGATTAACGGCCAAACGCCAAATTGCCGAGCGGCAGCGCGGCGCGCGGCGTTGAAAGAATACGCCACGCGGCGTAAAGTATGTCCTTGAAACTGAGAGATTGATCGATGCCTTCCGCGAAACGCGCACGCGCATCCGTCGAGCGCGAACACGGCGAACGAGCAGGGGCGCCTCCCGAAGCGACGGCGCTGCTCGAGACGATACTCGCGGCGTTGGCGGCGACGAAAGCGCAGGTCGATACCCCCAGAGCTCGGCGCGACGAGGTGAAGGACGCCTCCGTCGTCGATGTCGTCGCCCGCCTTCCGTCCGAAAAGGACGTCCACCTGGCCGCGCACGCGGTTGCCGGCGCCTGCGCGGCGGCGTCATTTCCGACCCCTCGCGCGGTGCAAGAGGGATTGCCCGCCGATTCGGTTGGCCTCGATTTCGGAGCGGTCTGCGTTCGCATCGACAGCAGCGACCCGACGCGGCGCTACCTTTCGACGCGAGATTCGGTCGTCGATTTGGACGTAGCGGGCTTAGCCGCGGCGAAGATGGCGATGTTGCGGGAAGCGAACCGTGTCTTCGTCGACACGCGTAACGCGTCCAGATGGCTGCGGTCTCGTAACCGTGCGCTCGGTGGGCGGATTCCGCTGTCTCTCATGCAGACGGCGGAAGGCTTGCGCGCCGTCGAACAGGAGTTGATTCGGATCGACGAGGGCATTTTTTCGTGAGCTCGAAGTGATCGTCTGACGAATTTCAAATTATGCGGATTTGACGGGTTTTGGGGCGAAGAAATCCCCCGGCCGATGGAATCTAAGGGATCAGCCGGCGCTCTATTGCGCCGAGCACCCTGCGCTCGCCCTGTTGTAAGTGCTTGTTCATATCGATTTCGCCAATCCGCCGGCGGAATTCAAACTCCTGACGATCGAACTCCCTGAAACGGACGTCGATGACTTTTCATCCGTGGATCCTTTCGAAATAGCCGAAACTCAGGAACTCGGCGGCGTTTGGCTCCGCATGCAACTTGCCCTCTGCGCGCGCGTGCCGAGCGTCGTCGCCCCCCACAGCTTCAACTATCTCGTCAATCCCACGCATCCCGATATCGCGCGGGCCAAAATCCTGCGCGCGGAACGCCACCCGTTCGACCCTCGCCTCATCGGCTGAGGCTGAGCGCCACCCGCGCCTGCGCCATATCGCTCGCCATCGCCGCCTTGAGCTCGTCGAGCGAGGCGAATTTCACTTCGTCGCGGATGCGGGCGACGAATTGCACGGAAATCTCCCGGTCGTAGAGATCGCCGGCGAAATCGAACACGAAGGTCTCCAGCAGCGGTTCGACGCCGTTCAACGTCGGGCGCACGCCGAAACTGGCGACGCCGTCATGCGCCCGGCCGTCGAAGATCGCGCGCACCGCATAGACGCCATAGGCGAGGCGGTTGGTCGCCGGCAGCGCGACATTGGCGGTGGGGACGCCGAGTTCGCGCCCGAGCTTCTTGCCGGTAATCACGATCCCGCTCACTTCGTAAGGGCGCCCCAGCCGCGCCGTCGCGCCCTCGATGTCGCCGCGCTCCAGCGCGCGGCGCACGCTCGACGACGAGATCGCCTCGGGCTGGTTGGAATGGGTGGATTCGATCTTGGTCAGCGACTCCACGCAGAAGCCGTGGCGTTCGCCCGACGCCAGCAGGAACGCCGGCGACCCCGAACGGCCCTTGCCGAAATGGAAATCCGCGCCGATCACCGCGCAGCCGACGTTGAGCCGCTTGATCAGCACCTCTTCGACGAACGCCTCCGCCGACAGGCTGGCGAGCGTGGCGTCGAAGCTCAGCACGACCACGCCATCGAGCCCCGCCGCCTGCAACGCGCGCGCCTTCTCGGCGAACGGCGTCAGGCGGAACACCACGGGGCGTCCGGCGAAATAATCGGCCGGGTGCGGCTCGAAGGTAAGCGCCGCCGCGGCGACGCCTTTTTCGCGCGCGAATTCCCGCGTACGCTCGATCACCGCGCGATGGCCCAGATGCACGCCGTCGAAATTGCCGATCGCATAGGCCGCGCGGCGCAGTTGCGGCGGCGGATGCGCGGGGTCCACAACCAGTGTGAAACCGGAATTGGCGGGGTTCGCGGTCAAGTTTCGTTCCCGGGAGGCGTCAGGGGCGGGCCCCTCGCGTCTGGGGCGCGCGGAAACTGCCCCGGCTGGCCGGCAGGGTCAAGACGCGGTTTGCGCCGGCTGCGCCGGGTTCGGGCTCTGGCGCCATTTCGGCGTCGGCGGCACGGCGAGAAAGCCCTCGCCGTCGAGCACCAGGGTTTCGCCGACCTTGCACTCGCATTTGAGCCGGACACGTCGGCCTTTCTCGATCAACTCCACCACTTCCACCGACACGTCGACCACGTCGTTGATCTTGACGGGTCCGCGGAAATTGAGGCTCTGCGAGATATAGACCGCGCCGGGGCCGGGCAGGCGCATGCCGATCACCGCCGAGATCAGGCTCGCGGTGTACAAGCCGTGGACGATGCGCTCGCCGAATCGGGTCTTGCGCGCGAAATGGTCGGAGAGATGGATCGGGTTGTGGTCGCCCGAAAGTTCCGCGAAGCCGATGACGTCTTCGTTCTCGACGTGCTTCGAGTAGGTCTCGCGCATCCCGAGTTGCAGGTCTTCGAAATAATAGGTCTGGAACGGCGCCCGGTGCATGGTCTTCGTCCTCCCGGAGGTGCCACAGACTGGCCACGTCGGAAGCGGCTAGGGAACCTAGACTTTGGTCCTGCCCCTCAGGGTTTTAGCGTCTCGATGGTCAGCGTCGGCCAGAGCTCCTCGCGCGCGAAGAAGCCGTCGAGCCCATGCTCGCGCGCGGCTTGCGCGTGGATGCCGGCGACGACGAACAGCGTATCGAGGCCTTGGCCGACCGCGCCGGCGATGTCCGTTCGCATCCCGTCGCCGATGGCCAGCACGCGGCGCTTGTCGAGCGGCCGCCCCGCCGCACGCTCGGCGGCTTTCAGCGTCGCGCCGTAGATCGGCGCATGCGGCTTGCCGCAATAGATCACCTCGCCGTCGATCTCGACGAGACGCTGGGCGAGCGCCCCCGCGCAATAGACGAGCTGATCGCCGCGATGCACGATCAGGTCGGGATTGGCGCAGATGAACGGAATTCTGTTCGCCGCGATATGGCGCAATGCGGCTTCGTAGTCGCCGACCGTCTCGATGACATCGTCGACGAGGCCGGTGCAGACGACATAGGCCGCGTCGGAAAGACTGGCCAGTTTCGCCGCCGCCCCGGTTCGCCGCTCGACCGTCGCGAACAGCGAGAGATCGCGCTCCGGGCCGATGTGATGCACGGGCTCGCCGATGCGCTCGCCGATCAGCCCCATCGTCACGTCGCCCGAGGTGACGACTGCGTCGAACGCTTCCGGATCGACGCCGAACTGCAACAGCTGCTCGCGGATCGGCGCATTCGGCCTGGGCGCGTTGGTGATCAGCACCACCACGCCGCCGCGCTTGCGATAGGCGACCAGCGCGTCGGAGGCGTCACGGAACGCCTCGCGGCCGTTATGCAGCACGCCCCACACGTCGCACAGCACCGCGTCGTAGCGGTCGGCGACGTCCAGCAAGCCGGCGAGGGCGGGGATGGGTTTCAAGGACATGGGCGCGCGGTAGGGCGGGGGGAGCGATGAGTCAAGGCGCTATCCCTTCTCCCGCTTGCGGGAGAAGGTGGCCGAAGGCCGGATGAGGGGAGCGCCCTCACCCTAACCCTCTCCTGCAAGCGGGAGAGGGGACGCCCCGCCCACCACCACCACATGCAATCGCCTCGGCCCATGCGCCCCGAACAGCAGCGTCTGCTCGATATCCGCCGAGCGCGAGGGGCCGGTGACGAAGTTCACCGTGCGCGGCACGACCGCGCCGAACTTCGCCCGCAACCGCGCGAACGCCGCCTCCAGGTCGCCGACCACGTCGTCGGCGAAGATGACGACGATGTGGTTTTCGGGCAGGAAGTTCAGCGTCGTCGGATTGTCTTTCCCCGAATACAGCGCCAGGGTGCCGCTCTCGGCGATTCCGGCGAAGGCGGCGCTCAGCGCGTTGAGGTCGCGGCCGTCGGAAGCCCCCTTGGAAACCTCCAGCGTCGTGTCGCCCCATGGCATCGCCGCCAACCGCTCGTCGTCGCCGCGCCGCAGCGTCGCCGGCAGGTTGGCGTCGCGCAGGTAGCGCGCGACTTCGCCGGGCGCCTCGGCGGCGTCCGCGACATCCGCCAGCGTGGCGCCGGCGCGCAAAATCTCGGCGCGGAAGGTTTCCAGGCGGGCCGCGGCGTCGCCTTGCCCCCGCGCGGGGATGACGCCCGAAGGGTGTCCGGCGATACGCGAGGCGACATTGGCGAGCCGCGGCGCTTCCTTGCCGGTCACATGCAGCGAACGGCGCAAGTGGGACAGGATCTCGTCGCGCGCGCTCATTCCGTCGCTCCCGATCTGGCGCGCCATTGCGCCTGGAAGGTCGCGCCCTGCGGGGCGGGGAAGTCGCGAGTGTCGGTCCAGGCGCTGACGAACGGCATCCAGGAGAACCGGCCGCGCTTGCGCCCCAACAACGCCAGCACCCGCAAGTTGACGTCGGTGAGCCAGCGATAGAGCGTCGGCTTGGTCGCCAGGAACGCCCACGCTTTCAGTCCGTAGCGCACGACGGCCGGGGTGAGCCCGCGCTCGAACTCGCGCTCGCGCCAATGCCGCATCATCTTCGGCAGCGGGATGCGCATCGGGCACACGCTCTCGCAGCGCCCGCAGAACGTGGAGGCGTTGGGCAATTGCCCGCCCTCGGCGACGCCGATCAGCGACGGCGTCAGCACCGCGCCCATCGGCCCCGGATAGACCCAGCCGTAAGCGTGGCCTCCGATCTGCTGATAGACCGGGCAATGGTTCATGCAGGCGCCGCAGCGGATGCAGCGCAGCATGTCCTCGAACGGCGTGCCCATCATCGCGGTGCGGCCGTTGTCGAGCAGGATGACGTGATATTCCTCAGGCCCGTCGGGATCGTCGGATCGTCGCGGCCCCGTCGACAGCGTCGTGTAGACCGACATGTCCTGCCCGGTTGCCGAGCGCGCGAGCACGCGCAGCAATTGCGCGGCGTCTTCCAGCGTCGGCACGATCTTTTCCAGCGACGCGATGACGACATGGACCTTGGGCAGGATCTGCGTGAGATCGCCGTTGCCCTCGTTGGTGACGATGATCGAGGTTCCGGTCTCGGCGACCAGGAAGTTGGCGCCGGTGACGCCGATGTCGGCGGACAGGAACTTGTCGCGCAGCACGCCGCGCGCTTCCGCCAGCAGTTGCTCAGGTCTCGCGAGATCCCGGTCGGTAGGCAGGTCGGTGTGGAACTTGCGGAAATCCGCCTCGACGTCGTCGCGAGTCACATGGATCGCCGGGGCGATGATGTGCGAGGGCGCCTCGTTGCGCAGTTGGATGATATATTCGCCCAGATCCGTCTCGACGGCCTCGATCCCGGCCGCCTCCATCGCCTGATTGAGGCCGATCTCTTCCGAGATCATCGACTTGCCCTTGGTCACGCGTTTGGCGCCGCGGGCGTTGGCGAGATCGAGGAAGATCTGGCGCGCCTCCGCCGCGTCGCGCGCCCAATGCACGTGGCCGCCGGCCTCCAAGACCTTACGTTCGTAGGTCTCCAGATAGAGATCGAGATGGGCGAGCGTGTGGTCTTTGATGTCGCGCGCGCTGTCGCGCAGCGCCTCGAATTCCGGCAGCCGTTCGAGCGCCGCCGCGCGGCGCGGCACGAAATTGCGGGCGTGGACGAGGGCGCGTTGCAGGCGCGGATCGGTCAGCGCCTCGTGAGCGTTCAGCTTGAAGCGGGGGGTGGTGGCGACCGAACTCATGAGCGCGCCTCCTTGGGCTCGCCGATGGCGGCGAGATCGCTCATGCCGGCCAGCGCTTCGGCGACGTGATAGACTTTCACCTTGCGCCCCTGGCGTTGCAGCTTGCCGGCCATGTTGATGAGACAGCCGAGGTCGCCTCCGATCAGCGTATCGGCGCCGGAAGCGTCGACGTTGTCGGCCTTCTCGCCGACGATGGCGTCGGAAAGTTCGCCAAATTTGACCGCGAACAAGCCGCCGAAACCGCAGCAGATGTCGCTGTCCCGCATTTCGATCAGTTGCAGGCCCTCGACGCCGGCGAGCAGCTTTCGCGGCTGGTCGTGGACGTCGAGCTCGCGCAAGCCCGAACACGAATCGTGATAGGTCGCGCGGGCCGGGAAGCGCGCCTCGACCCGCGCGACGCCGAGCACATCGACGAGGAAGCTCGTCAGCTCATGGGTCTTGGCGGCGAAGGCCAGGGCTTCGCGCCCCATGTCGGGATCGTCGGCAAACAATTCGGGATAGTGCTTGACCAGCGTGCCGCCGCAGGAGCCGCTCGGCGCGACGACGTAATCGCAATTCGCGAAGGCTTTGATGGTCTGGCGCGCCAGCCGCTGGGCGTCGGCGCGGTCGCCGG